>Ga0070658_10000134_pt1 | contig 64987 bp, 36 predicted proteins | sample KBSC13metaG_FD_64664 | JGI IMG/M metagenome (GOLD analysis project Ga0070658, IMG submission 64664) | Corn rhizosphere microbial communities from Kellogg Biological Station, Michigan, USA - KBS C1-3 metaG | ecosystem: Host-associated > Plants > Roots > Rhizosphere > Soil ...
CCTGCAGGTCGGGGTCGGTCTTGTACTGGGCGTAGCGGCGGCGGTAATCGTCCAGCGTGAACGACTCGTCCTGCCGTACTGCGCGTGGTGGGTGCTGAAGACGGTAAGCCCCCCATTCGTGTTAACCGCGAATGCCGGGGGCATGGACGCGGCAGGAGCCTAGTATCTAAAGGCGTTCTGGGAAAACTGGAGTGTCCATAGGTAGGGGCTCGAAAAGGGAAGTTTTTCGCAAACAGTGTCCATACGTCCCGCTTTGTCGTGACGAACGTATTGCCCCGTCCTCTTCATGATTCTGTACCTATCGGCAATTAGATAGACAAACTTGCGGATACGCTCAGTAAAGTCAAACTGCTACCGGTAAGCAGGATCGTTCGACGATGCCGTCGCCGCACAGGCGTCAGCCAGATCAACAATGCCGGGTATCGACGGGAGGTGTCCAGCTTGATGGAGAACCCCATCCCATATCGTTAATTTCGCCTGAACCCTGTGGTCAAGGTTTTAGCAATTGCCAGAGTTCTGTGCCGAGGATCGAAGCAAGCCGCTCTGCACTGTCGAACGAAACATTACTCACGCATCGTTCTACTTGGCTAACGTATGTCCTGTGAAACCCTGCAAGTTCCCCAAGCCGCTCTTGTGACATTCCTTTTTCTAAACGCAAATGTCGCAAATTTTTCGCAAAAATCTCTCGGGCATTGCCTGTGGTCGGTGGTGAGCTCATAGGACACAGGATGCGTACATTCCAGGCAGAAATCCACAGCATAAAAATCTACCGCATATGTTTCTACTGGGTTTACATCTCACTAGAGCGAGCGTACACTTATGAGAAGCGATCGAGGCCTACCTGAGTCACAGCAAAGGCAGAGGCACGCGCTTGATTCGATCAGAGTATTAAAATTGTGGAGAGGCAATAATGTTTCAGGTAGTTGAACCTTCGAGTCGCCTTGACAATGCCGGAGTACGCCTCCTTATTGGACAGTCCAGGCAAACTCAATATTCGACTATCGAAGTCGATCCATGCGAACCAATAATTCACGTCGCTATATTATTTAAGTCGCGAGCAAAATCCGAATCAATTCTTAAACGGTATTTATGCACGTGCGTTTCGGCCGTTCTTGACCTACTCCATCAAGAGGATGTTATAGATGCTCAAATTTTTTCACAATTCTATTCATTTGGTGAGCCGCAGTATGTGTTGCATCACGTAACAGAAATCTTTGAGGGTTATGATAGCGATGAATGCCAGCTTCTTTTAATAAAAAATTCTAACGGCGAGCTTTATTTTGATGGATTAACACACGAGGCAATCAGTAGCGATTACAGGCTAAGATCATTATGGAGGAAATGAAAAACCGGTGTTGACGGTGGCAACGCAGCAAATAAGAGACTGAGAAAGATTGCATTTAAGAGGAAATGCGAACAACATGATGGGTGCTCGCAAAGGCGCCCAGGTCACAACAAATGCTATATATAGATGGGTGAGGAAAGGATCTGCCTGTGACCGAAAATATTGAATCCGACTATGCGAAGGTGCCATTTGATTTCCCTAGGCCTATCTGTCCCGGCGCAGTTCCAGGGGGACAGCCGAAATTTTTAGTGACAAGTTATCAAGGAAAATTTTATTCCCCAGGATGTACTCCTCCTGAACTGTACGAGCGATGGCAAATTTGCGAAGAAATCGTCCAAGAGCTAACGATCAAGTCACGTGAATCTAAAGTGGGTAAGCACTTACATATGAGCGAGGTAGCGATACTTGAGCAATACCTTACACGCTTGATACAGACTGATTGGACATCTGAAGCTGAAGCGAGATGGATCATCCGACGAGTGGCTCTTACTTTAGAATGGCCTGTGCCTTAATAACTTTTGCTAACTCTAATTACTGAATTCCATCATGCAATTACCGGATTAAAGCCATGGGCATGCGGTCGCGTAAGAGAGTACTCTACTGGCATATATATAAAAATCGAATTTCCGATCGGCTACTAACCAAGAAGGTAAAATCTAGCTATATCAATGGCTGGCGTGAAATCGAATCGGAATTAATGCCGTTGTTCGGAAATAATTTTTCTGCCGCATGGCACTGGCTCAATACCCCGGCGAGTGCACTCAACAATAACCGACCTATCGACTTAGTTACAGCAGGCCAAATCGAAATTGTTCGAGACCACCTCGTAAGGCTGGAATACGGTGTTTACACCTAATTGAATCGGCAAGCAGAATTGCACCCTTGCTTTAAAAAAGAGCGCAAGCAAAGGTGCTTTGAATATGGAAGAATCGATGATCGTGCCATTGAGGGAAGACGAGGACGTGAAGGTAATGAACTTGACGGTTCACGTGCCGCGGCACCTTCCGGTAAGCGTTGTAGAATCGCTGGAAGAAGGCATAGAAAAAGCAGTCCAGATCCTCGCTAGAAGTAATTTTTTCCAGGATCTAGTCGAATCTGCGGATAAGGTAGCGCGATTAATTGTCACCCAAGTTCGTCCGGCCGGCTGCCTGCTGGAAGACCGCATTGCTCGGATGGCTACAGTAAAAGAAGTGTTCAAGGAGGGCGACTGGCTGACAGCGGAAGATATCAACAAGCTACAGAAAAATCCTCCAGCGAAAAAGTCACTTCCTGCAAGCGATTGGAAGCGCCGAGGGCGAATCTTCAGCGTCTCATACGATGGAAAAACATACTATCCTCGTTATCAATTTGACGCGATGTATCAACCCCTGCAAGTCATCAGCGAAATTTTGAAGGCTTACGGCGAATGTGTGGATACTTGGTCAATCGCAACCTGGTTCCACTTTCCTAATGGTTGGATCGTGAAGGAAATGGGTAACTTGGCCATGCCAGTTGCTCCGAAAGATGCGCTTGAACGGTCCAGTGACGTAATCAAAGCCGCTCGCAACCAAAAAAATACTTACGTTGCGTAGATTTGGATCCTGCCGTTGAAATCTAATGAGTGGGCATGCTGGTGCATGTTTTGCCGCCGGCGGGCGGGACAAGAATGTCTCGCGCCCTCTATACCCCACGCTACATGCTCTGGATGCGCTGCTGGAGGCTCTGGAGCAAAGTCGGATCGAACACCTCGTTGTTCTGCACCCGAAGCAAAGGAACGCCGATGTGACGCAGCACGAAATCTTTGATCTCGTCATTGCGTTGCTGCTGCTGCGTGCTATCCTCACCGTGCGATAAGCCATCAAGCTCGATCGCAAACTTCATGTTGCCGGCGGTGTCCGCAATCACGAAATCGAGCGATAGCTTGGACACCATATTCAATATCTTCCAGCGGCGCACGTCGATCTCGCTAAGCCCGGCCTCCATCTTTTGGGTGGCGGGAGCGAATTGGATCCACCACTTGTTGAAGCCCTCCACCTCCTGCGGGTCGATCTCCAATAGCTGGAGCAAGTGAACTTGAGACCACACTAAATCGTTTGGCCGCCATTGAACGAGGAGTGGCAAGAGCTGCGCCTCGGCTGGCACTGGTTTAGTGCGGCGGAGGGTTTGTAGGATGCGCTGATACGCTTCGAGATGGGCGTTCTCGAAGTAGGATGTTTCCGCGCGATCGAGGAACTCTTGCAGCGACTCGTTAGGATTCATTGCTGAATGCTTAAAGACCATGGTGCTCTCGATTGGTTGTTGAAATAGAAGCATCGCCACACACGGCGACGGCTGGGTCTTCGCAACGGTTTCCTTTTGGGCGAGCCAGGCCATCAGCTCAGCATAACATCTTGCCAAGCTGGAAAAATCACTGACTGTCACAACGCCCCTGGTTCGACCATTGTGAACACGTCGAGTAGGAATGCACGCTGCGCTTCTCCGGCATCTGCAGCCGCGATTCTGAGACCACAGTTTTGTTCCACTGCGACCTTCTGGCCGATCGCAGAGGCGTGAGCCTAAGATGCCCGACACGGAGGGCTATTAGGCTGCAATTACTGCCACGCCCGGCTTGACGGCGGAAAGACCGCAAGCGGAACAAGCTAGTAACCTGTAGACGAACGTTTCGACGTCGCCCGTGCGGAAAGCCAACAAATCTTGAGGGCGAAAGGACCACTCAAATGACTAGTGTGGGAAGCTTAGCTCGGGTCGTTGTCTTGGGGTGGCATGCAATCGACGCGCCATTTGGCGTGATTCAGTGCTTCACTGAGAAGCATTTCTTCATTGTCGATCGGTCGATCCTCGCATCGCTTCAAGTTGCCGCCATCGATGGTGTAGCTCCAAGTAAATTGGCCGCGCTTTACCTCGCTCACGATGATGTCAATCCTGCGCCCTTTGTACACTTCGTTATGTCTCATCATTTTCACGGAATTATCAAAAGCCTACTTTAGCACAAAGAAACGAAACAAGATCTAGTGATGCCCGAAATACGTCTGCCATAACGTACATTCGACAGTCTTCGGCAGCAGGGGGCGCACTCACACATTGAGCACTGTGCGAACTACAGATCAAGAACCACAGGATAACGGTAGAAATGGTACATGCGCGCGGCACGTGGGAGCCTAAACCAGCTCGTCCCATACGCGCGCCAGCGTAGTCAGTCTTCACAGCAGTTCAGACACTGTCTACTGTTTTAACTCAAGTGGACCATGCACACTGGTGCTTATTGACTTCATTTTCTCAATCAATGGAACCTCAAAAAATCCCGGGGTTCAGCATAAGATGTAGCAGAACTTACGCTTCTCAGTAATACCCTGGCTTCTTCGGTTCAGGAGCATCTAGAATCAGATCCGAAACCGATATCAAAGGATCAAGCCAGTTAGCTTTTGCGTGTCCCCAGCTCAGCCATTCCTCCTCGTTTTGGGTCAGCGACCTTTCGGCTACTTTGCGTTGCTCGAAGGCCTTTAGAAATCCACGAATTCGTTCAGCACGTTCCCAATTTAGAGCCTGTGTTTCCATTTCTTGAAAGCGTGAAGCCTCTAACTGACGCCTTTTTATTGATCGCTCATAGTTCTCTTTGGCGATTTGACGCTCTTGCTCTTTTTGCAAATCCTTCATTTTTTTAGCATAGGTCTCCTTTGCTAGAGCTAAAATGCCAGCCACAACCTCGCTCAGCCGCTCCTCTAGTAGTGTCTTTGCAGTGTCACGCCAAGTCCTAGAAGGCCAACGACCAACTGTAACGGCAAGTACGCCTGTAGCATGGTAGTCGTACCGAGGAATATTCGGGTACTCGGTCGAGATCCCTCTACGAAAACGGTCGAAATACCTCTTCTGCGCAGCTTCCTCAGCTTCAGTAGCCACGTGGACACTGCGTTTGACTTGTTCAGTAAGAGAGAACGTTAGCTCGATCCCTGTTGACTCCTGTCGCAGCTTTGTGACGGCATTTTCAGGCTCTATAAAAGGTAAGAAGCCATGAATTGTTAAAGCGGAAAGTAGCGTATTCGTAATGCCCAACGCCCGGTCAAGGCATTGGAAGGTTGACGAAATGTTCAGAATTTCTTTAGATGCGCTCCTTAAATTGGTGTCCGTCGGCCAGCCGTTTTTACGGTGAAGTTTTGTCGATGCTGCCTGCACAAGCGGATGTAGTGGAAAAGGGCCGCAGATTAAACCTTGGTCCGCTGATTCTTTTCGAAGCTCAACAAGTTCGTCGCGTACCTCTCGCCGGAATTTTAATTGCTCATCTGATAATTTGAGCAGCTTTCTGGTTTCTAGTTGAGCTCCGGTTAAGGATGGCAGAGGTACCCGTTTCATGACTCGGCCTGCCTTTACCTTAGTCCAGTAGCCTCTGCTAGGCAGTGGAATCGCGAGAGAGCGGCAAATTTTCGCCAAGCCAACATCTGAGAGGCCATATCGAAATGCAACCAACGTAACAGGTTCGCTCCAGACCTCTTCATAAAGAGTTTCACGGTCCACTTGAGCTACTTCATGATTGATCATAACAAGCTCCCAGTTTAGTGCCCAGAGCAACTAATACTTTGCTACGTAGCTAGACGCTTAGAGATCCTGTAAAGGACATGCTTGAACATAAAAAAATTCGTCGAAACGGCAATGCGATCTGGGCACCGGCAGAGGCTAACCAGCCGAGGTCAGCTGACCGGATTAGACCGCCACGCTTTAAACCATTTGGTAAAGGCTCGATCATGTGTCGTAGCATCGCTGCTGAAACATGAGTAAGCTTACGGACATTAGCCTCGCTGACCCATTCTGTTTGGCTTTGGATAATCCAATTTAGCTCCGCTCGGGGAATTTCGTAAACTAGGCCACGAGTCCCTAATCGACGAGTGCGATAGGCGCAATGTTCATTTTTGATTGCATTGACCAATAGGTCTCGGCTCGCCCAATTTTTCTGGCCGCGTGAGAAAGGCGTAGGTATCCGGTGATATCGCTCGCAAAACTTATAGTAATTTTCATGACAAATACTTTAAATAAGAAATTTAGAATAAAAACTCTAGTGATGATGGTTGATTCCGTTTGGCAATATATTAAGGCTTTAATCTAGGGCGAGCGACATGTCTTAATGACCCGTAACAGGTATCTAGTGTGCTGACCGCCAAGTTGATTGGACGCGAGCGACGGCAGGGCCTCGGTCAAGCCTGCAGACTTGCGTTGCGCGACACAGTAGATTCATTGACAACAGATTTCGTTGTAAAAAACATAGTGGGGATGTATTCTGGAAACCTTGCTTGCAGCTAAATTGATCCTGCCCTTTGGTATGGTTATGTAACGTAATGACGCCGAAACGATGAATGAACTCCTAAACGAAGCCGCCCGAGCAATTTCACAGTGGCTGGAAGCGAAACTCCCTAGCTTGGGGCCACAGTGGTGGGCTGATAACGTGGTCAACAGGCTCACTTTTCAGCAACAGCGCCTGATCGACGAACGCGCGATCTATTCGTTCGCCGGGCTGGATCTGGCAGCTCTACTTAGGGTGCTCGACCAAAACTGGAATGAGCTCGCGCCAATAGAACGCCTTCCACGGGAAGCAAGGAGTTGGGTGAAGGAACTGCAAAGTGTGCGAAACCGATGGGCGCACGCACCGTCAGGGGGGCTCAGCCCCAGCGATGCCTATCGCGACGCCGACACGTTAGAGCGACTGCTCAAGGTAATGTCCAGTGATGATGCATTACTGCAACACATTACCACCTATAAGGGCGCAGTGCTGGCCAAGATTGCCCCCTCGCCTGGGGCGCCCGACGCCGCGAAGCCACAGGTGTCCTCTACCGTGAGTTCCGAGATCGTTTCCACGAACGTTCAGCAATGCCCCGCGCAAAAATTCGCAATCGGCGAGTTGTTGTGCTTACGTTCCAACCCTGACGTCCTCGTTCCCGTACTCGAAGTGTTATCAGGCGTGGGCACCGAAACACGCTATCGCGTGTTTGAAAACGGTGCACGCCAGGTCTACTACGAGAGCCAATTAAAGCGCCTCGACGCCCCGGTCGATCATCGCAAACACCTGACAGCGGTCGAATTGTCAGCGATGCTGAGCGCTGTGCAGCTGTCGTCTCCCTCTGCATCGACCCTGTATTCGCTTAACTCTGGTAGGGTCCGCTTCGTCCCCTATCAGTACCGCCCGATATTCAAGCTGATACGCGCAGATCGTCCGAGACTTCTAATTGCCGATGAGGTCGGGGTGGGCAAGACGATCGAGGCAGGTCTCATCCTCAAGGAATTGCAAGCCCGTAGCGACATCAAGTCAGTCCTGATCATCTGTCCCAAGGCGCTGGTGTCGGAGCGCAAGTGGGAACTTGAAATGAAGAGGTTCGACGAACATTTTACGCCGCTGAACGGTGCGCTGCTGCGGCATTGCATTAAAGAGGCGCATCTGAACGGCGAATGGCCTAGCCAATACGAGAAAGCCATCCTGCCAACCTCTCTCTTCGATAACGACCTGTTGTTTGGGAAGCCAGGCAAGGGCCGTGCTCGTGAACCAAGCTTGTTGGAGCTCGACCCGCCACCAAAATTCGATCTGGTCATCGTCGACGAAGCGCACCACATCAGGAACAGTGAAACCTATTTGCATCAGGCGGTACGCTACTTTGCCGACAATGCAGAAGCGGTCGTCTTTCTATCGGCAACGCCCGTCCAGTTGGGACGTGAAGACTTGTATACCTTGCTTAATGCGCTGCGACCAGACCTCATCATTGACCGTGCGAGCTTCGCACAAATGGCCGAACCCAACACCTTCATCAACGCTGGCATTCAGGCCTGTCGGCGGGGCGAACCAGGCTGGGCTGAGGCAGTACGAGAAGAGCTTCGTCATGTTGCCGCGACCGCATGGGGCCGCGAGGTATTGGCGGCAAACCCCGGCTTCCAGCACATCTACGATGGCCTGCAAGAGGAAGACGACGATAGCACAGCACGCATCCGGACGATTCAAGCCCTGGAAGACCTCTACACGTTTAGCGCGCTGATCAACCGGACTCGCCGTCGTGACATCGGTGAATTTACGACGCGAAAAGCGGAGACGGTTCCAACGAATTTCACCCTGGACCAGCAGGCCTTGCACGACGATCTGCTCGATGTCATCGCCCGTATCCTTGCGCGACTACACGGCAACCAGAACGTTAAGTTCATGATGACGACGGTCAGCCGGCAAGCCGCCAGCAGCCTATATGGTCTAGCACCGACGCTGGAGGATATGCTGACGGGTAAGCTATCCCGTCTAGAGGCAGAAGATGGCAGTGAGGATACCGTCGACTACGCGCTCACTTTCGTGGAGAGCATCCGGAGCGATATCGAAGGACTAATCGACCGCGCGCGAAACCTAGACCCGGCCGATCCGAAGGCTGACGCCTTCATGCGGATCGTAAAAGAAAAGCTGGTTATGCCTCGTAACAAGATCCTCGTGTTCAGCACGTTCAGGCATAGTCTGCGCTATCTCGCCAGCAAACTCTCTGCTACGGAGATCCGCTTCGGCTTAGTCCATGGGGACATCCCGGATGAAGAACGGGCAGCGCTGCGCAAGCGCTTTTCTTTGCCGAAAGATGACCCTGACGCCATCGACCTACTCCTGTCCTCCGAGGTTGGCTGCGAAGGTCTGGACTTCCAGTTCTGCGATTGCCTGATTAATTTCGATCTACCTTGGAACCCGATGCGGATTGAGCAGCGTATCGGCCGTATCGACCGCTATGGGCAGCAGAGTGAAACCGTCGCCATCTTCAACCTGATCACCCCCGGAACCATTGACGCGCAAATTTATGACCGTTGCTTGTCTCGTATTGGTGTCTTTCAACATGCCATTGGCGGTAACGAAGAAATTCTCGGCGAAATTGGTCGTGAGATGCGAAGCATAGTCGAGAGCTTCACGCTGAGCGACGAGGAGCGTAGCAAGCGACTGCAGCAGCTGACGGACAATAAGATCAGGCAAGTCGAAGAAGAGCAGCGCCTCGAAGAGCGACAAGGCGAACTGTTTGGCCTGAACCTGACGGCCGCGACCTGGGAGCAACGGTTAGCACAGTCACGCAGCTATTGGTTGGAGCCGCACGCTTTGTCCAATGCTGTTTCCCTGTACTTGCGCCAGCGCTTAGAAAAAGAACAAGAGTATTTGTTGGGCGATAAAGCATTAAAAACGCTACGCCTAAGCCAGGAAGCGAGAGCGGCCTTACTCGAAGACTACCGAAAACTACCACGCTCTACCGATCCAATGTACAGAGCCTGGGAGCGGTGGTTAAAAGGGAGCTCGCCAACGTTGCAAGTGACGTTTGAGCAGGAGTGCGCGGTAGACAACGCTGGCGCAGTATTGATGTCGCTTGGCCATCCATTGCTGCGCCAGGCCGCAGCCTTTTTGCAAATCGGCGAAAGCGTGGCGGTTCGCTTGCGCGCCAACCATGATACGTTGCCAGTTGGGACGCACCCGTTTGCCCTCTACCGGTGGGCCAAGCGAGGCGTCAAGCAGGACGATGCATTGGTTCCGGTCATCGGCGATTGCGCTTTATCGGCCCACTTGCTGGAGTTACTACAGGTCGCCGAGGACGTCCCGACCCTAGACCTGCCGTCCCAACAGGTCTGGGATGAGCTCGATGCTGTCCACCACCAGCAATGGCTTGCAGAGACGACAAGGCATGCGGAAGAAAACCGCCAACTCGTGGGCGCCCGTGTTCAAAGCCTGACTGCAAGCTTCAGCGCCCGCCAGGCGCTTCTCCAACAGCAGATAGCGGAAGCTACCGACGACAGAATCAGGCGGATGAGGCAATCCGAACTGGAACGTGCCGAAGTTGACCTTGAACGAAGAACTATCGACCTACGTCGTGCCGCCGAGAGCGGTGACATCCACGCCACGCCCGTGGTGTTCGGCATCTTAGAGATAGCGAGGCCCGCATGAGTGTCATCCATACAATCGCAGCCCAGCGGCAGAAGTTGCTCGATGGCCTAGACGCTAACGAAGGTGACATCAACCTGCGCATCTTCGAAGACTTTTACCCGGACGAAGCACACTTCATTTATGAACTGCTGCAGAATGCCGAGGATGCGGGCGCCACGGACGCCAGTTTCGAACTCTTCGACGATGCATGTGTTTTCCAGCACAACGGTAGCCGGCACTTCAACGAACGGGACATTCGCGGCATTACCGGCATCTTCAACAGTAGTAAAAAAGACAATTCCGACAAGATCGGAAAATTCGGGGTTGGGTTCAAATCCGTGTTCGTCTACACCGACTCGCCAGTCGTCTATTCGCGAGACTATAGTTTCCAGATTGTGAAACTGGTGCTTCCCAAAGAACTCCCCGCCAAGCCCGGACTTGGTGACAAAACACGCTTCGAGTTTCCCTTTGACAATCCGAAAAAAAGCGCTTCGGAAGCGTTCGCCGAGGTCAAAGCCGGACTGGAGCAGCTTTCGGAGACGACACTACTGTTTTTGAACAACCTGCGTTACATCAGCTGGACGATTGGACATAAAAAAGGAGAAATCATGCGCGAGGAGCATTCCGCCGCGCATGTCGAAGTCTTGAAATCGGTTGAAGGCGAAGACGTCCACAGTTCCCACTGGCTGCGTTTCGCAGCACAGATTGATACGTCGCAACCAATTACTGGCGCGGTCGACGGCATTGAGAGACAAAAGGTGGCAGTCGCCTATGAGCTCGCATTGCTGAGCGAAGTTAAACATTTTGACACGCAGCTCGCCTTTTCCAAGCAATTCAAGATCGTCCCCGCTGTTCGGGGCAAGGTGTCAGTCTTCTTTCCTGCGGAGAAGGAAACCTCAGGGCTCCGTTTTCACTTGCACGGTCCGTTCATACCGGAACTGAGTCGCGCAAGCATCAAGAACTGTCCAGAGAATGTGCCGCTCTTCGATCAGTTGGCCACGCTGTCTGCTAGTTCGCTTCATGCAATCAAAAAACTTGGATTGCTGACTGGTGAGTTTCTCGCCGTTTTACCGAATAATGACGACCAGCTTCCGGAGCGTTACGTCAATATCCGCAAGGCCATCCTTGCCGAGATGCGTACAACACCATTGGTGCCCACTAATACAGGCCGTTACGCGCCTGCGCAGCGTTTGTATCAAGCGCGTGCCGTGCTTAAGGCGCTGATCTCCGGACCCGACTTGGCTTTTGTAACAGGGCGAATTGATGAGCCAGGATGGGCGATCGGTGCTACCCAGAGGAACAGCAATCAAGATCGTTTCCTTGCGAGCTTGAACATTGCGAGTTGGGACGCGGATGACCTGAAAGCATTTCTCGAAGCCCGTGCGAGCGATGAAGCATGGGGCAATGACGAACCTGACCCCGAGGTAGTCGCGTGGCTGAAAGGGAAACCGGCAGAATGGTTTCAAGCGCTCTATGCGGCTCTTCTGCGCCATTGTGAAGACCATGGCGATTACGGCAACCTCGACGAAGTTTTATTTGTTAAGCTCGTTTCAGGTGAACTAGGAATCGCCAAAGAAGCATATTTTCAGGCGAGCGCTCACGACGGTACTGACCCCTTGCCGAAAGTGGACAATACTGTTTTCACCGTCGGAACCAAGAAATCGCAGCAGGAAGATGCAAAACGGTTTCTCGAAAAGTTAGGCGTTCGGGTGCCGAACGAAACCGATCAAATACATCTTCTTCTCCAAGCCCGCTATCGAGAAGAGAGTGAGGTACCAGACGACGATGTCTACCTTGCTGACCTAAAGCGGATGATTTCGTTTTTAGAAAAAAATCCGGATGCGTACGGGACGTTTTCTAGATATTACCTTTTTAAGGTGGATGCGCCAGAGTTCGACTGGGGTATGGCTGAGCATGTTTATATAGACGAACCTTTCGCATCTACTGGTCTAAAGTGTTTGCATGAGTTGCAGAAGGACCAGGACAAGCGCCGCTGGTCTTTAAACCTCTGGTACGCCAGCTGCGGCATCCCGCTCGACAAAATAGTGAAATTTGCGGAAAAGGTCGGATGCCAGGTCGGCCTAAAAGAAATTTATGTCCGGACTTCATGCTTCAAGAACCCACAGTGGCCCTACCTGAGAACTGCACCTGGAGGAAGACAGGGTAATAGCATTAACCGAGATTTTCTTCTGACGGCGGAAGCATGGTCCTTACTAGGTGCCAAACGTCTTGATACCGCTCTGTTATTCTGGAACGTCCTTCGTAAGGCTGATTTTCTGCAGCCCTCCATCTGGCGTGCTTGCTATCAAGTAACCGAAAAGGGCGGGCCACTCTATGCGCCTTCGCAGTTGATATGTCAACTTCAAAGCTATGCTTGGGTGCCGCAAACCGACGGCAGCTTCGTCAAGCCGAGTGAAGCCTCTCTTTCAAATCTGCCAAGAGGTTTCTACGTGGACCCGAATGCTAAATGGCTGGAAGCTATCGGATTCGGCGCGGATGAAAAGAAGCGCGTCACTGAGAATACACAGAGAGCCGCACAGCGGGGCGAACTTGGGTTCAAATCAGAGGAAGAGTTACGCCGCGCCCAAGAATTCGTGAAGCTTTCGGAAGAGCATCAGCGGCGGATACTTGAGGAGGTAGCGCAGCGGCAGCATGAACCAGTCGAGCTTCCGGAACGTGCTGTGCGAAACCTCGCACTGCGTCAGCAGCGCGTCGGTGACGAAGCCCGACAAACGCCAGAAAAAGAGGCAGAGATACGTCCACGGGCTGTGCAAGTCGGCGTTGCCGAGACAAAAATGCAGGCCAAATTGTACCTTGCTGACCAGTACACCAATGGCAACGGCGAAATGATATGCCAGGCTTGCAAGGACGAGCTTCCTTTCAAGTTGCTTAACGGCGCCTATTATTTTGAAGCCGTGGAGGTCGTGGCGGATTCGCGTAAGCGCTTTCGGGAAGCTTTTTTGGCATTGTGTCCCAATCACGCCGCGGCTTATCAGTATGCGAACGCGCAGAAGCATTCCATGCTTGAGCTGGTTGAAACAGCAAATGGTAGTGAAATTGAAGTGTGCTTAGGTGGTATTGAAACGACAATCTACTTTACGCAAGCCCATCTTGCCGATATCTGTGCGTGTTTCGAAGCGGATGTAGAGGAAGCCTAGAAACCAAACAGGGTGTAGACGAAATCAATAACGTAGCTGTGGCATGCTATCGCGGTGTGGAAGGAGCATGCCATGGCGACGAAGCGTTCACTCGACGGTTCTGACCCGTCGGTCAACGCTGGCGGCAGGCCGCCAGCGTTGAAGCCTCAGCATATCGCAGCTTTGCACGATATCGTGACAGAGCACGCCCAGGCCAGTCTGCAAGAGATTGCCGACGAGTTGCATCGCCGATGTGGTGTACGGGTCTGCGCGGCGACGATCCGTCGCGCGTTACGTGCGCAGGGCATCGTCCGGCTCAAGTCGGTACAGCGGGTGTTCACGAGATCTCCGGCCAAAGGCACCAAGCGTTATGGCTACACGGCGGCGCATCGACGCGAAGACATATTACCGTACAGCACCAACCTGACCGACGCGGAATGGGATCTCATCGCTGATTTGTTCGAGCGGGCACCGGGGCAACGAGGTACGCCCTTGCACTACGGCCGACGAGAGCTCGTGAATGCATGTTCCTACGTGCTACGAACAGGCTGCGCATGGCGACTATTACCCGAGACATTCACGCCTTGGCAGGCAGTCTACAAAGCGTTCGCACGCTGGGTCGAGGCAGGTGTGTTCGAGCAGATGCAGGATCGATTGCGCGAACAATGGCGAGCACGCATGGGCCGCGCGAGTACGCCGACAGCGGCAGTCATTGACGCGCAATCGAACCGTGCTTCGCCACAAGGAGGCGACAGCGGATTCGATGCCGCCAAGAAGGTCAAGGGGCGAAAACGCAATCTCGTCGTAGATACGATGGGACTGCGCATCGCCCTTACGGTCACTGCGGCGAGCGTACAAGATAGGGACGCCGCTGCAGCAGTTGTAGCGCAAGCGTGCACCAAGAGCCCCCGGCTTGAGAAGCTCTATACCGACGGGGCGTACGGCGGCAAATGCGCACATAACATCGAGCAGACACACCACATTCGTGTCGAAGTTGTCCGTCGCCCTGGTAACGGCACGATCGGAATCCTACATGACCCGAAGACGGTGCCCGAGTAAGCTGCCGTGGTAAATCCAGGGTTTGTGATTTTGCCGAAACGCTGGGTGGTCGAGCGCACCCACGCATGGACCGAACGCTGGCGTCGTACAGTCATGCATCACGTCCGCAAGCTGGATGTCTCGGCCGCTTGGGTATGGCTGGCAGAGGCGCGTATGCTACTCAATAGACTTGCCCATCAAGTTTGATTTCGTCTACACCCTGTTAGGTAAAATGACTACGATCGTAGTCATAGACCGTTCAAACGTGAAAGTTTGAGCTAAAATAGCTACGAACGTAGTCATAAACAGAGACACGAGGTTCGCCACGGAAAGTGCGCACGAGCGTGATTATCGGGTGGTAGCTTAGCTGGTCTGCCGCAATAATTGCTACGAGCATGGTTCGGATCCACTCAAAAGGCTTAATTATGAAGCACCCGATTCTCTCGACCGAAGACCTCGGTTTGGCTATTCGTGCAGTGCGAAAAAGCTCTCAGGTTCGGCAAGATGACCTAGCTGGGGCAGTTGGTGTCAGCCGCCGGTTCACCGCTGAGGTCGAACGCGGGAAGTCTACCGTGCAGTTTGGCCGAGTTCTGCGCTTGCTCGAAGAACTCGGCATTTATTTAAGCATCGACATTCCGGACGATGCATCGCGCTTGTTGCCTGCTCTAAAATCTAAACAGCTCCGCAGTGCCGTCAAAAAAAAACCAGGAGTGCCGGCCGGTGCTAAACAAGCGAATGAATAGGAGGCATGAGGAGCCTCAACGTCTACATTGACACAGCGCTTGACCGAGCGTGCTGATGATCCCAAGACGGCACCTAAGCCAGCCGCATTTATCACTGTAGGATTCACGGTCCTGCCCACGCGCTGGGTCGTTGAAAGAACCCACGCATGGACCGAACACTGGCGTCTCACGGTGATGCATCACTACCGCAAACTCGCTGTCTCTGCGGCTTGGGTATGGGCTGGCAAATGCACACATGTTACTCAACAGACTCGCTTACCGGAGTTGATTTCGTCTACACCCTGAAAGAGCCCCTAACAAAACACATACTGTCCTGAAGGGCAACAACATCATGCACTGAGCTATTCCGACCGCCGCCTATCGGCTAATAGCGAACAAAGACTCATAACGCAATGCAAAGATCGATAGCAGACGCCCAGGTAGTCCGGCCGGAGAAGCTAGCTTTATGCTGCGACGTAATCCCTGCTCCTTTAACCTGCCCTAGGTCGCGGACGGCTCAACATAATTGCGCGAAACGCGAATCAACGTAAAGAGTGGCCGTGGTCGGCTTGACCCGCCACGGCGCTGCCGCTACGCCTCGCCTTCCTCGTCCACGGTACCGGTGATGCGGATCTGCCCGACCCCGGATTCGCCCAGCAGGTAAAGGTTCGCCAGGTACAGCAGGTCTGGCGTGGCATCGAGCGCTGCCGGCTTGTCCAACTCGAAGGCGATCCGCGGATGCAGTTGCACCCCCGGCACGCATACGAGTGGTTCGATCCGCTCCAGCACCGCCGCCAATTGCGACACTGCCGGCCCGCCGACGGCGAGCAGCCGCGCCACTGCTGGGTTTGGTATTGCACGCGTACGCAACAAGGCCAGCAGTACCTCAAGGCATGTGCGCAACTCGGCGGCCAGTTCAGATGATACGCCGCCGCTGCGCTCGATCTTACTGGCGACGCTGTGCAGGCGCGCAGTGAGCGCTGCACTGACGTGGCGCACGTGGGCTGCATCGAACATCAGCACCAGCGCTGGAGCGCGCCACAGCGCGATGCTAAGGAGATCGAGCACGATGGCCTGGGTTGGGGGATCAGCTCCCTCCAACGCTGTAACTAGGCGCTGCAACAGTTGCGTTGCCTGGTCTGGACATCCCAGCAGGCAGGCGAGTGCTAAGCGCCCGCGGTCAAGCAATCGGCGCTCGGCGAAGCAGGCATCGACTTGGGCCCGGACGATGGGCCATGCTTCGGACGGCAGATCGGCACGTAGGCTACATACAATGAACATGTATTCGACCGCCAGGTCGCGCACATGGGGATGCGTAGTGCAGTCATCCCACAGGACGTCGTTCATGCTCGCCAGTACGGGTGCGCAGGCCCTGATGGCTTCGGCGAACTTGGCGGGGCAATCTGGGTCGGCGACCGAACGCCCGCCCGACCAGATGTCGAGCATGAGGCGCCGCACCTGGGTGCGCACTTGCTTGACCACGTCGCGCACGGCCTCTTTACGGTAGCCACCGTTGCGCAGCGCCTCGGTGGCGCGGTACACCGCGCTCAGTCTCTGGTCGAGTAGCGCCAGTTCAGGACTGCGCCAATGGTCTTCCAGCTCGCGCCAACTGCGAAGCGGTGGCGCACCCGGTACTTGAGTCGCCAGCGCCTCGGCGTCTGCCGCCACCCAGGTTGCGCGCACTGCGGCGAAGCCGGCGCTCGCCGGATCGCAGGGAATAAAGCACAATTTGTATGGATCATCGCTGCCGTAGCTGAACTCGAGCTGTAGTCGCGCTGGCACGTCGGTGCGTAATGGGAAAGCTGGCGAGGCAAGGCGCAACCGGTAAGCCAGCACCTTGCCTGCCTCGCTCGCCGCGCCCTGGCGCAGCGGCAGTTCGAGCACGGCCTGCCCCGCTGGCAGGGTAAACACCTCGTCGACTGGTATCACCTGGTGCAAGCCCCGGCGCGGCTCGATCCGGCCTTCGCGCACCAGGTGGAAACGCTGGTAACGGCCAGCGGCCGGGACCCGGATCGACAGGTCAGGCAGCCGTTCGTACCACAGCGGCTCGTCCCCGGCGGATTCGCGCCATGTGAGCAGGCGCGCCGCGCCGCCGACCAGGCTCGTTGCCGGCCATGCCGGCCAACCGTCGCGCGCCAGCGCAGCCGCTAGTGGCGCTATCAATCCATCAGTACCGCAGGCAAGCACCAGCGCCACGCAATTGCCGCGCCTGATCCCGGCCTTGGCTTGGACCAACGCATCCTGGAGCGCTTTCTTCTGCACCGTCGGCGCTTCAAGAGGGCTGACAACTGTGAACCACTCACCGGGCTTGGTTTCCCATGACGGCGCAGTCCCAGGCTGTGCGTCCGGTCCCGCGCTCCAGGCGCAGAGCTGGTCGCTGGCGCGGCAGCGCTGGCGCTGCAGCGCCCCAGCTGCGAGACTCTCGAACGCGGCCGCATTCGGCACCTCGAGCACATCCAAGCGTTCCCAGGTCAAGCCGCGCATCTGCGGCACTCGCTGGTCGAGCTTCAGTGCGCGCCGCGCCTGCAGCGGCGTGATTGTCACCATCTCGCCAACGTGGTCAAGCACTAACACGTAGTCGTCGGCGGCGACAGGCTTGCCGCCGTGTTCCGCACCGAGCCAATCGAATAATGCAGCGACGCTGCGGGGCAACGGATCGGCGCGCTCGAAGCGGGCGTTCAATCCGCGCCGCGCGGCGCCAAGGGCGAAATCGTCGATGGCGTCGGGTGTCAGGTAGGTCAGCGGCGCCTTGCCGAAGAAGCTGGCCAGCCTGTTGGCAAAGGCCAGCGCTGCTTCGTCGCGGCGGCCACCGGCGTCGCCGCGTCCCTGGATCACGTCGCTCATCGCCAGCAGCGGGGCATCAGTGCACAAGCTCATCGCGGTTGCATCGCCCAAGTCGAGCGCAATCTCGCCGTGTACCGCGCTAGCCCAGTATTGGCGCAGCAAGCGAAACGGCAGGCGCCCGCCTACGCCGCCTGCGGTCCAGGCCGGCCAAGGCTCGGATAAATCGACCACCGCGGCAGTAGTGGGCTCGCATTGGGCCGGCGTCTGAGCGACTTCGAGCGGCTCCGGCTTGGTCGCGAGGGCAGCCAGCAACCGTTGCACGATGCGCTCGGCGGCAAACAAACTGAGGCTGTGGATCGCGAATTCTTCCTTCCCGATCCTCACCGTGCCCGCAGCGGCTGACATTAGAGATAGGCGCACTTGCAAGGTGCTGTCCCCGAGCGTCAAGTCAAAGCCGCCTGTCACGGGTTGGACTTCGAAGCGGCGCACCGCCGCCCCTTGCGAGGATCGTTCAATCTCTACCTCTGCCGCCTTGCCGTCTGCACGCAGGGCGTAGCTGACTGCAGTACCGACCTTCAGCGCCGGATAGTCGAGCGGGCTGCGCAGCGCTCGATGGTTAAAGTACACCCTGCCATCCGGACCGCCAATGAAGCCGAAACCGCCCGCTTGGCCCTGTCCGAGCGAAACCACCTTTCCCTTGGCGCGTTCCGTTGCGTTCTGGTCTCGCACCAGGCCGGACAGCAATGCGCCGCGCTCGGGGAGCACGCCAAAGTCATCCAGCATCACATGGCAAGGTTGCTCTGGGAAGCGCACCCGGCCGGCCAGTTGTAGTCCCGCGACCAGCCTCCAACGTAATAACTCCAGCCAGTCGTCAGCCTGGCACGCGGCATCACGTTCGACCCCGGCATCGAGCGCCTGCAGTCCCATCCAGCCATCCCAGATCTTGCGGTAGTGCCGGTCCTGCAGCAGGACATTGTTGGGCGGTACATTGGCCCAGTCACGGACCCCGGCGCCGTCCTCGCGCAGCCAGCGGCGCAGGCGATCCAGCAAATCTTGTTCGTCCGGTGTATCGCGAAACGCCGCACAGCGCGCGACCAGGAGCGGCTCGAGGCGGCGGCAAAAGGCCGTCAGTAAGCGATTCTCCAGGGTGTCAAGCGACGCCTCACGCCGCACTGCCATCACGCCCGGCTTGCCGGCCAGCTTTTCGCGCACGGTGCGCCCGTTCTGGCGCGCTAGCCAGGCAACACTTACGCTGTCGAGTTCACGCGCGGCATGCAGCGGCACCACGGCGTGGCTACGCACGATGCGCTGGCGCGCCTGCCCCAGCACGTGGCGTAGCGCGGCAGCGACGTGGTCGACGATCGCGCGCAGGCGGTCGCACGGCGCGGCGCCCGGCGCCGGCAGTACGGCTGCGCGCCGGCACAAGGCGGACCAGCCCTGCGGCAGCGCGCGGCCACTGCGAGCATCAACGTCGGCCAACCCGGACAGCCAGGAGCGCAGGGCCAGCAGGTCGCGCTCGCGCTCGGCGCCCACGCCACCGGTGGCGATACATCGATACTGGGCCTCGGCCGCACTAACGGTGAATCGGGTTGTCACGCCTGCTCACTCGTCGTCAGGTAATCGGCGCTGCTCCAGATGAACTGGCCATAGCCTATCTCGGTCGCGCGGTCGAAGTCGGCCAAGATGGCGTAGCCGCCATCGGCGATCTCTTGGCGGATTCGGCCCAGACAAGGGTTGCCGCGGGTCTCGATACCACGCAACTTCGGCATGATCTTGAGCACCAGTTGGTCTTCGAACGCCAGGTGCATCTTGCGCGCCAGTTCATCGGCATCGCCAGCACGTTGGGCCGCCAGTACTTGCGGGTGGTTAGCCATGTAGTATTCGATCGATTGCCATACCCGGTGACCAAGCGCGCGCCCGGCGCCGGCCATGGCATCGTTGATGCGTTGGGCACAGGCGCGGAATGGTCCGATTTCCGATTCGTCAAAGGTGCTGCGGAACTTCACCCACCGTCCCCAGGTTTCGGTGCGCAACAGCTCCGCGCCGTGCTCAGGTAAGGCCTTTAGTTCGGCACGGCGGTGGAATTCGAGCGGACGCGGGAAATGCAGGATGAAACCGCGGTCGATCACCTTGTCCGACAACGACTTGGTCGTTTCGTCCTGGTTCATGGTACCGGCCCACAACACATTGCGGCCCAGTTGCAAAGAATACGGCGGCATGTTGGCGCCCAGCTTGACCTCCAGCGCTGGCACTCTGTCGCGCTGCGCCGAACGCCGTGTCTCCAGCAGGCTCAGGAAATCGGCGAAATACATTTCGACGTGGGCCAAGTTCATTTCGTCGAGCAGCACGAGGTTGAGCGCGTCATTCAATCCCGGATAATCGTCGCGCGGCGCTTCCTGGGCCTGGGCCAGCAGGCGCAGCAGCGGCTGGGCGTTGAAGCGGTCATCGATTGAGTTGAAGTACCCCAGCAGCGACTCCTGGCTGTCCCAGTTCGGCTGCACCGGCACGTTGAGGAAGTTGATGCCGCCAAAATGGGCGTACAGGCGCGGTAACTCGGACTTACCAGTGCCGCTGGCGCCGGCCAGCACGGTCAGTGGCGAGAACTCGGCGGTCTTGAGTGCCGTATGGAAGGCATCGAGAATGCGGCGCTCGAAGTGCAGGCCATGCGCGGCGCAGCCCTGGTGAATGGCATGCAGCCAGGCCATCTCATCGACTTCACTCTGTTGTAGACGCGGCAGCACCCGTGCAAACTGCGACAGCGGGCGGCGGACGTTGGCGACGCGTTCCTCGCGTTCCTCCGGCATGGCGAAACTGGCGCCCAGGCGCTTGAGCTTCTCGCGCTGGCCGCGGTTCTCTGCTTCCAGCAGATCGATGTTGTCCTTCAGCTGGCGGTTATCGAGTTCGTACTTGCCCGCCAGGTGCTTCAGGGAGGACACCTGCAGGCCAGCGTCGCGCAAGCGGGCCAGTTCGTCCTCGCTGCGCGCATGCTGCTCGGCCAGGGCGTCGCGCTCCTGGCGGATGCGCGCCAGGTCGGCGAGCACCTGCTCGCTCGGGCGCGCCGCGAGTTCCCGCACCAGCCCCTCGTTGCGCTGGTGGAGCTCAGCCAGTTGCTGCTCGACCAGGGCGGCATCAAGGCCGCCGAGCTGGCGCGCCAGCGCCGCGTAGCGGTCGCCATCGCGGCGCTGGCCGTCGATCAGCGCCAGCAGGCGGGCGTTTTCTGCGCGCGCGCCGGCGAGCTGCGCCTCCGCACTGGCGACCCGGTCAAAGGCCATGCGCTCGGCTTCTTGTTCGAGACTGGCGCGTTCTTGTTCGAGGCTGGCCAGCGCAGCGTCAAGCCGAATCCGGTCGCGCTGCACCGCCAAACGCGCTTCTTCAACGGCCTGCTCATGGCGACCCAAGGCTTCTTCGCGCTGTACCAGCCGCGCGCGCTCAGCGTCGTTGTGCCGGGCCAGCTCGGCGCGTGCGTCGCCCACCTCGCGCTCGAGTGCAGCCAAGCGCTCGGCACGGCCGGCTGCCAGCTGTTCTTCCATTGCCGTCAACAGTTGCTGGTGGCGCGCCATCAGTGCGTCCTCCTGGCGTGCGCGCTGCTCGACGTAGCTCGCGTCACGCTCGGCCTCGGCGCGCCGGATACGCTCGTCACGTTCCTGCAGCGCGCGGGTGCGCGCCGCCAACTCGGCCTGCTGCTGCGCCAATTGCGTCGCCAGCGCCTGCTCCTGCTGCCCCAACCCGGCTTCACGCGCGAGCAGCGCTTTCTCGCGCTTGTCGCATGCACCTACCCGCTCGATATGGCGCGCTGCTTCCTGCTCCAAAGCATGCGCCCAGTCGGCCAGCTCGCGCTCGCGCTGTTCGAGCGCGGCCGCGGCGGCCTGCCCCGGCCCGTCGGCTAGCCTAGCGCCGGCGGTCTGGATCTGGTTGGCCGGCACCGGCCCTGCTACGCCGAATGCGCCACTACCGCCCTGGTGTCTGTTCTTGCCCATCAATCAAGTCTCCGTCAAATAAGGAATGCTGTCGTAGGTTTGCGTGCGCAGGCGGACGAGTTCCGTTCGCGCGATATCGTGTTCCAAGTAGCCGTGGCGCCGCAGCGCCGCCAGTTCGCCCGCGAGGCGCGCTAGTGCAGGCAGGCGCCGTGCCAAGCGTTCCAGCCAAGGCAATTCGGCCGTGAGCAGCAGCGCCATGCAGGCGCACTGCAGACTGGCCGACTGGCCGCGCAGGGCTGCCCCCAGCCGGCCCGGATTGACCCTCCCCAGCGCGGGTGGCAACTGGCCGCCGGCGAGGTCGAAACCGGCGCGCGCGGCGCGCTCGCGCGCCAGGGCGCGCAGGTCGACGTCGGGCGCCAGTCTTGGCGCCGGTGGCAACAGTGCCAGGCACTCCTCGAGCGCCATTTGCAGCATGCTGGCCAGTGCGCCGACGACCGCCACGCCATCGGCCGCGGTTGGCGCGGCTTGTCCGTGCTCGCCACCGGCAGCGTCGAACACCATTTCGAGCTCGATACATGCCTTGGCCAGTCGCTCCGGCAAGCGATCCAGCGCCGACGGCGCCAGCGCAGTATTGGCGTCTAGCCTTGCCTGCAAACGCGCTTGATGACGCCAACGCTCAGGCGTGCCATCGACGTCATTTACTTGCGCCGCGCCGACACCGGTGCCGGTGCCGCCGGGTAGCATCCGCTCGATCATGGCGCCCACTTCGGCTAGGTAGGCCGCGAGCGCGTCGGGCTGCATGGCCTCGACGGTCCCACCGTGCGCGACGCTGTCGCGGATCGCCTTCAGCCGGGTCAGGAAACCGAGCCAGTCGGGATGCGACTCAGCCAGCAAGCGCAACGGGTGACCGCCATCCCGCTCGGCGCAGGCCACTGCCAGGTTCAGTGCCAACAGCGGCGCTAGTTCGACCTGCAGTTCGCCACGAAATTTGCCTGGGTGGACCAGCAACAGGCGCTGCTGGACGGGGCCAGCGTGCAAGCCCAACTGTGTGGCATAGGCAAGCAATTGCGCACCGTTCGCCGGCGCTGGCTGGCCAGCTAGCAGCGCACGCAGGCCGGGCCCTGGAGGGTATTCGCGCACCAAGCCGTGCAGGGTGTGTTCGAGCGCGTCGTACAACTTACGCAGGCAGGTACCAGTGGCACGCGCGGCATGGCGCGCATCCTCGCTGCTGGCCACCGGACGCGATGCGTCTTGCAGCGCTTTGGTCGCCTGGTCATAGTAGCGCGCCACCTCCGGCCAGCGGCCAGTGGCAGCGCGCATATTGCCGCGTCCGGTCTGCGCAGCACGCCCGCCAATGCGAGCCTCGCCCAGCAAGCCAGCTGCCACCTTGCGCACCGCCTCGTCGTTGCCGCGCGCCAAGTGAAAGACCTCGGCCAAGGTACCACAAGCGCCATGGCCGAAAGGATCCGCTAGGAGAATGTGCTCATGATTACCCGCTTGCAGTACCGCGTTGGTAGCGAGATAGACGAGGTCAGGACTGTCCAGCACTGAAATCGCCTGTCCAGCCGTCGATACGGCGACGTCTGCTGTCGCGCTGCGGCCACCGCTACGGCGAGCCTGGATGCGCGCTACCGCATGCACTTCGCGCGCACTGGGCGTGCGCATGCGCTGCTCGGTGTTCCAGCGCAGGACCCGTGCTTCGATCGGGTCACGCTCGCCTTGGAACCTGCTGCCATCATCGCGCAGGCATTCGGCATAGGCCGGCGTGTCATAGTACAGATGGGGCAGCAGGCGTCCGCCGAGCAAGTCGACGAACACGCGCGCGCTCTCCCAACCGTTTTCGCTAGGAGACGCGGCTTCGTCCGGATCGCGCAGGAAACGCAGGCCCTGATCGAGGTAGCGCAGGCCAACCAGTCGTCGCAGGATCGCGCTCACGGTGTGTTGGTCCAGGCAAATGAGCTCGGCGATCCGGCCAGCATCGTTGCAGCCGGCGCGCGCCAAGCGCAGGACCGTGTGCTCGAACAGATTCAGCGTACGCACTTGCCGCTTCGGCAGCGCCACCGTAAACATGTGGCAGGGCCATAGCAGTACCTGACTGGCAGCGACATCAATGCCGCGCAGGTCGGGCTTGGTGGAAAGGATGCGGGGCGGGCTCACAGCGCTACTCCTTCGGTGCGGCACAAGGCGCGCAGCGCGTGCAGGGCTGGCACCGCTTGTGGCGCAAGTGGATGCTCGAGCAAGCCGGAGTCGCCTGCTACCACCAGCAGGCGCTTTTGGCGACTGAGCGCCACGCATTGCAGTGACACCGTCTGCAGGCGACCGAACAGCCCTGCTGCAGTTGGCACTGAGCGGTCACGCCGTGGTGGGCCTGGACTGCGCACGGTGGATAAAAACACGACGTCGAACTCCATCCCTTGGAAGGCGTCGACCGTGCCAACCCGCAGGTGTTCGGCGTCGCCGATCTTGCGCCGGTAAACGGGCACGATCGCCCATTCGCCAGAGGGAGTTCGCTGTGCGTAACCATAGGCAGCCAGCGCCTCTAACAGGGTGTCGACCTGCGCTCGATAGAACGTAATGATGCCGAAACTGCGGGTCTTGCCCTCGTCGCTTTCGATCCATGCGTGGAGTTGTTCCGCGATCCGCTCGGCCTCAGCCTTGCGGTACCAGCTCGACGGTGGGCGCTGTTTCGCAGGACCGGCGCCGTGCTCGACCTCGAGCCAGGCCAACGGATAGCCGGCGGCGCCGTCCAAGGTATGGGCGTACGGCGCGTCGTCGTCGGGCGAGCCGAAGCCCTCGCCATGATCGTCGTAGAATTGCTTGCTGACGAATTTGCCGAGCAGTGAATGCATACGGTACTGGCAGTCCAGCGTCACCGTACGGGTGATACCGTCTCGCTTCTCGAGCTCAAGCGCGCGTTCGCGCAGGTACTGGAACGCACTCTGTTGCAGCATCGTGGTGTCGCCCGCGTCCGTCTCGAGTTGGCGAATGATGCCTTCCTCGACGATGTGCGGCAACTGGCGGTGGTCGCCCACGAGGATGATGCGGCGCAGGCCTTGCGCCATTGGGATCAACAAATCGCGCGGACTCACCCTGGCCGCCTCGTCGATGATGACGGTATCGTATTCGGGATCGGCACCGAAGCCGCTCGCCATGCTGCGCTTGGCGCGCCGGATCGCGTTGCGGTCCGTGCCCTGGCACGTGGCGGCGAATACGAAGCTGTATTCGGCCAGCGCTTCGGGCGCGGCGCCCGGATTCCCTTCCAGTTCATGGACGAAGTCAGCCAGCACCGCGGCCACCGGGTCACCGCTGGCGCGTTCGTGCTGTTCCAGCGCGCGCGAGACCGCCGCCAAATGCGTCAACACGTCATCGCGCGGCTTGTCGAAGCGAAATGGCGGCGGTCGGCAATGACGTGCCAGCAAGCGAGTCTTGAGTGCGTCCAACGCATTCAGGAACGATGGCGTCGCACCCACCGGCCAACTCAGCGCGCGCTCGAGCAACGCGGCGTCGGCCTCGTCGAGCTCATCGCCACAGGCGTGCAGGAGCGCCGCTACGGCGGCCGGGCCGTCGTCATCGAAGCCAGCGGCACTGGTGCGCAGCCCATGCAGTGCGCGCAACAAGCGTGCGCGGCCGCCGCCATCGAGGGCGCTGCCCTGCAGTTCGTCGCCGATCGTCGCTTGCAAGTCGCGATTCTGCTGCGCCAACTCGGCGTCCAGCGCCTGGGGCGGCAAGCCGCCGATGTGCCGTAGCAGCGCCGCCGCGCGTGCCAGAGACGGCGCTGCCAAGTAGCTGCTGACCTGTCGCGCCAACTCCAGTTGCAGCTCCGACTGGCGCAGCGCAGGGTGGGCCGCGCGCAGCGCCGTCATCACCGCGTCACTCCAACCGTCGACGCTGGCCGGCGCGGCATCGGCGTCGGCCCCGCGCCGAGTCCCGAACTTGATCGCCGGTCGACCATCGATCTTCAAGCGGCTCAGAACGTTGTCAACCGCATCGTGCTGGTGCGCCGTCAGCAATACCTGTCCCTTGGCGGGGACGCGCTTGTCGCGAACTTCATTGAGGCGCTCGATAATCGCCGTGATCACGGTGGTCTTGCCCGTCCCCGGCGGCCCTTGGATCACCATGATGTCGGGCGTATTGAGCGCTAGTTCAATCGCCGCTAATTGGCGTTCTGTTGGCGGTTTCCGAAACACCTTGGCGCGCTGGTCAGGGTCAGGGCTGAGGGGTTCGATACGCGGCGGTCGCGTGGCACGTGGCAATTTGCCGTCGCGCTCGATCAACAGCCCCAGCATTGGGTTTGCGCTACGGCCCGCGAGAATGCGCTCGCGCGCCGTACGGCGACTCTTAATTTGCTCGAGGTCGCCGGTCATCGACAGCACGAGGTAAGCATTGGCCAACCCAGGGTGGAAAGCCAATTCCAGGGTGACGTAGTGGGCCGTGATTTCGCGCACCTTGGCGGTGTGGATGCGAGTCTCCTCTGCCGGTTTGCGTTCGGCCTGTTCCTCGCAATATGCGTCCCAATCAAGGGCCGGGTCGCGCAGATAGGACGGTGGCTCGGTCACCACGTCCGCCTGGTCTAGCTCTTCGACGACTTCGCGGGCAATCCCGCCATCGATAAAGAAGCGGGTGCCTCCTGGCACTGCTTCGATCGTTACTGGACGCAGGCTGCCCACCAAGCGTGCGCGCTGCAACAACATATCTCCTTCCATGCTGCCATAGGCATCCCAGGCGCGGAAATAACTGCCTGGGCCCTGGGTCAACTGGGCCATCGCTGCGCGTGCCAGCGGTCGCAATTGGCCTAGCCGCGTGTGGTCGACGAAACGTACGCGCGCGCTGGCCAAACGAAGACTGTCGGCCCGGGTGTTGCGCACCAAAGTGAGGCGTCGGGCCACGAACATCGGTTCGGCGTCGTCGCGCTCGCGGAGCGCCACTTCAAGCTGAATGCCGGCGCCCAGCATCACGAAACCGCGCTCGAGCAGTTGATCCGGATCGCTCCCTGCGGCAGGCACCGGCAGCGCTTCAATGACAAACCGCGCGTCACTGTCGGTATTCGCGCGGTACAGCATACGCGACTCGAGTTTACGGAGGATCTCGTCGGACTGGCCGCCGCGTATGCCGTAGCGCTCGCAGGCCGTGACTTGCGCGTCGTCGAAAGCGATATCGATCTCGGCGAACTGGTGCAGCCCACCGTGGTAAATGCGTAAGGCAAGCTGGAGCGCGCGCTCCTTGACCATCACCACCCGCGCGAGCACGGCCGCCCCTGAACACAACACCTGCTCCAAGCGTCCTGCCATGCCCGGTTCTTGTGCGACAAAGTACGCCAGCCGGCCATCCTGGGCAAGCACGATCTCGCCCGCGCGCTCGCCAATATGCAGTTCGACCGGGCCTGGCGCGGGCATGGCATCGCGGCCCCCGATATCGCCCCAGCACTGCAGTTTGGACTGGGCCAGCATTTCTTCGAATTTCACATCGCCTCCATGACATTGAGCCGGACCAGGCGCGCAGGCACCCCCACGGCCAGTATCGCCACCTCGCCGGCCAACGAGGACGCGTCGAGGTGGAAGTTGTCTAGGGCCTCGAAGTGCCCACCATGCGCGTTCGCACGCGCAATGCGTAACTGTGGCCCAGCGGTGCCCGTGCGGCGCAGCCGATAGCCGCCTTCTTCGGCCTGCAATGACAGCACCGGTTCGTCGAACCCCGCCGGACTGAACGACTGGAACAGGCGCGCCGGTAACGCCACCGGGGACTGCAAGGCGTCCAACGGCAGCAGCAAGGTCCAGGCTGCCGAATGCGTGTCGGGCCAGTGCCTGCTTTCCAGGCGCAGCAGGCGTGGCCGCGGTTGCTGGCAATAGGGGCAGGCTACAAACTCCAGCGCGAACCAGGACATACCGCAGCCAGTACAGTCGATGCTGCAGTCGGCGCTGGCCGCCAGCGCCGCAGGCCAATGCGCCATCGCCGGCCGCCGCCAAGGCGCAAGCCGTCCTGGACCAAAGCACTCCTGGAACAGTCGCTGCAAAGGCACGCTGCAAGTCAGCGACGGCGCCAGTCCGTCGTCGGCGCGGTTACTGTCGTCTGCGTCGTGGATCCACGGCAGGTCGCCACGTGCTGCCTGCTGGTAGGGGTCACAATCGGCATCCCAGCCGCCTTCCGTTACCTGACGTCCAATGAAAGGATGTACTAGACACAGCAGCTTGAACGCCAGCACCGCGAACGAGTGACAGTCGGTGGTCAATGATGGCGGCGCATCACCGCGCACTAACTCGGGCGCGCCGTAGCCCGGCGTAAAGAAGCCGTTTGCCGCCGTAGGGTCCCCGTCGAAGTGCAAGTTGTCGGCATCGATCAGCCACACAGGGCTATCGGCTGTCGCACCAGCAGTAAACACGTTTGACGGTGAAAGGTCGCCATACACCACCCCGGCAGCGTGCAAGCGTGCCAGCACGGCGGCGCAGCGAGCCAGCTGTAACAGCCGTGCCCGGCTCGAGCCAGTAGCCGCATAGTCGGCCAGTTGCGCAGCGGCACGCGGATTCTTGGCGTGGACCAAGCCCAGCCACGCGGGAACGGCATCATCGGCCAAGGCTGCGAGCCGACTGGCAAACACGTCCTTGAATGAGCGCATGCCGTCGAGCAAGCGCATCACATAGCCGGCTTGGTCTCGCAACGCTGCGACTGGCCCTGCCAACGGCAAGCCTGGCGGCAGCGGCAGTACGCGTAGACGCTGCAGGCGTGCCAGTGCGCTTGCGCGGGCTTGCGGGTCGGCCAGCGGCGCACCGGCCGAGTCGAGCAGGAGCTTGAGCGCGATATCGCTGTCGCGGGTGCGCAGCACCATGCCCTGGCCGCCAATGCCAATGCGGCCGGCACTGTGGTACACGTTCATGAATTCATCGACCAAGCGCATATCGTCACGCATTGCTATTCTCCTTGGGAGCCAGTAGACACCCGATTGTCTTGTCGTCTGTGTGTCCGGGTACTGGCCACCCGCCCAGCCAGCGCCGCGCCGCGCGGCGCTGGCTCCTTGCGCTGCTGTTGCGGGCCTGTGCGAACAGCGCGTGCGCAAAGGCCGATTCCCGCCCCGGGGGGAGGTCGGCGGCGATACCATCGGTACACAGCAGCACACCGCCCCAGTCAGCTGCACAGAGCTGCGCCACGCGCCAGGACTGCGGTTCGTGGCGGTCGCGCAAACAGTCCGTCTGGTTGCTGAAGTCATCCGCTGTGGAAGCGAGCAGGAAGTCCGGACCAGTGCCGGCGCCGCCGGCTAGCACCATGCCATCGCCGAGTTGGGCGAGAATAAGATGCGGCCCGGTCCTTAGCGCGAGCAGGCAAGTTGTGGCGCAGGCGCGCGGATCGTGCGGCCAGACTCGTGCCAGCCAGCGCCCATGTAGCGTCGCCAGCAGGGTCGCGATGTCTGGTGCCCCGCCACCTGCCTGGGTCAGCGCTAGTGCCTCGAAGGCGGCACCGCAGGCGGCCCGCGCACCGAGGTGCGACAAGGCACGGCTGCCGAGCCCGTCGGCCACGACCAACAATTCGCCTCGCAGCGTGTGGCGCAGCAGCCAGGCATCCTGGTTGGGCAAGCTTGCGCGCCGGTGTCCAGGTCCGATGCACGATACGCCCCAGCCGCGCCATGCCAGGTGGTCGACTGCCACCTGGCTCATGCCCAGTCGTCCGTCTCAATGCCAGCCGGCTGCACGGTGTCAGCCAGGCACCAAGGTTCGGCCTGGTGCGCCTCTTGATGAGCGGCCCAATCGTGCAGCGCAATGCCGATGTCTTCGGCGGCAAACAGCCGGCCCTTGCCAACCAGTGTCTCGAGTGCAGGCAGCGTCGCATCGGCCCCGACCGCAATTGCGCGCAATTCGGGGGCGCCGCCGGCGTACCCAGCACGCCACGTCTGCCAGGCGCGCTGGCCGACCGGATCAATACCGCCGTCAGAGAGCAGCAAAATGCGCGTCGTCCTCGCGCCGTCCTGCGCCAGCAGGGCGAACAAGGTCGCGGGCTGGGCTCGGCCGCCGCACGTTAGCGCCGGAAGTGGCGTCTCCGGCGCCAGTTCCAACAGCCTCGCCTCGTCCGACCACGCCACCAGTTTTACCTGTGCGCACCAGGCCGGCAACATGCCGAGGCGCTCGCAGGTGCGCACATACGATACAAGGCTGGCCAGTACAGCCGTCTTGCCCGGTTCTGCCATGCTGCCCGAACAGTCGGCAACCACGTACAACGCTTGCTGGTCCATAGCTAGGCCTAGAAGAACAGCGATCCGCCATTGTCCGGCAGCTCCGGCGGCGGCGCCGGCGGCAGCGCGTTCGGATTGGCGGCACGCGAGCGCACTGAAATCGACATCGTGACTTGCTTGAAGAATGCATGGATGCCGGCGGCGTGGCTGGCGTCGAACACGGCATTCTCGGTCCCTTGTAGAAAGCGTTCGAGCGGCGCACGTTGCGCACTGGCGCCGATGGCCATGGCCATGCGGTCACATTTGCTGCTGCGGCCACTGCCGATAAACGCTTCCATCGCCTTTTCCCACTCGTCGTTCGGTTCACCGTCCGAGACCAGCACGATCGTTGGGCGATAGGCGTTCGATGGCGTTTCGTCCTTGTCTTCAATCATGGCCTTGGCCATTCTCAGCGCGCCGCCCATAGGCGTCAGGCCATCAGCTGGCAAGTCGCGGTAGTTTGCCCACGCGTCAGCTGCCGCAACGTTGCGCAGTTCAAGCTGCACACCGTTGTGCCCAAACGAGATCACGCTTACGTCGATGCGGGTCTCACGCTGCTGCTCTTTTTCGAACTCGGCGAGCATAGTACGCACTGCCTTATTCAGTTCGTCGATCTTGCCGTGGTCGCTCATGCTGCCGCTGGTATCGAGTAGCAGGTACAGTGGAATGGGGCGTGCCTTGGCAACAGTGAACTTTGAAGGATCAAACATATTTATCTCCGGGAAATAAGCTATTTTAGTGTTTAAAAGCAACTTCAATTAGTGAAAATGTGGCGCCTGGCGCAAATCCCAAAGATTCTGGTCACGGTATGTCGTGATCACAACACCTTGGTCATTGCGCAGCACATGGGCGCTTTCTGCCGAGGCCGGCCGAGACCGCTTTCTGCTAGGCAGTAGGCTTCCTTAAGGCCAAGAACGAGAAGGTAAGCACCGCCTGGACACCCACGGTCCAGCCGTGGGAGCTGTTCGAGGTGGCTCAGTGGAATGCTTCGCTGCCGCTTGCTATGCAACGGCGAAAATCTAAACCTGAATTACGGCGAACGCCTCCAAGGATGGGGAATCTCCTCCGCTTACCACAGGCCGCCCAGCAGCGAACCGCCAATGCCGCCGAGCACAGCACCGATGACCGTACCAACGCCTGGGCAAATCGCGCTGCCGATCAGCGCACCACCTTCAGCGCCTGCCCAGCCGCCGGCCGCCCGAGTGGCACTGCGCGCCGTCTTCTCGGCCGTCAATTCGCCCTTGCAAGCATCGGTGACAAGTTCGACTGCGCAGCCCGCCACCGCCAACGGACCGGAACCGGCAACGAAGACCTTGGCGACGCCGGTGGACAGCGCGCGTTTAGCAACCTCCTTCACGCCTTCCGCAGCGACAGCCGTCGCGGCACTGCGCGCGGCGCCGCTAACGCCGTCCGCTACCACCGCCTTGGTTGCCTCCTTAGCGGACATCTCACCGCTCGCAACCTTGGCCAGACTCGACACCGCACTGATCGTGGCGCTGACTGCCAAACCGGACTTGGCGGCATTGGACGCTGCCGACGTCAGCGTTTCAGAAACGATCACGCGGGTGATGCTGGAGGTGTCACCGGACGCCAGCACCTGAGCCTCGGCATGCGTGACTGCCTTGCTCTCGTGTCCAGCAGCTTTCAGCTTACCGCTCACCTTCGCAGCGGCTTCCTGCCGGTTCGCGCCGATCTCGCGCATGCGCGGGTTGGACGAGGTGGCTTTTGCCGAGGCCGACTTGGAGAGCATGTCGCGCACTGCCGGCACTTGATCGTCGGGCACGATACGCTGGGTGCCTGCATACTGCGGCTTGGCGCTGGACACCGCGCTGCGTGCTGCGCTGCCACAGCACTTGGCCTGTGCCTCTGCGACGATTTTGCCATCCCGCACGACGCGGATATCGACTCGCTGGTCACCCGCGAAGCCGCCGGTGCTACCGGTCAACGCCGTCGACTTGAAGTCGCCAGCTTTACGCGCCGCTGCGTTGAAGGTACCGGCATGTACTTCCTCGAAAATGAAGCCGGCCCGCTTATCGAGCGACATCGCCGCCTTGCTCACGTTGATGGCTTTGACGCGACCAGCCAGCTTTTTCAGTTCGGCGATCGCGGCTTGGTCGTTGACGCCCATACGTTGCGCCAGATGCGCTGTCTCAGCGCCCTGCATGCGGTATTTCTTCTTGCTGTTTTCGTTAGCCATAATGTTGAGTTGCTCCTAGTTAGTTTGGTTAGTTTCGATTGATCCTGGCGTAGCGGTGGCCGCAAGTGATCACACGACCGTCGATGGCGCTTTGCACGACATAGACGCCCATTTGGTCGCTGTAGCGCTTCACGAAATCACGGCCCATGTGTTGCTCAATCGCTTGTCGGCCACGGCGATCGAGGTACTTCACAACACCGCCACGATGGTCGTGTTCGCGGCTGCCGTACCTCAACACCAAGTCGACAATCACAGATGGAATACCGCGTTGTTGTTGTCGCACTTCCCGATGGCTTCGCGCATTCATTTGCTTTCCTTTGTTAGTTGGTCATTGCCAACATATAGAGAAAAGCGTGCCAGGGAAAAAATTCCAGTTAAATCAACTAGTTACTATTTCAGCATCTTTGGGGTATTGTGATTCCGAGCAAAATATGGCTATTCGTGAGAAAAATCTTTCTTTTCGTTGAATAAGGAAAAAATCTGCCACATAATTGGCAGAAAAATTCTTGAAGAGCGCTTTTCTGATACGTAAGTCATTGATTTTTCAGGAGAGCATTCTTGGCATAGCAATTGCGAGTACGAACTACTAGGCGACGACTTGCTAGGGCAGATACGTGATTGAAGCGCGGGCGTACCTTTACCTGGGTTGTTCAAGGTGGCGTTAAAGCAAGTTCGCGATCACGGCAGCGTCGTACCCTACGGCGTCTCGCTTTGTGGATGAGTAGACCCGCTGCTGTCGACTAGCACCCAGCAGATGCTATGCAGCGCCGACAGGCCTCGCATCGCGCCTAGCAATGGATGGCAAGCAGACAGCAAGCTGAAGTGAGACGTGTCTCACCGATCCGCGCAGCAACAGGTACAAAAAATAAAGGATAACGATCGTGAGCCCTGAAAAAGTCAGTGTATCTTGGGTGTCGTTCAATAACGATCCCTACCGCCGCGAGAGGGACGGTAGCTATAGCTATCGAAACAACGAACGGGAAGCGGGTCCGACGCTGGAGTTCTTGCTGAACCCAGCTTCTCCGGTTGCGGGCCAGATCAAAAAGCACTACTTGCTAGTGCGCCGCCGGCTCACGCCCGAGACCGGCGGACGGGACGTCCACGCCGCTGAAGTGGATGTGGCGAAGGAACTGATGAGGGAGGTAAGGCAGCTGGACGGCCCGGAACTAGAAGCAATCTACTGGGAGACAGACGTCGCGCCGACCAACCACCAGGAATTGTTCCGCTTCACCGCGCCAGCGCTGGCAATGATTAGGCGTAACCATCCAAAGGCACAGATCGTTGTCAATCTCAGCCCCGGTACGCCTGCGGCCCAGACAGTGATGCTCGTCGCGCTGCAGGCGCGTATTCTCGGCGACAATGTCCGTGCTTATCAGGGCATTCCAAAGGACAAACGGCAAGCGGGGGAGGTCCTGGAGGAGGTGCACTGGAACTTACTGGCCGAGCTGGCCAGAAGCGACGACGTCCATCCCGGCAGTGAAGAGTGGAGCATCGCGAACGCCCAATCGGAAAGTTTGCGTAAGGTTGCCGAGCTCGTGCAGCGCTACGGCCGCGTGCCGTTCCCGGTCCTGATAATCGGCAATCGCGGCTCAGGCAAAACCCAGGTCGCCGAAAGCCTGCGCCGGAATTATCTTGAGCGAAAGCTGAAATCCGTCAAGGACTGGCACTTCCAAATGAACTGCGCGGAATTTCGCGGGGATCCGACGATCCTGCGAGCTAGCCTGTTCGGCTATGCCAAGGGTTCTCACAGCACGGCCCTGAATGCTAGGACAGGTTTGCTGCAGCTTGCCGAGGGCGATTGCGTGTTTCTGGACGAAATTCATTGGATGGATCCACAGGCGCAGGGGGCACTCCTGCTGGCACTACAACGCAATGGCAGCTTCCGCAAGATCGGTGGCGAGGAAACCATCAAGGCCAATTTCCGACTGATTGCTGCCACCAACAAGTCGCGTGGTGCGCTGCGGGAAATTTTGGCGCCAGATTTCCTGGACCGTATCTCGGAACTGGTTATCGAGCTACCGGACTTGCGCGATTGCCGTGAGGATCTGGAAAACATTTGGAAGTCGGTAGTGCGCCGCGCCTGCGAGCAATTGGTAGAACGTGATCCAGAATTGGTCGTCAAGAGCGACAGCACAGTCCCACTCATCAGGGACTACCTTGAGCAGTTCCGCCCGCACCAGCATCATATTGCGCGTGCCCTACGCTCCATGCGACTAGAAGGCAATTATCGTGACCTGGAACGGCTTGCGCGACGGCTGCTGGTAGGGGGGCTGCAGGCTGGCCGCCTACTATCGATTAGCCGCGAACTGGTGGATACGGAATTGAACGTGATGCGTGACGAAGAGCTCGATACGGACCGTGTCCGTGTCGGGTCGTCAGCGAAGCTGGAGGATGAGCTGCCGACCATTGCCCGCTGTACTAGCCATCTGCGCCAGATTCGAGACCAGGACACAATACTGTCAGGCCCCAATTTGGTCGCAGAATGGGAACGGCGGCTGCTACTCGCTGCCCAAAAAGCCGCCGGTAGTGGAACCAAGGCAGCCGAACTGTTAAGCATGAATCCCCGGACCTTTAATGCAAAGATGAAGGAAATTCAGACAGACTGAACCGCCCTAGTCAAGCCTTCCGCGAGCACGAATTTGCCCGCGAAATGGCTTGTATTTGCAGCGCTGACAGAACCCATCCTGACTAGCGCTGGAAGTGCCAAGAGCTTGTCGGCGCAAATGCGCCGATGGCGGGTTTTGCCGACTTCGGAACATCCGTTGCCCCAGTCGCGGCAAACCGGATGCGACAAATTACCTCGCACAATTGTTTAAGACTATGAGCGGCAATACGCAGGCTTTAAAGCCCCATCCACCTGATCTCTACGAACGAGAGATACAGTACACCGACCTCGGCCCTTTCTGCGAATGCTCGCACTATAACCATCCGACGCAATACGACATGGTGGAGCTCAAGAAGCAACAGTGCTCAACAACTAGCGTCAAAAGATCGAGAGCTGTATAGAGCGGCGTCCGCTCTGGGGCCAGGCTGTGTAAAAACGCGACTCGGATGGTGCGATGCCGTGAGTCGAGCTCTTAAAACGCTCGCTACAGGGTTTTCTCGGGGGCGGGAATGGTAAAGATATCCCCTGAGGACACGCGTATCGCGCGTTTTTACACAGCCTCGGCCAAGAGCGGACTTGGACCTCCAAGCCAAGCTAGTATTGATCTTGCAACGTGGAAATGGCAGGATGCTATCTGAACGATTCCTCCCTTGTGCCAATGTCCAACTTTTCACAGCTTCAAATCGTCTATGTCCTGACCAACCCTGCGATGCCAGGGCTGGTAAAAATCGGTAAGACAACTCAGGAAGAAGTAGACCAACGCATGAAGCAGCTATACAGCACCGGAGTTCCAGTACCGTTTGAATGCGTATTCGCCTGCCGAGTTCCTGATGCGTCAGTAGTGGAAAAAGCGCTGCACCATGCCTTTGGTCAGGTGCGGATTAACCCCACGCGCGAGTTTTTTCGCATCGAGCCAGATCGCATCGTATCAATCCTCAAGCTCCTGCATGTTGAGGAAATAACCGACGAACTTGAGAAGTCTATTGAGGCAGATGCCACTCAAGCTGACTTGCAAGCGGGAGAAGAGCTGAAGCGTTCGCGCCGTCCACGGATGGATTTCGTCGAGCTTGGCATACCGCTTGGCTCTGTCTTGGTCTACCTCGAAGGTGATCACGAAGTCACTGTATGTGGGCCGAAAACGGTCATGTTCCAAGAGGCACAGTGTTCGCTAACTATGGCCACTCGGAAGGTAAAGGGCCTACCTGAAGGCTATGCTCTACAGCCTGCGCCATACTGGACCTTTAATGGCAGAACTCTCAAGGAAATCTATGACAGCATCTACGTCGTTGGAGATGAAGAGTAAAGATTTTTCGGGCGGACGGTGGAACTGCAGGCCGAAAAAGCGGCGGAAGCGATTGTTCGCCGTAAAAAAACTTGACGACTTCCTCATGAGCTGGCATCAAGCTAGCAGTAGGTTGTGCCGCCTGCCTTTCGTCTAAAATCGATTAGCCCCTAATCCTCTCCTCACATAATGACGCCAGAAGAAATCCGCACCTGCTTGGCAGCAGAGCGCAGTCAGTTACATGCATCGGCCTTACAGACCCGCGACGGGTATTCGTTTTGGTTCGGCGTGCCGGCCAATAACAATCGCATCATTCGTGTTTCGCGCGCCTCAGCGTCCAGTCACACGAAACTGAAGCTGGCCGTGACTGACCGGCTTCCTGGCCTGAAAAATATGCAACAAATTGAGTTCACTTTCGATGGAAATACGGACGATTTGCTCAGATACGTCGACCGAGAAATCGAGCTCTACGAGTCACGTATCGCTGCTCCGTAACCGTCCACGACTGCTATTGACTGCTCATTCAATCGGTCAATGCAACACACTCTGCAAAGCGTTGTGTAGGGGTGTGATAATCAAGGGTTGTCCTCGGTCGCTCGTTCAATTGCCTAGCCACGTTATCTAACTTCTCCTGAGAGTACGTCGAAAGGTCAACCTTTTTGGAAAATATTGCCGCAGCGGTCCGTTGGTATTTTCGTTTGATCCACGTTGCCAAGGATGGTGAGGATCGCAGGAGTATACTGGGATATGAGTAGCCAAGGTAAAACGCTGGTGGTCAGCCATCTCTTTGCCTCGGTGCCATGTTAGCGACTTATAGAGCTTCTGTGGCAGTTTCTGCGCATTCGCAATAAACGCATTGACGACTGTTTCGGTGTCTTTTCCGGTGACCTTCACAAGTATCACGTAACGTGTTTGGCGCTTAACGAGAGTAGCGATCTCGCAGTTATGGCTGCCGAACACGAGATCACCTTCCCAATGCCCAGGTATCGCCCGATCCTCAACAGTAGCTGGGCGTTCACTGATCGAAACCAACGCGTTCCGCTTCGCGAACTTGACGCTCAATTGCGTTACTCAATGAGATTCTTAATGGCGTCGGCCGTCGCCCTCAACTGCGATGAGTCTAACCCGTTATAGGCATCTTCGGTCGAGATGAACAAGGTTTTGCCCTCAACGAAGCCATTGCGCGCATACCACTCGCGCTTCCAGTCCCAGCCACGCTTGTAGTCGGGCCGACTCAGCATCCCGAGGTGCTCCCAGATGATAAGGTCGCCGTCGGCCGTCACGAACGAGAAGTCGGGGCGAAGCCGTCCCGGTGCCGCGGTACCTTCGCAGACGCGCTCGTACTCGTAAGGGATTCCGAGCTGGAATAGCATGTTGGCGATGACTAGCTCCGACTTGCTGCGGACCAGGTGGCCCTTCTCGGTTCGATGGATGAGGTGCTCCGCGAAGGGCACGGTGTCGTCAGCGACGCGGATGACGCCTTGGAAGATGTTCGTGTTCCGGCGCGCTGTCTCCGAGCGCTCCGGTCGGGTGAGGTCGAAGAGCACCGTGGCATCGTTGCCCTCGATCAAGAGGACAAGTTGCTCACGCGAGCGCGTCAGCGCGGTGTAAATGAGCTCGCGCGAAAGCAGCCTGCAGTTTTTCGGCACAACGACGAAAACCTTCTTGAACTCGCTGCCCTGCGACTTGTGCACAGTGAGTGCGTAGGCCAACTCCAAGGGGCCTACCCCACCTGGGAAGTCACGCTTGCTGTAGCCGAAGCTGAGTCCAGGACGCCCCGCGAAGACGACGTTCATCCAGGGGTGCTTGGCGGTCGCGATAAGTCCCACTTCACCATTGGCGAGGTAGTGCTCGTCGGATGCTTTCCCATCGTAGGCGTTGCGCCACTGGTTCGAGATCTGGATGACCTTATCCTTACGGACGATGCTCTCGTCGCCAAGGCTGAGGCCCCACAATTCCGACGCACTCTCGAGCTCCTTGGCCCGGAAGCGTCGCTGTACCCACCGGTTGATGTCGCGCACGCCGTGCGGGTGCATCCGTACTGGGGACAGGATCTGCCACCGCTCGGAGCCCTCCGGCGCATTGAACGGCACCCAACCGCGATCATCGAGCCCGAGCGAAGTGTCGAAGCCCGCCGCGTCGCTGCTATTCTTCAGCCCGAGGTGTTTCTGAAATGACTGGAGCAGTTGCGAGTGCAGCTCGTCGGGCGTCTTCCAGAACACGATCTCGAGGTCGTTGAATTTCTCGCCGAGCTCGAGATCACTGAGAACGCGATCCGCATCAACGGGCTGCTGCTCGCGCGTGAACCATGACGCCAAGCGCAGCGCGTCCGACGCTGCGGAGGCAGCAGCGGCTGCGCGCACTTCGACGGTGAGCCGAGCGAGGGCGTGCCCCAGGGGCGAATCATCATCGCTCTGCGCATCGGTGGTTTCGAGATACGAGACGAAGTCGGCGAACGGGCGGCCCACGCCAATCGGTGGAAGCTGGTTCGGATCACCCACCAAAATGAGTCTCTGCACGTGGGCGAGGTCAAGCGCCTCCAATACTGCGACGAGATCGTCCATCGTCAGCATCGAGCATTCATCGATGACGACGGTTTTTTCCTTCCGATACTTGTCCTTGCCGTCGAACTTCGGCCGCTGTCGAGCGCCGTCGTATCGACCGAGCCGGTGGAGAAACTGTGCGACGGTCATCGCCTCGGCGTTCGTCGCTTTGCCAAGGCGCACACGCGCCTTCCCGGTCGGCGCGAGAAGAAGGATGCCGTCCTTCGTGAGCGCCTCGGACAGCATCAACGCGCCCATGACCGACGTTTTGCCCGTGCCGGCCCGGCCGACGAGAACGCTCAGTCGTCGGGACAGTAGGCGTGCGAGGGCAACAGCCTGTTCCTCAATTGCCTGGCGATGCAGCTCATTCGACTTGTCAAACTTGCCGCCTGCTTCCGAGATAGCGGCAACGAGCAGCTTCTGCCAATCGGCCTTCACGGGGGCAGCGGGTTTGCCGGCGCGCTTGCCCAAGACCGAGCGGAGTCGATCTTCACGTCCCTTCAGCTCCGTGAGCTGCAGCGCAGCGGTCGATGTAGCGCCGGTGCCGGCGACATCCACGAGTTCTATGATGCCGGACAGCGTGCTGCGGTTCGTGCTCGGCCAGTCCGAACCGATTACGCACGGGTGAGCAAGGTCCAGCGAGCCGACGCGTTGCAGTGCCTCTGAAACGCTCAGGAGCGCGTCGCCGTTCTCCGAAGCTTCACGCAGCACCGCAACCAGTGCGGCGCGAAGACGCCGAGCGTCGTTCGGCGAGCCTACCTTCGAGGGTTCCGGGACTGGGTGCTTTGATGCAATGGTCGCGTCAGGGAGCAAGCCGCGATCAATGAGCCCCACGGATACCGGCGAATCGTTCCAGTCGCCTAGGTCCACTTCGCTCATCCGATACGGGTTTGCGAGGATCACTTCGTCGCTCACCTTCGCGGCCGTGCCCTTGGTTCTCTCCTTCTGATCGAACCAGCGAAGCGCCTGCGCCGACGTAAGCGCGAATCGCGACAGCAGCTTGAGCAGAGCACGGCGCTCGTCAGGGAGGCTTGTCCACGTCTCTCGGATCGCCTCCAGATCATCCGAATAGGCCGGCTGCGGCGGCTTCTGTTTCCCTCGGAGGATCGCATCCACAGTCGGCCAGGGGTCGGCGTCGGCCTTGACCATCTCCGACGACCGCAATTCCAGCGCGAGGGATGTGCCGAGTCGCATTCCGAGTGCCTCAAGGGCGGGGCCGAGTCCAGGGAATGGCCCTCGGTCTTGCCATGCCTGCGCGATCTGCTGGTTGAGCCAATCCTCGCGGCGCTCCCACGGCCCCTTCGCGATCCCGTGCTCCCGAATCTTACGCACCGATTCGAGACATCGGACCAGCGTCGACAGGGCGATGTCGGCGGGCGCCAGCTCCGCCGCGTAAGAGAAGACGCGGACGTGTGCCGGATCGGCGGGCACCGCGATTTCTCGAAGGAGCTGTTCACGCCGCGCGTCTTCAGCGGCGTCGCCTGTCGGCTCGAGGTAGTCGTGGTACGGGAGTAGGAAACCATCCTCTCCGTCTGGTCGGATCGTGTGCCGAACGAGTAGATCCCACATGAGGTGCGTGGGCTTATTCTTCGTGACGTCGTAGGCCTTCGGCGTGGCGAGCGTGGCGATCCTTCCGACGCCCATCACAAGTCGCGAGATGGTGTCACCGAGTGGCTGACCCTCTTTGCAGTAGAAGAACACCAGCGACCGCTCTGGCGTGAGCTTGCTGGAGAACAACTTTAGAATCGCCTCCTGCCGCTCGCGGCCGAAGACCCAAGGACTCGCAAACGGGGACTCTTCGTCGGGCGGGAGCGGTGTCGGGAGCCGCTCGTCAATCTCTTTCTGTTCGCTACGGAGCATCCACGCGAACGGTACCACAAACGTGGCGTAGGACGGAACCCTGACCAGCGTCGGCTTGAGGTGGCCGTGCGTCTCCTCGGCCTTCTTGATGCTGGCGTAGGGGTGAACGAAGCGCCGCGACCACTCCGCTTCGTTCATGAACGCGCCCGACTCGGCCTTGCAGGCGGGTAGCTCGTCCAGCTCCAGAGTACTCCATCGCTTCCCCTTCAGTGCGTCCTCGCGGGCGTCATCGCGCTCCTCGCGTATGCGGTCGAGTGCGGTGCAGAATGAATTGCAGGATGGCTGGCGGCAGACGGTACCGTTCCAGCGGGAGTCATGCCAAGCAACGCGTGCAGTAAGGTGGAACATGGGCTATTCGGTCCTTTCGCCTCTATGGTGGTTACTTGCTAGTGATTGACGTCACCGGCCAACGGCCGTTTTGGTACTACCACCATGCTGTGTAATCCGAGGACGGCACTTGATCTTCACCGCGCCCCGGGTGAAGGAGTCGTCCGAGGCCTTGCTCGACCAAACATACGCTTCGCCGGTTCCAAGATGGCTCATCTTGTCAGATGTCAACTCGCCAAGGGCGGCATTTGCCTTTTGGATATGCTTCAGCCAGGCGGGCGAGTTGAACTTATGCATGATGATCTGTGATGACAACTCGATCAAAGAGACAGGGACCGATGGCGGGTCTTGAGAGGCGACCATGATGCTGGTCCCTTTATGTCGCATTTCACGGACGACCTCTACCAGGCCGGACACTAAGTCATCGTTTTCGATGTACTTATGGGCTTCATCGAAAACTACTAACTTGTTGAAGGCGCTTCCTTGGTAAGTTGCCTCTGAGAAAATCTGCAACATAACCACGAATAGACCGAGGGCCTCGTCCTTTTCGATATATTCATCGCGCAGATCCACTATGATCAAACGGCCTGGACGAATTAGATCCTGGAGACGCTGGTTATCATCGATGTACTCGCTAGCGAACAGAAGGCGCGTTTGCGCCAGCTCTTTTAGGTGATCAGACAGGCCAGAGTTATCAATACCTGCTCTTAGTGCATCCAAGGTCAAGTTATCCCGTAGGCCTCTCATGATGAGATTGATTTGCCGCATATACATGCTCTGACTGCCAATCGCTCCCATCAGGAATTTCCAGTGCGCAGCCTTGAGTTCGGAGGCAGAAAAAGCAATCGGCTTAACGTCGATATCCGGGTACTCGGCCCGACGATCGGCCACCTTGTTTGCCGGGGTAAGAATCAGTACGTCCTTCAGGGCTTCCGGGTTGGCCTTGTAACGCTCACGAAGAATGCTGATCTCTTCATCCACTGAGTTAGCATTGATCATCGAGGTAAACTCCGGCGCATAATCTTGCGTCGGGCTGTAATGGAAAATGACCGTGGCGAGCGGGCTGGGCAGCACATTGATGTGTTGGAGCGGCATAGACGCCATCTCAATGACCGTTCCAAGGGTGTAGCTCTTGCCGCCGCCTTGAACCCCAAAGAGACTGATTGTGTGCGTATGGTTGAGGTCCAGCGCGATTTTTCTACCGGAAACCTCTCCGAGCAATCCGTACTGGGGGGAGTCACCATTAACGCCCAGCATAATGTCATAGCAGACCTCGGCTTGAGACGCAGGCTCGGGTGTCGGATGCTCTGGCGCTTCAAGCTCGGGTTGAACAAGTTCTTCTGGTGCAACAGCAACGGCGGCGGGTTGTTCGTCTTCTTTTTCTTCGCGAGCATCGGTGGACGGACGAGGTGCCTGCCCGACAGGTTCCGCTTGCTCTTCCTTTTTTTCGTAAGTAGGTGCAAGTTTTTCCCCTGCGGCAGTAGATATTGGCTGAGCGATTGGTGCCTGCGACTCTGCGCTCCAGACCTCATCAACGGTCCAGGAAGTTGACCGGACTCTCTTAGGCGCGATGAAAGAGGCTGTCTCGAGCTTTGGCACGTTCGGTATAAATTGCTCGCTTAGGAGGTGCACAGTTGATTCTTCATCCATCTCGATGGAAACTGGCTTGCGGCAATTCTCCAGCAAGGCGTGAATGAGATCCTTGCCGATGCGGTGGAATTCAATGCCCACCTCGTTGTCTGGGTCTTCGGTTCCGGTCTTGGCGAAGTCGAAGACCACGGCGCAGCGTCTGAACTGAAGTGAATAGCCCTGTTCGATGGATGCAAGTAGCCCATGCGCTTCCTGGGCGGCAGTAATATCAAAGATCCCGTAACGCAGTGAGCGTTCCAGATAGAACCGAAGAATCTGAGCCAACTCTCGGCTCTTGAGCAACCTATCTGGCCGGTCCGGCTTTTTCAGGGCAGGATCAAAGTGGCGCTGGAGGATGCGCTCACTCTGATTGATTTGGGCGGAGATCCGCTCCTTCAGTTGGTTGAAAGCCGCAAAGTCGCCGACCTGCGAATAACACTTCACCTCGACCAGGTTGCAAGTGATCGTCCTGGTGTTCAAATCTAAGTCGAACAAACCCAAGTCGGTGCGTTGCAGGCTGACGGCATCATTGACATCGTCTGACTCACCGCTTGAGCGGTAAAGGTTTGTGTGTGCATCCAACGGTACAATGACCTGATTACTCAATGCGCCCTGATATTCGAGATATAGCCGCGCCAAAGCCAGGCCAAGAGCTTCTGCCTGTTGCGTGCGTGCAGAAATCAGTTTCAGGGCAAGCTGGCCGGAAAGTGACCGCAGGTTTGCCAGAATCTGAACCGACTGCTCGCCGTCGGCGGACAAGCCATGCTCAAGCAGCACCGGCTTCAGCATGGCCTCCAGCTCATCGTTCGAACGCGACGAGATGATCAGGTTGTGTGTTACCTGGGAGCTGGCTCCCGGCACATAGTCAATCAAATAGTCCGGTCTATTCTTCCGGCTGCCATGGTCGAAAAACTCAATCCCCATATTTCTGTCGATTGTGAATACCCAATCGCTGATCTGGTGAATCTCATAGATTAGTTCTCGTTGGGCCACATCGAGTCCAAGGGTCACAACGGGTACGGCTTTGAAACTGGCACCAGCAGCAGCAACCGCTGATGTCGCAAAAGAGACCTGACGGCTCAGGGACGACAGCAAATCAAAGCATGCAGCGTGGCTACCCGCGCCGAGGGGGCGCCCGACAATCGGCCACTTATTCCAAAAGGTACCTGAATCATCATCAACAAATTCGGTGTCGAAGTCCTGTATCAGCCCATGCAGCGGCGCCACCCCCATCGGTTTCTCGGCAATGGAAAGCTCCTCGGCAGGGAAAAAATCCAGAAGAATGCTGATGTGCGCCGGGAACTCCTTGGAATTTGCATGGAATTCACTCATCGCGTGCTTGGCTAAGTTCAGCTTGGAGAACAGATGGCTGCCGGTTGAAGTCGCAAACGCGTCGGCGGCCTCGTTTACCGTAGTTCCGGGGCTAACCATTAATTCAAGCGCTTCACCCAAAACAGGCGAGTCAGGGTCCGAGGCAAAGAGACGAATGTTATAGCGCAAATCGGCATGCTCACGCTTCTGCTGGAGCGACAGCAGGGACTCCGCTATTACCGAACCGGCCCCGGGGTTGAAGATATTCAGAGACAGCTCTCGCACATATGGGTGTTGGGATAGATAACGCTCGATCTTGTCCGCAATGACCTTTCCGGAAATATCGGACCCCGCTGCAGACGGCTCGGCCAGGCCGAGAGCCGAACAGATCTCCGCCATTAGGCCACGGGAATTTTCCTCGGTTGTTGGGGCGTAGAGTGCCCAAAACGCATTCAAGTTGTCCACCGGAGTGAAGATGCGGCCATCATCGACTGGAATACCGACCGGATAGGCAGAGGGCACAAGGCCATCCAACAGTGCGGAACGGACGTGAGGAATGTGATCCTTCCCGCCTGACTTGATCTTCTCAATCCACTCCTTGCCCAGGGTGACCCAGCTGCTTAGCCACAAAGCACGGAGCGGGTGGGTTGGTGAGACCAAAACAGCTTCCCGATGCCTTCCACGAAAGTCGGTCAAGATGACGTGTATGGAATCAACGGCTAGCACATTTCTGAGTGCTTGCAGGTGCTGCTGACGCGCGGCACCAGACGTCGTCTCGGCTTGGCGGATGAGGTTCCTAACCAGGTCGAGGTAGCTTTCAGCATATGCGAGGCATTCCTTTTCCGAGTCTCGGAACGAAAGCCCCTGCATGATCAGCTCAGCAGTGTTTTTTCGCACTGCTGCAAAAAACTCTTCGCGGGCGGCGAGAAATGAGGCCATCGCGGCAGAAGATGGCAGCGTGAGCCCGACCTCGGAAGGCGGCTCGGCGGTATCCAGATTGATCTGCATTCGCCAGCCTGATGGGTGCTTTGGCTCCGCCAGGATGCGCTGCTCGATGGTTTTTAGCATGCGCGAAAGCGGAATCTGAACAGCGCCCTCACGGCCAAATTTCGCAAGCAAAGTTTCCTGACGGGAGGCCTTCTTCGAGCGACCGCCCTCGGACCAGGCGACACCGCTGATGGCAATGTCATCCGGGTCGCGCTCATCCCCTAAAGCAGTCAGTTGCAACCGGAAACGTGCATGCTCCAGGCTCTGTTCAATAGGGACGCCGCGTTGCGGCGGTTCTTCCTCGATGTTGCCACCGGGCAGGACATAGAAAGGCTCGCTCTCGTATGAGCGTTTGCCGCCGCGGTAGGTGGAATCCGATTCCATCGGAATCGGATCGCCATCGGCCGTCCAAGGCATTACACGGATGAAATGCCATCCTTCCTCGAATTCGATCCTATTGAGTTTGTCCAGTGTGGTTGTGCATTGCAGGCGGTTCGGCGTCCAGGCTTTGACCTTTTTGGATTTGCCTACCGGGCCGTCAATCTGCGAAATGATCTGAACCGTAAAATGATCAAGTCCGCTGACCTTGCCAGGGTGAGGGTTAACCTCGAACACCACGTTCATTTTTCGGCGGTCGTTCGGGACCAGAACCTGTTGCCCGATGAGGCCAGAGAGTTGGTCGTTGATCTCATCCTGCTGAACGACTGGTAAGTCGGTTTCCCGCACTGTCAAAAGGACCTTGTCCAGGGAAAGCTCTTCCTGGAACGTCCATTTGTCGAAAGAAATGTTCCACCAGCTCTTATCAGTCGCGATGGGCGGCGCCCAGGATTCTGGCTCCTGAACATCGTATTTCTCAAAGTAGGTCAACAGGCGTGATTCCAAGGCTTTGTCGCTGAGTCCCAGATCGGCGATGCGGCCACGAACCGACTTGTGCGAGGTCATTAGGCTGCGGACGCTGCCGATGTTACGACGAATCTTGCCATTGACCATCCCAAGATCGGCAAAGAGCTTGAAGTCCGGGATTAGCGTCAATTCATACAGGCCGGCCCCGAGGGTTTCTCCATCAATTCCGTTTTCGAGCGCGGTGAGTAAGTACCGCACGCGGGAAACATCGTCGGCAAAAATCCATTCCTCGTCGGTGAGGATGCCCAAAAGATCGCGAACATGGCTGACTAGCGTTGCCGGGAGCCGGTCAAGCAGCGAGTCTATAAGTTCCTCATAGATGCCGGTGAAAGCGAGCTCCTCGAAGGTCGCCACGCTAAAAGAGTCCTCGGCGCTGGTGCGGAGCGAGGTCGGTATGAGAACCAGCAAAGGCTGGCGCAGTTCGCCATTTGCGTCAGGATTGCGAAGCTCCACCAGTTTGGTGGAAGTGACTCGGAAGGGCTGGTCCTCCTGGTCATGACTGCCGAGGATAAAGATGTTTATTTCAGGCCGGGCTTGCCGCAGTCCCTTACAGACCGACTCCATCACATCGTCATCAAGATCGGTGACTCGAATGCAGTGGCCTGGGCCACGCTCGCCGAGGACCGCTTCGATACGAGGGCACAGCAGACCAGCGAGTGCCGCGTTCAATTTATCCTGGGAAAGCTTGGTGAACGCGTTACTCATACGTGCCTCCCGCTCCTATCAGTTCCATCACTTCTCTCAATTGCATAGCGGGGCGATACCTTCTGGGTCACGTAGGCATCCGACAGGTCCTCATAGAACCCGATTTCACGCAGGCGGCGCTTGAATGCTTCAAGGTTGAGGCGCAGGGCGCGTCTGTCGAGGATGCTGCTGTTGGCCTGGGCTCCTTCCGGCAGTCGGTCAATGTGAAGGCCATAGCGGTTTCTCAAAAAGGTTAACAACTCCTCGATGCGAAGCTCGCGGGTCACGAAACGCCCGCTGTCCTGCGTGAGCACAGCCACCTGAAGCAGCACTTCGAGCAGCTTGCTTCCTAGCACAAATCGTCGAGGACTCCCTTTGGTTCGGGATTGGGCCAGCAGGCCGTTCTCTTTGTTCTTCAGCAGCAGAGAGTCCAGGCACTCAGTGATGTACTGGCGGTGATAATTGCCCCGATACGCCATCAGGATTTCGATGAAGGATTCGAACTCGCCCAGGCCCATGCCGGTAACGTCCCGGATCTCCGGATCGACGTCCTCGTTCCCGGAGGTAGATTCCTCGATCAGGCTCGCTAGACGGAATTTAAAGTAGGCTTGGCGCTCGGCGTCGTGCTCGGGCTTGAGCAGGGATACCAGATCGCCAACGGAGAACACGCCGCCCCCAGGGGTAGCCAGCTTGCCCATTTTTTTGCTCAGGTATTCCGCCATCTCATCGAGCTTCTTGACGACGAAATTAGCCTGAACAAAGGCCGGTATCTGACGATAAAGCCGGTCAGTGGACTTGCGGGCCAACTCGGCCATGTGCGGATTGTTGACGTCACCCATGTCCACGGCCAGTGCCACACGGTAAGGACAGCCCTCCAGCGTATTGTCGCGGCCCGGGTTGATCGGGCATTCCTTTGTGGTGCAGAGATCGTTGCCGGAGCGCTGTTTCACCAGCTTGGGTAGCATCTGCAGCAGCTTAAGGTGGTAGAGCGCCAGATGGAATGCCATCAGGGTTTTGAGGTAATCCACCAACACCGAACGCGGAATATAGGGCTCATAGGCCAGTAGCCGCAGAATGTCATCGGCCATAATATCCGCCTGACCAATACAAAGCGGCTGGGAGCGCGAGGGCTCCTTGGAGTCCTTCATGTCCTGGGTGACCTGATGATCCAGACGCAGGATGGCCTGCGTTTCCACGTCTACTGACACGTTGGGATCGTAGCGGTCTGTCACCAGGTCGATTCCCGGAAAGAAAAAGCGCTTTAAGGCATCCCGCGCTGCTTGGCCCTTGCCTTTGCGGGCATAGAAAAGCATCCAATATATCTGCTCGGCAGCGCCATAGTCACGGGAATGCTTTGCGTTGCGGAACTTATAAGTATTACCATGTAGCGGCCTCGGGGCGGCCACGGCCTGATTGGCTTTGCCTCGATTAACAACATCCATCAGATCGGTTTCGATCCAGCGGCGTACTACCTGTGGAAAGCGATCAAAGCCCGCAAACCATTCGGGATGCTCGAGGAAGTCCTCCATAAACTCTTCAACGGTCAGGTCGCCGCCACGAGGCGGGCGCCGGCTGGCATAACCATCATATTTCAGCCGGGGAAAAAGCATGGTCAGCACACGATCCATCTCAACGTGTTGCCAATGCAGATAACTCACTTTTTCAATACGAAACTCTTTGTCTCGAGCTTTAACACTCATGTTTCAGCACTCCTGCTTACCTTTCCCAGATGCAGGATGCCTTTGTCGTCGCGCCGGATCTGGAAGAATTCGAAGCCGCTTTCAGTGAGGAGCACCTCCTGATAAGGAGCGGCGGATAGAATGTTTTTGAACACCGCTAGGCTCAGGCAGAAACCTTCTAGCTCCTCGATGCTAGGCCGGTAGCCGTTGTTGAGCCGCATTAGCATTTCGTAGATGTCAAGGTTGATGCGCAAGCTGGCCTTGTGCCCGTCATTAGAGTCGTAAAGCAGCACCAGCGCTTGAGACAAGCACTCGAGGAAAGGATGAGCCGTCGTTTCCTGCTCGGTTCGGAGCGTGAAATGGTCGCCGCCAAAGAGGCGGTAACTGCGGATGGTTCCCTTATCCACATAGCGAACTCGCAGCGCCAACTGGTCGCCTAGTCGCGTCGGATTGCTCAAGCCTTCGCCTCGGTTAATGGCTCGGAGAATGGCGGCAACCTCATCGGAGCTTTTCGCACCCGGCTGCTCAATGGCATCTAGGAAGGGATCGATGCTTCCGTAAGGCAGCATTTCCTTCCAGCCGATATCACGCCGCTCGAAGAAATGGCGACGGCGCATGTGCGAGAGGTAATTCCGGTGCTTGGCAATCAATCGAGCACGGTTCTTTGACGAATAGTCGCGAGGCAGATTGCGAAACAGCGTCTCCACGAGTTCATTGTCATATCCGGACCGCTCCGCGAACGAGAATCGGCTCATGGTCTTGGTCTTAGGATTAAGGAAACCAAGCTCGCGGTCCAAATCAGGGTTGCTAACTTCGGCAACGTCGATCTCGCGCAGCAAGGCAATTAGCCGATCATTGGATCCCTCCGCCCCGCCAAGCCACGAGTTGAAATAGAAACCGTCGAGAATGCGGTTCTGGGTCTCTTCACCGCCGTTCTGATAGAGTTGGTGAATGCCGTCACAGTCCTGGGTGCCCACAAGCATGAATGCCAGCGCCGAACGCAGGTCGCGCATGGTGATATGCAGTCGCCCGCGGAGGTGGGTAATGGTGTAGAGCATCTTTAAGCGCTCAATCACCTTGGGTCCGGCAACCGGGTCTTGGAAGGTTCGGGCGTTATGGTTGGCAAAGCACTTGCCCTTGAGGTCACATTTCTCGCAGGCCTTCCAGTATTCCTGTTGCGTCATGCGGGCGATCAACCGCTCCAGGATCGAAGGCTGACCTTCCTCGGGTTCGGCGACCACCGAGCGTAGGTTGAGGTTAATGACCGCGATACCGCCCTCCGGAGCGGCCCCGGCCAAACCCTGCTGGATTTGCTTGGCGAGCAGCGGGAACTCCTCGTCATGCTCCAGGAAGAAATCGACCAACCGCCCCTCGTTGATCGCGATCAGGCGGGTCTGATTCGCGGGCCAGCTGGAGGCGTCCTTGCCCGCGAAAGGAGTAAAGAACTTCTGCAGTACGTCATCGTTACGCTCGTCGCCTTCATCTTGGCTGCCGTCGTAGTTGCTCTGGTACGTATGCCCCTTGAGCTGGAACACAGCCCCATTTGCGCCGCGCTGCATATGTGCGCCCTTGCTCTCGGCAAAAGCCTCGAATTGCTGAATGAAGGCAGTCTTACCGTCACCGGCGTTACCACTGATGATCACGAGGCGGAACTCGCCCTTGAGTAGCGCAGGCTTGAGTTTTTCGTCCAGATAGGTTGACACATAGGTGGCCTTGCCAACTTCGTCGAGGCCACGGGTGCCCGCGTTGGACACCTGGCTCTGGCTGTAGAGGGTCAACAGGTGGGAGACAAAGGGATTGGTGTTGGGCTTAATCGGCTCGAAGCCCAGCTTGGACACCACCTTGGGTCCGGCACCGATCTCACCGGTGGTGCTACCTGCCCGCAGGCGCTTGACTTCGGCAATAACGTTCAAGAACTCATCAACTGAAGCGAAGCGATCCTTGCGCTCAGGCGCGATCATCTTCGCCAGCACATTGACCAGCGACGAGCTGAGGTCGGCGCAGCCTTTGAACTGCTTAGGGTCCTTGGGCTGCGCCTTGATCGGCGGCGTGGGGGCGTCGAAAGGATACTTGCCGGTCAGGCACTCATAGAAGGAGATGCCCAGGGCATAGAGGTCGCGGTCTATCCGATCCGAAGCATCTGGCTCGGAGGAGTAGTCGTAATCCGGCGGCAGGTAGCGACGCGTGCCCCCGCCGCCTTGAACCTCGTCGTTCTCGGAGACGGCAACGTTGAAATCGATGATGCGGACACCCTTATCGGTCCACAGCAGGTTGGAGGGCTTGACGTCCTGATGGTAAACGCCGTGCTTATGAAGATGGGCCAGCCCATCGGCAGCCTCGCGCACGATGCGCACTGCATCATCCAGCGACAGCGCCTCGGCATCGATCAGATCGGAGACGTCCAGACCTTCCACATACTCAAAGACGATGTACGGCGTCTGTTTGACATCGGCCATGCGGTCCGCCCAGATCACTTTCACCACATGCGGATGGTCGGGCAGATTGGTCAGGGTCTTGTACTCGCGGCGCAGCCGTTCGTACACGCTACGGCGGTCCTTGGTCACCAGCTTGATCACCCGCACCACATCGCCCAGGGAATCGAACACCTTGTAGGCCACGCCGAAGCCACCGCTGCCCAGCTTCTTCTGAATGCGGAAGCGATCCGCCAGGATGAAATCTTGCGGCAGTTCCATAAGATTATCTGGAAGCTGCGGCACAACTACGACCGGACTGCTCGCATCCGGGGTGGAGTCGTTCTTAGCCTCGGGCAGAATTAAGTCATCCAAGGCCCTGCGGGCGATGGCCGCGCTGGTGTGCCGATCCTCGGGGTCGAACTCGCAGAACTTCTGCAGCCACTCGTCCATCCCCTTGGGCAGATCCGGCTTGTGCTCCGAGGGTTTCATCGGAAACTTGCCGTCGGCCTCCATCATCTGGTCGACGCCTTCAAAGGGCAGCTCGCCGGTCAGCAGCTCATAGAAGATCAGCCCGGCGGCGTAGAGGTCGGAGGCGATGCTGGCCTGGGTCGGGTCTTTGAAGCACTCCGGAGCCTGATAGGTGACTTCCAGATCATCGACCACCTGATCGGCGATGGTGGAGGTGCGGTTCTTGCCAACCCGGGCAAAATCGAAACCGGTCACGCGCGCCTGGCCGCCCTTGGTCACCAGAACGGCGTCCGGTGTGAGATTACGGTGGATCACCTCATGCCGGTGCGCATGGTCCAGGGCCAATAGCACGTCGCGCATCACCTGAAGCTTCTGGTCAAAGGTCAGCGCCAAAGAGGCCTTGTTGATGTGCAGGCGCAGGGCCTGGCCGGGCAGGTCCTCGATTACTAGCACTACATTATGTTCGTCGTCGGAAATGAACAGATCCTTTACCGCCAGCACATTGGCGTGGGTCGGCATGTTTGCTACGGCGCGATAGGCGTTGCTGATCTTCTTGAATTCTTCCTTGCGAGCGGCCTCGTCCTGGTACGGATCGGCCTGATAGACACGCAGACGGGCCATACCGCCGCTCTTGCCCAACAGGTTGTGCTTGGCGCGGTACTCGGTATAGCGGTCGGTGCCGCCCAGCTTCTCTTCCACCTGCCAGTCGCGGAACACCAGCGCCGCACTCTTTGGCTTGGCATTGCCGGTGATCGCCTTGGCGATCTGGGAGTGGAAGCGGCTGATGTTATCCAGCCGGTTTTCGGGGATGCGGCTCGCGTCGCGGAAGTATTTCAGGCAATGCTTAAAGTCGGTTACGTCTGGACTGTCGATGCCGGCCTGATCAAAGACGGCAGCGTCATTGGCGGTGAGCAGCACGGTGGCATGCACATGAGCCTTGCGCAGCTCGATCAGGCCGGTGTTGCTCTCGCGGACGATCGTGGCCATGGTCTTGGCATGGCTGCGCAGCTTGGCCAGCGGCGAGAAGAAGGGCTGCCGCCCCTCGGGATACCATTTGGAGCCATACACATCGATGTTGCCCCGTGTCCCTTTGACATCCACCAGATACACTGCGTGAGGCGCGAGGATGGCGATGTCGATTTCGAACACCTCATTACCCTGGCGCATCTCGAAGTTGTGGAAGATCAGCCAGCCATCGGGCAGATGATCCCGAAGAAAACCAATCGCCTGGCGTTCAGATTCGTTCACGGGTTGCCCGATGGGTATGACCTTCGCCATTAGTGCCCTCCCTCCTCGATAGTACGTTCGATGAGAGAACGTGCTTCGTCTTCTAACTTAATGGCCTCATCGCGAGACTGATAAGCCTCCATGACCAAGTCATGACATTTCTTACGGACCGCCTGATCTGGATAAGGGATCGGTAAAGACGGCAGAACAGCATAGTGAAAATCTTGGAGTTTGCTTCCTGTCGAGGCAGAGCGAAGCATCCGGAATGCGGTTTCTGAACGCATAAATGCAAACAGTGCCCCGCGTTCGATAATAGTTTCATCTCCAATAACCCTCAGAAAATGCTGAGAGTACGCTCGCTCCAGGGTGGCTCCAGTAATAAACTCAGAACGACAAAACAGTTCACTTTCACCCAGTGTTCCTTGGGCAGCGACAAGGATAGTTCCATCCTGTACAAGCACTTCAGTTCCGACAGATTTCTTTGCAATCCAACGCCCTTCGGGCCTCAACCAGAATATCTGCTTTTGGCCTATCAACTGATATGCGTATTCAGGGTCTGCATCGATTCTTTTGAAACGAGGTCCGCTCTTTAGTGTGCCGTCGAGACATAATTCGGCTAAAGGCTTCCATTGCCCCTGCTTGATTCTCTCGCAAAGCCGATTAAACCGGGGGTTAAAGTTTAATGCGCGAAGAGACTGGACACCCGCTTTAGCTGTAAAACCAAGATCTGATCCCCAAGAATGCCAATCGCTTGGACTGATGTCCTTCAGACCAACAGAATCGAAATAGAGCTCCGTTGCCTGATTTAAGTTTGCCTGGTATTTGGTGAGCAGTGCAGCAGATTTCTCAACAAGGTCATGGGCCTTCTGCTCAATAATATTTCCGAGTCGTGGAACCAAGAGGTCGGCAAAATGCTTTGGTTCAAGATGAGTAATTACCGAACCGTATTTCCCGGAAACAACAAAGGGGACGCCGAATCTCGTGCAGAGATACGCATTCAAGTATCCCGAGAGTATTCGATTTGGATCCGCAACGATCTTCAGGATATCTTGGTTTGACCAAACGTCATTCATGTCCGCACGTGCATAGATGGTCCTTCCTACCGTTCCAGAACACGTAATTAACGTCATCCCCTCATGAACCCGCAAGTAGTTGAGCTTTCTCGAGTGCGCGTCCTTCTTGCTCAGAAGAGGCAACCGACTCAAATCAGCCTGCATCATGAAAGTGGTGGTTAAAAACGGAACACCGTAGTGTGCATCATCAACATAATTCCGTTCAAACTGAGGACCGTTGTAAATCCCCCCATCATGACCTGCTGTCAAGTCGGGAAGTACATCAGTTTTGTGTTTTTTTAGGAGTTCGCGAATCTCGACCGCGCCGGACATATAAGGGCCGCAGTCGAGCCGCCGCCCAGTGCTTTCCAGCCAGGTACTTGGAATCGCTTTTACTTGGAACTTTCTACTCATAGCGTCACCTCGCCGGTCGCACGGAATTCTTTATATTTCTCTGCCACCAGCGGCAGTTCGTCATCAATACGCGGCGCACGTTTTGTGACACGCCGTACCTCAATCTGACCGCCATTACGTACTCGCTCAATGACGTTCTCTTCAAAGATCAGCACTTCACCATCAGGAGCACGCTGAAACAGCTTCCCACGAGTATCTTCTCCGGCCCGCCCCACCACAGCCATGAAGACTTTGTATTCCGGGTGATCGGTATTGATCAGCTCCTCCTGGCTGCGACGACGCAGCACTAGCAAGCTGGGCAAGGCGGGTGCCAGGCCATACTCCTTCACGGTGACTTTGAACGGCTCCACCGGCAGGTCAACCGAAGCCATGACCTCGAAGTGACGCAGAATCCACCAGCGCACGTATTCATCGCCGGGATTGCCCAGCAAGCCATCAGGCAACAGGATTCCCACTCGGCCGGTTCCGGGCTTCACCCATTGTAGGGCGCGTTCAATAAACAGCACCTCGGGAGGGACACCGCCGGTGTTCAATTCGCCAGTGTTGCGGAATCCGCCTTCATCGTCGCGCTCCCAGATATTGCCCAGGTCATAGTGCTGCAGGATGGAGGTGTCGCTTACCGTATCTTGGGTCGAGAACCAGGGGTTGAGCAAAACTATGTCCATGCTGCCCAGCGGCATGGCAGAACGGGCGGCTTCGATGCCATCCAAATCTCCATCCGGGAAGGTGCGGGCATCAATGCGGAATACGCGGCCGGGGTTGCCAGTGGTGAACAGCAGGTTCATGCGGCTGGCCACTGCCAGAAACGGATCGATGTCGCAGCCCAGGGCATTGCTGGCCGCCCAGGAGGCGGTTTCGTTCTGCGCCTGGCGGATCTGTTCTTTGGTGGCCTCTTCAGGCGTGGTGCCCATGGCCGCGAGCTTTTTTTTGAAGATGTGCACGGCGGTCATGGCCAGGAAAGTGCCTGTGCCGCTGGAGCAGTCCATGATGCGTTCGCCGGGTTGCGGGTCGAACATATTCACCGCCATTTCGGCCACGTTAAGCGGCGTGGGGTAGCGGCCCTCGCGGCCGTCCATCACGCTGCGGGCGACCGCACGGAAGGCCCCGGTACGGTAACGAGGTTGGGTTTCGCTCAGAGAGTAGCGGGCCAGTTCCATGACCAAGCGGGCAATCTCATTTGGTTCCAGCGTCAGATCCCAGCCGCGTGTCAGTAGGTTTGGTTGCCAGGCCTTGGCAGCGGCAATGGATGCAATGATGCGCCGTGCAATGGCCTGTTGGCCTGCCTCGGTGAAAGGTTCGTCGCCCCTGATCCAGAACTTGCGCTCGCCGGTCGGTAGCGTCTCGTCGTGGATCTTGGCCAGCATCAGCACGGCCAACTGTTTGAACGAATCCTTGTGGTCGAGCCCCAGGTTGCGGTTCAGATACTGACGGCAGCGCATCAGGGCGTCTTCCAGATCCTCCGCCTCGGCACTGATCTGAATGACACCGCCGGTGCGGTCGAGATCGGCAGTGCGTTCGCCTGGAACCGGCCAGACACCCAGGGGCTCGGGCCGGACCTCGAAGCGGGTGCGTTGGACCTGGAACAGGAATTCTTCCTGGCCGTTAGTCCACATGCCCAGCGTCGCGCCAGGAATTAGCTCCAGCAGTTCCGTGAGCTCACGTAGGTCGGCGTCCGCCTCGGTAATGGAACGGAGCTTGTCGCGCTTCTTCTGGTTCTTGCAGACGATGATCCGTTGTAGGTTGTCATTGTTGTGCTCCGCATTGGGACGGAATACCGCGATATCGATGCGCTTGCGCCCCTGGCCGTAGATCTGGGGGTTATAGTTCACCTCCAGGTCGTTCCGATCAAACCCATAGCTTTCGATGAGCTGGCGCAGAACCTTCTGCACTAGCAGCTTCTTGGCCGAGGCGCTTTCCTTGTTACCGGTCAGGATGTCGATAAAAAAGTTATCCGATCCGTTCTCTTCGGCAGCATCCTGCTGGGCTTTAATGATGTCGTCGTCCTGGTCGCGCATTATGCCGCCACCTTTTCCCCGTTTTGTTTTTGGCCGCGGCCAGTGCCTGAATTCTCACTGGTGAGTGGCAGCTCATTGTATTCCTTTAGAAACTCTCGATATTTCCGGGCGATTAGTGGCAGATCGTTGTCTTCGATCTTTTCCTGCCGCGTAAGTGTTCTCTCTACCCAGCCACTCTTGCGATGGAATCGCTCGGTGAACTGCCTGGGTTCGAGGATCTCTTCGCCGTCCGGCGTACGCTTGTAGAGCTTGTTGCCACGACGGTCGAACCCAACCTTGTCGGCTACCGCCATGAAGATTGGATATTCCTCTACTCCACCTAGAGCCTCGGCGCGTTTTTCCTCTTCGCTCTTGCGGCGCACGAACAGAAGGCTGGTAAGGATGTTGACATTTGCCTCGGCGATAAAAGCTTCCACAGGAAGATCGACGGAGGCAAGTACCTGCGATTCACGCATAATCCACCAGCGGATATATTCCGCCGCCGGATTGCCGAGAACGCCATCGGGCAGGACGATACCCATGCGGCCGGTGCCCGGTTTGAGCCACTTGATACAACGCTCGATAAACAGAATCTCGGGAGCAACGCTGCCTTTAAGTACGCCATTATTGCGAAAGCCGCCTTCGCCATCGGGATCCCAGTTATGGGCCAGCTCGTACTGCTCCAGAATATGTTTGTCGGTAATTGGAATATCCGAGCCGAACGGAGGATTGGCGGCGATGATATCCACCGACCCTAGCGGAATCTCCTTCTTGGCGCTTGGCAAATCAGCCAGATGTCCTAAGGGAAATTCCAGCGAGTTGATATTGTAAATATGCCCGCGGCCATCGCCCGCCAGTACCATGTTCATCTGGGCGGCACGGATCAGGAATGGATCGAAGTCGGCCCCAAAGACGTTAGCGGCCGCATACTCTTTCAGCCGTTCATAAATATTTAGAAACTCGTTTGTGCTTTCGCTTCCAACTTTGGTGTTTTGCTCATCCCGGAATTTTTTCAGCATGTAGCCCAATGTGGCGACCAGGAATCCGCCCGTTCCACAACTAGGGTCCAGCAGTTTCTCGTTTTCTTTGGGGTCAAGCATTTCAACAACCAGCTTCACCACGCCTCGCGGAGTGAAGTACTGACCACGATCGCCGCGCAGGTTTACCCCCACCAGCTCCTGGTATGCGACACCTTTGGCATCGACATCGGTACGTGTGAAGTCATACTTGGCCAGTTCGGAAACGATAAAGGCCAGTGCACGGTCGGAGAGGGCAATTTCTTCGTTGCCGCGGAAGATATTTTTGAATTGCTCCTTAACCTCGACGAAGAGCTCCTCGATCCGCTTGCGAATAGCTTTTCGACCCTCGGCTTCGAACTGCTCTTTGGGGCCTGCCCAGAAGCGACGCTGCCAGGCCTGACGCTGCTTGGTCCGCAGGTTCTCGTCGTGCATTTTGCAGAAAATGAGGTAAAGGAACTGCCAGAAGGCGGCGTCCTTAGGCATCCCTTCGTTGCCATGAATGAAATTATGGCAGCGGCGGAAGGTGATCTTTAGCATCTCATTGTCGGCGACGCGGGTGTGAGCATCTGACATAACCTCCTTGGTGCCAACCGACTCTTCAGCCATCGGCCAGTCGCCGATTGGGATGCACTTGGTTTCGAAGCGCTTTTGTTCTTTCTCGACAAAGAAGAACTCTAGGCCGTTGGTCCACAAGCCGTACTGGACAGGCTCGACCTCGTGCATGATAGTTTCAATTTCTTCGAGATCTTTGGCGGCCTGTTCAAAATCACGGATACGTACAGTGTTCTTGCCGATGTTAGGTTCTTGTCGGCAGAGAACGGCTCGGCCCAGGTTTTCAATAGAGTGTTCTTTGTCATGGTGGAAGATCGCGATATCCACCTTCTTGCGTCCGCCAATGGAGAAATCCATTTCCATGTCTTCGGGCGAAAACCCATATTCGTGAATAAGGGCACGAACCACCCGCTGGCGGACCAGCTCTTTGGGTGTTTCCTTGACTTGCCTTCCGGTTACATAGTCAAGCGTATACCCGGCTGGGATAGTGCCCTCTGGATGCTCCTGATTTTTTTCCCGGCTCATGGAATGCTCCGTCGATTTGATGTTTGGTTCATTTTTTTCGTCCTTCTTCGAAGTCCTGGGTTGAATGCTTCTGTAGCTCTATCCAGGCATCCAGGTCCTTTCGAGAGAAACGCCATTGCCCCCTGACCTTGAATGCCGGGAGCTCTCCGTTCTGAGCCATGGAGTAGATGGTTTTTTCACCAACTTTCAACAGGGCTGCCACGTCTTTGATCGTTAGCACCTCTTCGCCTTGCACTTGGTTTCTCCTATGATGGTGCCTGGTACTGTCTATTGACGTGCAGCACACAAGGATTGACACGAAAAGGCATATGGTACTACTAGATGCCACATTCTACCAAAGTCGTTTCATGTTGCGCAACACAAAACAATGAGATAAAATTTGCGCTATGAATAGCTTTGGCGAAACGATTCGCGATCTTAGAGTCGCCCAGGATCTTGGCTTGCGGGAAACTGCGGGCAAGACGGGTATTTCGCCTGCCTACCTAAGTCGGATCGAGCGCGGAAAGGAGCGGCCCCCACGCCCTGAGGTCATAAAGGCTCTCGCGAGGGTCCTTGCTGCTGATCCGGACGTCCTTTTTCGGTTGTCATCTTCGACAGATCCTGAGGTAGTCGACTTTCTGCATGACCAACCCGAGGCGATGGCTTTGCTTCGCCATCTTAAAGATGCTGCTTTCACGAATGCGGAAATGGTGCAGCTCCTAAAGCTTGCCGAGGAAATTAAGAAGCCTGCGAAATGAAGCATGTCAACGGCTAAGAAGCACAGCTTTTGCTTCGTGTACCCTCATAAGCCCGAGCAAGACTCGGCCTCCACCGTAGATCCGACAGCATAGCTCTTGTCAGGCTGCAACCTAATCTCGCAGACAGGGAACACTTCCGATAGCGGGGCACTTCCTCGAAGTGCAGCACGTGTCGATGCCGTCGGCTACGATCCTAAGCTCCGTGAGCCAACGCTTGAAGCGCAGGAATCGCATGGCTGGACTCGGATCGGCCCTGATGAAAGGTTTCGGCAGCGAATTCACGGTAAATTTTGGGTGAATACTTAGTTGGCGACAAAACACCGTAGTAGCACCCGTCAACTGAAGGCCGTAGACGGCGCGCTTTTCAAAAGTTTTGGTAACTAGTGTACGTTGCACTAGGATCTATTTCATTCTAAATTGGTCAAGCGTTAATCCACTTGTCAGCGCATCAGTAATCCACTTCGGCTTGCGGCCACGGCCAGTCCATGTTTGAGATAAGTCCGTCGGATTTTGGTACTGAGGCAGCACTTTCCGACCATTCCCTTTTTTCACTTTTTTAGCAGAAACAGCAACCAGTTCCTCTATCGAGATGCCAGCGTCTTTCGCAATAGCTAAGATCTGATCGCGTGCCCTCTGTACATCATGCTGTTGACGCCCCTTGATTGCATTCTCGACATCTTGCTGCAGGCGCTTCAACTCGTCAAGGTTGTAGCCTGACAGGTCTATGTTTGCCATCAATATTTTCCTTTTGAGTTGGGTGGGAATTCAAAACCATTCTACCCGAAAGATCTGGCCACTGGGCGGTCGAAATCGCGAAGCAGTTCCGTCGCCTAGGGTGTGGGCACTTCTGTGTCCAGCACGATCTAATACTAACTATCAAACATGAAGGATTAGTTGAAGTTGGACTAGGATAAACAAGGGCATCAAAGTCGCTTTGGCGGAGGAATCATATCATCCAGTCGTCGTTGTAATGATTGAACTTCTTCAGTTAATTCTATAATCCGCATATTTGCACTCGCAAGTGCCGACTGAGCGTGATCACGCTGTCGAATCGTATCTTTAAGGCGCTCTTTAGTTGACCTATTCGCGTTCAGTTTTTTTTGAGCTGACTGATTTAAAGGCTCATCATTATTAGGATGAAGTTCAATGTATGCTTGTATTTCACGAATAAGTGCAGGAAAACGAGATTTTTTCAGAGCTGATGGGTCGCAACCAGCTTCGCGCGCCACATTATTTTGGGTCACGGGCGTTCCCGATTTCAAAACGGTTGTATCTCCAGACTTCAACCGTTCAAATGCTTGGCGAAACCGATTTTCTGCGCTCAGCGGAGCACTGGGTTTCTGCTCATTGGTGTTAGAGGGCATTTAAATAATTCTCCATCGCAGTTCGCTCATCTGCAAGCGCATTGTATCGAGGATGTACAGCCGGAAGAATTTTCATTTCTTCTACTACACGGCGAAGTTCGGCACGTACCCGAGGTTCCTTTGCGCGGTCAAACAAGACGTCCGGACAGGGCTTTCGGTCCTTTCCACCGGCGCAGCGTGCGACCGATTCGAGCCCGCCATATTCGCACAGTCCTGCTTTCATGCAGCCACCTAAACGATGTTCGCGAAAATTAACAGCTCCTTTTTTTGCCATTGCAACTAATTCATTGGTTTCCTTCGCGCTAAGCAAATTTATAGCAAGATGCTCCTTGCGCTCCAGAGCATGAGGAGAAAAAAATCTGTCTTCAGCGGCCGCAACCTTGACGATTTCCACCTGAGCTTCATACATTGCTAATAATACTGCTGTCTGCACCTCTTTATTAAATCGCAAACGGCTGTGATTCCTTCCGTAATATAAAGGCATTAGACGACTTGAATGCTTCAATTGTTGTTGCATCGTCGAGTCCGAAATTTCACCGCTAGCAAACATATTCACTGCGCCGGTGCGGCGATATTGATGCCATGCTAAAGGCCAAATCGCACCTACAAAAAACTCTTTTTCTGGAAGGTTAGTTGTAAGACGTTTCGCGATTGCCAGATCTTCAGCAGTAATTTTCATCTGCTCCTGATCAAATAGCATCGAGCATACTTTTTCCAATGTTTCCTGCAAATCCTTTGTAACGCTTCGAATCTTATAATTTCGCGCATGCCTTAGACCAAGACCCCATGGCTCAGTGGCCGTGCTAGACAGATATGGATCGCTTTGATCTGCATCGCTAGGCATAATTTTAGGATTGGCTCGATCGCAAATCATCCTCATGTGTGCGATGGCGGATGAAGCTTGGATCGCAATCTCAACGCTAGGGCTTGCCACCCAACGTGCATCCGAGTCTGGATCTGTCTTAGTGGTTTCGCCGCAGATAATCGGTACGCGACCGAATTTTTCGTCACTATCCCAAAGCAAACAGCTACTTCTTAGTGAGCCAACCTCCTCCCTGCGTTGCAAAGTAAAATTGCAAATGTATAGGAGACTCGCGAATGTGACGATCGAAAAATACGAAGATAGTCCAGATATGTGTGATCTATCTTTGAAGCCACCGACCCACTTTTCAAAGATTTCAGAAAGACCGAAGCGAGCAACGACCTCATGAAAAGTCCCAGGGAACCCTTTTTTGTATTTAAGTTCCGGATTAAAAGGACTCATTAGTGAATTTTCGTTTGTTCGAGCTAGAGCAGCCTCGAGAGATCCGTATTGTTTGGCATATTCGTTAAGACAAAATTGAAAGCACGCTTCAATCTGAGTTTGATTCGTAATGAAGTCTGTCAAGCATTCTCGCAAGCGACCAATCTGATATAGCCAAATTCGGGGAGGGATATAGGGCGTTTGAATGGTTTCATGTTTAGGCGCAATTTCAACCAACCGTTTCAAACCATTTGCATCAACGATCGTGAAGCCAAGAAATTCACGTGCATCATATAGGTAATGGAGAAGCGTAATCGCCGCATCGAAATTGCTTGCAGATATGACGTTTGGGACTTGTTCAAGGACTTTTGGAAAGCGCATCAATTTATCAGCACTAATGCCGTTGCGATTGCAGAGGGAAACAATAGTCCTGAGAACATAGATGTGAGCATATATTGTGGCTGCTGATCTTATTCTCAACGGTCCCCAGATGAGCCAGGTTGCGATCTTTCTCATTAGGTCAGCGTTCTCGGCACTAAGAGGTTCCGACTGCTTTCGCTTACGAACTTCGCCGTCCCCAAAGTTAAGAATCTTTCGGCGTCCAACCCATGATGTGATGTCCCATGTCGGATCGCCCCAACGAGAGATAATAGTGCCATGTTCATCGACTACTACAGGCCAATCGCGAGCTGGTGGCCAAGACGTAATCCGATAGTTAGGCGATGTAATTTTTATGAAATCCCTATCGATTCCAATGGTCATCTCTTGAAAATCGGCATTCATTTAAGTACGCCTTCCATTGATTCGATTATATAAGACCATTGATCATGATAGTAGCCTTCCTCAATGCGCATTAAAGACTCGTCAACCCAGTCGCGACGTATTGATTTCGATTCTCGAAAAAATTTAAGCTTTTCAGTCAACCTCACTACTGAGTGTTCAGCTGGAGACATTGATTGACCTTTGCCTTTTTTCAAAGGCTCCTTTCCGACTTCGATAATTTTTAAATGTCGAAACGATGCCAATGACCAAACATAGTCAAGAGTATCGATGTCACGATGATGGTCGCACCAAAGGCACCCTGAAGGACTTCGGCAATCCGGCTCAGGGGCAGATATTGGCTTCTCAGACGATGTCGTTGGAATGCCATCACATGCGCCGGGCGCAGCGGCAAGCAAAATCGCCTTGTCTACAAGTGCTGGATCATTGCTTACATGGAAGCGAACGATTTCGCTTATTGCCCGCTGTTGTGATGGTATTTCGTAAACAGTCAACAATGTTTTCTCATGATGTTGAGCCATCTCAGCTGTTATATCCGGATCGCCACTACGCCGTAAAAGCCAATTTATACGAGTGCTACGTAGAGCACTCGGAGTGATCCACTTAATCCCAGATGATTTACAAGCGGATTTAAGTGCTCCGAAGTGAAGTCTGCCCGATTCGTGAGCGCCGTGAACCCTTATGAAAGGAAAGATTCGCTTTTCAGTTTCAGGAAATATTTTCCTTCGCCATTCTAAGTATCGCTCGAAGTGACTTCTATATTCGTTAAAGATTTCGAAAAGTACCTCACCCTTACGTCTAGGTTTATATTCTCGAACCTTATATCCATCTATATCGCTCGAGTAAGAGAATCTGTACAAGGGAATATTTTGCGCTTGCGTTAAATTCATTCCCGTCTGAGCCATGAACATAAGTAACTCGGCTTGCATCCGAAGATTGACCATGTCTCGCCGGAAGCGGTGATCTAGTGACTGATTAGTCTTGTACGCTGCAAGCGCAAGGTTTGCTTTGTTAACGTCGCTACGACGTTTTTCGGTCGTCAGCGTTCTGTTAGAGAACCTGTATTCCAGTTCTCCGCCCTGTTGCAGCTGTATGCGTATATGATGTTCTTTCCAGATAACTTCGAGAGGAAGGCCATCGCAGATATCTTGTATTAATCGTCCAAATTTAAAAGTTTCGTCCAAGTTCTGTTTGTCTGCCTTTGCACCTCTTGGCGTTTTTCTAGGATTCGGTCTTTTAATTCTTGTGGCCCGAAGAATAGGCTTTGTTCGCTCCAATGCTTTGTCTATGATTTGACCAACCATCCGGGCTCGTGAATATATAGTCTGTTGGTTTATATTCTTCGCCACTTTGCAACGATGCAATAAATGGTTTGACCATTCGAGGTAGCTATTGATTATGCCTGAGACTGTTAGTTCGGCACTATGGCGGTCTGCCCAATTAAAGAACTCAGTAAGTTCCCTGATCTGCACACGAGCCGTTTGTACACTACCGCCGGCAGCGAGATTATCGCTTATGTACGTGTGCGACAGCTGAATAAACGGAATTCTGTCGAATATAACTTCGCCAAGTAATCCTTCTCGAATTGCTTTTTCAGCTTTATCAATTCTAGTAGATGCTCCGCCTTTGTAGAGCAATCGAATCAGATTAAGGGGTGTTTCTTTTTCTCCAACCGGAATTGTAGGGAAGCTCAGATCGAGATTCTGTCCATCTTCATGCATGATACTCGTTCCAATCACGACCGACGAGACCCGAGAAGATAGCACTAAATTGATTGGCAACCTCGGCTTTCAAAGGTTCACGCTCAAGAAAGCGAACGTAAAGAAAAGTAGTTTTTTCATCTTTATGTAGCATTGCGTCACGAACGAAACTTACAGCCGCTTTTGCATTGGTCGCTTTTAAAGCTACGCCCATAAGCCATGTGCCGAAGGTTGCACGAGTTTGATGAAACTTAAAGTTATTCATAAAACGAAGTCCAGCATTTGATGCTAGTCTTCTCAAGTCCGTCATCAAGCGGGTGATTGTCCCGCTTTTGTAAGGATTGCCCCTGTTCGTTAGAAATAGCAAACTCCGATTCGCTTTTCCTGCAATTGCTTGGCGTCTTAGTCTCTGCATGCTGTAGGCATAGGCCTTCAATTCATCGATAAGAAATTTAGGTACTAAAATTTCTCCGCTGACGTCGAATTTGGTTTCTACGCCGGTGCCTGGGCCGACGCGAATTCGGTATATGTTTGGTGTCTGGACGTCTGCGTATGCGTTTTCAATGTTTTTAATGTGTAGGGTAGTAATAGTTTGAATGCGCGCGCCTGAAAGAATCCCAAGTAACAGCATCAAATGAATTTCTCTTGGACCTTGTTCCTTAGTAAGTTCGAGCAGCTTTTTTATGTCATCGTTTCTTATTGGCGTAAGCCCGTCTTCTAAATGCAATCCGACTCGGGATAGGTTAGGAATTGATAAATCGGATGACGTGCTCACAAATGTTCTTTCGAAGCCGGTAGCATCAAAATGGCGAACAACTACCGAACGATCTGTCCATAATGGAGAATGTCTTTGGATAAAACCATGAATTTTAGCGTGTCGGTAAAATTGAATTACCGCTGCCATCCTTGATCGAGTTGTTGATGGTGCAAGGCTACCTCGATTTCTCTGCGCAATCAGATCTCCTCGATATCGAAGAACAGCACGATCTTGCTTGCGTATTGGAAAGTGCCACCATTCGAGTTTCGTTTCTTCTAGCCAAGACGCATATGCGGCCAAATGCTTCATTAACGACGTTACCGTCTTAATGTGACCGCCTTTGGTACTCATGACTTTCGTTAGGGCCCAGTGGTTCGCTTCATGCCATGCCTCGCCGCTTGACCAAAAAATCTGTGGTAGCGCGTCTATCGGGCGAGCCAGTGGGTCGGGCACCCAGGTGACTGTGCCGTTGTGTACGACTTCACGAACAGGTCTGTAGTTGATGGTTTCGAGGTTGGCCACGGCGGGGATATGTCATCTTATCAATGTCCATACCATACATCACTCGCAGTTGCATGTCCATACCCCCGAACTCGCAGTTGTCGTAGATGTAGTCGCCGAGGAAGGCGACGAGGTCCGGATCCGCCTGCGCGATGTAGCGGTGCGCCGCATAGCTGCCGAATTCCCAGTGCTGGCACGACGCGACGGCCAGTTTCAGGCTG
>Ga0070658_10000137_pt1 | contig 64236 bp, 59 predicted proteins | sample KBSC13metaG_FD_64664 | JGI IMG/M metagenome (GOLD analysis project Ga0070658, IMG submission 64664) | Corn rhizosphere microbial communities from Kellogg Biological Station, Michigan, USA - KBS C1-3 metaG | ecosystem: Host-associated > Plants > Roots > Rhizosphere > Soil ...
GACAAGCCCGGTCACGCACGTACTCTGCGTGCCGTATCCGGCGGCCAAACTTCACTCTCGGCGCGCGAATGCCTCGGTGTGCATCGCTCGATCAGGTGGTTCGGTAACTAATGCAGATCGGTTAGCAGCGCCGAGTCCGTCCGAGCCGGCGGACCTTGTAGGTCGGGCTGACGCCTTTCTCGCCGTAGACCGCGGTTCGTGTCAGCGTCGGCGTTCGGGTGCCTCACTGTCCGGCGTGCGAAGCAACAGTGGCCTGGATGAAGTCCAGCGCGTCGGCGGTATCCAAGCGGTTGGAGTAGGTAACGCCGTTGCAGCGGGAGTTCATGACGAACGAGTTTTCCGCGAGCATTACATTCGAATTGCCGAGCAGATCCGGGCCTCCGGAGTCCCCGGCGCACACACCGCCCTTGCCGCCTGCCACGTTCGTGGACAACTTCAAGAAGCCCTCTGCGATCGTGTCGTTGCTCTGAATCAGGGTCGAGCTGACCGTGTCTCGTGTGAAGGTCTGTTGAGGCTGTGGCTGGCCGCCGCCGGTGAGGAAGCCCTGGATTCCGTAGCCGACGAGGGTGATAGGCGTTTTCTGCGGGAGGGCACTCGCGGCGCCCAGCGCTGGCAGGTTCGCGAACGTCGTGGTCACGGATGCCGGGATCGGCTGGTCAAGGATGACGACCCCGACGTCGTGGTTGTCGAAGTGCGGCAGACCGCCCTTGGCAGGCGTGAAGCTGAACCGCGGGTCCGGGTAGTAGTCGCCGAACACCGTCAGGCTTGTCTGCAAGAAGTCGGTGGGATCGTTCGGGAATCCTTGGGGATCGAAGGTCAATGCCATTCTCTGTGCGCCAGTTTCGGCATCAACACCGAACTTCGTCAGGCTAGGTGGGGAGCAGTGTGCGGCGGTGACGAACACGGTTGTTGAGATCAACGACCCGCTGCAGTACTCGTTGCCGTCGAAGGTCTCTCCGACATACGGGTGACCAGTACCGTCGGAGGACCCGTTCGTTATCGCCGCGGCGGGCGTGGCCATTGCGAGCACGACGCCGATCAGGGCAAGACTCGTTGTGAGACCCGAGCGAACGATCTTGACGGCCCCGGAACCCCTGCTGATGCGCGTATGCCGAGACATGGTTTCCCCCGTGGATGCCGCCGGTTGAGGACAACATGCCCTACCTAACGAAGCCTGTCAGCGGAATCACCCGGATGGCTGCCGGCTTCACGTCGCGCCGTTCGTCTGTCCGCCGTCGGAGCCACACTCCTCGGGTTCAGCGCCATCGTCGCAGTCGTCCACGGCCGCAAGACTGTTCTACCTGCCAGGCGGCAGCAGTGTCGCCGTCATCGCTCTCGGTGCCGCTGTCATGACGCCCGCGTGCGTGATCTAAGCGCCAGCTTCAGCGGTCTGAATCAGCCCAGCTACACGGCGGCAATCTGCACGGTCGCCGGGGAGTGCTGAAGATGTGCCGTGTCGCGGCAGTGCGGCAGTAGCCGAGGCAACGCCCGCTGAGTAACAACATCAATATCTGCTTGCTCGCCGTTCGTGCCGGGAGCGTGAGATCGTCGCAACCGTGACACTCCCGGCGGATAGCCACGTGCACTCCGAGTGGTCCTGGGACGCGGGTGACGGCTCGATGGAACGTACGTGTGGCCGCGCAGCCGAGCTCGGGCTTACCGCAATCTCGTTCACCGAGCACGTGGATCACACCGCATGGCTCGCCAGTGACATCAGTGACTATCCAGATCTTGCGCGGTTCGCGACGCCGGACAGCGTGGTGCATCCACCGAAGTTCGAGGCTTCGAAGTATCTGGAGTGTGTCGAGCGTTGCCGGGGCATGTTTCCGACGCTGCGGATCATCAGTGGTGTCGAGCTTGGGGAGCCGCATTGGCACCGTGAGGCTGTCGAGGCGTTGCTCGCTGCGGGGCGCTTCGAACGGGTACTTGGGTCGCTGCATAGCCTGCCCAACGGCGAGCACTTTTCAGAGCCGCGCGAGCTGTTCTTGCACCGTTCTCCTGCAGAGGTGATGCGCGACTACTTGGATGAGACGGCGAAGATGATCTCGACCTGCGACATCTTCGCTGTCCTCGCGCATGTCGATTACCCCGTGCGGTATTGGCCGGTCGAAGGTCCTTCGTTCGATCCGAGCGACTTCGAGGAGGACTTCCGCCACGTCTTGCGGACGCTTGCTGACGCCGGGAAGCTCCTCGAGGTCAACACTGCGGTGCCACTCCACGACACCGTCATCAGGTGGTGGCGGGAGGAGGGCGGGAGGGCGGTCACGTTCGGGAGTGACGCGCACGCTCCAGCCGGGCTCGCACGGGGCTTCGCCGAGGCAACGGCCGTGGTAGAGGCGCACGGGTTCCGTCCGGGCCGCCACCCCTACGACGTCTGGAGCCGGTAGGGCGGGGCGTCGCAACGCGCTGCGGAGGTGCCGCTTCGCTCTAGACCTCGGCACGTTGAAGCGTGTATCGGCGGCTACTCGGGAGCAGCAGCAGGGCGGCGACGATCAGGTGAAACGACGCGTAAGCCGTTCGCCAGGGCCACCAGTAGCCCTACCGCTGCCTTGCGTGCTGCCGTATCGACCCACGGCGCCGCGCCGGGCAGGTGACTCGGTCCGAACGGGGCCAGCACGGCAGCCAGGATGCCCGCGGTGGCCAACGCGTACATCAACCACCGCGCCCGGCGGACACCTCGCGGTACCCGGTTTGTCACAGACGAATGATCCGTCCAGGCCGCCCAGTCCAAGCGGTGTTTAGCAGTCCTGGTCCGAGGCGATCACAAAGCGTTGCGCGGTCCCGGAGCTGTCTGCGTGTTCCTCGAAGTTCGTGGGGATGGCACGACTCCAGAACTCCACCGCCGCGTCGTTGCCCTCCACCTCGTGCACTAGCCACTCTCCGGGGAATCGAGCGAGTACGTCCCTGGCTACGCTCGTGCCCACCCCATTGCGGCGGTATTTGCGGACGATGAAGAACTCGCCAAACTCGTGCGGCTGGCCGGCACGCACCAAAGCGCAGCCAGCGATCTTGCCATCAACGGTGACGAGGAACGCGTGCCGGTTCTCATTGCTGATCCAGTAGTGGTCGAGGTACCAATAGCCGTATTCGCCGTGTGGCCCGAGGTCTCGGCCGTCGATCTCGGAGAAGTCGTGCGAGTTCAGCTCCAGCAGCCTGCGCACAATCGGCTTCTGTTCTTCAGACGCTGGGACGACGGCGATGTCCACCCAGTCATCTTGCCGCACGTTGGCGGCGTAGATTTACCGCGCTTTCGCCTAGGTCGACGACAATGCGGGGTCGAGACTGGCGCTGGGCGCGCCTTCGATGTGCCGCTCTGCTTCGCCTCTCGAACTCATCTGTGACCGCGTCGTTAGCGTGGGGACATGCGCACAACCTGGCGCACTCCGTCTGACCCGGCGCAGGTGCTCGCCATGCTGCAAGAACGTCTTGCACAGGCTGAGGACGTGGTAACTGTTGACCGCATCGGTGACACGCTCGTCGTACGATCACGAGGCGTGCCGATGTGGGCCTACCTCCTGTCGGTTCTTATGCCGCCACCGTTACCGGTCAAGTCGGCTTTGATGCGCACTCGAACCGAGAGGGTCCTCCGAGTTACGGCGGTTGGTCATGCAGAAAACCGTGTTCTCGAGCTCGATGGGGATGCGAACGCGGCCGTGAGCAAAGTCCTCGTAGCGACGTGGCACGACCTGTTCCCCGACAAGGTCGCCGCCTGGGACGACGAGTAAGGCGGAACGCCGAAGACGTGCGGGTGTTCTGTGCGGCGAACCGGCGAGCAACATCAAGTAGGTGCCCTGGCCCGGCCGTCGGCTCGGCGCCTTTGTGGTGGCGTCGGGTAAGACATCAGATATAGGCCGCCACGCGCTGCGGTAGGTGCGGGAACGCCGGCGTTCTTGTCGAGGCTAGGGTGCCGTCCCGGCGAATGCGTCTGTCATGGCGGTGGCTGCCGTGGCCAGGTTGAGGTGCTCGCTGATTCCGAAGCTGTCTTCGATGGTGCGCAACAGGCTGTAGTGGTCGTAGGTGGTCGAGACGGTGGACCCTTGTGGCAGCCGAGGCGAGATCAGCAGTGCGCCGGTGCGGCCGCCGAGGCCGAGTCCCGCGCACGCCGGGCAGCTGATGTCGGAAAGTGTGGGCGAGATCCCCGTGGTGGGGGTGGACGCTTCGTCGAAGTTGATCACGAGCAGGCCGTTGTTCGCCGCAAGGTAGCTGAGCAGGGGCGGAAGGTTGTTGCTGAGCCATGCGTCCGCGGCGCTGAGGCCGCCGGTCGTCAGGCCCGCGCAGGGGTTGTCATGGCCGTCGTGGCATGTGTCCGGGGTGATGAAGGCGAAGGCGGGCAGCGTTCCGGCCGCCAGGTCGGTGCTCAAGTCGGTGAACGGACGTTGGTGCGCATCGCAGCGCGGCTGGTTCTCGATGACGTCGGTGAAGTAGATGAACGGGTTGTGCCGGTCGGCATAGTTCATCGAGCCTGTGGTGCTGTCGCCTTGGTCAGGGTCCGGTGTGGTGTCACCGGCGACGTACGGTCCGTGGAAGCAGGGCGTGGCCGTTCCGTCTTGGTAGGACTTCCAGCCCACGCCCGCGCTTTCGAGTTGATCCGCCAAGTTCCGTCCGGAGCCGAGCAGGCTCTGGCCCTGCACGCACGTCCACAGACTCACGGTGCTGCAGTCACTCATCGTCAACGGCTGCGGCGGCTGACCGGAGACCATCGCGACGTAGTTGTCCAAGCTGACATGGCCGGTGCCGTAGTAGTTCGGCAGGAACACCCCTTGCGCCCGCAGGCTGTTCAAGTACGTCGCCGGGCTCCCAGCCCCGAAGGTTGTCGAGGCTGACTCGTTCTCCTCAGTCAGCACCACAATGTGGTCGAAATGCGGGACTCCCTCCAGACCCACCGCCGTTGCTGCCGATGCCGGCGCGAGGCCGAACGCTGAACAGGCGATCACCAAGCCAGAGGTGACGCCAATAACCGACAGCCTGCGCACAAGACCTCCCGACGATCAACGTGTCCGGAACAACGCTCGACCAGGTGAAACCTCGCGCGGGGATCCCAACTCGCCCCCTGGGGCACATTCAAAGAGGGGCGACAGCGACCAAAGGAGTCGGGACACTCGGCCAGGAAGCCTGAGTCTGCATCACGAACCTGATCGACGAGCCCGTGCCGCCACACCACGCGCGAGCGCGCCCACAACGACATCGCGGCGCACCCGGTCATCTGCCGAGAAGCGAGCGGCGACCCGGTCCAACAGCGGCTGTGGTCCTTGACGGGACATTAGGCCTGTGCTCCTGTCTGGGCATGACCGCGACGAGGATCGCCCGGTCCACCTCGTGGAGGACCACGGCATGACGCGGCCCTCCCGTATCGCCGTTGCTGGCGGCACAGGGCGCGTCGGCTCGAAGCTGGTCGCTCACTTGTTCGACGGCGGGGCCACGGTCCGCGTGCTGACACGGGATGGCCGCGCCGCCGTCGCGCGTTTCGCGCAGGCCGAGGTCGCCGAGATCACTTACTCGCGGCCGGAAAGCCTGGCGGCCGCGTGCGTTGGGGTCGACACGCTGTACATCGGGCTGGGCTCGAGTCCGGATCAGGTTGACTCCGAGATCGCCCTCATCGACGCTGCCGTCGAAGCCGGGGTCCGTCACTTGGTCAAGCTGTCGTCCATGGGTGGCCCGTCGAGGCTGCACCCGCTGGACTGGCACGCGCTGATCGAGGCCCACCTGGCGCAGCAACTCCTGGGCTTCACCGTGCTACGCGCGACGACGTTCATCGACGTCTTGGCTCTGGCGGTTCCGGCAGTCCAGGCTGGCACCTGGGGTGGAGCAGCCGGTGACGGACGAGTGAACCTCATCGACACCGCCGATGTTGCTGCCGTCGCCGCACACGAGCTGCTCGACGTGGCAGACCCGAGCGCGCAGCGGTCCCGGCACCTGACCGGGACACGAACATGGTCCATGCCCGAGATCGCGGACGAGCTGTCCCGGCAGTTGGGGCGTCAGGTCAACTACGCGCCGCGAACTCCGGACGAGCACTGGACGGTTCTGGTCGAGTCCGGAATGCCCCGAGCCCGTGCGGACATTCTGGTCGGCCTGGACCGGTTGTTCCACGACAGTGCCCTCGCCGACACCACGGCCACCGTCGAAGACCTGTTGGGCCATCCCCCCATGACCGTGCCCGACTGGCTGACTGGGCATCTCGAGCTCTTCCGCTGACCGGCAGGTCTCACACGGCGGAGCAATTCGGGGCCGCTTCGACGTGTAGTCCCGTTCTTCATCGACAGATAACGACGACATGGCGCGGCGGGGCCGGCGTCTCCTGCTTGCACTTCGGCAACTTCCCGACCACGCCGATGGGCACGACGCGCCTTTCGGCGCGGCGAAGCCGCGGTCGGGCGGAACGTGCCAAGCAGGATGTTGCCGACATACGCGGGTGTATCCCCGAACGGTGCGACAGCGACGCAGCCGGGGTCTACCGTCCGCCTCATCCGAAGGCAGCAGCCGGCGCAGTGCCGGTCGCCCGTGTCGAAGCCCGGTGGGGGTGCGTATGACCACGAACATCGACCTGACGCAACAAACGGCCGCGCAGGCAAACGCTGAGAGGATCCGTGCTGCCTTCGAGGCGTTCGACCGAGGTGACCTCGACCATCTGCGCGACACCGCTGCGGACAACGCCACGTGGACTAACGCCGGCTCTTCTCCGATCGCAGGCACCTACCGCGGCTGGGACGAGATCCAGGGCATGTTGGTCAAGTTGTTCGAGCTGACCGGCGGGACGTTCAAGACGACGGTGCATTCGATTCTGAGTAACGACCACCAGTCCTGCGCCATCTACGACGCCACGGCCACGGTGAACGGCACCACCGACACTCAGCGGTTCTTCGTTGTCGACACATACACCGGTGACGGCAAGGTGCAGACCACGGACGTGGTCGCGTTCAACCAAGCGGCCGCCGACGCGCTGTTCACCTAACGCCGCATCAATCGAAAGCCGCGCCGCGACCTCCTCGGCGCCACTACACGGCAACTTGCCAAGGTGGCGTCGAGGAGGTGCCCTGGTTGCGCCATCGCCGCCGCAGCTCGCTCCGTCGCCCAGTAGCAACGCCACTACGCGCATCACGCGCCATGAGCGCCCGCCGAAGTGCCGGCGTTCCACGACACTCCAGCCGCGTTACTCCCCGCCGATACCGTCCCTCCGGTGAACATTGTGGAACCACCGGCCCTGTGGCTGGTGACCCTCCATGACGTGCTCGCCCGAACGCCGTCCCGGGCCGGAGCGGGTAGAGGTCTGCGTGGCGCGCTTCCCGGCCGCTGCCGTTGCGTCGATGTCCAGTGGCATGGCGGGAGGCTGACGGCGGATACGTCATCTCAACGCTTCGCGCAGGATCCAGACGACCTTTCGCAGGAACGCGACCACAGCGGCAACGTCGTAGAACACAGTCCGCAGGCGCGCTTCCTTCAGGTCGGTTACTTCAAGGCCCGCTGCCGTTGCCTGCTCGACGGCTCGTCGCGAAGACCGGCATTCGCCGGCCGGTTGTGGTCCCATGAGCGCCTCGGCGGACCGGCATCGAGAGCCTGGACGACGGCAGCGCCAATTGCTCCCAGGTTGCGTCTGGCGACGAGGACGTTCGTTGGCCAGCCCTCGGTCGCGATCAACAGGCGGGGAGGCCGGTCGATCTCCGCCAGCACCTCTCCGCCGCCTGTCTGCAGGTCCAGCGCGGACTCGACCCGGGCCATCCGTGAGGACATCCGAAGCAGGTAGCGCCACGAGGGCCGCTCCTCGGTCGCCCGGCCGTCGAACCAGGCAAAGCCCCAGCCGTGGAGCGGTGCCGACTCGCCCTCTTGCAGCAGCTCCTCGAACTCCGGCGCCCCGCGAGAGCTGATTCTCCGTGCCGGCGCAAGCATCAGTGCAAGTTAGGTGCCGTCTTCGCCATCGATCGGCACACAATTGGTGTGCCAAGCCTCGGTGTTCTTGCCGCCGCACGCTGCGTCCGTGGACGGCGTCTTTCGGCTGTCGGTGAACCTTGTGGCGGCTGACTTCGTCGCCTGATGCACTGCACCCGTGAAGCTACTGATCCTCGGCGGGACGGGCTGGCTCGGCGGGGCTTTCGCGTCGCTAGCGGTGGCTGAGGGTCATTCCGTCACATGCCTGGCTCGCGGCAGGAGCGGCGTCGTTCCCGACGGCGCAGAGCTCGTCCGAGCCGACCGCGACGACGCGTCGGCGTACTCCGGCGTGGTGACCCGAAATTGGGACTCAGTACTCGAGGTCTCTTGGCAGCCGGGCTGGGTCCGCGACGCCGTGACGGCGCTAGGTCCGCGCGCTGGCCACTGGATCTACGTGTCGTCGGGGAACGTGTACGCGCGGCACGACGTGGTGGGAGCAGATGAGGCCGCGGAGGTGCTGTCGCCGACCGAGGCCGACCACGTAGCGGTGGAGCAATATGGGCCAGCGAAGGCCGCCGGCGAGCTGATCACGCATGATCTCGTCGGGAACCGGCTACTGGTCGCGCGCGCCGGGCTCATCGGCGGCCCCGGCGACACAAGTGGACGTTCCGGCTACTGGGTCGCGAGAGCGGCCCGCGACCCGCAAGGCCCCATGCTCGTGCCCGACACGCCGGCTGCCCCGACGCAGGTCGTCGACGTGCGAGACCTCGCCTCGTGGCTACTAACAACAGCAGAGCGCGGCACCACGGGAACATTCAACGCGGTCGGGCCGGTCGTCCCGTTCGCGGAATGGGTCGAGCTCGCCCGGTCAACGGCGGGCCATCAAGGCCCCGTCATTGCTGCTCCCGCACAGTGGCTGCTCGATCATGGCGTGAAGCAGTACATGGGACCTGAGTCTCTGCCGATGTGGATCATCGACTCGTCTCACGCAGGATGGTCAGCACGATCTGGTGCGGCCGCCGGCTACGCCGGTCTAACGCACCGGCCCCGCGCAAAGGTCCAACAGGACATTCTCGAGTGGGAGACGACGCAAGGACTCGACCGCGCGCGCAGCTGCGGGCTTTCGCCCGCTCGCGAGCACGAGTTACTGACCGCATTGGGCGCGGTGTCGGCATCGAGGCCCACGAGGTGGTGCACGCAGCGAACCACCTGATCCGTTTAGTCGTTGCGTGCAGCATCGGGGCCAGTCGCGCGCCGGAGCAGCGGTAAGGCCGAGGCGATGACAAGCATGGCTGCGCCCAGGCCAGCGGCGATGACCAGGAAGTACCCGGGGGCGGGACGGCGGAGGCTTTCGCCGAGTTGCGCACGCAGGAAAAGTTGTGCCGAGAGGAAAGCGAGGGCGATGGAGGCAGCTGCGGTGATGAACAGGGGTGCGGCCGCTTCGAGACCGATGACCCGGCGCAGCGTCGCGAGTGGCGTTCCGGCGAGTCGCAGCAGGCTGAACGGTCGTTTACGCTCGACCAGGCCGCCGACGATGCTCACGGTAAGGCTGACGCCGGCGATTGGCAGGCTGGTAAGGATCACCACGTTGGCGAGTTGCTGGTAGGCGCGGAGCAGGCGCGATTGGTCTGCGTGGATCTCGCTGATCGTCTCGGCGGCGAACGCGGTTGGGTACGCCGCATCGAGCACGGTGCGCGCGTGTTCGACCGCTGCCGACGAACTGTTGGTGCCGACAACGACCGTGTCGATGGGCAGGGCATCGAGTCGGCTGCTGGTGAGCCTCGATGGCGGCCACGTGGTTTCCGCCATCGTCCGGTGGTTGCGCAGCTCGAAGCCGCCGCCGTAGTCGGGGTCGATCGCGGCGGTGGTCGCACCGGCCCGGCAGCGGCCCAGCGCAGGCACGTGCTGCAACTGTGCGCAGGACACGACTTGCTGAAAGGCGTGGAACACATGCCCGCCAGGGGGAGCTCCGGAGGGGCGGATCTCCGGACGGGGTTGAGGTTGGTCGCGGATGACGGCCAGGCCGGTGACGCCGGGTGTCGCGTCGAGTTCGGTGGTCACCGATGCAGGCAGCGCGGTGCCTGTGCGCAGACGGTCGGGGCCGGCAAGGACGTCGACGAGGGTGCCGGTCGCATACGCGCCGACTTCGTGACTCCGGACCGCTGGCGCGTTGATCGTGGTGATGATGCCGACGGCGCAGGTGCCGACGAAGATGGCGAGGACGACGCCGCTGACTGCGCGGAAACCGGCTTGCGGGTTGTCTTCGAGCCGACGCGCCGCTAACAAGGCTGCCGGCCGGTTGGCCCGATTGGCGACCAGCCGGGACGCGAGCAGGGTGAGCCAGGGGCCGGCGATCACCAGTCCGGACATCACCAGCAGGACGCCGCCAAGGAAGACGGCTGCTTCGAGGGTGGTGTTGGTGTGCGTGTTGGCGCCGATGTTGTCGATGTAGGCGAAGTAGCCGAGTTCGGCGATGCCGGCCAGCAACGGCACGACCCTGCGAGCGGTTGGTGGCGCTGGGGTAACGCGACGCGCGACTCCAAGCGGGGAGATCGCCACCCGGCGCAACGCGAGCCGAGCCGCGACTGCTGAGGCGATTGGCACGCCCACCGCAACGACAACGAGACTGACAGGGCTCGGCACCACATCGTGGGTGAAGAACCGTTCACCGGTGAACGGGATCAGCGCGATGAGTGGCCGCATCGCGAGGAACAGCATGAACCCGATCAACACGCCAATGACAGCGGCGAGGGTGGACTCGACGGTCGCGATCGTGGCTACCTGCGCCGAGGTTGCACCAACCAGCCGCATGGCCGCGAACCGTTGCTCGCGACGGGAGGCGGAGAGCCTGGTCGCAGCGCCGACAAAGATCAGGACCGGGAACAGCAGTGCGGCGGTGGCGACGGACAGGATCAGCACAAGGCCGTTGGCGTTGGTGCCGACACCCGGTGCGCAGTCGCCGTTGCATCTGCTCGGGGCGGTTGTGCTGATGCGTCGCTCGAGCCGCGCACGGGGGTCGTGCGACAGATCAGCTGGGCGGTGCCCGATAACGATGAGTAGTGAGTCAGGTGAGGGCAGCGCCGCGGCACCGAGCGTGCCGATCAGCGTCCCCGGGTACCGGTCGCGCAGTTCGCCTGCTGGGTTGGTTTCCAACAGGGCAACAAGTTTCGGCGAGGCGTAGAACTGTCCGGGCGCGGGAAGCGCCGGGATGCCCGGTGGTGTCGGCGAGGTGGGCCCGGTCGCGGCGACATCGACCCGGCCGATCTGCCGGCCTTGGAAGTAGTCGGCACGCAGACGCCACCAGACCGGCTCCACACCGGCCGTCGTCGCGCGTCCTTGCGCGCCGGCTGACGCGTCTGACCCGCGGTAGCCCGTCTCCAGCCAGGCGTAGCGCGCGTTCTGTTTGGTGACGGCGTTCAAGCCGGCGAGCGTGGCCAGCAGCAGCCCGACGCCGATCGCCACCGCGACGACGATCAGAATCAGGCGGCTCAGCGACTCCCGGCCACCTGCGATGCTCAGCCTTAGCCCGAGGCGGATCACACGATGACCCGATCCGTGACCGCCCCGTCGCGCACGAGCACCTCACGATCGGCGTACGCAGCGACTCGAGCCTCATGCGTGACCAGGACGATGGTCGTGCCCGCGCCCCGCGCCGCCGTCGTGAGCAAGTCCATGACGCTCTCACTGGTGAGCGAGTCGAGCGCGCCGGTGGGTTCGTCCGCGAACAGCACCCGCGGACGGGTGACGAGCGCGCGGCCCACCGCGACGCGCTGCGCCTCGCCGCCGGACAGCTCGCCGGACCGGCGGCGCTCCAAGCCCTCCAGGTCGAGCCGGGCGAACCACTCCCGTGCCTGCGTCAGTGCCGCTGCGCGGCGCAGCCCGTTCAGCAGCAGCGGCAGGGCAATGTTCTCCTCCGCGGTCAGCTCAGGGACGAGTTGACCGAACTGGAAGACGAACCCGAAATACTGTCGCCGCAACGCGCTCCGCGGTGCCTCCGGCAGCGTGTCCAACCGTGCGCCATCGAAGAAGACCTCGCCCGCGGCCGGTGTCAGGATGCCGGCCAGGCAATGCAGCAAGGTCGACTTACCGGAACCGGACGGTCCCATCACCGCCAGAATCTCCGCCTGACGCACGGAAACCGACGCGCCGCGCAGCGCCGGGGTCGCGCCGAACGACAGGTGCAGGTCGTGCGCCTGCAACAGCTCACCGCCGGGCGAGCCGTGTTCGGGTGAACGTGCCGTCATGACCGAACCGCCTCCTCAAGTGAACGCAATCGGGCGGTGGTCAGATCCATCCAGCGCAGATCTGCCTCTAGGTGAAACAGGCCGTAGTCAGCCAACAACGCGTCGACCAAGCCCGAGGTGCGCTTCAGCTCGGTCAGCTCACGCATCCGTTGCAGGTGCTTGGCGCGCTGCTCATCGAGATAGGTCTCCGCCGAGCGCCCCGTCATCAGCGCCAGCACGACCTTCGCGAACAACAGGGACTTCAGGTGCGGCTCCGGTTCCACCGGCTCCGCCAACCAGCAGGCAATCTCGGCCACCCCGGTCGGAGTGATGACGTACCGCTTGCGTTCTGGGCCGGAACCCGGCTCCGGTTCCCGCGCCTCGACGAGCCCATCCCGCGCCAGTCGACCCAACGTCGCGTACACCTGCCCGAACGGCAGCGGCTTCCCGCGACCGAAGAAGGTGTCGTAATCCCGCTTCAGCTCGTAGCCGTAACTCGGTTCACGTTCGAGTAAGCCCAGCAGCGTCTTCGGCACAGTCACAGGCGATGTATACGCTGGATGTATACGCCGAGTCAATACCAAGTACGTGCTGTCATCGCCTGGCAGATGCCGGCACAGGTAACGACAACTACATGCCGGCTGTCGCCGGCGGCCTATATTGCCGACGAAGTGCCATGTTCGTGCATCAGGTCATGCCGCACTGACGCGGCGACAAGTCACAGTGACAGCGTCGCGCCGACTCCCGCCGCGAGGGCTGCTCGATAGACCACGGCGGCGGCGACCACGTCCTCAGTCGCGTGCCCCATCGACTTGTAGAGCGTGAGCTGCTCGCGCGACCGCCGACCGGGTCGGGTGCCCAGCAGCACCTCACCCACCTCCGTCACCGACTCGGGGTCGAGTTCGGCCAGCTCGCGGCTGCCCGCTGGAAACGGCTGGGTCGCCGCCGCGCGGGTCTCGACAAAGACACTTGCCGCGGCCACCGTCTGTGCGTCGACCTCCAGACCGCTGCCGACCGAACTGACGTGACAACCGTCGGCGAGCCACGCTCGCTTGATGACGGGATCGGGCGCATCGGTGCAGAGGCACACCACGTCCGCGCCACGCACCGCCTCCTCGAAGTGACTAGCAACCTCGACCTGCGGGTACGCCGCGGCAACCGCCTGCACGTGCTCTGGGGTGCGGCCAGCCAGCCTCAGTGAGGCTGCAGGAAAGACGCGAGCGAACGCGTTGAGGTGCTCGCGAGCCTGCACCCCGGTCCCGAGAACGGTTACCGTCGACGTGTCCGGTCGAGCCAGGACCTGTGCAGCGACGGCCGCGGACATCGCAGTACGCATACCGGTGATGTGTGTGCCGTCCATCAGTGCCAGAGGCCGGCCATCATCCGCGTCGAACAATGCCACCAACGCCTGATGTCCTGGCATACCGCGGTCATGGTTGTTCGGGAAGTAGGTGACCAACTTGGCGCCAAGCCCGACGTCCGGCACATATCCCGGCATCGCACCGAGCAGTCCGGCCGGAGTGAGCGCCGCCACCCTCGACGGCACCGACGCACTGCCGTCGCTGATCGACCGAAACGCCGTCCGCAGCGCCTCGGCCAACTCGCCTGGATCGAGCAGCTCCCGCACCTGGTCGCAGTCCAACACCAACATGTCGGCGACCTCCCGAAACCGAACTTACGACACGACTCCGAGCTCCCGCTTGGGGATTGACGTCCTTGCTAGAAACAGTCGCTCGTGTTGGCGGATGAGACGTCCGGCGTAAGACGCGTTCTGCATGCCCGCAATATGCCGGCGAGGGCAGTCGGTTCTGCGGAGGAACTGTCACTCCGCCTCATTGCATTGCCAGGTCACCACGCTGGCGGCCACATCACGGTCCACCTCGCAGAGGACGGCAGTCCTCGCACGTGACGTTCGTGAAGAAGGGCCTCAACCCACGTGAGCAGAGGATGCCGATTAGGACCGCGAATGCATTGAGCAGCAGCCACCGGACACCTCTGTAATCGCAGTTCCCATGTCGGATAGCGACGCGGAGACGCTGGCGTGCCGACGTTACCTAGTGCTGGCTAGCATGCCGTCCGTGGACAAGCCCGAGGTCGTCACACTCTGCGGTTCCGTGCGGTTTGCTGCCTTCTGGCAGACCTGCTGGGGTCGCTCCACCGTCGGAAGATTGACATGTCCGACCGCATCCACGTCGTGAACCCCGGATGGCTACGTCGGGCCGTCCACCGCCTCGGAGATTGAATACGCCGAGACAAACGGCAAGCGAGTCACCTACGAGCACAGCAGCACATGAGGCGCCCCAGCGACCGAGGGTAGATGCCGTGAGGCACCGTCGGCGAGCGCGCGCGCCGACGGGAGTCGAGGAACACCAGCAATACGCGCATCAGTCGAGGTCAGGCCGCGACGCGATATCGGCGCTATGGTCCTCTGGTGTCGGTTCGGTGCCCGATGTGTGGCAAGAAGGGCGCACGAGGTCGCCTCTGTGACATCTGGCTGAGGTCGAGGTCGCCGGGGTGTTCGCAGACGGCACTGCGGTCCTCGACTGCGCGGCCGCTTAGCCGCCTGGTGGTGGGGTCAGGTTATAGCGCGCGATGATGTCGGGCAGCCACTCTGGTTGCGCGAACTGCAGTCCATAGCGGCCGGCGATGCGCAGCAGGTCGTCGAATGGCGGGGGCCCGTCGGAGATGAGTTCGGCAAGTTCGCGGAAGAACCCCTCGAATCCACCGGGGCTGATGATCTCGATCATCCGGGCTGGCGTCTGGCCCGCGTTCCACATCGTGTGTACCTCGCCGCGCGGTTTGGTGATGTAGCCGCCGGCGCCGAGCACCACCTCACGGTCGCCGGAGCGGAACCCGATCTCCCCGTAGGTCACGATCGAGAACTCGTCCTCTTTCGTGTGCAGGTGCGGCGGCACGATCGACCCGATCGGGAACGGATGCTCGACGACGGATAGCGCACCGCCGGTGTCCTTACTGTCGAGCTTGAAGACGACACCGATCGTGCCGAGCGAGCGCTCGTCACCTTGGCCAGGTTGTAGCACGGTGAGCGGCGGGGCCTGGGCGGTCGCGTCGGCAGTCATGCAGTGTCCCCTCTATTTAGCGTACATGCCTGTACGATGAAATCTCTACCGTCGGAGGTGCCGGTGTCAAGAGCCGAACCGCAGCAGCAGCGTGCGCGGCGTGGCTACCGAATGGGCCGCCGGGCTGAGCAGGTCGGCGACACCCGCCAGCGGATTGTGGAAGCAGCCGTCACTCTGCATGGCACCGTCGGCCCGGCCGCCGCGAGCATCGTGAGCATCGCCGAACGCGCCGGAGTCACTCGCGCCACTGTCTATCGACACTTCCCGGACGACGAGGCCCTGTTCACTGCCTGTTCGGCGCATTGGCGCGCCGGCCAGCAGTTGCCTGACCCAACAGCCTGGGTGTCCCTGCCGGACGCGGCGGACCGGCTGCGGGCCGGGCTCAACGACCTCTACCGCTTCTACCGCGACGGCCAAACGATGCTCTTCTGCATCAACCGGGATCTGGCCGTCGTGCCGCAGGCCATCCGCGACGACCTGACCGCACGAGACCGAAGCTTGCGCGACCTGTTCGCTTCCGCCTTCCCCGAGCCCAAACGCTCGTCCGCATTGCTCGGCGCGCTCGCGCACGCAGTGTCGTTTTGGACCTGGCACTCGCTATGCATCGAGCAGCAGCTCGACAACTCCATCGCCGTCGAGCTCATGTGCTGCCTCGCACTGGGCGCGGCGGAAGTGGGCAGAACCTCGCGATGACTTGCACGAGCGAAAGACGAATACCGACTGGTCAGCGCAAGTAGCGCATCGGTGCGCCGTTCCGACGGACGGGTATGAGGTCGTGGAGGCGCGCGGTCGGCGAATCCGTTGTGGCGGGTAGTGGCCCGACGCCGCCTATTCGAGAAGGGCAGCGAGGAGCTACCCCTTCCGCGGTCACGTTCGGTCGTTGGTTGACCCGGTCGCGTCGGCGGATCCTCTACAACGGACGCCACGAGAGGCTGCCGCCGAAGCACAAGTAGTTGCGGTTTCTCAGCAGCCGATAACTCCGAAGGAACGCGGCGCAGCCGGCGTTCTTCTACGTCGTGCTCGTGGGGTCGGCGTGCGATGTGGTGACGCCTCCATTCGGACGCTCGCCAGTGGGCGTGGGTAGGTCGTCCGCCGCGCGGGCGCCGTTCGGGCTGCTGTCGTGACGATGGATCAGGGCGAGAGCCATCCGCGTTGCTGCGCGAGCATGCCGGCTTGAAACCGTGTGGTCGCGCCGAGGTGGTCCATGGCAGCCGCTACTTTGCGAGCGACGGTGCGCTCGCTGGTATTGAGGTGGCGGGCGATGCGAGCGTCGGTCATTCCAGTGGCGAGTAGGCGAACGACCTCTACCAGGTCGTCGGTGTCGGCAGTGGTGTTCGTTGCGCCGATGAGTAGTGGGATCGCGCGTTGCCAGAGTGCTTCGAACAGTCCGGCGAGGGAGTCGAGTAGGACCGATGGACGGATCACGAGGGTGGCCTGAACTTCCGCGGAGTCGCTGCCTTGCGCGAGTGGCACCAGCGCGAGCGACCGGTCGCCGATGGCGAGTTTCAATGGGACACCGGTGAGCGTTCGCGCTTGTTCGCCGGTGGCGAGATCGACCTGGACCCGAGCGAGGATGGCGGGGTCGTTGAGGATGACCGTGTCGTAAACGGTGCGGTAGCTGACGCCGGCGCGTATCCGCTCGGCCTGGACTGAGTTGGGTGCGATGCCTTCCGTGTGCGGGTAGGGCGGGCGGTCGAAGATGAGCACCTCTTTGGTGGCGATCCGCTGAAGCTGTTCATAGTGCGCGCCGACGGCTGCCGCTCCTTCCGCGATGGACACGAGTTCGTCGGGTCGTCGCCCGATGGTGACGTGACGAAGCCGTTCGGCGATGGCCTGGGCGTGCGCGCGGACCTTAGCCAGTTCGAGTTCCTGGCCGCGCACGAGCGCGTCGAGCGCGGGTTCTGGGGGGGTGGGAGTCCAACGCCGCTCCGCGCCGACAAGAACGTCGATGAGTCCTCGTAGCTGCAGACCGTCCAAGGCCGGCCTCGTGACCCGCGAGCTCAGACCGGTCCAGCTGCTGATCTGCTGGAGCGAGCCGCTGCCACGCGCCGCGAGCGACTCGTACACGAGCTGTTCATCGTCGCTGAGCCCGAGCACGGACAGAGCCCCCACAAGCGCAACCGTAGCCCGGAACCGTCCACCCCGCTGGCGAAAACCTGACACGGCAACTTCCTGCCATAGTTGTCGAGCAGGACCAGAGGCTCTCGCAGCCAATTTGGCCACCCAGCCCGATCCACGGAGGTCCCGATGCGCCGCCTCGCACTGTCAGGTGCCCTGCCGATCATCCTGCTCCTTGCCGCCGCGGCGCGGGCTCAGGGCGGGCCCCCGCAGATCGTCGACCCGGCCGGCGACGCGAAGGTCCCCCGACCCGGACTGGACATCGTTTCCGTCGGCTGGGCAACGACCGGCACCACCACGAAGGTCAAGGTCCAGCGCCGGGTGAAGAAGGTGTACACGCCTACGGCGATCGTCATCACGATGAAGCTCGCCGGGGCGGTCGAGACCACGCCGGGTGCGTCGTACTGGATCGTGTTCACGACGCCGGAGTGCGGAGGGGTCGAGCTCCACTACTTCGCGAACGTCGACGACTATCAGGCGCCCTCCACTGCGGACAACGATGCGTGCAACGGCGTCTTCGACAACGGGACTTGGAACGTCGCCGGCAACGCTCTCGTGTACAGGATTCCGCTGAAGTTGGCGACTCCTGTCCACATCGGGTCGGAATTCAGCCAGTTGCGCGCCTGCACGGATTTGGGCGACCCTCTCGTCGGCTATGGCGCCGGTTGGTGGCTGTCACATTCGGCTAGCGCGAGCCCGGAGTCCGACGCCCTGTGGGTCGACGTAGCCAGCACGGGCAAGACCTGGAAGGTGGGCTGAGTCCTCGTGACGTGGCCCGGGGCCAATCGCCGCCTTGCGGCCCTTGTCGTCACTGCGGCGGGACTGGTCGCCGTGGCACTGACCAGCGCAAATTCCGTCGCCGGAGCGCGAGTCTCCAGCCAGCACCTGGTCATCAGTGCGGCGGCACGTCATGACATCTCGGCCCCGCTGCGCGAGTTGAAGGTGGCCTGGCCCGCCCGCGGAGGCTTCACACATGAACAGCCGGCTCAGCAGGCCACCAAGAGTGCGACAGTCGACGACCCCGTCTTGCAATCCTCGGCCACCAACCCCTCGCGCCTGTCGATCACGCGAAGCTTTCCCGGTATCAGCGACGGGGAGCACGGCTTCAGCGTCGCCCTCCAAGGCGGCCTGCCTCCCGACACCGACGGCGCGGTGGGGCGCGCGCAGTACGTGCAGATGGTGAATCTCGCCCTGGCCATTTTCTCCAAGCAGGGCGCGATGGTGCTCGGCCCATTGCCTGCCAACCAAGTATGGAAGGGTTTCGGCGGCGACTGCGAGAAGCAGGACAACGGCGACCCCGTCGTCCTCTACGACCATCTAGCGGACCGGTGGCTGCTCTCTCAGTTCGCAATCGATGGCGGCTCGTCCGGCAAGCAGTCGACCGAGTGCGTCGCGGTCTCGACAAGCGGCGATGCGACCGGACGCTACTACCGCTACGCGTTCGACTACACCCGCTACGGCGCGATCAACGACTATCCCAAGCTCGGCATCATGCCGAACGCGTACTACGCGACGTACAACTTCACCAGCCCCAGCCTGAGTGCCCTCGTCTGCGCGCTGCCGCGCACCGCGATGCTCGCCGGCCGTCCGGCAACCCAGCAGTGCGCTTTCTCAGCGGGCAACCCCAGTCTCATGCCCGCCGACATGGACGGGCGGATCGCGCCACCGAAGAACGAGCCGGAGTACCTGCTCGAGAAGGCCCCGAACGCGCTCAACCTGTTCCGGCTCACCATCGACTGGGCGCGCCCCGCGAAGAGCCACCTCGACGGTCCGACCAAGATCAACGTCGCGCCGTACAACGACGCCTGCCTCATCAGCGCGGTACCCGAGGAACCTAACGAGATCGGCTGCATCCCCCAGCCAGGCTCCGGCCCGGGCGGCTACGCGAGTGCGCTGGAATCCACCGGCGACCGCCTGATGTTCCGTCTCGCCTACCGGCGCTTCGCCGACGGCCACGAGGCGCTCGTCGTCAACCACGCAGCCTCCGGCAGCTTCCCTCAAGGCCCGGTGTCAGGCGTCCGCTGGTATGAGCTCGACCGACGTCGAGGGTCGTGGGCCGTCGCCCAGCAAGGGACGTACGCGCCGAACCTCGACTCGCGCTGGGAAGGGTCGATCGCGATGGACCGGCAGGGCGACATCGCACTCGGCTACAGCGTCTCGGGCCCAGCGACGTTCCCCAGCATCGCTATGACCGGGCGGCTGCGTGGAGATCCGCGGGGTCAACTGCGCGCAGAACAGACGGTCGTCGCCGGCATGGGCTCACAGGTCCTCCCACGATGGGGCGACTACAGCGCCATGACCATTGACCCAACCGATGATTGCACGTTCTGGTACACGACCGAGTTCCTCAAACTTCCCGGAACCTTCGACTGGAGCACCGCGATCATCGCCGCCCGCTTCCCCGATTGCCATAACAGGTAGCCAGTCGCGGCTGACGCTCCTAGGCAAGGTGCCGCCGGCCGGCGCTCCGCTTGGCCGGCGCGTGGTGATGTAACGACAGTACGAGGCGAGGATCGGCGTCGGCTCCGCGACGTTGATGTGCCGTCCCTGGTGTGTCACCAACGTCCCTGGCAAGAGTCTCGTCGCGTTGTGACAATCGAGCCATGACCCGGACGCGACTTGCCGTCCTTCCGATTGCTGTCGCTCTCATCGTCGCTTGGGCGTTCGCTGTCTATCCGGCCGACGAACGCGCTGCGTCGGCATTCTGGCTATTCGTCGACCTGGCCCTGTTGCTGCTGGCGACACACGGACGGAGGTGGGCACTCAATGTCTTGGCGTACACGTCATCTGTCGGCGCCGCGCTTTTCGTGCTTGCTGGCGCCGGCGAACTCGCTTCGGATCCCCGCTCGTTCCTGCGGGGAGTCGCGCTAGCGGTCGCCGCCGCCCTGCTCATCCGTGCCCGGAGGCCCGCTCAAGTCGAGAAGTAGCAGTTCGTCAGCGCTCGATAGCCGTGCGTCGACGCCGAAGTGCCGGCGTTCCCCTGCACGACTTGTCAGACGCTGGGGTCGCTAGAGCAGCCGCACCGTCTGACAACTCGGCAGAAATCGCTTCCGCGGAAGCGTCCGGGAGGTGCCGTTCAGCTATCGCGTGAAACCGCGAACGAGTCTGCTTGCCACGACAGCGTCGAAGCCGGCGCAGAAGGCGGGATACCAGGCAGGTAGGCGCGAAGTGATGGTGTGATGGTGTGCGAAATCAAAGACTGCGTGCGACAGCCAGCCGGCCGCCAAGACGTTGCGGCGTGCGCTCGGTGGCATGAGTGCGCTGGCGAGCCCTAACGCGACTGTGACGCCGACCGCTGTGAGTTCTCGATTGCGTTCGGGACCACGCGCGGCGCCAAGCTCTGCCAGCGGGTAGGCGAGCGCCGCGGTCACGAGAGAAGCGGCAGAGAGCGCGACCGGCGCCTTACTCCTGCTGGAGGACTCGGGTCGTGATGGCGCCCGCCAGCACACCCGACGCCGCGATCACGGCCGTCCTCGAGGTCGTCTCCACGTGCGGAGCGTAGACGGTGTCGAGTTCTCTACGACCGAGCAGCGAGTAGACAACGGCTGGCCGCCCCGGATGGTGGCACGGCAAGTGGCGTGATCCGGCACTGCAGGATCAGGTCGGGCTGGGCAGCTGTGTAAGAACGCGAATACGCGCATCGGCCGCTGGTGGCACCCGCCGTGGTGGCGGCGTTACCCGGAGGTTCGGCTGCTGGCGTCTGCGTCCGCGTCGGTCGCGGCGCCAGGCTGGGCTCGACTGAAGTCGTGGACGAACCACGCCCATGCAGAGCGACGCCAATCGTCAGTGGAGTTGCGCCCGCCCGCGTGAAACAAAGCGGTGTGCCGTAGCAGGACAGACCCTGCTGGCCCCGTGGCTGTTACTTCACCCGGCACGGGGTCGATGCTTCCGGCGCCAGCAAGCGCGGCGCCGGCTTTATGCGTCTGCGGAAGAAGTCGCGTGCCCCCATTTTCGACCGTGAATGCATCAAGGAACCACGTCGCGTTCAATCCAAGCGGGGTGTCAGCGTGGAGGGGCTGCTCTCCGTAGCCGGGCACGGGATCCCGCAGTTCGACGCCTGATCCTTGGAATCGTTCGCCGAGTACGTGTGCTGCGGCATCGAGGGCCACACGGTGCCGCCAGCAGATCCCGAACACGCCGTCCATGTCGGCTACGCCGCGCCTAGCGCCCGGTTCTTCCTTGCCCTTCGGGGGACCGATCGCGACGAGCCGCTCGTACTCCGTCCTGAGCTGCGCCAGCTCGGCGCCGTCGATCAACGACGGGATCAGAACGAACCCTTGCCGGTCTAACGCGGCCAATTCCTCCGGGAGCAGCCCACGGGCGCCCCGCGAGAGCTCCGGAATCTCTGCCGCGGAGATCTCAATCACTCAGCCTCTCCCCTCCGATTAGTCGCGGCTCGAGGCGGACCGTAGCAGCGACGTACGCGGCCAGTTGGGAAGATTCACGCGCGTGACTTGCCGCTCCATCGCGTTCGTATTGCCGCGGAAGAGCTGCCGTGTCTGAGCGCGTCGCATCTCCGCCGTCCGCGCCCAGTAATCGCCGTTTCAGCTCGCGCCGGGTCGGATCGCTGAGTGCAGACACCGCACTTCCACGACGCCCGTGGCGGCCCCGGCCGTGCGATGCAGCTGTCATTACTCGACGGGTGCACAAGTCCTCTTGCTGACCCGTTCGGTCGGCCCTCCGCGTGGAGTAGTTGCGCGGCCAGGAATGCTTTGAGGTTGTGAGAGCGCCATCGCCGCCGGACCCAGCACGCTCTCCGGCTCCTGTTTCGGTGAACGCAGGCCAGTTGGTGCGGCGGCTCGGCGTGGGCGACGCGGTAGTCATCGGTCTGGGTTCGATGATCGGCGCGGGGGTCTTCGCGGCATTCGCGCCTGCCGCCCAGGCGGCGGGCGCCGCGCTGCTGCTGGGCTTGGGCTTAGCCGCCGTCGTGGCCTTCTGCAACGCGACCTCGTCGGCCCGGTTGGCGGCGCTGTACCCAGTCTCGGGGGGGACCTACGTCTACGGCCGGGAAAGGCTCGGCGAGTTCTGGGGCTACCTCGCCGGTTGGGGGTTCGTCGTTGGCAAGACGGCAAGCTGCGGGGCGATGGCACTGACTGTTGGCTACTACATCGACCCCAGCTTGGCCCGACTGATAGCCGTCGTCGCGGTGGTGGTTCTCACCGCGTTGAACTACTTCGGCGTGCATAAGAGCGCGCTGACCACCCGCGTCATCGTTGGCGTTGTCCTCGTCGTGCTGGTCACGGTCGTGCTAGCCGGGTGGACTGGTGGGCATCCGCAAGCCGATCACCTGACGCCGCTGACCGGGCATGGGGCGTTCGCGGTGCTGCAAGCCGCAGGCTTCTTGTTCTTCGCGTTCGCCGGATACGCACGCATCGCCACCCTCGGCGAAGAGGTGCGCGACCCCGCTCGGACGATCCCGCTCGCTATCCCGCTCGCCCTCAGCATCACCCTCGTCGTGTACGTCGCCGTCGCCGTCACCGTTCTCGCGGTACTCGGCCCAGCGGGAGCAGCCGGAACCAACGCGCCGCTCGTCGCGGTCGCGAATGCGACTGGCGGATGGTTGGTGCCGGTGGTGCGGGTAGGCGCGGCGGTGGCCGGACTGGGCTCGTTGCTTGCGCTCCTGCTGGGCGTCTCGCGTACCACCTTCGCGATGGCCCGCGACCGACACCTGCCTGGAATCCTCGACACCGTCCATCCCCGCTACGGCGTACCGCACCACGCCGAACTCGCCGTCGCAAGCGTAGTCGTCCTGATCGTGCTGGCCGCCGACGTGCGAGGCGCGATCGGCTTCTCGTCGGTCGCGGTGCTCGTCTACTACGCGATCGCGAACACCTCCGCGCTGACCCTCGGTCGCGAGCGCGGCACCAGAGCCATCCCGGCGCTCGGTCTCGTCGGCTGCCTCGCCGTCGCTATCAGCCTGCCGCTCAATACCGTCCTCGCCGGGTTGTCCGTACTCCTGGTCGGAGCCGGCCTGTGGGCCTACAGACGATCCGCGACCCGTCGAAAAACCGGCCGGAGCCAATGACCTACGTCCGCACTGGCGATCGACGAACGACAGAGTGCGTCGTGTAAGGCGTTACTACCAGTCATCGGCCGGGCGACCTGCGGGTGACTACGCCGGATCCCCCACATGACCGCGTGGTTATCGCATGCGCAGAAACGGCAGGAGTGGGTCGTGCTTGCCGTTAGCTGCAGCTACCTGTCGGTTTGTCGAACGACATGGCCGCGCCGCTGGGGGTCATGGTGACGTGGACGACCTCGTGCATCGTGGCGGTCTGACCGTTGGACAAGTGGACGGCGAGATTGAACGTGGAGCTTTGAACCAGGTTGTTGGCGTTGAACTCGTCGCCGAACCAGTTGGTGAACCTCCCGGTCCCGCTGATGTCGGTGGTGACGTCTGGGACGAAGCTGACCGTTCCGGTGGCGGTGCCGGTGTCCCACGCGTTGCCCGCCCCATCCACGTTGATGTGGTAGACCTGCCGGCTGATGGCGATGGTGACCGTCCCGGTGTCGGTGGGGTCACACGGGTTCACGCCGGGAGACGACTGCGTCGGCCCGCCAGTCTGAACAACGGTTTGCGAGCAGTTCGGCGTCAGGCCGATCACGTTGCCGCCTTGGTCGAACTGGATGCAGTTGCTGTGTGTCTCGGCGGCCGCTGTACCCGCCGCGGACACCAGTCCGGCCGCTGACCCGATCGTGAGTGCGACGGCGACCGCCGCGCCTCGCGCGCCCCTGGACCAAGTGCTGTCCATGACTCTCCCCTCGTCAGGTGAATAGAACCGAGGGACATGATCACGTCGCACCATTCCGACAGCGTTACGAGACGGCCGAAGAACCGGCACATTCGCCGTAACGCTTTCGGGCTCCCGACAGGCTCGTAGCACCCAACGACCCGGCAGCGTGCTCTGGCGCCGCCTGGAACTGCATGGCGACGTCGAATGCCGCCGCCTGCTTCGCGGCTGCTGGTCCCAGTTCTAGAGGCCGCTCTGCTGGCGCTGGCCGCAGACGTCGCAGACGAGAACGCCTTCGCACCGGGCGTGTCCTTTTTCCATCGCCACGGCTTCGTCCACTTACCGATCATGGCGCAGGATCAAGCTCGATAGCGCCGGCGGCATCGCGGCAGCTAGTTGTTGCTCGCTGCCATGAAACCGCACATACCTTGGACTCGTGGCGATCGAGGAAGGTCACGTACGGCGAGTGCTCCTTGCCGACCGCGCAGCCGCTATTGCCCGGCGTGGCGAGCTTCTCTCCGATCTTCGCTCTGTAGTTGAGGGATCGCGAGATGTCGCCACCGATGACGAGCACGATCCCGAAGGCGCAACCATTGCCTACGAGCGTTCGAAGGTGACGGCTCTCTTGCGCCAAGCCGACGAGCAACTTGCCGATATTGAGCGCGCCCTTACACGGCTGGATGCGGGCGACTACGGGACGTGCGAAGGCTGTGGTTGCGCGATCGGAAAGGAACGACTACAGGCCAGGCCCTCCGCCGCCGTGTGCGTCGAGTGCGCCTAAGCGGCGGGTTTTCGGCTGGGTGCCGAGAATGGGAGCGCTCTGCCTGGCCGGGTCATCGAGCTGAGCGCGAGTTTCTTGGGCGCCGTGATCCGATAGCTATCGGTAACGAGCTCAGCGATCTCGTCCCAGTCGGATGTGTCTTGGATCAGAACGGCCACTCGACCCACGCGGTCGTCGAAGGAGCCGCGCGAGAAATAGGGCCGGCCCTTTCTAATCAGTGCCTCGCGCTCTTCGGGGCGCGGTCTGATGACGACCATCGTCATTGGCCGCGCTTTGGCTATGACGGTCGCGACCTGGGCGAAGATCTTGCGCCGAATCAGGAAGTAACATCCGAGTGCGTTGTCGGCGCGTTCTGCATCCGGTAGCCGGGCAACGATGGCCTGCATCCGCTCGAGAGCGACGTCAGCGAACCATTGCACGGCGCGACCATATGGCGGCCCCAACGGGCGCGCAAGAACGCCGGCTTCGCCGCACGGGTCTGTCACTACTTGATGCCGAGCATCAACTATTCGACGTGGCGTTCGTGCACCGTGGGTGCCTCGTCGGCAGTCAGGTCGAGTAGTTTCCGCGACAGCATCAGCCCGGTCATCTCGTGGGTCACCAGCAGCGGCCGACGCGCACCGGCAGCTTGACTTGTCCGCCGCCCGCTGCGTGAGAGCCTCCGTAAAGCGCTGTTCGATCTCGCCGTTGGTGAGGCCGGCGAACTCGCCGTGGTGAATCTCGGCTAGGCGACCGCCGCGAAGTGTCGGCCCATCGCGTCCGCTTGCCCGATCTACCGACTCGAACAACTCGCTACCCGGGTGTCCAAACTGCGTGATCGTGCGCGAAGTAGACCCTGCGAGGGTCAAGTTCCACCAGTCGCCTCACCCACGCCTGATCCGGGGTCGCCAGCACAAGGATGCCCTCGGCGACTTCTCCGTCGCCGGACAGTTCCTCGTAGACCAGGCCCGGCGCGTCGACCAACTCCGGCAGCGTGTAGTTCTCATCCTGCCTGGCCGCCGCGAGCTCGTTGGCCTGGACGAAAATGGGTCGTCCTGCCAGACCCGGGTTGTTACCGCAATGGTCGACGTGCAGGTGACAGTTAACGACAGCAGTGACGTCATCACGTCTCTTGCCGATCGCTCCAAGTGCCGCGTCGAGGCTGACCCGCCGCGGCCGGTAGTGCTTCTCGACGTACGGATGACTGCCCATGCCCGTGTCCAGGAGCACGGCGCCTCGCGGATGCTCGACCAGATAACCCAGTACCGGCTCGAGCCGATCGACGCCTCGCGCCGTTTCCGCACCCGGTCGTACGAAGTAGCCAAAATCGACTCGACGCACAAGAAGATCCCCGCCGCCCACAACCGGACGTTAGCGCCCGCCTCGTGGGTTGTCGGTGGCGATAGGTATCGCCAGTGGTGCTGCCCCACTTCGCCGCTACTCCATGCCGAGGAGCGGCTGCGACCAGGGTTACGTCGTACAGGACGTACTGCTCGAAGTTGCCGGTCACCGGCGAGTCGACCCACAGGCCACAGCCCCACCGGGACCAGCCATCCGGGATGACCGCGATCATCGGCGGGACATCCAGGCGCCCGAACACGGGGTCCAGGACGTCCTGTAGTGGCGGCTGCCAGCGAGGCCCGTCCAGCACAGCCTCTATGGCCTGCTCCGCGGTTTCGCCAAAAGCATCCAGCAGAAACGCCGTGGCGTATCGCCTGTCGCCCTCGTCATAGCGCGGAGGTAGATGTACGAACAGGTCTCGTTCCGTCGGGTCGCCCAAGGCTCCCCGACAGCCGTGACCTTCGATCTTCGTACGGAGCATCGCGCATCCCCAGTGGCCACAGCGCCGCCACTCCGATCATCCCCGCGGCAAGATCGACCGGGACGATTCCAGACAAACGGCGCGTACGTGCTGTAACGTGCCGCCGACGAGCCGACCGTTCATGGAGATCTGCCATGCACCCACGCCGACATGCCGTAGCGGCGCTGGCGCTCGCGTCAGTGACCGCCTCGCCCCTGGTTGTCACAGACTCGGCCGCGGCTGCCGGCGGCGCTGACTCCGCCGTGGTGTATCTGAGTGACGCGGACAACCCTGATGGCCTCTTCGGCATCTACGCGGCCCCGGAAAACGACCTGGCGCATCCGCATCCTGTGCTCGCTACCGGAGACATGAACGATGTCGAGGCGGTCAAGCTGTCCCCGGACGGAGGGCTGGTCGCCTTTCTCGTTGACACGAAAGCGGGAAGCCCCACCGACACTGGTGATTACAGCCTGCAGGTGATGAGCCTCAGCGGTCTTGACCGCTATACGGTCGTCGCAGCGTCGCACACGGCCACCGCGTCGACGCTGATCAATGGGTTCAGCTGGGATGGCTCGTCCCGTCTGGTCGTCGGGGTGGTTCAGGCGAGCATCGACCCGTCGACGAACAGCCCGACCACGACAACCGATCTGCGTGAGGTGGGTCGGTTGGGTGGTGCCGTCACCGTCTTGCCCAACACGAGTGGCCTTTCCGATCCGGCCGTCAGCTTCGACGGCTCCACCATTGCCGCGACATACCAGGATCCCGATGCGCCGCGCGGCCAGGTTGGCTTGCGCACCTACGATGTCCAGTCCGGGACGGTCTCTGCGTCGTCGTTGGACATCGGTGATCTCGCCGAACCCAGCTGGTCGCACGACGACACGAGGATCGTCTACGCCAAGGACACCTCCACTAACGCTTCGAGTCACACCTCTCTCGAGGTCGTGACCCGTGACGTGTCGACTGGTGCCTGGTCCGCCCCGGCCGACCTCGTTCCCGTGACCGGGTCGGTGGTCAACGAAAACCCAACCTTTGCTGCCAATGACAAGTCGGTCTGATTCGACCGCGTTGACACCGCCGCGAACGAGCCACAACAGACGATCTGGAGTGTCGGTGCCGACGGTTCCAACAGCCAACAAACGGTCAGCGCCGCCGGCGTCGACGTCGCAAACCCAAACGTCGGACCGGTCGACACACAACCGCCCACCCCGCCGACAATCACAACGATCCACCTAGGCGGGACAACGACGAAGATGTGGTGGCTCCCGAACAACGCCGACCAGCTCTACACCTTGCTCACCCGAACCGGACCTGACGGCACCCAAACGATCACGGTGTCCGGCGCGTCCTACACCGACCGACAGACCGTCATCGGTGACACGTACAGCTACACGCTGACGGCAGTCGATGCAGCCGGCAACGTCAGCTATGCGAGCGAACCGCGCCAGGCCACCGCGCTTGCTCCACCGCATCTTGTCGTCCCCGCTGTCACCTCGAGCGTGTCGAGCACACTGGCCTTCCCCCTCACCTGGGGTGCCGCGGCCAACCCGCCGCACACCACCTACGACGTCCAAGGGATCAGCAGTAACCCGTCGTACTCAGGACAAGCAACGACAGCCACCGGGACGAAGTTCACCAGCGTCGCCGGCCACACGTATGCGTTCCAAGCAGCCACTGCCGACAACTATGGGAATGGATCCGTCCCCACGCCTTGGATGTACGCGACCGTGCCCTTTGACCAAACTGCCGGCACGTTCAGCCATGGTTGGAAGACCGTAAAGGCCAGCGGGCTCTGGCTAGGCTCGGAAGCCGCGACAACGACCAACCGCGCGACCGTGACGTTCACCGTCAGGTCAAAGACCATGCAGGTCATCGGCGACAAGCTGCCGAGCGGGGCGTCTTTCCGGGTCTACGTCGGCGGCGTCTACAAGGGAACAGTCTCAACCAGATCGACCGTGACGCGGCATCGGCAGATCCTGTGGAGCCACGCCTTCAGTACCAGCGCTCGTCGAACCCTCAAGCTCGTGGCCGTTGTCACCAGCGGCAGAACGCTGCGTATCGATGGGCTTGCCGCCGCGCCGTGACGCCTCGGAAGACGCGGAACGTGACTTCAGGGCGCTCGCAGTACGTCTACTGTTGGAACAGAACCGAGATCTTTCGCGGGCGGAGATCCGGCGGATCGCCTCGCCGAACAGGCCTGCGACCGAGACGACCGCGATCTTGTCGTTCAGCGCGACGGGTTGAGTCTCGACGCTGTCCGTGACGATGAGCCGCCGGTAGGACTGTCGCCGATGCGCCGCATCGCATCGCCAGCGAACAGTCCGTGCGTGACGGCGGCGTAGACCTCACGTGCGCCGCGTTCGACGAGCACCCTGCTCGCATCAACCAGAGTTCCGGCGGAGATGGTGAAGTCGTCAACGACCGGCGCCACCCGACCATCGACCTCCCCAATGAGCTCGACCACCTCGGCCTGCTCATTGCGATCCGGGCGTCGTTTCTCCACTCGCCGATCGGCCCCGCGCGACGTCCGCCGAGTACGGGTGCGCCGCCAGGGACTCGAACCCCGAACCCGCGGATTAAGAGCCGGGTCAAGGACGTGCCGGGCGATGACGACGAATGACGTCCTAGGACAAACGTGCAGGTCAGCGAGCTATAACGGGCGTCGGCGGATCATCGTGTGACGGCGCCTGACGACGCGTCCGTGACGCGGTGTTCCCATTTTGTTCCCAGCAGGGTGCCGGCTACGGCTGGATCAGCTCGACCGTGGTGACGCGTCGGACGGTCTTGTCGAAGGTCGCAACCGCGCGGATGCCTGACCGTTCCGCTGATGCGACCAGGTAGGCCTCGGCGAAGTCGAGCCGGTCGTTCTCGTAGACCTCCACCGCGCGCAATAGCAGCTCGGGGTCTTCGACGGCGATCGCCGGAAACGTGACGATGGCGCGAGCCGCGGCCGCGACCCCCGCCCGGTCCAGCTCGTACACCGACTCGAGCACGTAGACGACTTCCGCCAGCACCAGGTCGGCGAGCAGAAGCTCACCTGACGCAGCGCCCGCTAGGAACCGCGTGGCGCGCCTTGCCATTGCTGGCGGGTCACCCGTCAGGTGACGCACCAGCACGTTCGTGTCGACCCAGGCCGTCACCGGTGATCGAGCTTGCGCCGCGCTCGGCGCCGTACCTCTGGCCAGGAGGTGCCGCGCGCATCGGCGGGCACCGCGACGCTGCCGGCCAGGTCGAGCAACGACGGGCTACGCGCGACGACCGCGCGATCAGCGAGCACTCTAAACACCACGCGGTCGCCCTCGTGCACACCGAGAGCGTCCCGGACCGGCTTGGGTAGCGTGATCTGCCCCTTGCTCGTCACTGTCGCCGCGATCTCCATCGAGCACCTCCTTACATTCACTACAGTGTAAGGCGTAGGATCCGAGTTCGGCCAGGCGAGCCGGCCTGCGGATCATCGCTGAAGAGGATCCGTTACTCCGCTCGCGGCCGGCCGCAAATTGTCGCGACGCAGCCGGCGATACACAACGCTCGGTGAGCGTCCGTTCTTCACTCTGTCTTGGCTATGGTTCGCCGGTGACGGCACGGCGGGCTCAGACGGTCGCGGCAGTCGCGATGCTGCTTTCGACTGCCGGATGCGGCTCGCACAGCTCGACGCCAACTGCCGCGCCGGTGAGCGCGCGGGAGTCACCGTCCGCGGCCGCCACCGCGCCGTCCGCGCGTGAAGACGCAGCGATCTCCTTTGACCCAACGACCGGTCGACTCATCTTGTTTGGCGGGCTGGCCGAGCAGTGCACACCGCACGTGTTCGCACCGCGGGAGCGCGCAGACGCTGAAGCAGTGTGGGTCCTCGAGGGAAAGAAGTGGGTCGCAACGCACCCGAAGGGAGCGCCAGACGCGGCCGCGGTTATCGCGGGGAGCATGGCCTACGACCCCGCGCTGCACGAGATTGTCTATGTGGGGACCGGGCGCGTGGGCGCCAAAGGGCCTCAGCCGACCTGGCTGACCGACGGCAGTACATGGCGCCGGGCACCCGGTCTGCAAGCGCCTCTGATTGACGCCCCCGGAATGGCGTACAGCGCGCATCGGCGTGCTGTGGTGGTGTGGCCGCGACCGTACGGAGGCGCACTACGCGCCTTCGACGGCAGTTGGAAGGCGATCGCCTCGCCGCCCTTGGACTCCGCCACGAACTGGCTTGGGGTGACCGGAACGCAACACCCTGGCTGGGACCTGATCGCCGTCTCATCGAGTGCGTACGGCGGGTCGACTCTGAGGACGTGGGTCAACAGCGGCGGTACATGGCGCCAGCTGCCGACGACCACACCTGCCCCGATGTCGCTTGGGTGGGCGGTGCTTTCGCCGACTCCCGACGGCGCCGGGGTGTTGCTTGCAGCCGCCCCGGTTTATCGCGGCGCGAACCCAATCGCGTGGCAGCTTGGCTCGAACCAAAGATGGACGCCGCTTCGCGACTCGGGCCCGCTAACCGATCGTGTCAACGAGTCGTTCGCGTACGACAGCCGCGACCATCGCATCCTCATGTTCGGTGGCTCGACCCGCGATGGCCGCACCAAGTACGACGACACATGGTCGTTCGACGGCACAGCTTGGACGCTGCTCAATCCCGGCACGGGCCCCACCGTCTGCGCTCAGCACTAGCCGCCCCTCTACCTTGCACGTTCAGAATGGCGTCCGGATTGTCGCTGCGGACGTGATGCCATAAGGGAGCGGGGCCTCCGCTCCTGTGGGTTCTCCGAGGGATTCTCGGAGTTGCTCACAACGCAACAAGAGAAGGAGGCCCGCCGATCCTCCGCCGATGCGGATCTGGTAGTACCAGCCACCGTGCCGTGCCTGACGCAGCTTCGGGCACGCCGCTCCGAGCGGCTCCCCCGTTGCCGCGTTACGGCAGGAGCATCTCTTGAACGTAGTCCCGGCCACCTGGGCCCTCTCGTCGTTCAGGCTGCTGCTTGATTGTGCGCCTCGTCGCCTGCGTCGGGGGCGGTCCCGGTTCGGTTGTGGATATGCCGATGAGTTCCAGCAGCGGTGATCGCGGAATCCAGATCTTGGCGCCGAGGCGAATAATCGGTGTCGGCCATTCGCCCCGCCGTACCAGCTGGTAGGCGACAGTCCGACCCACGCCGAGCACACACGTGGTAGATCGCCTCGAGCATGACTCGGCCGGCCGCGACTTTCGCGGTGTCGCGGGCGTCTTTGCCGCGGCGGGCGATGATGCCTTCGCGGACGGCTTGGATCGCCGGCTCGCAGTTGCGTTGCACGGCTTCGACCGCGGCCCACCGGACCACGGTGTTGCCTTCTTTGCTGATGTGCCCGCGGCGCACTGTCTTGTCCGACTCGTAGTGCCGCGGGGTGATTCCGGCCCAGCAGCACAGCGCGGCGGCGGTCGGGAAGCGGCTGATGTCGCCGATCTCGGCGATGAACACGGCGGCCAGGACCGGGCCGATCCCACCGACCTGGTACTGGGCGGTGGATGCGTTGCGACGCAAAGGCGGGTTCTCGACCCAGGCCGCAGCCAGGCGGCGTTGGAGGAGCTGCGCCTACACCTGACCGCGGCGGACGATCCGGCATACGTCGACACCACCGTGGCGGAGTGGCTCGACTTCTGGCTCGCCGAGAAGCGCCAGCGCGACGGGGCAAGCGCCGCCGGCAAGAAGGTGCGAGCGAGCACCGCGCGCAGCTACGAGCAGTACATCGAGATGTACCTGAAGCCGCACCTCGGTCAGCTGCCGCTTCGGAAACTGCGCGCCGAGCACATCTCAACCATGTTCGACGCCATCGCTCACAACAGCGCCGGCCGGGCACGCACGGTCGGCCCCGCCGCTCGACAACGCGTCTTTGCCACCCTGCGCTCCGCACTCAATTCAGCGGTGAAGCGGCGCCGGCTCGCGTCGAACCCGTGCGCACACGTCGACCTCGAGTCCGCGCCGCGGCCCAAGGCGCTGGTCTGGACGGACCGCCGGGTCGAGCAGTGGAAGCACACCGGACGTCGACCATCCCCGGTGATGGTGTGGACACCCGAGCAGACCGGCAAGTTCCTCGACTCGGCGTCTGGCGACCGGCTCTACCCGCTCTATCACCTCGTCACCTTCCGCGGCCTCCGTCGCGGTGAAGCTGCCGGTCTGCACTGGCCCGATGTCGACCTCGACCACGGGCTGCTTGCGATCACCACTCAGGTCGTGCAGCTCGGATGGGAAACCGAGGAGGGCCAGCCGAAGAGCACCGCAGGCGAACGTCTCGTGGCGCTCGACGAAGGTACGGTCCGCGTCCTGCGCGAGTGGCACGACCGTCAAGGCGCCGAGCTCAAGCAGCTCGGCTACCTCCCCGTCCCGACCGGCTACGTCTTCACCCGCGAAGACGGCGGGCCGCTGCACCCGGACTACATCACCCGCCACTTCGAATGGCTGGTGCGCAAGGCCGGTCTGCCGCCGGTGCGACTTCACGACCTCCGTCACGGGGCCGCGTCGTTGACCTACCCGCGCTACCAAAGACCTCAAGGCGGTCCAGAGCCTCCTGGGCCATTCGCAGATCTCGATCACTGCCGACACCTACACATCGCTGTTCGAGGACACCGAACGTGACGCGGCCGAAGCAGCCGCGGCCCTCGTCCCACGCGCTGGGAACAGCGATGTTCCCAATCTGTTCCCATCGCGGCCGAATGACAGTGGTGAAAACGACGACACGAAGACGAAGGGCCAGGTCAAGACGGGTGCGCCGCCAGGGACTCGAACCCCGAACCCGCGGATTAAGAGTCCGCTGCTCTGCCAGTTGAGCTAGCGGCGCGTGCAGTCGAGCCTAGCAGGCAGCGCATGCCAGGCTGGGATCATGGATCCGGTGGAGCTGGCTCGGCAGTGTGCCCAACGGATGTACGCCGATGACGCCGCTAGCCAGTGTCTCGGGATCACGATCAGTGACGTCGGACCCGGAACGGCAACCGCGACCATGGTGGTCCGTCCGGACATGGTCAACGGACACGGCATCTGCCACGGCGGCTACGTCTTCACCCTCGCCGACACGGCGTTCGCCTTCGCCTGCAACACGTACGGCGAACGCACCGTGGCCGCCGGGGCCGACATCGCGTTCCTCGAGCCCGTGCCGGCTGGGGAGACGCTGACGGCAGCAGCCGTCGAACGCTGGCGGCGGGGCCGGTCCGGGATCTACGACGTGACCATTCGTAGCGACGACGGCACCATCGTCGCCGAGTTCCGCGGTCGCAGCCGCACCGTTGGTAAGTCGGCCGCGGGCTGACGCAAGGGTCAGCGCTTGGCCCGCATCCGGTGGTAGGTGAGCGGTGCCACCGACCGCAACACCGGCGCGACCAGCGGCAGCGTCGCGCAGTTGATCTCGACCCGCAGCCCGCCCAGCCGGCGCAGCACGAGCGACGACACCTGCGCCTCGGTGCGTCGTGCACCGCGCGGCGGCATCGTGAGCCCGCCGGTCCGGACGGCTCGCAGCCCCATCTCCGTAGCCACCCAGGCCGGGTAGACGACATGCAGTCGCACGCCGTCGTCGCGTGCGTCGTAGGCCAGCGACTCGGTGGCGGCAGACAGCGCCGCCTTCGACGCGCAATAGTCACCGGCACCGGGACCGGGGGAGCGCGCGTCGTCCGAGGACATGTTCGCGATGACGCCGTGCCGCCGGGTCCGCATGCCAGGCAGGACGGCGAGCATCGAGGCATACGTGGCGAAGAAGTTGACCTCCATCACCTGCCGCGTCGTCTCCAGCGAGGGCGTCTGGTGATGGATGATGCCACCGATGCCGGCGACGTTCAGAAGGATGTCGATGCGCCCGTGCGCGGCTTCGAGGTCGTGCAGGACCTCAACGTAGAACGCGACGTCGCCGACATCGCAGACCCGGTAGTCCAATCCGAGCGCCTTGAGGCGGTCTTCGCGCCGCGCGATGCCGATGACGGTCGCTCCGGCGGCAGCGAGGTCGAGCGCGAGGCGTCGCCCCAGTCCTGACGACGCGCCCGTCACCACCGTGACCTGATCTCGGTAATCCACGGCGACATCTTGCCTGTCAGCGCACCGGCCGTTCAGCCAAGGTTCATGCGATCGACAGCAGGAGAGCGTTATCTGACGCAAACCCTTCCGAGCCTCGGCGAGCTCGTGGTGCAGTACTACGGCACAGGTCACTCCAGCCTCGACAACTACATCACCATGACCAGCGGCCAAGGCCCGAACAGCAGCACCCAGGGCGACTGCGACGACAAGAGCGTGCTCGGCGGCTCGGACACGTCACCGAAAGGCCACTTCGAGGCCGACGGGCAGTACGTCGACGACAGCGGCCAGAGCCCGGCCAACCCGGGCTGCGACGAACCAGTTCAACCACTACTCCTACCTGCGCAGCATGGAAGATCTGTTCGGGTTGTCGCACCTCGGCTACGCCGCGCAAGAGGTTCTGGCGACGTTCCAGAGCGCCGGCGACTTCGGTGCGGCGAGCGCCGGCTAGAGGCGCACAGTTAGACCGCGTCGTAGTCGACGACGACACGGTCGGTCGTCGGATGCGACTGGCAGGTCAGCACGAACCCGGCCTCGGTCTCCCACGGCTCGAGCGCATAGTTGACATCCATCTCGACCGACCCGTCGAGCAGCTTCGCCCGGCAGGTCGAGCACACGCCGCCGCGGCAGGAGAACGGCAACTCCAGACCCGCGGCTTCCCCGGCTTCGAGCACGGTGTCGTCCGGATGCGCTTCGACGTCGGTCTTGATGCCGTTGAGCACGACCGTGACGTGCCGGCGGTCGCCGGTCTCGCGGTGCGGTCGCGGTGCCGCCGGCGCATGAGAGCCGAACAGCTCCAGGTGCACGTGCGCAGCATCCGCACCGAGCTCGACGAGCGTCTCCCGGGCAGCGAGCGTCATCTGCTCCGGCCCGCAGATGAACACCTCGTCGTACGACGGCACGTCCAGCAGTGCGTCGGCCAGTGCGCGCAGCTTGAGTGCGTCCAGCCGTCCGTTGAGCAACGGCACCTGCTGCTGCTCCCGGCTGAACACGTGCACGATCTGCAGGCGGTCGAGGTAGCGGTCCTTCAGGTCTTCCAGCTCCTCGCGGAAGATGACCGTGCTCGGCCCGCGGTTGCCGTAGACCAGCGTGAAGCGTGACCGTGGTTCGCGCGCCAGCACGGAGCGGATCAACGAGATCACCGGCGTGATGCCGCTGCCGGCCGCAAGCGCGAGGTAGGACTTCGCGTTGGCCGGATCCAGCGTCGTCGTGAACCGCCCCACCGGGGTCATCACGTCGAGCAGCTCACCGACCTTCAGCTGCTCGTTCGCATAGACCCCGAAGACCCCTCCGGGCAGGTTCTTGACCGCCACCCGCAGCTCGTTGTCGTCGAGTCCGGAGGAGATCGAGTAGGAACGTCGCAGCTCCTCGCCGTCGGCTCCGGCGATGCGAAACGTGAGGTGCTGGCCGGGCTCGAACTGGTACGCCGGCACCAGCTCCGGCGGCACTTCGAACGCGATCGAGACCGTGTCCGCGGTTTCGCGGCGCACGTCGGTCACGCGCAACGGGTGGAAGACCGGCATCAGTGCCGCTTGAAGTAGTCGAACGGCTCCCGGCACGACGTGCAGCGCCACAGCGCCTTGCACGGGGTCGACCCGAACGCTGCGATCTCCTCGACCTCACGCGACCCGCACTGCGGGCAAGATGCCGGCGCGCCGACATCGAGCAACGGCAACGTGTGTCGACCTTCCGGCGGGGCGATGCCGAACCCGCGCAGCTTCTCCCGCGCGGCCGGGCGCATCCAGTCGGTCGTCCACGCCGGCGACAGCTGCGTGCGCACCTCGACCTCGTCGTACGACGACTCCAGCGCGGACCGAACGTCGCGCATGATGACCTCGGTCGCCGGACAACCCGAGTACGTCGGGGTCAGCGTCACCATCACGCGGCGACCACCGGCCGACTCCGCGACGTCGCGGACGATGCCGAGGTCGACCACGGACAGCACTGGGATCTCCGGGTCGGGCACCGCCTCGAGGACGTCCCACGCACGCGCGGTCGACGTCACCACTTCGCCCCCGGATGCGCGCGCGCCAATGACTGCATGTCGGCCAGCAAGTAACCCAGGTGCTCGGTGTGCCAACCGTCGGCGCTCGACCGCTGCGTCCAGGCGTCGCGATCCGGCTCCGGCAGGGACGCTTCGCGGAGCGCCGGTAGCACCCGGTCGTACCAAGCATCCGAGGCGATCTCGCCGCGGTAGGGCCAGAGCGCATCCAGTGCATCCGTCATCCGCCGGTGCGACTCCTCGGTGCCGTCGCCGAGCCGGGGGACCCACGAGCCTGCGTGCCGGAGGTGGTAGGCGTTCTCCTTCACTGCTTTCTCGGCGACGCCGCGCACCTCGCCGGACTCAGTGCCGGCCGCCAGGGCGGGCCAGACCTCGGCGAGCCAGCACGAGACGAAGAACAGTCGCAGAATCGTGAACGCGAAGTCGCCGCCCGGCAGTTCGCAGATCAGCGGGTTGCGAAAGTCCTGCGCGTCACGGAAATAGGCAAGCTGGTCTTCGTCGCCGAGGACCTGCAACAGCCCGCGGGCCTGGCCGAGCAGGTCGAGCGCGATGTTGCCGAGCGCGATGTCCTCTTCCATCGTCGGCGCCTTGCTCATCCACTCCGACAGCCGGTGGGACAGCACCAGGCATCCGTCGGCGACGGGGAGCAGCGGCTCAGATGTTGGCGACACCATCGGGGACTTCGTAGAACGTCGGGTGCCGGTAGATCTTCGTCAGCGCCGGCTCGAACAGCTCGTCCTTGTCAGCCGGGTCGCTCGCGACGATCGAGGCCGACGGCACGACCCAGATGGACACCGCCTCACCGCGGCGGGTGTAGACGTCGCGGGCGTTCTCGACCGCCATCTCGGCGTCGACCGCGTGCACGCTCCCGACGTGCTGGTGGTGCAGGCCGTTGCGGCTGCGCAGGAACACCTCCCACAGCGGCCACTGGTCACGCCCCCCAGCCGCGTTGATCATGGGGAAACCTGCGCGACTCGCCGGCGTTGCGCGCCGCTTTGCCCATGATCAACGAGAAGGGGCGCCTGTTTCTCGGCGTGCGCGGCGGCCGCCTCGCGAACCCAGGCTCCGTCGTCGTGTGCACGCCGCCGATGGGCGAGCCGCTGGGAGTTGCAGGGACCCTCGCCGCGCAGCACCGCGCGAAACTCGTCCCAGTCCGGCTCACCGAACTCGTAGTGCCCGGTTTCTGCGTTGTGGCGCAGCGCCGGGTCGGGGACGGTCAGGCCGAGGAAGTCGGCCTGCGGCACGGTCACGTCGACGAACTTCTGCCGCAGCTCGTCGTTGGAGAAACGCTTGATCTTCCAGCGCATCGACGTGTCGCCGTGCACCGATTCCGTGTCGTGCGGACCGAACATCATCAGCGACGGCCACCACCAGCGGTTGAGCGCGTCCTGCGCCATCGCCCGCTGCGCGTCGGTGCCTCGGGACAGCGTCGTCATGATCTCGAAGCCCTGCCGCTGGTGGAACGACTCTTCCTTGCAGATGCGCACCATGGCGCGGGCGTAGGGGCCGTAGGAGCAGCGGCACAGTGGGATCTGGTTCATGATCGCGGCGCCGTCGACGAGCCATCCGATCGCGCCGATGTCGGCCCAGGTCAGCGTCGGGTAGTTGAAGATCGACGAGTACTTCGCCGAGCCGTCGAGCAGCGCGTCGACAAGCTGCTCGCGGGAGGTGCCGAGGGTCTCGGCGGCGGCGTACAGGTAGAGCCCGTGACCGGCCTCGTCCTGCACCTTGGCCAGCAGGATCGCCTTGCGGCGCAGCGACGGCGCGCGGGTGATCCAGTTGCCTTCCGGCTGCATGCCGATGATCTCGCTGTGCGCGTGCTGCGAGATCTGCCGGACCAGGGTGCGCCGATAGGCATCCGGCATCCAGTCGTTGGGCTCGACCTTCTCCTCGGCCGCGACCCGCGCCTCGAAGCGTGCCTCTAGCTCATCCGGCAGCCGCTCGTCCGGGTGCTCATCGCGCTGGTCCAATGCCTGCGAGTACACAGCTCGAATCTAACGCCGACGCGCAAGTTCTGCAACGGGGTGTAACACCACTCTGGTGGCGAAGAGCCGCCGGCGAGCGGGCAGCTGGACCTCGAGCCCGCCCGCGGCGATGCGCGCCTCGGCCCCGCCCGGGCCACGAAGAGACGGCGGCACCAGCTCGCCGATCCACCCGCCGAGAGCCCCGCAGCGCTCGATGCCCTGCTCGCGCAACCGCAACGACAGCCGCCAGGTCCCGGGTGAGGGGAACTCGCCGGCCGGCAGCCGCGCGCTCCAGCCGGCCCAGGCCAGGCGGGTCAGGTCGCCGCCGATCCCGCGCACGTGCTCCGGCCGCCGTCGCCGGGTCCCGGCCACAACGTGCTCGCAGCCGTCCGGACCGGTGCAGACGATCTCGACCGTGTCGTCGGGCGAGGCGGCGATGTGTCGCAGGTGCGCCGACCCGGCGAGGACGAGCGCGTCGCGCTCCCACCACAGCTCGTCGAGCCGAGCGCGCAGCGTGACCAGATCGGTCACGTCGTACGCCGACTCCGGCGCCCCGTGGCGTGGGTCGCGCAATCCGGGCAGCCACGCGTAAACCCGCGGTGGCTCGACGAGGGTCGTCAACGGTAGTCGCCGCGCGGTGCGCGGGGCGCCCGACGACGTGCTCCTCCCGAACGACTCCGGCACCACCCCGACGGCGTTGTCCTGCAGCACCAGCCAGGCGGCGTCGGCGGCGCCGGCGGCGAGGAGCCGCATCACCACCAGCTGCCGGATCGGCAGTTCCTCGGCCTCGATGTCCAGCGATTGCAGCCGGTCCCCGAGGCGGCGCAGGAGCAGCGTCGGTGCGTCGGAACATTGCGCGGTCGCGCAGAGCAGTGCGACGTGCAGGTCCGCGAGGCGCCCGGTGCGCGCGAAATCGACAACTGACTCCGCCGATCGCACCCCGTCAGTATGGTGTGCCGCGGTGTCAATGGACGTCAGCGTCGTCGTACCGGTCTTCAACGCCGGTGTGAACCTCGACGGATGCATGCGGTCGTTGCTCGGGCAGTCGCTGGCCGCGGACCGTTACGAGATCCTGTTGGTCGACGACGGGTCCACCGACGGCACCGGCGTCGACATCGACCGGTGGGCACGGGCGCACCCGCAGAGGGTCCGGGTCTTCCACGAGCCGCACTCCGGCTGGCCGGGTCGCCCGCGCAACATCGGCATCGACATGGCTCGTGGCGACTACATCCAGTTCGTCGACAGCGACGACGCGTTGACCCCGGTCGCGTTGGAACGGGTGCTGGCCGCGGCGCGGGAGAGTGACGCCGACGTCGTTCTGCCGAAGTCGGCAAGCGACTTCCGCGGGGTCAACCACGACCTCTACCGCCGCAACCAACGTCGGGTCGGCTGGCTGGACTTTCCGCTCGTCGAGTCGCTCGTGCCGCACAAGCTCATCCGTCGCGCGTTCGCGCTCGAACACGGGCTGCGCTTCGCCGACGAGCCGCGGCACGTCGAGGACCAGTTGTTCTTCGTCCATGCCTATGCGCATGCAGGGTCGGTCGCGGTCGTCGCCGACGAGGTCTGCTACCTGTTCCGCCGGCGACGCGGTTTCGGCCGCAATCTCGGGGATGTCCCGGCCGATCCGGACGACTACTACCGCGACCTCGAGGGCGTGCTCGACGTCATCGACCGGCACGTGACCGACGCGGTGCAGCGGCTGCGACTCTACGAGCGCTTCTACCGGGTTGAGATCCTCGGCCGGCTGCGCGACCGACCGATGCTCGACTACGACGCTGACTATCGGCGACGGCTCTACCATCGCATCCGCCGGCTGGTCGACGAGCGGATGCCGCCCGAGCTGGACGGGTTGCTGCCGGCGTTCGTGCGAGATCAAGCCCGGCTGGTGCGCGACCACAACCTGCCCGCGCTGGTCCGTCACGCCGAGACGCTTTCGACGCTGGCGGTGCAGGCGTCGATCGGCGCCGTCGACTGGCGTGGCGGTGCGCTCGCCTTCGACTTTCACGCGCCGGTAACGCTGGACGGCGAACCGCTGGACTACCAACCCGTCGACGGCGACTTCGCCGACGTCGTCGTCGTCAGTCGAGAAGACGCGTCCACGTGGTTCGTCCCGCCGACACTTCCGGTTGTCGCTGCGGAGGGCGGTCTAGCCGTGCAGGGCAGGGTCGACATCGACCTGCGGCACGTCTGCGGTGGTCGTGCCCTGCTGCCGGGGTTGTGGGACGTGCGGCTGCGGGTCCGGATCGGGGGACTCACCCGCACCGCCCGCCTGAACGCGCCCGACCCGGCGCCCGCGCCGCCGCTCTGCCTGTACGACGAACCGCCGCGCGCCGTCCTGCCCTACTGGACCGACGCGGGCGGCCTGGCGCTCGACGTCGACGGCTGGAGCCACCCCGTGAGCGAACAGGCGGTGGCCGGGGCAACGCCGACCGAGCGCGGCTGGGTGCTGCCCGGTCTCGTCGCTTCGGCGCCGATGAAGCGCTCCGTTGCCGTTCTCCTGCAGTCGCCGGACGGCGCGGTTGCGCACCACGACGGGCGGTTGCACCTCGACCCGGCCGGGGCGACGCTCGACCGGCCGCGCCAGCCGCGCCGGAGCGAAGACTGCCGGGCCTGGCTCCGACTCGGCGCGCCGGGTGAAGACGCGGCGAGCCCGCTGCCGTAAGTCGGTTTCGCTCGCGCGGCACGCGTGGGAGTCTCGAAACCGAAATGCGACGCTTGCCCCTGCCGGATCCCGGCACTCCGGACACGCGGTCGCCGGGGCGGTTCTTCCTGTGGTTGGCGCGCGGACAGGCGCGCACGCTCGCGGCGGGCGCGTTCTTCGGCGTGGTCTGGATGGTGTCGCAGGCCTTCGTCCCGCTGCTCATCGGACGTGCGCTGGACGCCGGCATCGCGCAGCACGACACTGCCGCTCTGGTGGGCTGGGTCGCCGCACTGGCGTTGCTCGGCATCGTGCAGGCCGGCGCCGGCATCGGGCGGCACCGGCATGCGGTCACCAACTGGCTCACCGCCACCTACCGCTGTGACCAGCTCATCGCCCGCGCCTCCGCGCGGCTCGGCGCGGCTCTCACCCAGCGGCTGTCCGTCGGCGAGGTGGTCAACCTCGTCAGCAGCGACAGCCGCCAGATCGGCAACGCGCTGGACATCACGGCGCGGCTGTCCGGCGCGGTCGTGTCGTTCATCGCGGTCGCCGCTCTGCTGCTTCGTACGTCGGTCCCGCTCGGCCTGGTCGTGCTGTTCGGCGTACCGCTGTTGATGGCGGGGGCGACGCCACTGCTCCGGCCGCTGCACTCGCGGCAGGGGGAGCAGCGCGCGCAGGTAGGACAGCTCACCGCACTCGGCACCGACACGGTCACCGGGCTGCGCGTGCTCCGAGGAATGGGAGGTGAGCGAGCCTTCCATGCGCGCTATCGCCAACAGTCGCAACGGGTTCGCAGTGCCGGTGTCGCGACCGGTCGCATCGTCTCGCTGATCGACGCCCAGCAGGTTCTTCTTCCGGGCGTGTTCATCGTGGTCCTGACCTGGCTCGGCGCCCGTCTCGCCGTGCAGCACTCACTCAGCGTTGGCGGACTGGTCGCGTTCTACGGCTGGGCGGCGTTTCTCGTGATGCCGCTGCGTACCTTCACCGAGGCGCTGGACAAGATGACGCGCGCCCACGTCGCCGTGCTGCGGCTGCAGCGGCTGCTCACCGCCCGCCCGGGGCTCACCTGGGGCACCGCGACGATGTGGCCGCCAGGGCCCATCGTCGACGCCGCCACCGGGCTGTCCGTGCCCACCCAGGGCCTCGTTGCGGTGGCCTGTGTCGACACGGCTGACGGAACCGCGCTGGCAGACCGGCTCGGCCGCTACGTCGATGCCGAGGTGCACGTGGGGGACGTGCCGCTCCGGGAGTTTTCCGAGGAGACGGTGCGGTCGCAGGTGCTCGTCGTCGACGCCGCGACGACGTTGTTCGGCGAGCGTTTGCGCGATGAGCTCGACCCGCACCGTCGACACGATGATGCGGCGCTGCTGGCAGCGCTCGAGGTCGCCGATGCGCTCGACGTCCTCGACGCGCTGCCTGACCGCCTCGACACCATGATCGGGGAGCGGGGTCGATCGCTATCGGGTGGTGAGCGGCAACGCGTCGTGTTGGCGCGTTCTCTACTCGCCGACCCACCGGTGCTCGTCCTCGTCGATCCGACCAGCGCCGTCGATGCGCACACCGAGGCGCGGATCGCGAGCCGACTCGGCCAGGCACGCTCCGGTCGCACGACGGTGCTGGTCTCGACGAGCCCGTTGCTGCTGAGGGTTGCGGACGCGTGCGCGCTCATCGACAACGGGGTCGTCATCGCGCAAGGGAGTCGCGACGAGGTGCATGCCCATCCCGCGTTCCGTGCTGCGCTCGACCGGGCGGCGTTGACATGACCGCTGACATCGCTGCGCTCCCGACGGCCTCGCGGTCGCGGCTGCGTGAAGAGTGCCTGCGTCTCGTCGGCGACAACCGCAGACCCTTCATCGTGACGCTCACGCTGCATCTGCTCGCGGCTGTTGTCGCCGTGGTTCCGCCGCGGCTGCTCGGCGGGTTGGTGGGTGCGGTGCAGGCCGGCACGACGGCTCATTACGTCGACATCGTGGCGCTGGTGCTGCTGGTCGTGGTGGGCGTGCAGTCCGTGCTGACGCGCGCGGCGCGGTTGTCGGCGTACAACTTGGGTGAGCGGTTGTTGGCCGAGTTGCGCGAGGGCTTCATCGGGCGGTTGCTCACCCTCCCGCTCGGCGTGGTCGAGCGTGTCGGGCCGGGCGATCTGCTCAGCCGTGTCACTGGCGACATCGAGACGTTGACGCGGTCGTTCCAGCTCGCCGTGCCTGAGGTGCTCGTCGCGACGATCCGGCTGGTGGTGACCGCGCTCGCGGCGTTCCTCGTCGCGCCACTCGTCGCACTCCCGATGCTGGTTGCGGTGCCACCGCTGGCGGTGGCGACCCGCTGGTATGCCCGTCGCGCGCCGGCCGGCTACCAGCGGGAGCGCAGTGCCTACGCCCGGATCACCGGAACGGTGGCATCGACGGCGGGCGGCGCCCGCACCGTCGAGGCACTGCGTCTGGGCGAGCGCCGGACGCAGCAGACCGATGCTGATCTGACCGAGGCTTACGCCGCCGAGCGCTACACGTTGTTTCTGCGCACCGGCTGGTTCCCGGTCGTCGAGGCGACGTATGTCGTCCCGGTGGTCGCGTGCCTGCTCGTCGGCGGGCTGCTGGCAATCCACGGCGTCGCGACCCTCGGGCAGGTGACGACCGTCGCGCTGTATGCGCAGCAACTCGTGGATCCCATCGACCGGCTGCTGATGTGGACCGACGAGCTGCAGGTCGGTGCCGCGTCACTGTCGCGGCTGCTCGGCGCCGGCGAGGTCGCGGACGACCGCGAGGTGTCCGGTCGCCGGCCCGTCGACGAAGAGCTTCGTGCACGCGACGTGCGCTATGCCTACCGCGTCGGCCACGACGTGCTGCACGGTGTGTCGCTCGATCTACGGCCGGGGGAGCGGCTGGCCGTCGTCGGTCCGAGCGGTGCCGGCAAGTCGACACTCGGCCGGTTGCTGGCCGGCATCCACCCGCCGCGTCGTGGGAGTGTGCAAGTCGGGGGTGTCGACCTGACCGAGCTGCCGCTGGAGGAGATGCGCCGGGAGGTGGCACTGGTCACCCAGGAGCACCACGTCTTCCTCGGCACAGTCCGCGACAACGTCACCCTCGGACGACCCAACGCCGGTGACGACGAGGTGCTGCGGGCGCTGGAGGCGGTCGATGCCACGGCATGGGTCGACGCACTTCCGCTTGGACTCGACAGCGAGATCGGCGGCGACGGCAACCACCTCACCGTCGCGCAGGCGCAGCAGCTGGCATTGGCCAGGATCGTCCTGGCCGACCCGCACACGCTGGTTCTCGACGAGGCGACGTCGCTGCTCGATCCGCGCAGTGCGCGGCACCTGGAGCGCTCGCTCGCATCCGTGGTCGAAGGACGCACTGTCGTCGCGATCGCGCACCGGTTGCACACCGCGCACGACGCCGACCGGGTTGCCGTCGTCGAGAACGGCCGGGTGAGCGAGCTCGGGCGTCATGACGAGCTCATCACCCTCGGTGGCTCCTACGCCGCGCTGTGGGAGGCCTGGACGGACTGACCCGGCGCTAGCGATCTGCGGCCAGCAGTGGGAGCACGCGCGGCTCGATCTCCGTCGCCAGCACGATGACGGTCGCCGCCCGGACAACGGCGGGCGCCGCGACGATCCGGTCGATGACGCGCTGCAGGTCAGCGTTGGACCGGGCCACCAGCCGCACCATCACGTCGGAGGCGCCGGTGATCGTGTGCGCCTCGAGCACCTCGGGGATCGCGCGGAGGTGCTCGGCGACCGGCCGGTGGCCGCGCCGCTGGCTGATCTCCAGGGTGGCGAACGCCGTCACGGAGAACCCGAGCGCCGCCGGCTCGACCGTCGGCGCCCACGACCTGAGCACGCCGGCCTGCTCCAGCCGGTCCAGCCGGGCCTGCACGGTGCCGCGCGCGACGCCCAGCTGGCGTGACGCAGCGAGCACGCCGATGCGTGGATCGGTGACAAAAAGCTGCATGATGCGCCGATCCAGGGCGTCTGGGCTGTACACATTGCTCAATGTAGCCCGAGATAGTTGTACGACGTGCCAAGCGGGGGCAGGCTCGGGACATGACGAAGCCCGATCTCCATGCCGACGACTTCCCGGTTGAAGCGGTCGACCACGTCCACTTCGCCGTCGGCAACGCCAAGCAGGCGGCGCACTACTACTCGACGGCGTTCGGGATGCGATGCACCGCCTATCGCGGCCCGGAGACCGGTCACCGCGACAGCGCGTCGTACGTTCTCGAGTCCGGTGGCGCCCGCTTCGTGCTGACCGCCGAGGTGCACGCCGGCACCGACCTCGGACGGCACGTCCGCGACCACGGCGACGGCGTCATCGACGTCGCGCTGCGCGTGCCTGACGCCGCGCATGCCTACGCGCACGCGATCGCCCACGGCGCCGAGGGGTTGCTCGAGCCGACGTCCTACGAGGACGAGCACGGCAAGGTCGTCATCGCGAAGATCCGCACCTACGGCGAGACGACGCACTCGCTGGTGCAGCGCACCGACTACTCAGGCCCGTTCCTGCCTGGCTACGGCGCTCGCGAGCCGATCGTCGCGGCGCCCGCGAAGCGATGGTTCCAGGCGATCGACCACATCGTCGGCAACGTCGAGCTCGGGCACATGGACGAGTGGGTCGAGTTCTACCACCGCGTCATGGGCTTCACGAACATGAAGGAGTTCGTGGGCGACGACATCGCGACTGAATACTCGGCGCTGATGAGCAAGGTGGTCGCGGACGGCAGCCGCAAGGTGAAGTTCCCGCTGAACGAGCCCGCGGTCGGCAAGAAGAAGAGCCAGATCGACGAATACCTCGAGTTCTACGGTGGTCCGGGCGTGCAGCACATCGCGCTCGCGACCAACGACATCGTTCGCACGGTTCGCGAGATGAGGGCGGCCGGTGTCGAGTTCCTGGACACGCCCGACACCTACTACGACGACCTCGGGTCCTGGGTCGGCGAGACGCGCGTGCCGCTTGACGAACTGCGCGCGCTGAAGATCCTCGCCGATCGCGACGAGGACGGCTACTTGCTGCAGATCTTCACCAAGCCGGTCGAGGACCGCCCGACGGTCTTCTTCGAGCTGATCGAGCGGCACGGCTCGATGGGATTCGGCAAGGGCAACTTCAAGGCCTTGTTCGAGGCGATCGAGCGCGAGCAGGAGCGCCGCGGCAACCTGTAGGAGCACCAATCGCCGGATATCTACGCTCTATGGGCCGCCTTCCGCGATTGCTAGAGAGAGTGGACCTATGACCCCGAAGTTGCGCGCGGTGATGTCGACGCTGCCGGCGTATGTGCCGGGCCGCAAGGTGCCGGGTGCGGCGATCCTCGCGTCCAACGAGTCGCCGTATGGGCTGTTGCCGAGCGTCGCCGCGGTGCTCGCCGACTACGTCAACGGAGTCAGCCGCTACCCGGACATGACGTCGACCGCGCTGATCGAAGCGATCGCGGCGCATCACGACGTGGAGCCGGGTCGGGTCGCGGTCGGCGCCGGCAGCGTCGAGGTGTGCATGCAGCTCGCGAGCGCGGTCATCGAAGACGGCGACGAGGTCATCTTCGGCTGGCGGGCGTTCGAGGCCTACCCGATCATCACCGCGGTCGCCGGTGGCACCGCGGTCAAGGTGCCGCTCACACCTGAGGCTGTGCACGACGTCGATGCGATGGTTGCCGCGGTCACGGGCCGGACCCGTCTCGTCTTCCTCTGCAACCCCAACAACCCGACCGGCACTGTCGTCGGCCGCGACGAGCTGCTGCGGCTCGCCGATGGCGTCCGCGACGATGTGCTGCTGGTGATCGACGAGGCTTATCGGGAGTACGTCGACCCGCAGCGCGCGCCGGATGCCTTCGCACTGCTCGGGGACCGGCCGAACGTCGTCGTCACGCGCACGTTTTCCAAGGCCTACGCCCTCGCCGGGCTGCGGGTCGGCTACTGCCTGGCCGCTCCAGATGTCGCGGGTGCAGCGCGCAAGTGCCAGGTGCCGTTCAGCGTCTCCGGACTGGCCCAGCAGGCGGCGATGGCCGCGCTCGGCGAGCAGGAGGAGGTCGCGCGCCGGGCCAAGTTGACGGTCGCGGAACGGGAGCGCGTGCGGGCAGCATTGCTCGACGCCGGCTACGACGTGCCTGCGTCGGAGGCCAACTTCGTCTGGCTTCGGGTGGGGGAGCGGACGACGGGGTTCGCCGAGGCATGCCTGGGCGGCGGCGTCGTCGTACGCCCGTTCGCGGGTGAGGGTGTGCGGGTCACGATCGGCACCGACGACGAGAACGACCGCTTCCTCGCCGTCGCCCGCGCCTTCGGTCAGTAACTGCGCTGTCGCGGGTTGTGACGCGACGGCTCGGGTAAGTCAAGATCATGTTCCGCATCCCGACCATCGTCTTGGTCATCTGGTTCGCGATCGGTGCGATCGCCGCGTGGCAGCGCGACTACTTCAAAGACGACACGCACACCTGCGCCAAGGCGGGCACGATCGCGGCGACCATCGCCGCCGGTCCGCTCAACTACCTCGGCGTCAACCCGAAGATCCACTGCACCCTTCCGCAGCCGAGCAAGTAATCGCACACTTGTCAGATCCACACGTCGCTATAGCCACGTGTGGGTCTGACAAGTCCGCGGTTTAGCGCGCCGTGGCCAGGCCGCGGTTGCGTAGGACACGGCGCTCGATCGGCGCGAACACCCCGAGCTCGATCACGATGCCGACAACGAGAATGGTCAGGATCGCGGAAAGCACCATCGACTCGTCGAGCAGGTTCTGACCTTCGTTGAGCAACTGGCCGAGCCCGCCGCCGAGCCGGGCCGAGTAGGCGATCAGCTCGGCCGCCATCAGCGACCGCCAGGCAAACGCCCATCCCTGCCGCAGGCCGCCGACGTACGTCGGCAGCGCGGCCGGCAGGAGCACGTGGCGCGCCATCGTGAGGCCGCGGGCACCGAGGACCGTGCCGACACGGCTGAACAGCGGTGGCACCTGGTCGAGCCCGGAGATCGTCCCGTTGGTGATCGACGGGATCGCGCCCATGAGGACGACGAAGTAGATCGTCGACGGGCTGAGCCCGAACCAGATCACGGCCGCCGGCACCCAGGCCACCGAAGGCAGCGACTGCAGCCCGGAGATGATCGGCTGGAACATCCGCCGCAGCAACCGGACTCGTCCCAGCAGCACCCCGAGCGGCGTGCCGATCGCGAGCGACACCATGAACCCGAGCACGGCGCGGTGCACGCTGCCCCACAGGTCGCGCCACAGTGTGCCGCTGGTGGCGAGGCCGCTGATCTCACTGACGACATCGCGCGGCGAGGGCAGCAGCGTGGCGGGCTTCAGGTGAGCCAGGTAGACGAGCTGCCAGGCGCCCGCGATGACGACGATGGCGAGCAGCAGTGGCCAGGTCGCGCTCCACGCCCGAATCGCGATTGGCTTGTCGGCGACCGCGAGCTGTTCGAGTGCGTCGAGGTCGCGGACGTCGACCTCAGTGACCGCCATGGCTCGCGATCTCCCTTCGCAAGTGCTCGGTGATCTCGCCGGCCAGCGCCGACGTGTCCGGCGCTTCGATCCGACGCGGTTGCGGCAGTTCGACCCGCCATTCGCGGATGACCCGGCCCGGCCGCGAGCCGAGCAAGACGATGCGCTGCGCGAGCACGGCCGCTTCGCGGACGTTGTGCGTGACGAACAGCACCGTGCGCCCGGTCTGCTGCCAAACCCTCACCAGCTCTTCGTGCAGCACGTCACGGGTGATCGCGTCGAGCGCCGCGAAGGGTTCGTCCATGAGAAGCACCGGGCTGTCCTGCGCGAGGGCGCGCGCCAACGCCACCCGCTGTCGCATGCCGCCGGAAAGCTCGTGCGGCCGCTTGTCGGCGGCATCCGCGAGACGTACGACGTCGAGCAGCTCGCGCGCGGTTTCCCGACGCTCCTCCTTGCCGATCGCGCGCAGCCGCAACGCCAGCTCGACGTTGCGCGCGGCCGACAACCACGGGAACAGCGCGGGCTCCTGGAACATCAACGCCGGCCGGGCGTTGCCTGCGACGCGAACCTGACCGGTGGTCGGCTGGTCGAGTCCGGCGACGAGGTTCAGCAGCGTGGTCTTGCCGCAGCCGGACGCACCGAGCAGGCAAACGAACTCGCCCGGCGCCGCGGACAACGTGATGTCCTGCAGCACGGTCCGGCCGTCGTATGCCTTGCTGACGCCATCGAGAATTACGGCGTTCGTCGCCGTCTGCTGAAAATCCTGGTGCGTCAGGGTCACCGGTGCCATGGCGTCACGTCCCAAGGTTGCCGGGGCTGAGCGCCGGCTTGCCCGCGGCGGTCAGCAGCTGGTTGAGCAAGGTGAGGTCGACCAGGCCCTGCAGATCGGCCTTCTTCGGCAACGTGCCGACGGCGTACGCGTGATCGGCGTCGGCCTGCAACGTGTCGGCGGCCGGGTCCGCGGTCACGGTGATGTCCTTGAACGACGCCGCGATCACGGCCGCCGGCAGGGCTTTGCCGGTGAGCCGGTTGAGCTCGCTGTTGACCACCTGCTCGGCTGCGGCCTGGTCGCTGTTGACGAAGTCGATCGCGTCGAGCTCGCCGTGCACCAGCGCCTTGACGGCATCGGCGTGCTTGGCCAGGTAGGACGTGGTGACGATCAGCTCGGTCGTGGCGAACTTGCCTTGCGGCCACAGTGAAGCCTCGTTGACCAGGATGTGACCGCCGCCCTGCTGCACCAGGCGAGACACCCACGGCTCGGGCACCCAGGCGCCGTCGATCCGACCCTGCTGGAACAGCTGCAGCGACGTCGCGTTGTCCGTCGGTGCGATGTTGACGTCGCCGCCGGTGACGGTGACGTGATGGCCATTGGCGTTGAGCCACGTCCGCAGCGCGACGTCCTGGGTGTTGCCGAGCTGCGGCGTCGCGATGGTCTTGCCCTTCAGTTGCGCCGCAGAGGTGATGGACTTTTTCACCACGAGCGCGGCGCCGCCGAGGGTTGCGCCGGCGATCAGGCGCACTCCGTGGTCGCCCTTCACGTAGGCGTTGATCGCGGGGTTGGGCCCGACGAAGGCCGCGTCGAGGCTGCCGGACAGCAGCGCCGTGACCTCGGTGGGACCGTCCTTGAAGATCTGCGTGGACAGGTGCGTCGGGCCGAGTTCCTTCTGGAAATAGCCCTGCGCGACGCCGACCACTGCCGCCGCGTGCGTGACGTTGGCGAAGTAGCCCAGCCGGAGCGAGCCGGCAGCGTTGCTGCCCCTGCTCGAGGAGGTCTTCGTGCTGCCGCCGCAGCCTGCGGCGACCAGCCCCGCCACGAGCAGAAGCGGGACGGCACGGGACATACGGCGCACAAAAACTCCTCTGAGTGAAGCAAGACAACCAACTCGACCGAAACACTCTACTTAGAAGATTGTCCGTGCCGCAACTCGGTCCATGCTGCGGAGCAATCGCGGTGCGCGGCTTGCCGCGCCGCGGGCGGGGCGACGGTCGTCGACCTCGACGAACTGGCTGTAAAACGGCCGCACTAACGACCAATTCGTAGAGGTCGATGACTGGGAGCGGCGCTGACGCCGGTCACCGCCCGTCAATTGCGTCTCATCAGGGCCCAAGCGCCGACCACCCGCAAATGCCTCGTTCTCTAGACTGGGGAGCCCGATCCCGTTGTCTTGTGAGGCCTTTTCGTGCGCGCGCTTCTGCTCGAGTCCGTCCATCCGGACGCCGTTGAGGTGCTGCGCGCCGCCGGCTGCGAGGTCGACCTGCGCGAGCGCGCCCTCGACGAGCGCGAGCTGATCGAAGCACTCGACGGGGTCCACCTACTCGGCATCCGGTCGAAGACCGACGTCACCGCCACGGTCCTGTCGCAAGCGTCAGAACTGCTGTCGATCGGCGCGTTCTGCATCGGCACCAACCAGATCGACCTCGGGGCCGCCGGCGCGCGCGGCGTCGCCGTGTTCAACGCGCCGTTCTCCAACACGCGATCGGTGGTCGAGCTTGCCGTCGCGGAGATCATCGGGCTCACTCGCCGGCTGACCGAGAAGAACGCCGACATGCACGCCGGCGTCTGGGACAAGTCCGCCACCGGGGCGCACGAGGTGCGCGGCCGTCGGCTCGGCATCGTCGGCTACGGCAACATCGGTGCACAGCTGTCAGTGGTCGCCGAGGCGCTGGGCATGACGGTGTTCTTCTATGACACCGCCGACAAGCTGGCTCTCGGCAACGCGCGGAGATGCCAGTCGCTCGAGGAGCTGCTGGACAGCGTCGACGTCGTCACGTTGCACGTCGACGGACGGTCGACCAACGCGGGCATCTTCGGTGCCGAGCAGTTCGCGCAGATGCGTCCAGGCAGCCTGTTCCTCAACTTGTCGCGCGGTTTCGTTGTCGACCACCACGCGCTCCGCGAACACATCGAGTCAGGTCATATCGCCGGTGCGGCGGTCGACGTGTTCCCGACCGAGCCCAAGGGTCGCGGCGATGAGTTCATCTCGGAGCTGCGCGGGTTGCCCAACGTCATCCTCACGCCGCACATCGGCGGGTCGACCGAGGAAGCACAGCAAGACATCGGCCGCTACGTCGCCGGAAAGCTGCGCGACTTCATCACCGAAGGCGCGACCACGATGAGCGTCAACCTGCCGCACCTCGCGCTGCCGCAACAGCCCGGCGCGCACCGGATCGCGCACATCCACCACAACGTGCCCGGCGTCCTCGCGACGATCAACGGCATCCTCGCCGAGCACAAGGTCAACATCGAAGGGCAGTTGCTCGGCACCCGCGGTGAGCTCGGCTACGTGCTCACGGACGTCGGTGTGGACTACCCGCCCGCCGTTCTCGACGAGCTCGGTGGGCTCGAGGAGACCGTGCGCGTTCGCCTGCTCTCGTGACGACGCTCGAACAGCGGCTCGCCGGCATCGTCGGCGCCGACCACGTCCTCACCGACCCCGGCGTGACGGCGTCGTACGACGTCGACTGGACCGGGCGTTTCCGCGGCCAGGCCCGGGCCGTCGTACGGCCGGCCGACACCGAGCAGGTGGGGCTGGTCGTCGCCGCGTGCGCGGACGAGACGGCGGCGATCTGCGTCCAGGGCGGCAACACCGGGTTGGTGGGCGGCTCCGTCCCGGCCGACGGCGCAATTCTGCTGTCGTTGCAACGGCTGACCACCATCGAATCCGTCGATGTGGTCTCCGCGCAGGTGACGGTCGGGGCAGGCGTCACGCTCGCCGCCCTTCAACAACAGGTGCGCGGCCACGGCCTCGACTTCGGGGTCGACTTCGCCGCCCGCCAGTCGTGCACGCTCGGCGGCATGGCTGCCACCAACGCCGGCGGCGAGCGGGTGCTCCGCTACGGCACGACGCGCGCGCAGGTGCTCGGCGTCGAGGCCGTCCTCGCCGACGGCACGGTGGTCTCGCGGCTGGCCGGGCTGCCGAAGGACAACACCGGCTACGACGTCGTGTCGCTGCTCGTTGGTAGTGAGGGCACTCTCGGCGTCATCACCAAGCTGCGGTTGCGTCTGGTGCCGCTCTACACCGGCCGGGCCATCGCGCTGATCGCCGTCGAGGACACAGCCGCGGCCGTCGCGCTCGTGCAGTCGCTGCGTGCGGCGCTGCCGTCGCTGGAAGCCGCGGAACTGTTCTTCGCCGACGGCCTCGCGCTGGTCCGCGACAAGACCGGTCTGGCCGCGCCGTTTGCGGAGGCGCATCCGGCGTACCTGCTGGTCGAATGCGCACAGCGCACCGATCCGAGCGACGAGTTGCTCGCCGCCCTCGGCGAGGTCGCCGAGGTTCGCGACGCGACAGTCGCCACCGATGTCCGCGGGCGGCACGCACTCTGGGCCTACCGCGAGTCGCACACCGAGGCGATCAACGCTGCCGGCGTGCCGGTGAAGCTCGATGTCGCGGTGCCGCTGCCGGCGCTGGCCGACTGCGTCGCGGCGTTGCCGAAGACGATCGCGGCCGCCTGCCCAACAGCGCGCCCGATCCTGTTCGGCCATGTCAACGAAGGCAACCTGCACGTCAACGTGCTCGACGCGCTCGACCGGGCCGAGGCGGTCGAAGACGCGGTGCTGCGGCTGGTCGCGTCGTACGGCGGGAGCATCAGCGCCGAGCACGGTGTCGGCCGGGCCAAGCGGGCCTGGCTGGAGCTGTCCCGGTCGGCCACCGAGATCGAGATGATGCGCAGCATCAAGGAGGCGCTCGACCCGCGCGGCCTGCTGAACCCCGGCGTCCTCCTCGGCTAGGGCCCATGATCTTCGCGCCGGCTACCACCTTCGCGGCGTGTCGAAGCCCAAAGTGGTCGTGGCCGCGAAGATCAACTTAGGGAGTGAGCACCACGCGGCCGAAGGCCTGGCGACTCTCGATGTAGGCGTGGGCGGCGGCGGCCTCCGCGAGTGGGAACGTGCGGTCGATCACTACCTGCAACGCACCAGCGGCGACGTCATCGATCTGCTGGGCGACCATCGCGTGGGCACGCGGGCCGAGGAACAGCTCCGCGCCGAGGAAGTAGCCGGTCAGCGTCTGGTTGTTCATGCCCATGCCGGACACGTCCAGTGGCTGTGGCAACGATCGGCCGGCGTTGCCGACGGTGACGCACCGGCCGCGGTAGGCCAGCGCCGCCAGGCTCTTCTGCAATGTCTCGCCGCCGACGGAGTCGACGATGACGTCGGCACCGCGACCGTCGGTCAGCCGGCGGCACTCGGCCACGAAGTCCTGCGTGACGTAGTTGATCCCCTCGTCCAGGCCGAGAGCCTTGAGCCGCTCGAGCCGATCGTCGCTCGACGCGGTCGCGAGCACCCGGGCGCCAGCGCGCTTGGCCATCTGGATCGCGGCGACACCCACGCCGCCGGCGCCGGCCTGGATGAGGGCGACCTCGCCGGGTTGCAACCGGCCGACCTCGAACAGGCAGTCCCACGCGGTGCCGAACGAAACCGGGATGCACGCCGCCTCCAAGGTGCCGAGCGAGTCCGGCACCCGCCACGCGAAGCTCGCCGGCACCACACGCTTCTCGGCGTGCGAGCCGTCGAGGCCGACTGTCACGACCCGGTCGCCGACGGTGAAGTCGGCCACTCCGTCGCCGACGCGCGTCACGGTGCCGCCGGCCTGATAGCCGACGATGTGCGGCACCTTGCCGAGCATCCCGGCCAGGCGGCTGAGGGTGTCGCCGCCCTCGATGCTGATCGCTTCGACGTCGATGAGAATCTCGCCCGGACCGGGCACCGGATCGGCTACATCCTCGTAGCGGAACACGTCGGGTGAGCCGGTCTCGTAGTACACCGCGGCTTTCATGGGCTCTTGCTCCTTCGGGCGATCGAGGTCCAGATCATGGCACCGACGGCGTCCGCGAACTCGCGGGATACGCTCGGCTGACAGGACGTGTGAGAGGAGAAGGACGACGTGTCCGGCACAGGCAGCGAGAGCGAAAACCCTGTAATTCCCTCCCCAACCCCATCGCTGAGTCGGCCGCGAACCAATCAGGACTGGTGGCCGAACCAGCTGAACTTGCAGCCGCTCCACCAGCACTCGTCCAGGTCCAACCCGATGGGCCCGGACTACAACTACAAGGAGCAGTTCAAGACGCTCGACTTGGACGCGCTCAAGCGCGACATCGTCGAGGTGATGACGACGTCGCAGGACTGGTGGCCGGCCGACTACGGCAACTACGGGCCGCTTTTCATCCGCATGACGTGGCACGCCGCAGGCACCTACCGGATCCAGGACGGGCGCGGTGGCGGCGGCCAGGGCGCCCAGCGGTTCGCCCCGCTCAACAGCTGGCCGGACAACGCCAGCCTGGACAAGGCCCGCCGGTTGCTGTGGCCGATCAAGCAGAAGTACGGCGAGAAGCTTTCCTGGGCGGATCTCATCGTCTACACCGGCAACGTCGCGCTGGAGGCGATGGGCTTCAAGACTTTCGGCTTCGGCTTCGGTCGCGAGGACATCTACGAGCCGGACGAGATCTTCTGGGGTCCGGAGGACACCTGGCTCGGTGACGAGCGCTACAGCGGCGACCGCCAGCTGTCCAAGCCGTTCGGCGCGGTCCAGATGGGTTTGATCTACGTCAACCCGGAAGGACCCAACGGCACCCCGGACCCGATTGCCGCTGCTCGCGACATCCGCGAGACGTTCGCCCGGATGGCGATGAACGACGAGGAGACGGTCGCGCTCATCGTCGGCGGCCACACCTTCGGCAAGACCCACGGCGCTGCGTCGGCCGACCTGGTCGGCCCCGAGCCGGAGGGAGCGCCGCTGGAGCAGCAGGGCCTGGGCTGGAAGAACACCTTCGGCACGGGTAAGGGCGGCGACACGATCACCAGCGGGCTCGAAGGCGCGTGGACGCCCACGCCGACTGCGTGGGACAACAGCTTCCTCGAGACTCTCTACGGCTATGAGTGGGAGCTGACCGAGAGCCCCGCGGGCGCCAAGCAGTGGATCCCGAAGGACGGGGCGGCCGCGGACCTCGTGCCGGACGCGCACGACCCGTCGAAGCGGCACGCGCCGGTGATGCTCACTACGGACCTGGCGCTTCGTCAGGACCCGATCTACGGCCCGATCACCAAGCGATTCCTCGACAACCCGGATCAGCTCGCGGATGCCTTCGCCAGGGCTTGGTACAAGCTCCTGCACCGCGACATGGGACCTGTCTCGCGTTACCTGGGTCCGTGGGTCCCGGAGCCGCAGCTGTGGCAGGACCCGGTCCCGCCCGTCGACCACGAGCTGATCGGTGCATCGGACATCGCATCGCTGAAGGACAAGGTCCTCAGCTCCGGGCTGTCGATCCAGCAGCTGGTCTCGACGGCCTGGGCAGCGGCAGCGTCGTTCCGCGGCACGGACAAACGCGGCGGTGCCAACGGCGCCCGCATTCGCCTTGCGCCGCAACGCGACTGGGAAGTCAACAACCCAGCCGACCTCGCCACCGTGCTCAAGACGCTGGAAGAGATCCAGCAGGAGTTCAACAGCTCACAGTCGGGCAACAAGCAGGTGTCACTCGCGGACCTGATCGTGCTCGCCGGCTGCGCCGCCATAGAGAAGGCGGCGAAGGATGCCGGTCACAACATCACCGTTCCCTTCGCTCCCGGCCGCACGGATGCATCGCAGGAGCAGACCGACGTCGAGTCGTTCGCGGTGCTCGAGCCGACCCACGACGGCTTCCGCAACTACCTTCGCGCGGGGGAGAAGCTGTCACCGGAACAGTTGCTGGTCGAGCGCGCCAACCTGCTGTCGTTGAACGCACCGGAGATGACCGTCCTCGTCGGCGGGCTGCGTGCGCTGGGCGCCACCCATGGCCAGACGCCGCACGGCGTCCTCACCGATCGCCCCGGCGCGTTGACCAACGACTTCTTCGTGAACCTGCTGGACATGGGAGTGGAGTGGAAGACCTCCGCTTCGGCCGAGAACGTCTACGAGGGGCGCTCCCGGGCCGGCGGCGAGCCGAAGTGGACAGCCACCGCTGTCGACCTCGTGTTCGGGTCGAACTCGCAGCTGCGCGCTCTCGCTGAGGTCTACGGATGTGACGACGCCAACGAGAAGTTCGTCCGTGACTTCGTCGCCGCGTGGGACAAGGTGATGACGCTGGACCGCTTCGACCTGCGGTAACCGAGCAACACCCGAGAGTGACGGGGGCGGTCCCGGTCGGGGGGTCCGGGACCGCCATTGTTCGACGCCGTGGACGGACCGAGACGCACGACGCCGACATCCGCCACCTAACTTCACGTACGACGACGCCAGCCGGTTCATCTGCTGCCACAACGTTGACTGTGACGAACTTGGTCTTCTCAGACGCTCAGAAGACCATCAACGTCTCAGTCAACGACGCTGGGTCAGCCGTCGCCTCCGCTCGTCGACGAACCGGAGCTGCCACCGTCGGAGCTGCTGCCGCCGCCGTCAGAGCCGCTGGCTAAGCCGCCGTCGGTGCCGCCGTCGGTGCCGCCGTCAGAGCCACTGCCTGACGTCGACGAACCGCCGTCGCTGCCGGACCCGGAACCGGAGTCGCCGTCGTGCGAGCCCGACGTCGTGGTCGATCCCGAGGTCGTGCTCGACGTGCCGCCGTCGTCGGAGCCGCCGTCGGAGCCGCTGCCCGAGCCGTCGCGACCGGAGGTGCTCAGCGACCCGCCATCGTCGCCCCCGGACGAACCGTCATGGGACTGCGTGTCGCCGCGGTGTGAGTCGCCGTCATGAATGTTCTCGCTCGTGCCGTCGTGCGTGGAGCCGCCCTCATGCGATCCCGACGGGACGCTGGTCGGCAGCGCAGGAGGCGTCGCGCCGTGCCGGTCAGTGTCAGTGGACCGCGGTGACGGCGATGCCGGGGCCGGGAGCCGGCTGTGTGGCGTGTCGTGGCCGTCATGGGTCAGCTCCACCGCGGTCGCTGCGCTGCCCACGCCGGCGACCGCGACCCCAGCCGCGAGCATCAGCTTCGCCGCGACGCCGAGCCCGGCGACTCGACCCGCCATCCGGGCGGCCCAGGCAGCCAGGCCGGAATGAGCGTCTGCGGGGTCGGGCAGCCCCTCGCGCAGCACCACGCCGAGGGCCGCGGAGGCCGTCGGCGGCGCGTCCGGGACGAGCGGACGCAGCAGCCGTCGCGCCGACGCCATCAGCGCGGCGTCGTCGACCTCGACGTGACGCACGTCCCCCACGTCGAAGTGATCGTTGGAGGCGGTCACAGGGATACGGCCTGTTCAAGCAGCCGCCGCATGGTTGCGAGGGCACGGTGCTGCAACGCCTTGACCGCGCCGACCCGCTTGCCGACCACGTCCGCAGTCTGCTCCAACGACAGGTCGGCCACCACGCGCAGCAGCAGCACGTCGCGCTGGTCCGGTGACAGCGTTTCGAGCAGGTCGCGCACCCGCTGGTCCGCCAGTCGGTCGAGCGCATCGCTCTCGGCGCTCGGATGAGTGCGGCTGTCGTCGGTCGCGTCGTACGGGAGCGGCTCGCCGCGGCGGCTGCGACGGCGTACGTCGTCGACAAGGCGGTGGTGGGCCACGGTGAAAACGAACGCGCGCAGGTCGTTGTCGTCACCGTGAAAGCGCGGCAGCCGTTCGAAGACGGCGAGAAACACCTCGCTCGTGACGTCCTCGGGATCGTGGGCGCCGCGGCCGCGTAGGTAGCCGGTGACCGCGGCGGCGTAGCGGTTCCAGATCTCGGTGAGCGCCCATGCCTGGCCGGCGCGGGCGGCGGCGACGAGATCGTTGTCGCGCGGATCCGCCCCGGCCGATGTCACAGCCCTATTTCGGCCGCGTGCGCCCCCCGGTTCAGCACCCGGCACGATTGCGCCATGGAGATCCTCCGGACATCTGACCAGCATTTCGACGACCTGCCCGGGTTTGGGCATCAGGCACGCTACGCGGAAGTCGAGCGGGGCGACGGCACGGGCACGCTGCGGGTCGGCTACGTCAGCGCGGGTCCGACGGACGGTCCCGTCGTCATCTGCCTGCATGGCGAGCCCACCTGGTCGTTCCTCTATCGCAAGGTCATCGCAGTGCTGGCCGATGCTGGTTGCCATGTGATCGCGCCGGATCTCGTCGGCTTCGGCCGCTCGGACAAGCCGGCCGAGGTGGGTGACCACACGTACGCGCGCCATGTCGAGTGGATGCGGGCCGCGCTGTTCGGTGCGCTCGACCTACGCGACGTCTTCATGCTCGGCCAGGACTGGGGCGGCCTGATCGGGTTGCGCCTGCTCGCCGAGAACCCGGACCGCTTCGCCGGATTCGTCGCCGCCAACACCGGCCTGCCGGACGGCCGGCACGAGATGCCCGAGGTGTGGCACCAGTTCCGTGCCGCGGTCGCATCCGCTCCAACGCTGGACATCGGCCGGTTCGTCACCTCGGGCTGCCTGACGCCGCTGCCGGCAGAGATCGTCGCGGCGTACGACGCGCCGTTCCCGGACGAGACCTACAAGGCAGGACCGCGGGCCATGCCTCGGCTGGTGCCGACCAGTCCGGACGACCCGGGCGCCATCGGCAACCAGAAGGCGTGGGAGGTGCTGTCCCAGTTGTCGACGCCTTTCCTGTGCGCGTTCAGCGACGGCGACCCGATCACCGGGCCGATGGGCAGCGTGCTGCCCGGACTGATCCCTGGCGCGGCCGGCCGCGAGCACCCGACTGTGCGTGGCGCAGGCCATTTCCTGCAGGAGGACGCCGGCGAGGAACTCGGCCGCATCGTGGCCGACTTCGTCGTCAGCTCTCGTTGACTGTGACGAAGATGGTCTTCTCAGCCGCTGAGAAGACCACTTACGTCACAGTCAACGGTGTGAGCTGACGCTCGTCGACCAGCATGGCCGTCAGTGTTGCCGGCGGCACGGTGGGGGCGTCGTCGTACGCGAGTCTTGCGATGCCGGCCACCACGGCGAGCAGCGCCGCGCATCGATCCCGTTCGGACCGGGTAAACGCCGGCCCTTCGCCGCGGCCGACCAGCAGCCGCACCTCACCGCCGCCGACTGGCAGTGCGATGACCGGCATCTCGTCGATGACCATTGCCCGCGGTCGAGGCAGTGCGGCCGGCATGACCGGCAGCGGCAGGGGTGTGTGCGCCGTCGCCAGCACGGGGTCGCGTGGCCAGCGCCGCTGCACGACTGCTGCCCAGTCGGCCAGCAGCGACGCGGGCAACGACTCGACAAGCACCTCTGCGGCGCGGTGCGGCTGACGCAGCACCTGCTCGATGACGTCCGCGTCGGTCGGGGCGGTGGCCGTCGGGATGTGCCGCAAGCCCTGCAGCCTGGCGCCGTTGCATCCTTCGACAGCTCGTACGACGCCATCCCACGGGCGGGCGAACGGCCAGTCCAGCAGCAGGTCGTCGACGGCGCGGCCTGCCTCGCGCTGCAGGACCGTCACCGACAGCACGTTGGCGCCGGCGGCGGCCAAGGCGCGGGTCAGCGCCGCGAGGGCTCCCGGGCGGTCCGCCAGGCTTACACGCAAATGTGCGGGCATGCCGTCACCGTCGCCCGGCAACGTTTCCGGCACGTATCAACGCGATGACGTGACCGCTTCCTTCGTGACAACCGGTACGACCGGAGCGAAGGTGCGTTCGCGCAGACATCCGCGCCACACGCCGGCGCCGTAGACCACGTCGTCGGCCCAGCACGCGAGCGTCCAGCGCAGCGGGTCGAGGGCAGGCCGACGCGTCGCCCATGACACGAGCGGTGGGGCGAGCAGTGCCGTGGCCGCGACTGCGCGATGCCGACGTGAGCCGGCGGCCGTGATGAGGATCGGCCACCAGAGCTGCGTGGACCATCGCGCCGCCGCGACGCCCGCCAGGGCCGGGGCCGCCAGTGCCGGGGCCGCCAGTGCCGGGGCCGCCAGTGCGGGCGAAACGGTCGGGGCGGGCGGCACGTCGAGGGCGCGCAGCCGTCGGGCCACCAGCGCCGCGGTCGTGATCGTTGCGGCGACGGCAGCGCGGCGATGGCCGGCGGCGGCCAACGTCAGCGTGAACGCCGGTGCGACCGGGAGTCGGAGGGTGAGCGGCTCCGCGGTGTGGCGACGGGCCAGGGCGGCGGCGGACGTGCCATAGCGGAATCGGCGCGCCAACCAGCGCTGCCACGTCACCGGCTCGCGATGGCCGACTTTGACATCGGCGACGTAGCGCACGACATGCCCCTCGCCATGCAGCCGCCAGACCAGGTCGACGTCCTCGCCGAAGCGCAGGGCTGCGTCGAAGCCGCCGATCGCGTCAAACGCGGAGCGCCGCACCAACAGCACTGTCGACGGGACATAGCTCAGCAGCCGACCGGGGGCGACCGCAGCCGAATCGGGCCCGATGTCGAGTGGCGACATTGCAGCCGCGAATGCCGTCAGGGCCGCTGGCGCTGCACCGTCATCGAGTGGTCGCACCCGCGGGGCCACCGCGGCAACGGCTGGGTCGGCGAAGTGCCGGGCGAGTTGTTGCAGGGTCTCGGCCGTCGCGATCGCGTCGCTGTCGACGAACGCGATGACGTCTGCGTCGACGAGTGGTGCTCCGGCGTTGCGGGCCGCACCCGGGCCGCTGTTGCGCGCCAGCCGGTGCAGCGTGGCGCCGTGGCGCGCCGCGACATCTCGCATCGCCTGCGCATCGGGCGAGCCGTCGTCCACGACGACAACGTCGCACTCAACGAGCGCGGCGAGGCAACGGTCGAGTGCGTCGGCATCGGCGTACGCCGGCACGACAACGGCGACAGACACTGATGCGGGTGGCGGCACCGGATGCGCCAGCCCGGCATCAACCAGCCGGCGCGCCAGCGCCGCATCGACGTCGTTGCACACCGCCGCGCCCTCGAGCAATCGGCGGGCAGCGGCCGCCCCGCGGTCCGACAAGCGCAGCACGCGGCGCGGGTGGCCACCGACGAGCACGCGGTCGCCGTCGTAGCGCCGTGCGCCGCGATCCGGACGGAGCCGGAAACCGCGCGGCAGCGGGGTCACGCGCCGGTCTGCTGACCCCGGCAGATCTCGAGCACGGCAAGGGCAAGCGCGACGCCGGGCCGGCCGAGCGCGTCGCCGTAGCGGGCGAGGATCTCGTTCTCGCGGGCGTGCTCGATGCGCGGGCCGCCGACGGCGCGACGCAGCTGCTGCACCTGCTGGGAGACCTCGCGGCGCGCGTGCACGAGGTCGCGGATCTGCTCGTCGATGGCGTCGAGGCGGGCGCGCCCGTCTTCGACGGACGCGACGGTCGCGGGCGGATCGAGGAGGGACATCATGGCTCCTTGCGAATCAGGTGCCGGAGCCGTTGCGCCCCGGACTACCGGGGCGAGATGGGCGGGCGTCAGCAGCCGAGCCCGGACCGAACCCCGGTCTGGGCATAAAAGAAGTAGCGGCCTGCCACGCGAAAAACGATAGCGCACGTTGGTGAGTTTCAGCGTCACCAGCCAGCAGCGCGACCGGCGAGCGCGCGCGGGTCGCTGGCGCCCTCGAGCGCTTCGCCGCGCACCGCGATGACGTGCGCATGACCGACGTTGTAGCCAAGTGGCGGATGCCGTTCGACGTCGTGACCGAAGGCACTGAGCCGGTCCCAGGCAGCGGGTGCGTGGTCTTCGAGGTGCACACGAACCGCGCCGCGCGACTGCCAGGTGTCGAAGCCGGTTCCGCCGGGCGGTGCCGCGGACAGTGCCCACCTCGGCGCCGCGATCGCCGAACCGACGTCATCGCTGCCACGCAACAGCCGGGCGAGCAGCTGCAGGATGATCTGCGGCTGGGTGTCGCCACCCATCGTTCCGATGACCATGTCGAGAGCATCGTCGTCGGTCGTCACGAGTGCCGGCGACAACGTGTGTGGTGGGCGCCGTCCCGGGCCGTACTCGGCCGAGTGCCCCGGCTCCAGCGAGAAGCCGATGCCACGGTTCTGCAGGAAGATGCCGGTCGACGGCTCGGCGATGCCGACGCCGAAGCCGGCTGCGTTGGACTGGATCAGCGACACGCCCATCCGGTCCGCGTCGACCGTGCAGAGGTAGATCGTTCCGCCGCCGGCATATCGCTCGTCCGGCAACGACGCCGCGCGGTCGGGTGAGATCCGGTCACGACGGGGCGCCAGCCGGCTTTCGGCCAGCAAAGCTGCGCCATCGGCGTGCTCGTGCAGGACGTCATAGCGGTCGTAGGACGCGAGCCGTGCGGCCTCGACGGTCAGATGCGCCCAGCGAGCGTCGTCCGGATCGTCCGGCAGCGGCAGCCCGGCGGCGATCCACGAGGCGGCCAGCGACAGGTAGCCCTGCGAGTTGGGTGGCACCGTCCAGAGCCGCCGGCCCCAGGAGGTCAGCTCGAGTGGCGCGACGAGGTCGGCCTGGCAGCGGGCGAGGTCGTCCACGGCGTACTCGGGCTTTCCGTCGCCGGCGCTGCCCAGGGCGAGCAGGCCGTCGCCGAACTCGCCCTCGTAGAACGCGGCGCGGCCGTCCGCCGCCACGGCGGCCAGCGTGCGCGCGACCCCAGGTCGTCGTACGACGGCACCGGGGTGGGTGGCGGCGCGGAACGCCTCGCCACCCGGCCGGTCGGCCACGGCCGGCGCGGCGCGGGCCAGGGTGGGGGAGGCCGGGAAGCCTTCCGCGGCGTAGGAGATCGCCGGCGCCAGCACATCCCCGAGCGGCAGCCGGCCGAACCGCTCCGAGAGCAGGCACCAGCCGTCGACGCAGCCCGGCACCGGCACCGCTCGGATGTCGTCGAACCGCGGCATCGTGTCGTGCCCCTCGGCGCGCAGCCGGTCGGCGTCGGCGCCGGACCCCGCCCGGCCGCTGGCGTTGACGGCGTACGGCGCCCGTTGCCCTGGCTCGTGCACCAGGGCCCACAGGTCGCCGCCGAGGCCGCACATGTGCTGCGTGGTGACGGCGAGGACCGCGCTGGTGGCGATCGCGGCGTCGACGGCGTTGCCGCCGCTGCGCAGCACGCCGACGCCGGCTTCGGCGGCGAGGTGGTCGACGGCGCAGACCATGCCGCGGCCGGCGTACGTGGTGGTGAAGGGGGCGGTGCGCACGGCGGACCTCGGTGGGTGCGGCGGGTGTGGTCGGGCTCACATTGCCAGAAGGACCCATGCGTCGTTCAATGATGTGACATCACTTGGTGTCACATACGTAAAGCCGGGTATGTCCCTATCTGGCATTGATTCCGTCGGAAGGCGCCTCCCATGCCGGATCTCGCCACTGCAGTGCACCACGTCGTGGCCGCGGGCTTCGCCCCCGCACGAGGCTTCCCGCCCAACCAAGTGATTCCAGCCACGATCGTGGCAATCGCGATCGTCGTAGCGGTCGCCCTCGGCGCAGTGCGCTATCGCCAGGGCCGGTTCGCGGGGCTCGAGCGGTGGGCGGCCCGATCCGAGCAGGCGACCGGGTTGCCGAAGTGGGCGGCGCTGCCGATCGGGATGGCGACGGTGTCGCTGCTCATCGCGGTGTTCGGCTTCTACTGGGACGTCGCCTGGCACATCGACAAGGGCCGTGACCAGGGCCCGTTCTCGACCCCGGCGCACTACCCGATCATCATCGGGCTCGTCGGCATCGCCATCGCCGGCGTGACGTCACTGGTGCTCGACACGGACGACCACCCCAACGGCCTGACGCTGCCCAAGCTGGGTCGGGTCAGTGTCGGCGGTTCGCTGCTGACGTTGTGCGGTCTGGTCGCGCTCGCCGGCTTCCCGCTCGACGACATCTGGCACACGCTGTTCGGCCAGGACGTGACGCTGTGGGGGCCGACCCACATCCAGATGATC
>Ga0070658_10000138_pt1 | contig 64195 bp, 44 predicted proteins | sample KBSC13metaG_FD_64664 | JGI IMG/M metagenome (GOLD analysis project Ga0070658, IMG submission 64664) | Corn rhizosphere microbial communities from Kellogg Biological Station, Michigan, USA - KBS C1-3 metaG | ecosystem: Host-associated > Plants > Roots > Rhizosphere > Soil ...
GGAGGGCGAACGCATGAACGGTCTTTTGTTGGCATGGGTGTTGTTGGTGGCGCAGGCGGGGAGGACCGGCCCTCCGGAATGGCAGACGACGTATGAGCGGTCGGGGTATGTTGCGACGGGGCGGTATACGGAGGCGGCGGAGTACTGCCGTAAGCTCGCGTCGGCGTCGCCCTACGCGCATGTTTTGAACTGGGGCGTGAGTCCGCAGGGTCGCCCGATGATTGCGCTGGTAATGAGCAAGGAGAGGGCGTTTACTCCGGAGGCCGCGCGGAAGAGTCCGAAACCGTTGGTGATCCTCAATAACGGCATCCATAGCGGGGAGATCGAGGGCAAGGACGCGGGCCTGGCTCTGGCCCACGATATCCTGGTCACCCAGACCAGGGCGAGTCTGCTGGATCATGTGAATCTGCTGTTCATCCCGATCTTCAGCGTCGATGCGCATGAGCGGTTCAGCCCGTATAACCGCATCAATCAGAATGGACCGGCGGAGATGGGTTGGCGATCGAACGCCGTCAACCTGAACCTGAACCGGGACTGGATGAAGGCGGATGCGGAAGAGATGAAGGCGATGCTGCATCTCCTGCACACCTGGAAACCCGACTTCTTCTTCGACAACCACACCACCGATGGCGCAGACTGGCAGTATGCCAGCCAGCTTGCGGTGCCCGTGGCGCAGAACCAGGGTCCGGCGCAGGTCGCCTGGTCGCAGCAGATGCTGACGACGGTTCTGCCGCGCGTGGAGGCGGACGGCTTTCTCACCGCGCCCTATTTCGACGGCGTGAACTACGAGCGTCTGGACCGCGGCTTCAGTGTCTCCGACTTCCCGCCCCGTTACTCCACCGGCTATCTGGCCACCCTCAATCGCCCCAGTATGCTGGTCGAAACCCACATGCTCAAGCCCTACAAGATGCGGGTGGAGACGACCTATAGCCTGAACATGCGGGTCATCGAATATGTGGGCGCGACGGCGGATACGTTGAAGGCCGCGAACCGGGAGGCGGACGCGGCGGAGGCCCGGATGCGGCCGGGCGATAGAGTCGTGCTGAATGTGCGCACCACCAACGCCACCCGACCGTTTACCTTTCGCGGGCTGGAGTACACCCCGTTCAAGAGCGAGGTCTCCGGCGCACTGACCCCGGCCTGGTCTCGGAAACCTCACGATACTCCGACGACGATTCAGGACCAGTTTGCGCCCGCACTGACCCTTCCTGCTCCTGCCGCTTACGCGGTTCCGCCGCAGTGGAAAGAGGTCATCGCGCTCCTGGAACTTCACGGCCTGCATAGCTTCCGCCTGAAACAGCCCCTCTCCGCCCCCTTCGACACCTATCGCTTCGACACGGTGACATGGCCTGCCGCCCCCTTCGAGAGCCGGTTTCAGCCCCGCTTCAAGACGATCCCGGTGAAGGAGGAACGCACGCTGCCGGTTGGAACCGTCGTGGTGCCTATCAATCAGGTCGGAGCCAAACTGTTGATGCAGTTGCTGGAGCCGGAAGCTCCCGATTCTCTGGTACGATGGGGCCTCTTCAACACCGTCTTTGAGCAGAAAGAGTACTTCGAGGACTACGCGATGGAGCCGATCGCCCGCAAGATGCTGGCGGAGAACCCGGCGCTCAAAGCCGAGTTTGCGGAGCGCTTAAAGGACCCGGCGTTCGCCGCGAGCCCACGCGCCCGACTGGAGTTCCTGAACGCGCGTTCCCCCTACGCCGACTCCCACCTCAACAAGTACCCGATCGTGCTGCTGACCGCAGAACAGCAGCACGCCGCCGAACACCACAAATAGCCTTCCGTGCAGTGAAGGGTGCAGACAAAAGCCTGATTCTCTGCTGTCAGAGAGGGTCTCCCTGTCACACTCTCAGCGAACTCCCGTTACTGAATCCAGTGAACTTTCTTCCCTGGTGGAAGTCTATAACTGTAGATCCACGATCCACGATGATCGATCCAGTCTGCTTTCGGGCAGACCTGATGAAAGGTAAAACCATGAAAATTAATCATAAGATCGGCTGGCTGCCGGTCGTACTCCCGGTCCTTTTCGCGTGTACTCTGACGGGCGCGCAGGCGCAGCGGCGAGAGCGGTATGAGCCACGAGAGCGATACGAGCCACGGGAGTCACGACCTGGTCCCATGGTACAGGAGGCGGCGGACATCGCGCATCGGGCCATGCGTGATAAAATTCTCCATGAAGCTCATGACCGCTTCGAAGTTCGGTTCGATACGACCGATGTCACGTCCCTCGGCCGTCGCGGAGAGCGCGAAGTGACCGGGCGCGGGTTCTTCCGTCGCCGTGGCAAAGAGCCGCAGCGCTTCACCTACCATATCACGGTCAACCCGCGTGACGGCGTCGCATATCGTGCCGGTTATGACATCCGATAAGAGGACGTTCGTAACGGAGACGACCACGCGAGAGAACGCGGCAAATCCTCTCAAATCGAACCTTGCTCAATTCCCGCAGGGATAGAGAGCGCTCCAGTCGAATAGACGGACACACTCTCTCCCTGCGGGGTTTCTATGTCCAACTCACCTTCCGTTGCATCCTCTCCAACTTCAACCAATCCTGACTCGCTCATGCGGCGTTGGCTCGAAGTCTTTGTCCTGGGATTTAGCGAGACGCGCAGCCTGACGCATCCCTATCTCGCGCGGGAGATCCAGCCCTCGATCTGGCTGCTTTCGGACGCGCCACGCCGTTCGGGGCCGTACCGCAGATCGGAACTCGTCGCCTGGGAACAGGAACCGGATGCGGTGATGAACGCGATACGGCAGGCCGGTCAGGACCGTGTCGCCCTGTGCGTCATGACGACAGACCGGGCGCAGGCTCAAATCGAAAAGGACCGCTACAAGCAGCTCGGCTTCCGTTTCAACGGCACGGAACCGCTCTTCATCGCGGATCTGAACACCGGAACGCCCCCGCCTCAGCGTGCCGAGATCGTCCGCGTGACCTCCGAGCAGGGGGCCGACCGCGTCAAAAAGGCAGCCCGCAGTCGCCAGATCACCGCCGCCGATCTCGTCTCACCCGCCCCCTCCGTCAGGCTTTATGCGGCGTTTGACGGTGAGGATGCTCTCGGCTGGGTACGCAGTGTCACCACGCACCCGGATCGCGCCTGGGTCTCCAATCTCTATGTCCGCAACGAAGCGCGTGGTCAGGGGATCGGGCGCAGCCTGATGGCGACCATGCTGGCAGATGACGCCAAACATGGCATCCAGCAGAGCGTTCTGCTTGCCAGTGGAGCAGGAGCGCGCCTCTATCCCCATCTAGGATATACCCAACAAGGCATCCTCTGTATCTTTACGCAATGACGCTGCCACGTTCGTTATCCTTCCTTTTAGAAAAAGCCGCTCGTTTTCGAGCGGTGGCTTTTTCCGGTAGGAGTTTTGTGTATTAGAGGGCATTGATATACTTGACGCACTTGCGGACAGACGAAAGCGACGGCCGCTTCAAACCGAGAAGGCAAAAGCGGTTGCAGGCCTTAGAGACGCACTCATTCAGTCTTTTGGCTACCCCGTAACAATTCCTCGGATTTCGTCTCCCCACTTTCCATAGCGGCCCGTAATAACGTCGTGTTGGGTGCCAGTGGTTCCTGTGAGGCGCGCACCAGGATTTCTTCGGGGGAGAGTGTGGACGGAGTAATAGGTGGTACGTATGGAATCGTAGCTATCTTCTTTCGCCAACACTTCCTGAGTTCATGCACCATGACAAGGGTCCAAATCCCACATGGCACTAAAGTACAAAATGCCCCCCCAAGTTGTCCTGCAATGAACGAGCACTGCGGTCATGAATAAGATTGTGCAAAAAAACGCGATAATAAATCCTGGAACGATTAGGGCAACCAACACCAATATACAAATTATGGTCGCAAGCAAGTATTCCTTCCCCATCTTCCGAAGGTAGTTCCACCTCTTTTCCTTCCGGTCTCGTACGCGGTTCATGGCTCCTCCCTTCACATCCGCTACGCCAACTTCTGTAGTAAGTATTTCATGTGTCCGGTAATCAGTTCGTCGTAAGCAAGCGGTTTTCCTTTCACCCTTTTATAGTGAGCCAGCCGCCGGTCCTTCTACCCTCTCTGTTGCCTGTGCCCGGTGCCGTTTCCGGGTCGCCTTGACAAGGCTACCGCCATTGTCGCTGTAAACAATGTCTCCGCGAAATAGCAAGAGTGAAACGAGTAGCGTCGAAATCTGCTGCAACAGCCTGAGAATTCTCAAGCTGTTGTTCTGGGTGCGTCAAGTATATCAATGCCTATTAGAGGATAGGCATGAACAATTAGCAAGAACGCGATTTTGTGTTCCCTTGGATTTATCCATGCGAGATACAAAATCGCAATGGGCGAGAGCCGCGTGCTTTTCTCTTGACAAGCAGACATAATTGGGTATAATAAAGAGGTGAAACTTCGCCAAGCGATCAAGTTCAGATTGTATCCCACCAAGTCCCAGGAGACTCGCCTGCGAGAGATCCTAGGCACCTGCTGTGACGTCTACAACTCCTTCTTGCACTGGCGTCGCTACGACTACGACCTCTTTGGTACTTCTCCCTCCTACTATGAGCAGAAAAAAGCTCTGCCCCGCTGGAAAAAGGAGCATCCAGAACTGGGTGAGGTGTATTCCCAGGTTCTTCAAGATGTTTGCAGGCGCGCCGATCTTGCCTACCAATCTTACTTCGATCGACTGGCCGATTATCAGTTTCGCAAAGCCATTGGCAAGCTCAAGGAAGAGGAGAAGTGTCCCGGTCCTCCTCGCAACAAAGGCAAAGGTGTCTATGACAGTATCACCTACACTCAGACTGCGGCTTTTGAGATGGAAGAGAATAGTATCTCCTTCTCTAAACTGGGCACCATCAAGGCCGTGATCCATCGCCCTCTTCCCGGCATTCCCAAGACCTGTACGATCCAAAGGCAGTCGGGGAAATGGTTCGCGACGATTTCCTGTGAAGTCGAAGCCGAATTCCTCCCGGAGAGTCAGGAAGCGGTTGGTGTGGATGTTGGCCTTCATCACTTCGCCATCACCAGTGATGAAGAGTTTATCGACAATCCTCGCTTCTTTCGACAGGACGAAAAGGCTCTGGCCAGGGCACAGAGAAAGTTCGACAAGGTCAAGAACAAGCATCGTTCTCCTCAACGCCACAAGGCCAAGAGAGTGCTCGCTCGTAAGAATGAACGCATCCGAAACCGAAGACACAATTTCGTGCATCAAGTCAGTCGCAGATTGGTGGACCGCTACACACTGATTGCCATGGAGAAACTGTCTGTCGAAAACATGATGGCAACTCCCCAAGCCAAGCCGGATCCAGAGAATCCTGGCAAATTCTTACCCAATGGTGCCAGTCGCAAGTCTGGCCTCAACAAGAGCATTGCGGATGCCGCCTGGTCGATGTTCCGAAATGTCCTCACGTCGAAAGCTGAAAAAGCTGGTCGTGTGGTCGTGAGTGTCGATCCGGCTTATACCTCGCAGGACTGCTCCGAATGTGGAAGGCGTGTTCCCAAGACTCTCAATGAGCGTTGGCACACCTGCCCTCATCCGGACTGTGGGTTGTCGATCCATCGCGACATCAACGCCGCGAGAAACATCCTCAAGATAGCACTCCTAATCTCTGTAGGGCTGTACAGAGTCGCGGCTTGATCGCGTAGAAGCCCCGCGAGTTATCGCTGGGGAGCAGTCACAAGGAGGTTCCCGTGTCCGACCTGCAAACCCAATCGGCTCTCCCGCTGCCCGCCAGCCCCGACCTGCGCCATCTGAAAGATCAGGCCCGCGATCTTGTGCGCGCCCGATCCGCCCGCACCCTCTCCGAAGCGCTGTTCCGTATCGCCCGCCTCTACGGATATCCCAGTTGGCCGAAGTTGAAGGCGTACGTCGAGTCGCTTGGCCTCGTCGGTGAACTCAAAACCGCCATCGATGCCAACGATCTCCCCGCGGTGCGTCGCCTCATGACGCGCTATCCCGACCTGCACCGCGCTCGCCTGGGTTACAACGACAACGGCCCGCTCACCTGGGTCGCGGAGTGTCGTGTGCCACGGGTCGCGCCTTCTTCCACCCGCCTCGCGATGGCCGCCTGGATGATCGAGAACGGCTCGGATATCCACCAGGGCGGCGATGGCCCTCTGATGCGCGCGGCGCTCGACGACGACCGGATCCCGATGATGGAGCTGCTGGTGCGCTATGGCGCGGATGTCAATGCGCTGTGGGACGGGCGCTATCCGATCGTGTGCGCGCCCTGCGAGACCCTTCAGCCCGCGGCGCTGCGCTGGCTGCTGGAGCAGGGAGCGGACCCGAAGATCGACTCCGCCGACTACGGCAGCCCGTTTGCGATGGTCGTCGCGACCTATGCGCGCAACCCCGAGGGCAAGCATGGCTGTCTGGAGGCGTTTGCCGCGAACGGCTTCCTCCTGCCCGACACGCCGCCGATGGCGGTTCATCGCGGCAGCATCGCCTTGCTGGAGCAGCATCTCCACCGCGACCCCAAACTGCTGCAACGCCACTTCACGCTCGATGACATCTATCCCGCCTCCCTGGGTATTCGTCCCGGAGACGGTCTGCACGGCACGCCTCTGGAAGGCGCGACTCTCCTGCATCTGGCCGTCGAGTATCAGGAGGAGGAGATCGTGCAGTGGCTGATCGCACAGGGGGCGGATATCGATGCCCGCGCGCAGAACGAGGAGGTTCAGGGCGCGACGCCTCTCTACCACGCGGTGGTGACGTGCGGCGAGAAGACCGACACGATGGCGCGCCTCCTTCTGGATCATGGCGCAAACCCCAATGTGCGCGCCGACCTGCGCAAGCAGTTCCGCCACATGGGCGATCCGGAGCGCGAGAAGATGCACGAGTTTCCCGATGTCACTCCACTCTCCTATGCCCGCAGGTTCCAGGAGCCCTGGATGGTGAGTGAACCGGCGGTCGCACTCCTGGTAGAACGGGGAGGCGTCGCATAACACATCAGCCCGCTGAGAGCCGTCATACATACGGCCGCTCTCAGCGGACTGCCTTCTTCAGCGCGGATCCTCATCGAGGATTGAAGGGCGAGTACTGTTCCAACGTCCAGCGCAGCGGGACGGCGTTGTCCGTCTGAAGCACAGACTCGATGTCGAAATGAACGGCACGCTGCGCGCCCGGAAACCGCGCGACCGGTGCTGCCTCCCAGAGGATCTGCGCCTTTCCCGTCAGTTGCAGAGTCGCTCCGGTCTCGAAATCGACGAATAGCAGCCCGGCATTCGGATTGACCGCAAGGTTTCCCAGGGTGTTGAACATATTGTTGCCCGCATAGTCCGGAAAGGCCAGCGACCTCTCATCGAGGACATGGATGAAGCCGGGCAGGCCGCCGCGATGGGAGGAGTCCGCGCCGCCTTCCTTATGGATACTGGCAATGAAAACGGTGTCGGAGCGCGCAATCCACGCCTGCTGTGCAGCCGAGAGCTGCGCTTCGTGCTGGGTGATGGAGGCTCTGGCGTGTGCCCTCGAATCCGAGGTCAGCAGGCGAGTCTGAATGTACTTGGGACAGTTACCATAAGCCTGCTCGACATGCAGTTCAAACCCGCCTTCGGCCCGCAGTTTAGCCTTGCCGTTCACTCGTATGCGACTCCGGGTTTCCAGTTCGACTGCCATCAATCCTACATCGATCCCCTCGTGCATCGCCTCCGGCGTATGGAGATTACGCGCAAGCGGATCGCCCGGCACCGGATCGGCATCGATCCACACCGTGCGCGCATCGATCGCCTGCATAAAGCCCGGCTCTCCCCACACCAGCGAGGACCATACCGCTCCCTGCGCATCTGCGGACGCGACGACAGCTATGGGCTGCTCCTGCAAGAAATCCTGCACGGCCTCCGGGATCGAGGAGTGGATCGCATTGGCCAGGCGATTCGCCATCCTCGTTACTCCCGCTCGCTCCTGTACCTCTCGCTCACCCTCATGAAAAACAGATTTCATGCCATCTCTCCTTCCCGCGCTTCCTCATTGAAGGCGATCTCTCCTCACAAGCTAACCTTCATTAATAATGAACACCGGTTATACACTCAGAGTTCCTAACTTGCGAAAATAAACTTCAGCGGTTAAAATGACCTGTGGAAACCGTTGAAATAGAAGATCAGAGAAAATGGAGGCGATCGAAATGTCTTTTCTCTTTCTGGGCAACCGGCTGTGCCTGGATTTTATCGATACGGAGATCATTGCAAGTGGACAACGCGCGAGCCTGATCCAAAGTTTCGAGGATCTGAGAGCGTGGTTGATCGAGTCGGGGGCAGCAAGTCAGGAAGAGATCGAGGAGAGTACTGCATCCTGGAATGTGGATCAGAAAGTAGGGTTGGTGCACGAGGCGCTGGCGCTTCGCGACCATCTGCGCCGCATGGCGGAACAGGTCACGGCGCATGAGGATGTCTCGGACGCCGTTATCGCCGCCATCAATGCGTCTCTGCAACAGCGCCAGGGATATCAGGTCTTGCGTCGGGTCGCAGCAGGGTATGCTGTGATCACCCACTACAACGAGAGCGCCTCCGGGCTTCTGACTCCGATCGCCGCTTCCGCCGCCGATCTGCTGGCGCAGTCCGACCTCCGGCACCTCCACAAATGCGAAAACCCGGAGTGCATTCTCTATTTCTACGATACGAGTAAGAACCATGCGCGCCGATGGTGCAGCATGGCAGCGTGCGGCAACCGCTCGAAAGCCGCTGCCCACTATCGCAAGAGCCGCAGCAAGCCGACAGAGGTATCGGACGTCACAACTCCGAGTAATCCTACGTGACGGTGAAACCGTTCTGTTGAACGCTCTGCTGAAAGAGCGTTTCGTCCAGAGCGAGGCCGAAGCCTGGTGAGGCTGGAATGGTGACAAAACCATTATCGATGGTATAGCCGGAGGCGTCGATACCTGGCGTATGGACTTCGTCCCACTCGACGAATTCAAAGCGAGGAAGGGCAGCGGCCAGATGCCCGGTCACGTAGTTGCCGAGCTGCGCCCCATAGTGATGCGGGGCGCAGCGAATCGCGGTGGAAGCGATCTCCTGCCCCAGGGCCAGCCAGCGGAAGACACCGTAGCCGAAAATATCGTACTGCAGCACATCCACCAGACCCTCCCGCGCCCAGCTCACGAGTGCGGGAGCCGCATCGCCTTCCCCATCGGCGATCAGGGTCGGCATATCATGTGCCTGCATCCACTCCTTCAGATCACGATAGAGCACAGGATCTTCGTGGAATGCCTCCTCGATCCAGTAGATGTTGCGGCCCACTGCTTCCAGAACTTCCTTGGTCAGGTTCAGATTCCAGCCGTTGTTGGCGTCCAGCATCAAGATTCCATTATGTCCGATGGAAGCACGAACAACCCCAATGATAGCGATATCCCGTGAAGTTCCTTCTTCGAGAGGCATGTGCCGCGCGCCGCGTCCGACTTTGACTTTGAACGCTCGGTGTCCCTTCTCCCATCCCTCTCGCGCCTCCTGCGCCATCAAAGCCATGGCATCCACATGATCGCTCAGATGCAGATCGTCGAAATAGAGAGAGGTGTCGTAACAGCGTACGCGCAGAGGAGAAGACGGTCGTTCGGCCGCGAAGAGCGCATAGACCGGCAGACCAGCGCGCTGACCGATGAGGTCGAGCAGTGGGAACTCCAGAGCACGGTAGAGCGGAGGGGATTGCGCCTCGACGGCGAAGAGTTCGCCCAACGATTTGCCGCACAACCTCTGGGCGCTCTCACGGTTTAGCGAAGCGCGGCCCCAACCCATCACGCCGTCTTCTGTGGTAAGACGAGCCACCGGAACATTCACCTGCAATCCATGCGCCCCCAGCCGCGCATTGCTGCCGGCATGACGCGGCCGGGTTCCCTGCAAGCGGCACCACTCGATACGGTCGATACGCGCATTGGCATCGAACGGAACACCTTTGAGAAAGTCATGGGGATGCATGATAGCCTCTCTTCTTCGAGTATGGAAATGGGCGCCACTGACAGCAGTCAACAGCAGATCACTGTTCGGGTAGACAGCATCGATTTCCTGTTTGTGTCCACACGAGAAGGACGTTGGCCACGCAATTCGTTCCACTCCAAAACGCCGCAACGATGAAACCTCCGAATTTCCTGACCGTAGTTCGATGTATGGATGTACCGACTGTTCCCTCACCACTTCTATTGAACGCTCCGTCAATCAACCCACCATTTCCTGAGAGGGAGCCTGATGCCGGACTGCGTGTCGAGGTGGGCGCGCAGACGTTGCGGATCTTTCGGCGAGAGGCGCCTGTCACGGTGTTGGGACCGGGGCGACGGGCGGTGATCTGGGTGCAGGGCTGCCCCTTTGCCTGCCGGAACTGTATTGTGCCGGAGTCGTGGGAGGCAGAGGGCGGCGAGCGGGTCTCGGTCGCAGAACTGGTAAGTTGGGTGTTGGAACAGTCGGACATCGAAGGGCTGACGATTTCAGGTGGTGAGCCGATGGCGCAGGCCGCGGCCTTGACACAGTTGGTTTGTCAGGTCGCTGCACAGCGGGATCTGAGCGTGGTCTGCTATACGGGATACACGCATGAGCATCTGTGCAGGCATGGAACACCGGAGCAGCAACTTCTTCTTCAGCACATCGACCTCCTGATCGACGGCGTCTATCTGGAGCAGCGTCATGCCGATCTGCTCTGGCGCGGATCGGCGAATCAGCGGTTGATCTGCCTGTCGGAACGCTATCGGGAGTTGGTGGCCACGCAGACCGCGGAGACGGATCGTTCGGCGGGCATCGAGTTTTTTAGGAATGCGCAGGGAGCAATCGCCTTTGCAGGGGTGCCGAAAGAGGCCGGATTTCGGGAGGAGTTCGCGCGACGGATGGCGCAATTCGGTATCGCGCTTGGTACAGAGAACGGGGGGGACAGATGAGCGGAGCCAAGTTTATGCTTCCGATGCTGACGGCCGATGTGCAGATGGTGATCGACGCGGAGAACGAGATCTCTTTCAAGTCCGCCTCGGAACGGCGACGCGATGCGGCGGAAGAGGAGCGGCAGCGGCGGCTGGACGATACCCGCAATGTCTGCCTGGTGGAGATGCGGGACGCCTATGTGCTGCTTCAGACGCGCGATGCGCTGGAGCCGCAGGAGGTGGTGCGTCTGCGGGCGGAGTGCGAGGCGGTGCGGAGCGCACTGCAGGCCGCGCCGACTGACAGGGCGATCCGTGACGTCGCCACCCGTATCCCCGATCTGATCTATCAGGTGCGCCGCGCGATTGCCGAGCATCAGGATCAGGCGGTGTGGGCACAGCATCAGGCCCAAGAGCAGCACCAGCGCAGTCTGCGTCAACAGCGCATAGAGATTCAGCGGGTCTCGACGGAGCTGCACGCCCTGATCGTCGGGATGCAGGCGGACCCGATGGTGACACGCTGGCATCAGCACGGAATCGCCCGCCTGGGAGCGGAGATCGAGCAGGTCGTTGGGCGTGAACAGGCGCTGCCGTTCCTGGAGGAGGCGAGCCGCCGAGCCGCGACGATGATCACGGAGGCGAAGGCCGCGCAGTTGAAGGCCGACCAGCGGGACTATATCGCCCGTGGGATCATGCAGTCGCTGGCGAATATGGGCTTCCTGGTCACCGATCCTGCCGCCGAACATCCGGACCACCCGGCCACCGCGAAGATCGTGCGCGCCGCCAGCGCAAGCGGCAAATCGATCGCCGTCAGCGTGCCGGTCGAAGGCGAGGTCTGGTATGAGATCGACGGCTATATGAAGACGACTGAAGCGACCGTCGGTGGCGAAAACGCCCTGGCCTGCGACGAGGGCGAGCAGGTGCTGAACGAGATGCACGCGAAGCTGAATGAAGAGTTTCATGTCGAGACGAGTGAGATCTGGTGGGAGGATAAGGATCCGCAGCGTATCCTACGGAGGGCGGAGAGCCTGCCTGCCACCGCTCCGGTACAACGGCGGGAGAACGTCGGATGACCGATTTCACGGCGCACACGCCGCTCTCTTCGCGCTGGATCCTCGACTTCGAGAAACAGACGCAGCGCCGCAAACATATCCTGCTCTATGGCAATATCCACGACCAGTTCCTCTGGCGCGGCCACTATCTGACCGCGCATGAGTTCTTTACCGCCTACTTCCAGAGCCTGCACTTCGACCTGATCGTGCGCTACGATCCCGTCGATGGCTTCGCTTTTGTGGATGACAGTGGGAAACCCCGCAGCCGCCCCGGCAACGATCAGCCGCTGCCTGCCACTATGCGGCAGCGCTTCGAGGAGGCGGTCAAACGTGGGATCGTCGAGAGCAATCCCGGCCTCTCCGGTCGTGCCCCTACTGCCAACGAGACGACGATAGCGATGCCTGCCGACCCCATGACCCCGCCCGCGCGCCAGAGTCCGGGCGGCGGCACGGGCCTGTTCTCCACACGTCGGGCGGCTCCGGAAGAGGCGTTCGGCAACCTGCGCGTCGTGATGGCGCAGGATCGGATGTCGGCGGTCGCGCTGGTCGATCTGGGCGATATGCTGACGACGGAGGCGGGCCGCTACGCTGCCTGCGAACGCCCCCTGCTCATGCTGCTCAAGAAGGTGACCCTGGAGGCGGGCGTCATCCGGCACGGCCCGCTGCTGGGCTACCGCAATACGCTGATCGTCACCGCGGGCGATCTGCGGCGCGTGCCGGAGTGGTTCTACCACGACAACCCTTTTGTGGCGCTGGTGCAGGCCGCGCGTCCCAACCGCGAAGAGCGGCGGCAGTTCGCCATCAATTTCATGCAGCCCGGTCCCGCTTCCGGCGGCTTCTTCGGCGGTGACTGCCTCAACGCGACCCGCGCGGAAGGCAAGACGCACTCGGAACTGGAACAGGTGGCCGATGAGTTCTCCGACCTGACCGAGGGCGTGCAGGCGATGGATATGGAGGCGCTGCGCCACACCTCCTGGAAAGAGCGCATCCCCGTGCGGGTCCATGAGATGTGGCGACTGACCGACTACTTCAAGTTCGGCCTACGCGACGACCCGTGGGAGCAGTTGAAGCCGGAGCGCGTACGCCGCGCCCGCGCAGAGCTGTCCCGCACGGTCATCGGGCAGCCGGTCGCCGTCAACGCGGTCACGACCATGCTCACCGCCGCGCGCGTCGGGCTGACGCTCTCCGGAGATGCCAGCGGGCGCACGGGCAAGCCGAAAGGCGTCTTCTTCTTTGTCGGGCCGACGGGAGTCGGCAAGACGGAACTGGCAAAGGCGCTGACCAAACTGGTCTTCGGAGATGAGCAGGCGTTCGCCCGTTTTGATATGAGCGAGTACAAAGAGGAGCATGCCGCCGAGAAGCTCGCCGGCGCGCCGCCCGGCTACGAGGGCTACGAAGACGGCGGGCAACTCACCAACCGCGTGCTCGAAAAGCCCTACAGCATCCTGCTCTTCGATGAGATCGAGAAGGCGCATCCGCGGGTGCTCGACAAGTTCTTACAGATTCTGGAAGACGGACGTCTCACGGACGGCAAGGGCCAAACCGCCTATTTCAACCAGACCGCGATCATCTTCACCAGCAATATCGGCGCTTCCGATCTGACGGACGCCCAGACCGGGGTCCGCCTGCGCGAAGGTATCATGAATCGGGTGCGCCTCGACACCATGCATGAGTTCTCGTATGAGGATGTGCGCAACCATTTTCAAGCGGAGGTCGATTGGTACTTCACCAGCCGTATCGGTCGCGCCGAACTGCTGAACCGCCTTGGCGACAATATCGTGGTGTTCGACCTGCTGCGCCCGGAGTTCGTCACCGGCATCGCGCAGAAGTTCCTGGCCAAACTAATCACCTCCGCTCAGGAGAAGTATCGCCTGACGCTCCATTTCCTGCCCTCCGTGCTGGAGGTGATGGCGGTACGGATGGCGCAGAAGGACAATCTGCTGTTCGGTGGGCGTCGTATTAAGACGCTGCTGGAATCGCTGGTCGAGCGGCCCCTGAACGGCTGGATCTTTGAGAACTACCCGGATCTGATCGCATTGGGCGGCAGGACGTTGGAGTTGGGGTTGACGCAAGAGGCCAAGCTGGAAGTTCGGGAGGCAGACGATGATGTTTGAGATGGACCTGGCGTGGGATCGCCCCGCGCGCAGCGGCCCACAGCCGACCACGCATATTCTGCGGGTACGCCTGCGCCCTCTGGCACAGAACACCCTCCCCACCGCCTTGCCGCTGCGTCTGGCCATCGCCCTGGACACCAGTGGCTCGATGGCCGGAGCGAAACTGGAGAGCGCCAAAGCCGCATGCCGTGCCGTGCTCGCGCTGCTGCGTCCGGAAGATCGCTTCTCGTTGGCGGCGTTCGGGGATACGCTTCAGCCCTTCCTCAATGCGGTGCCGGGAGGCGAGGAAGGCGCAGGAGAAGCGGCGTTCACCACGCTGCACGCCCTGGGGGTGACCCGCACCGATCTGGCGCTGGACTGGCTGGCCCGCGCACTGCCCGCCGAACCGAACACCCTGCGGATAGCGATGCTGATCACCGACGGCCATCCGACCGATGCGCAGGGACATCTCCTCTCACACGCCGTTCCGTTACTGGCCCAGGCGACCGATCTGGGAGATAGAGGGATCACACTTCACACTGTAGGATTGGGCAACGCCGCCGATTTCCATGTCGGCTTTCTGGCGGAGTTGAGTGATCGAGGCCGCGGCGCATTTCTCTATGCCGACACTCCGCAAGCGTTGGCCCCGCAGTTGCGCGCGCGCCTGAACCGCGCCCAGTCGATTGCGGTCGCGGATTCCGAACTCCAGCTCATGGCACTGGCGCCTGGAGTGCAGATCACATCCGCCTGCCGCCTGCGTCCGGAGTTTCTGCCGCTGGCTCCCGCCGCGCCATCCGAACCAATACAAGTCACGCTGCCGGCGCTTGGCGGAGACGCCCCGACCGACCTACTGCTCTCTGTCACCGTGCCGCCGCCTGCCTTCGGGGATTCGCTCGGCCTGCGGGATGTCCTGGAAGTGCGCCTCCACCTGGGCGATACCAACCTCTGCGGCATCGCCTCCATCACCTCGACCGCTTCCTACCGTGAAGGTCAGCAGCTTACGGAGGATGTCGATCAGGATCGTCTCTCGTGGGAACTCAACACCTACAGCACCGCACTCACTCGCACCACCGACAGCCATCGCACCTCGGCCCTGCTCTCCGACATCGCCTATGCCGCCCGCCGCACCGGTCGATCCGATCTGGCACAGCAGGCCGCGCAGGAACTCGATACTCTCCAGCGTACCGGCGCCGTCAGCCCGCACGGATCCGCCAGTCTGCTGACCTCGACGCGCGAGTTGGGAGGACACTAGGCCGATGGGTGGTTTCGGACAGGATCCCATTCCCGGCTACGATCTCGCCAAAGAGGACACGCCAGCACTCCGTCTGACGCCGGAGACCGCCGCCCTCCGCCTCCTCAACGGCCCCGCCGCCGGGCGCACCTATCCCCTGAATGCTCTGCGCCTGCTCGTCGGACGCTCTGACCCCAAAGCCGCCATTCACGCCGACATCGATCTCACCGACTGCGAGCAGGGCGCTACCCCCATGATCTCCCGCCGCCACGCCGAACTGCAATGGGCCGACGAGACCCTCCGCCTCATCGACCTCGGCAGCGCCAACGGCACCTGGCACAACTCCGAACGGCTTGCCCCTGCGAATGGCAAGCCGATCTCCACCTGCGTCTCGCTCACTCTTGGCGACCGCATCCGTTTCGCCAACCTGGAGTTCGAACTCATTGCACGATAGCTCCGGAATCTCAGCTTCTATCTTCTCCTTAGGCAATGGCGGCTCAGGTCTGGTCTCTGCCCCGATGATCTGCGTTTCCGGCACATGCTGACGCCGCTGACCAGGAGCAGTCCGCCGAGGGACAAGGCAGAGATGGGCTCAGGAGTAGCAGCAGCGCTCCCTGCTCCGACAACCACCTGAAAAACGCCGGTAGGATTGTCAAAACCGGATTCAAATCTGCCGGTAATTTCTGTCGGTTCCCAATGATACCCATGGACGGGGCCGTACGCCCACCAAAGATCGTGTTGGAAGCTGGAGTCGTCAAGGCCCTGATTGGCATCGGCAGTCGCCATGAGATAGTAGTGCTCGTTATTCGCCAGCGTGATGGGGCTTGCAGCAACGGAGACGAGATTTGAGGGATCAAAGGAGTCTTGCCCAGCATTGGGTTGCCCATTCGTGTGTCCGGTCCAACTTCCGAGCCGTGTCCAGAGTGACGAATCCGTTTGATGCGATGCTCCACTCGTAAAAAGGGTAAGGTGGAAGTCGTAGATCCCGGCGACCGGACCGTTTCCAACGCCGACTTTGAAACCGGTGAGGGATTCGCCCGCTTGAACGTTCGTCGGTACGAACTCGAATGTCGGGCTATTGCCGTGATAGGTGCCGAGCGCAGGGTCGCCATCCGAGAGATTGTACGCGCTAAAAGCGCCGGGCCCCGAGTAAAATCCGTTCCCGGGCAATCCTCCCGCGCCGACATTGTCGAACACGACATGATCTGCTCTTGCAGCAGCAGCGGTCAACGCCAACAGGGCTGCCAGAGATACCCCCCGTAAGTTTACGATTCGGAATGTCATGCTCGTCAATCTCCTTTGTACGCATCACCGTGCATCGCAGCCACGAATATTTGGCACGCTGCCTGACCGGCCTGCACTGTTTTAGTGTCGAACTCTGCCGGCAACCGGCCATCAGGCTGGCTGGTTCTGTTGCTGTTCAAAACATAGTTGTCTCGGCCCGGGCGGCTAAACGCATAGGATATGATAGCCTGCTCCTATTATCACAGGGGTTATCAAAATTAAAGGAAATCGGACATCAAGCGGCGAATTTTCGAATAGGCAGGATGTAGAGAATACTGTAGAAGGGACTCCCATCGTTTGATCGCTAAGAAACAACTGGCTATCACTCTATTCGGCTCGATGGAGATTCGTGTGGACGGTCAGCCGATCCCGCGCCTCCGTACGCGCAAGGGATACTGGTTGTTTGGCCTTCTGGTCCTGAAGCATGGCGCCGAGATCCGGAGGGAGTGGTTGGCAGGCACACTTTGGCCCGAGAGCAGAGAGAGTCAGGCCCGAGCCAACCTGAATCTCAGTGTCACGGATCTGCGAAAAGCGCTTGGCAGTCAGGCGTTTCGTCTGCAATCGGTAACGATGTCCACCTTACGTCTGGATCTTTCCGAAGCGGAATGTGATCTTATCACCTTCGATGCTCTGTCTAGTGGAAAGGATCGTGCCGATCGTGAGCGGGCGGTCGCCTGTTACCGAGGTGCGCTTTTAGAGGACTGTTACGAGTCCTGGATCTCGATAGAACGCGAACGGCGCGAACAGACCTACGTGCAACTGCTGGAAAATCTAGCCGAAGAAGCAGGAGACCGCAGGGACTGGCGAACGGCTGTCTACTACCTGCGGACCGTCGTAAAACACGATCCCTACCGGGAAAGCGCATTACTGCAACTGATGCAGGCGCTCACACAGATCGGGGATCCAAATGCAGCGCTCCGGGCTTACCAGGAGTTCGCTCGATTCCTGCGTCAGGACGATGTGCGGGCACACCCCTCCCAAGAGATTGAACACCTCTACCAACAGATTCGCTTTGAGGCACATCAACTCCTCAAACCCCACGTTTCTCGCTCGCTTGCTCCTATCCTGGCGCGCAAAGGCGCCTCCGTGCCGGCACGTATTACGCAGCTTATCGGCAGGGAGCAGCAGATCTCGCAGGTCGCGTCCGTGCTAAAGCGATCCCGCCTGGTCACACTGACCGGTGCGGGCGGTGTGGGCAAGACATCGCTCGCTTTAGTGCTTGCTGCAGAGGAAGCCGATGCGTATCCGCATAGCGCTGTTTTTATTGCCTTGGACGTGCTGACAGATCCCACAGAGATCCCTGGTCGAATCCTGTCGGCGCTTGGCGTCACACCCGATTCGAAGAGCCCGCCCGCCGAGGCACTAGCGCAGTTTCTCGCGAATAAGGGCATCCTGCTCGTTCTGGATAATATGGAACACCTACTAACTGCCGGCGCGGCGCAGATCCAGGATCTTCTGCGCCGCTGTCCGGCGCTCGCTATCCTCGTCACCAGTCGGCAACCCCTTGGTATTCCGGATGAAGTTAGCTGGCGCGTGCCCTCGCTCTCCGTGCCTGATTTGCGACAATTGCCCATCGACGATGTTGCTCTACTGCATCTGGCGAAGCATTCTGATGCCGTGCGGCTCTTTGTGGAGCGTGCCGTCGCCAGGCAGGCCGATTTCCAACTGAATGCGCTCAACAGTCGGGCCATCATCGAAATATGCAGCCGGCTCGACGGCATTCCTTTTGCTATCGAGTTGGCTGCGGCCTGTGTCGTTGCGCTTCCCGTGTCGGAGATTGCACGGCGCCTCGACAACTGTTACCGCGTACTGACCGAAGTGAATCCGGCCGCAGTGCCCCGACATCAGACCCTGACCGCGCTGATGAATTGGAGTTATAACCTGTTGAATCAGGCGGAGCGGACGTTGCTGCCCCGACTATCGGTTTTTATGGGCGGCTTTACCCTGGAAGCTGCTGAGGCCGTATGCACCGACTCAGCGTTGGAGCAGGGCCGTATTTTGGGCCTGTTGACCTCTCTGATAAATAAGTCCATGGTCGTCTATCAGGAGAACGATGGTACGGCGCGCTACCGCCTGCTGGAAACAGTAAAGCAGTATTCGGCGGAGCGCCTCCAGGAAGATCAGGATCCATCGGTCCTTCAAGATCGGCATGCCCTCTATTTTCTTGCTTTCGCTCAACGGCAAGAGGCACGTCTCAGTTCGGCGGAGCAGGTCATCGCTCTCGACCTATTGGACGCCGAAAATGACAATTTCGAGGCAGCACTTCGATGGAGCGCGTGTTCGCCCGACACTCTGGAGATCGCCTGCCGTCTTGCTGGTGCACTGTGGTATGTCTGGAACGCGCGGGGACAGTTTCTCCGAGGGCTGCGATGGTTGGATGAACTGGCGCCGCGTGCGGACACGGTGCCGGAGAAGGTACGCGGCATGCTTCTTCTAGGAGCCGCTTATCTAGCCTATCTTCAGGGAGACGCCATCAAACACGCTGCTTACAGCGATACCGCATTGGAACTTTTTAATGCTCTTTCGGATCGCCTCTGGTACGCGAAGAGTCTGGTGATGAAGTCCCGCAATCGGGATCTCTCCGGCACGGAAGCTCTGGCTCTGCTGCGGGAGAGCCTGGAGATTTTTCGTGTGGAAAACGATTCGGAGGGAGTTGCCGAGGCTCTTTGCCAGATGGGTACCAAAGAGTCCGGAGAGCCGGATCCTGCCATAAGAATCGCCTGGTTCGATGAGGGAATTCGCATCCATCGAAAGCGCCAGGACTATCGAAACATTGCTATCATGGCGGGAGAACTGGGATACGCGACCCTCAGAAGCGGGGGCAACCGCGAGAATTTTCGTGCGCTGTTCGAGGAGATGCTGGCCCTGGGAATCCAGTTGAACGACCGGGGCATTCAAGCGCATGCCCTCTGGCTGATGGGCTATGCTGCCGCGTATGCCGCGGACTACTCTCAGGCAAGAAGATACTACACCGGCGCCCTGGATCTGAGCCGGTTGTGTGGAGCAAAACATGGATTGGCCCTTATTCTCACGAGTTTTGCGAAGGCAGAAAGCCAACTGGGGCAGATGAAGACGGCGCGCATTCTCGCAGAGGAAGGTTTGGCACTCTACCGTGATCTGGATTACACCAGGTGCATTCAGGAGACGATGCAGTTACTGGCTCATTTCGATACGTATGCTACGGACAACTGAGCAAACGTTCGAAGTTATTGAGGACATGTAGGAGCAGAAGTTGGGTGAATTACGAACCGCCCGATTTTTTGCGTGATGTCGATTAACGACTTTCCCTTGCCGTCGATATACGCCACGTAGGCCATCGGTTCATCCCACCCTTCACGCAGCGTGAGGTTCCAGACGAGATGAGTATAGCCTTCACTTTTAAGGTCTTCAGGTTGCTTCTTCGCCTTATACGTGTCGATCAGGCCAGACGAGCTTCCACGTCGCTCGATCATAACAGCTTCCGCTTTATCGAGATGGACTGCGATACGACCTGGAGGGACTCCAAGACTGACCAATTCCTCCCATACGTCTACGCCACGCGGAGTATCATTGACGATGTAGCAGGAGATCGGAGTATCCCCTAAAGGGGCGAATTTCGTCGCCAACTCCTGCCATTTTCGGTTCGCTTCGGCGATAGCGTCCGCGGACGCAATATCGCAATCCACGAGATAGAGGCGAGTTTTCAGTAAGCCGGCGGCGACGACTTCCGGTGTCGGCACGGCAACGGTGCGAACTTTGAGTGATTCCTCGCGATCTGCTTGCGTGGAACCGGTAAGCGCGGGATTGTCATCATCACGGGGTGTACTGGACCCAGGCATCAGAGCCAGTAGTTTAATCGTGTTCTCTGTAGCAGCTAAGAATCGGTCAGAAGCATTTAAACTATACTCCGCGATTTGATCGGCAGCGTCCAAAATATCGTTCCGAGCCTCGGGGCGCCTGATCACTTCATGCATTGCGTGAGGGCGTCCCTTGGCGACGAGCGGCACGAGCGTGTACTTCGCGGCGAATGTCTTCCCACTCTGTTTCCGTCATAGGAACCGCAGGTCCGCTCTTCAGCCCTTCCAAGAGAAGTTGTTCGAGGTGAATGTCATCGCGGATCGAATTCGGCGGATCGGGCAGCGTATCCGTAAGATCTTCCTCTTCCGTTTCAACAGTAACGCGCAGTTTCTGACCGGCAAAAGCGCCTGATTGCAGCAGGGCGGTGATCTCCTCGGACGTTCCTTCTATCACCTGAGTTTGCGTCATGTTTTCAGCCCTCCCCTCTCATCTATCACCGCAAGATGTGACCGCCCTGGTGAGGGAGCACCTTGCTATCGCATCTGTTTGCCTTTGAGGGGTTTGAGGTCGGCGTCGAGGAGTTGAAACTCGTGGATGCCGTGGGGACGGAAGGTTTTGAGGGCCCAGACGATCTTCTTGTCGGGAGTGATCTCGAAGAGTTTGATGGCGTCCGGCTCTCCGGCCCCGTAGCTTTCGATGACGGTGTTGCCGTTGGCCAGACGCGCTACGCCGCAGGCATCGTGGATGGGGGCGCCGGGCAGGTCGTCGTTGGAGACGCGCCAGACCTCTTTACCCTGCCTGTCAACTTCGATGCTGTAGTTGCCGCGGGTGCAGTTGAGGAGCGTGTTGCCGTTGTTCAGGCGGATCGCGGTGAAGGGCCAATCCTTCGTATGCGCTTCCCAGACGACTTCCCCTTTCGGAGTATATTCGTACACGACGTTGTCGAGCAGTTGGGGAACGAGGTAGTGGCCATTCCCTAGTTTGCGCGCCATACGGGTCTGCATGTGCGGGTTTTCAAGCTGGCACTTCAGCGGAAACTCAACCAGGATTTTGCCTTTGCGATCGATCTCCAGCAGGCGGGGCTTTGCGCCCGATTCCGTCAGCAGAATATGCCCGCCCGGCAGCGGCTCGACACAGTCCACCTCGCTCTGCGTCCCCTTGTACTCGAACAGCGTTTTGCCGGCGCGATCGACTTCAACGATCGCGCCGTGCGGATATTCCGGACTCGTGGAGACATCCAGCAGCAGGTTCCCACTCGGCAGCATCCAGCCATCGCGGGTCGTGTGCGGGTAGGTCCAGACCGTCTTGCCCTCGGTATCCAGAATAAAGGTCTCGGCTCCGGTCGCCAGCAGTGCGTGCTTGATCCCCGTCGCAGACTCCTGCCGCGCCAACGGCGGCTCCTGCGCACGCACCGCCGCCGTCATCAACAACGCCAGACACCCCAGTCCTACTCCGCTTCGCATCTACGCACTCCTTCTCACGCCAAAATCGTCTGCTCCTCTGTTCTCGATAGGCCTCCTGTTCTCCTGCCCGGCGGCGGCAGATCTGATGACGCCTACCCACTGCCGGAGTATCCGGTCCAACAATCCCAGGTGGAGAGCACAAGCAGAGGAGCCGGAGTATCCGGTCCAACAACTCTATAAGGAGAGCACACGCAGAGGATTGGGAAGTCCGTTGGGGAACAAAAAACCGATTGGCCCGAGTCACTGTGAGAGAACTCTTGCGCAGAAGAGATCCCGGTACAGGCCCGAGCCAATCGATTTCCCAACACTGAAAACGTACTACAACAGCAGATAGGACAACAGATTATCTACTTGCGTTTGCGGCGAAGGAGGGGAACCGCTGCGAACGGCAGGCCGCCCGCAATCAGCATAAACAGCGAACTGCCTTCCGGTGTGGCCGGCGACCCGTGGTGAGTGATACCCAGGGACACCGAGTCCAGACCCAATGCAGACGGGTCTGTGGTACTCACATTATTCCGGATACCTGCCTGGATGGTGTACTGTGCCGCAACGCCGGTGAAGTCGTAGGAGAACGCCGTCCACGGAGTGGATTTGCCTACTCCGACAGTAGCCACGTTGGAACTGAACAGAATGTGATTCCCCTGCAGGATCTGGACATAGGCATCGTCATTGTTCACGAGGATGCCATTCGCCTGAAAGAAGGCGAAGCCCGAGAGGGTTTGACCTGCTCCTGCACTAAACGCCTGTGAGGTGAGGGTGGTATAGTTCGTACTTCCAGTCCCCGCGCCCGCTCTCAGAAGCGCAAAGTCGTTTCCTGCCTGAGCCGTATGTGTGATCTGTGTGGCTGGAGGTCCCAGAGTCACGGAGCCCACAACCACTCTCGAGTCGTTCGTGGTCAGAGGGGTGCCCTGTTTGACGAGCGTCCAACCCGTGAAGTTACCTGTTTCGAAATCACCATTGGTGATATTCGCCTGTGCAGGTCCAGCTACCGCCAGCAGTCCGACAGCTCCCAGCAGGGCCAGCCTGCTACTCAATCCAACACTATTCCGCATGAAACGTTATCCTTTCCATCTTTTAGATGGCAGAAAGCACTCTCTCTGATTGATGAGAATTGTACAACACTTACTCTGACTACAGAGCACCAGTGAAAACCAGGGCAAACTGATCCCGTTAAATGCCCGCAATTCCGCGTATATGGATCACGAAGAGAGCGCTCCCGCACGCGGTGCGCGGCAGCCCTCACGTCATGATTTTATTCGATCACCTCCTCTCAAGGGCGGATCGGAAGGGAGGCTATTTTGCAAATACGACTCCAGTGCCTACCCTGGCGCTGGATTTCCCGGCAAAGGCGGGTGCGACCGCCAACAGGGCGGCAGGAGTGTCCGTACCGATGGGAGGAACGGCTTCAAATCCGTCCAGCGCTTCCGTAAGAGGAAACTGTTGTCCTGAGATGCGCAAAACCATGGGCGGGCGCTGCATCGCTTGTTGAGCCTGTTGGTACTCCTGGTTCCAGGTCATCAGGCCACTAAAAGCCACGTTCCACTCCTGCGAGAGGCCACGTGCTTCCGGGGTCAGGAAAAGCCAACGGGCATTCGGAAACTGCTTCCTCAGGGACGTGATTCTGGTGTCGGTCGCAGGCATCCAGATCGAGGGGCGATTTGCATACCAGGCTGCGATCCAGGGTTGGTCGGAGAGACTGACCTCGTCCTGACGTGATCGGCTCTGCAGTGCGTGTGCAACCTGTACCTCTTGGGCCACGATCGGCTCACGTGTCGTCAGCAGAGAAGCCATCAAGGGAAATAACAGTACCGCTCCCATACCGGTAGAGGCCAGGGAAACAGCGAGGCTATTCAACTTGGCCTCCTGGAGGAGGTGCGTCAGGTAGGCGAGTGCATAGAGCAACAGTGCGGGAAATACGACCATTAACAGGCTGCCGTCGAACGTAAGGAAGGCATCCCCCAGAAAGACACCGATCAGGCAGGCAATAGCGACCGAGCGTATTTTATTGACTCCACGATCGCCGTAGCGGAAGAATAGGCCAGGGACTACAAAGAGCAAGAGACAGTTTGCCGGCATGCTTTGTAGGGCGCCCATGCCTGAGTTGACAGCGAGAAAAATCTTTAACAGGATGGACTTGAAGAGCCCCGACCCCAGATCCACATCTTCCGGGGTCATCCGATACCCGGTGTAGCCCGGATAGGCCTTTGTGGTCATCCAGAACTCAGCTCCCCGTATTCCGAAGACGGGATTCCCGGTGAGCATCCCAAAGCGCACCATCGACGGCAGAACGATCAGGCTCAACGGTAAAAGTATCCATAGCGTTGCGAGAGCACGCCGGTGCGGATGCCAACGAACGACGGCTACGACGAGGATAGGCAGTATCCAGAAGAGGAAGGGCTCCGTCAGATAGAGCAGTCCGGCCAGGATACCCGTCATGACGAGCGCCGCCTTCGGCGGTTTGATTGCCGGGTCTGTGCCCACGCTCTGGGACTTCACTGCAACACGATCCAGCGTCAGGAACAGACAGGTCGCGAGGAGCATCATGAGAGGCACACTGCTCCCCTCCGAGGCGTACTGCAACATCGCGGGGTTGAACAACAGCACCACGGCTCCGAGCAGACCGACCGAGCGATTGAAAAGACGCTGGCCCAGTAATATCATCAGGGGAACTGTCAGAATGAAACAGAGGCCGGACACGATCTGGACCACGCTGTCCTTCACCCCCAATATTCCGAATGCGAGCGCGAGTAAGAAGGGGTAGAGAGGGCCATGGGTCACGTCGGGTTGCGCAACTGCGTTCGCGCCGTGCGTCAACGCGAGGGGGCGAAGGATATAGGTGGTGAGTCCGTGACCATTGATGAGATTGCGGCCTAACTGCGCAAAGTCCATCGCGTCAGCGCGGATCAGTCCGGAGACCATGTGCCCATCGTAGAGCCACAACACCAGCGCCGCCAGTAGCGTAAGCAGCACAGCCGAAAGCCAGTTCTGCTTCTGCTTTCCTTTGCCGTCGGCGTTGCCGGCCGGCACATCCTGCGGCGGGGATACCATTCCATGCATAAGCTGTATTCTGTTCCTCATGTTCAAAGATTTAACTACAAATCGATTCATCAGATACCTTTAGTTAAGATACCGGCCGGCCATAGAATCGTGCAATCAGGAGCAAACTTTCTCGCCGCCTGTCTGGGCCTCCTTCGAGCCTGGCCTCGGTGACGCGTTCGGAATCCCTCTCCGCTCACCGCGCACGCGCGGGGCATTGCGTCCTATTCAGGGTAAAATAGCCGTAAGAAGCGGTGGGCATTGAGGAAGGGTGCGGTAACAATGCAGGCGACGAGTTGGCGGGATTTTGAGGGCAAGACGGTCGATGGCAAATACTATTTGCAGCGGCTGATCGGAACCGGCAGTTTCGGGGCCGTCTTTGTGGCGGATGAGGTGGTGGCGGATCGGTTGATTCGGCAGGTTGCGGTCAAGTTGATCGAGCCGGACGGCGCGGATAGCGAGGAACAGTTCGCGGAACTGATTGCAGCGGCGAATCTCGACCATCCTGCGCTGTTGCGCTGTATCGCGCCCGGCCAGGCCGAGATCGAGGGCAGCCTGCTGCTCTCTCTGGTAACGGAGTTGGCGCAAGAGTCGCTGGCGGATCGGCTGGCAGAGGGACCATTGGCGGCAGCGGAAATACAGAGACTGGCGGAGACGCTTGGCAGCGCGCTGGCCTATCTGCATTCACAGCCTCGTCCGTTAGTTCATCGCGATGTCAAACCCGGCAATATCCTGCGTGTCGGCGAAAACTGGAAACTGGGCGATTTCGGGCTGCTGCGGGCGATGCCCGAGTCCGGCGTCGGCTTCGGTGAACTGCGCGTCGGCACCCCGGCCTATGCGCCCCCGGAGAGCTATATGGGCGGCCTCTCCCCGGCCTGGGATGTCTGGTCCTTCGGAACCCTGCTGTACGAATGCCTCGTCGGTCGGCTGCCGTTCTCCGCCACCACCCCCCAACAGTTCCGCATCGCGGTTGCCAGTCAGGAGCCGCACTGGCCGGACACGCTCCCGGCCCCCTTCGATGCCATCCTGCGGGGCTGTCTGCGTCGCGACCCCACCCAGCGCTGGACGATAGCGCAGGTTCTGGAAGCGCTGCACACCGCTGCTCCCGCCGCCTTCCCGACCGCTTCTGATCTCTCCACCGGCTTCTATGCCCGCCTGGATCTCGGCACACCGACCTCCACAACTCCTGTCGTTCCGGAAGTCGTCGTCTCTTCAGACCGCAGCGGCGACTATCGCAGTATCGGTGAGGCGATTCGCAGTGTCGCGGCAGGCACGCGCATCCGCGTCCGGTCCGGTGAGTACCATGAGACGCTGTTGCTGGACAGAGAGGTGGAGATCGTCGCGGAAGGCGCGCCGGGTTGCGTGATTGTCGAGATGAAAGGCGCTCCCTGCCTGATGGTGCGCCTCGGCAAACCGACGGTTCGCGGACTGGCGTTCCACAGTCGCGCAGGGGTGGACGGTCGGCGTCACGCGGCAGTCGAGATCACCGGAGGCGAACCGCTGCTGGAAGACTGCGATCTGCTCTGCAACTCGACGACCGTCGTCTCGGTGCAGGGACCGAACGCGCGCCCCACCCTCCGCCGCTGCCGCCTGCACAATGGGAAGACCGGCGGGATCGTCTTCGCGGACCAGGCCACCGGGATCCTGGAGGAGTGCGAGATCGATGCGAACGCGGGAGTCGGAATCCTCGTGCGCACCTCCGCCGATCCGATCGTTCGGGACTGCCGTATTCATAGCGGTAAGGAGGCAGGAGTCGCGGTTTCGGAGGACAGTCGGGGGCTTTTCGAAAACTGCCATATCTATGGCAATGCCGGGCCGAATATCCACCTTACCGAGAGCGCGGCAGCCCTCTTTCGTCACTGCCATATCTACGAGGGGCAACAGGCCGGAGTCACGGCCCGCGGCGCGACGCCGACTCTCTTCGAGGAGTGCGACATCTACGCCAACGGCCTTACCGGCGTCACCCTGACACAGCAGTCCAACCCTGTCTTCCGGCGCTGCACTCTGCGCGACGGACATGCCAATGGTCTTACCGTCTCTGAGGGCGGACAGGGACTTCTGGAGGACTGCGCCATCACCGGCAACGCCTTCGCCGGGATCAAGGTCAGCCGTGGCGGCAACCCGGTTCTGGTGCGCACCAGCCTCTTCGGCGGCAAACGTGCCGGGATCCTGGTGCAGTCGCAGGGCCGCGCGACGCTGACCGACTGCGATCTGCACACCAACCAACAGGCCAATGCACAGGTCGAGCCTCACGGGACGCTGCTCCTGCGCCAATGCCTGCTTCACGACAGCGCCGGGGTCGGCACGCTCGTCGCCGGAGAGGCCCGTCTCGAAGGCTGCGAAATCTACGCCAACGCCTCCGCCGGCCTGGAAGTCCCTTCGGGCGGCACTCTGACACTGCGCCGGTGCCGTGTACATCATGGGCACTATCCCGGCCTGCTCGTGCAGGGCGGCGAGGCGGTGATGGAGGACTGCGAACTCTACGCGAATACGATGTCCAATGCCGCCATCGGCGAAAACGGTCGACTTGATATGCGGCGCTGCAGCCTGCGCGACAGCAAACAGTACGGCCTCCTCTTCTGGGCTGGGGCGACCGGACGTGCCGAAGATTGCGAACTGACCGGCAATACGCTGGGGGGCGTGTGCCTCAACGCCTCCGCCCATCCGCTCCTCCAGAACTGCCGTATCCACCGCAACGGCGGTTTTGGCCTTCACGCCTCCCATCAGGCGGAAGCCACCTTCGCCCACTGCAACCTCCGCGATAACCTGCTGGGTCCCGCCCATATCGAGCCGCACTGCCGCATCGTCAACACGGAGTCGATTGTGTGACAGGGCGGTTTGCAGATCCTGCATCCCCTTCGATAACCTGCCCGGAGAAATGCATTTTAGACAGGATTAACAGGGTTTCGATTCAGGGGCGCGGATTTGTGAGACATATTCTTTGCATTCGACTTAAATACCCCTCTTCCTGATTTGGAAGAGGGGTATTGTTGTGTGTTGCCTGTTGGCTTGTTACCGCTTGGAAGAGGCTTGTTTGGAGTTGGACAGCAGGCTGATCCAGTCGGCGAGGATATGCTCGCTCTCGGTCAGCGTGGTGTCGATCACCGGCAGACCTTCGTTTTCGGCTGCTGCGACCGGATCGTCCTCGGTGGCGCGCGCGCTCTTTTTGGCTTCCGCCTTCGGATCGATCGGAGCGGGCAGGCCGGGCGTGTCCGCGTTGGCCAGCGTGATCAGATAGTCCTTCTCTTTCGAGGCAGGTCGGGCGAGCAGTTCCGCTTTCCGCTTTTTCATGCGGGCTTCGGCTTCCGTCTTCTCGGCCAGGCGCTGCTTCTCGTTGAGAGAGTAGGTCTTCTCCGCCATGAGTTTCCGGAACCGCACGATCTCTGCCTTCAGGTAGTTGAAATCCGGATCGGTGGCGATCCGAGCATCCGATCGCTTCTTCAGTTCGGCCAGATAGGGCTGAACGATGTTGACCTTCTCGAAGGAGGAGGTGGGAACGGTGTCCCAGGGCATCGCGTTGTCGAGCGACTTCTCACCCACGTCGATGTAGTCCGTCAGCGAGGGCAGAACGATATCGGAGGGCACGCCGCGCAACTGCGTGGAGGCGCCGCTGGCGCGGTAGAACTTCTGGATCGTCAGTTTGAGCGCGCCGGGGTCGCCCTTGAGCGGGATGCCGTTGCTGGACATCAGATCGCCGAGCGGTAGGACCGTCTGAACGCTGCCCTTGCCGAACGTTGCGCTGTCGCCGACGATCAGGGCGCGTCCGTAGTCCTGAAGCGCACCGGCCAGGATCTCCGAAGCGGAGGCGCTCATCCGACTGGTCAGAACGACCAGCGGGCCGGTATAGAGGACGCCGTTTTCGTGGCTATCGTCCACCTGAATGGTCCCTGCCGAGTCTTTGACCTGCACGACCGGGCCGGGCTTGACGAACAGGCCGGTCAGGCGGATGACCTCTTGCAGCGAACCGCCGGGGTTGCGGCGCAGATCGAGGACGATGCCCTGAACGTTCTCGGCTTTGAGTTTCTTAATCAGTTTTGCGACATCCGCGGTGGTGCTCTTGGCCTTCACACCGTTCGCGGCTTCGCTGGCATAGAAGGAGGGCAGATCGATCATCCCCAGGCGCAGAGTCTTCCCATCGGCAGTGGGCATATCGATGACTTTGCCCTTCGCCTCGGAGTCGGACAGTTTGATCTCGTCCCGCGTCAGGGTGACGATTTTGTGGACGGAGGTATCGGGCGCATCGGCGGGAATGATGGTCAGGCGCACTTCGGTGTTCTTCTGGCCGCGGATGATCTCCACGATCTTGTCGATCTTCATATCCACGACATCGACCGGCTCTCTATTGCCCTGCGCGACCGCGATGATCTTATCGCCGACTTTGAGTTTGCCGCTCTTGATCGCGGGGCCGCCGGGGGTCAGTTCAATGATCTTGCAGTAGCCGTCGTCCGACTGCAACAGTGCGCCGATTCCGAAGAGCGAGAGGCGCATCTGGATATTGAAGCTCTCCATCGCGGACTTGCCCATATAGTCGGAGTGCGGGTCGTAGGCATGTGCGAGCGCATTCAGATAGATTTCGAACACATCGCCGGACGCATAGTCGTGATAGGATTTGGCCAGCCGATTGTAGCGGCGGGTCAGGGTCGAGACGATCTCTTCCGGCTTTTTCTTGCTCAGCTTCTCCTGAAGATACTCGTAGCGCAGGTATTCACGCCACTGCGCCTCTTGCTCATTCGCATCCTTCGGGAACGGCGCCTTTTTGCGATCCAGCGCGATGGTTTCGGGCGTATCGAACTGAAATTTTTCGGTCTTCAGCAGGCCGGTGGCGTAGGCGACATGCTCATCGACACGCTTCAACAGGCGTGTAAAGATCACGTTGGCGGGGCCGGTATCGCCGGCGCGCAGCATCTTCGCGAGGGTCGGCCGCCAGATATCGAACTCTTTGAGATCGGTGGACACAAAATAGAAGTGTCGGGGATCGAGCGAATCCAGATACTCATCGAGAAACTTGCCGGAGATCTCCGCGTCGAGCGGATGTTTCAGGTAGTGGCTTTGAGAGAAGAGCTGCGCGGTCACCTCCGCGACACTGGCATCGTCTGGGCCGGGCTTGAGGCGCTGGGGTAGACCGGAAGGCCCGTTCTGCGCGACCAGACTGTCCGGACTCGGTTTTATGGTCACCAGCGGAATATTGCCGGGTTGTTCGAGCTGCTTGGTGTGGCCCATATACCCGCAGCCCACCAGCGAGAGGCCCAGAGCAACAGCGATCCCTAACGGTTGACGTCTCATAATCATCGGGTCTATACCTTTCCTCGCGCCCCCTGTCTTGCAGTCAGGTCAGCACTAAGCCTCTCGGGTAAGGCAACGGGCGAGGATGAATACGCGTTAACAGAGTCCAAGCAGCGGTCGCTGCAATGGTCATTGTTTCTTAATACGCAATCCGCGGGAGGAATACTCCCACCGATAGCACGAATTGAACTCCTCTTTTCGACAAACTTCTGCCCGCCTCCTGCCCCGTTTTGCGTCTGTCGTAGATGATACCCTACCTCGACTTCTCGATTATTGCTCATTTGGGGCAGACAGTCTCTTCCACTTCGTATGACCATCTACGAAAGTGAAAATATCGCCACCAACGTGGCGTGCAGGGTTTGCTATTCCGATGCGGAGAGGAATCGTTTGAAACGATCGATGCTGAGATCCCGTCAAATCTGCAACAAGACATTCAAGGGAAGAGCAGGGCAAGGAGAGACGATGCAGCGCAAACAGAGAGTCGGCTTGGGGATAGGTGTGGGCGTCGCGATCGTCGTGGGCGTACTGGCCTGGCCGATCCATCAGGCCCAACAACAGGAACAGCAGCGGCTGCGACTTTTTTATGCGATCCAACACAACGATACCAATCTCGTGCGTACGCTGCTGGAATCCGGCGTATCTGCCGATGTCCACAGACGCGTGACCAGTCTCGGCTGGCTGGATACGCTCAAAGTGGCGCTGCATCTACAGCCCACGGTCGCGCCGTCCGGCGACTCGGCTCTTATGGAAGCGATCCTGCGCGGCGCGCATCCCGAGATCGTACAACTCCTGCTGACACATGGAGCGCGGGTCAATGCAACGGAGGACGGAGATACGCCGCTGAACGCTGCGCTGAGCCCACCGGATGGTCATCCGGTTCCCGAGATCGTCCGGATCCTGCTGGAACAGGGGGCGGACCCGAACATACGTCTGCACGGCTCCGACGGCCCCCTGTTCAATGCCCTGATGAGCGACGGTAAAGATCTTGGCCCACTGACGAAAATGCTTTTGGACCACGGAGCCGACTCCAGGCAACCCCAGCGCGAAGGTTCCAAAGAACGCTCCTACCTGGCGTCTGAAATCTGGGCCAACCATCCCAAGACCGTCGCCGCCATGCTGGATCATGGCGTAGACATCAACGCCCGAGACAACTATGCGATAGGCGGTGGAAGCAACAAGGGAACGACACCGTTAGCCACAGCCATCTCTGCAGGACATCTACGGATGATCAAGATGCTCCTGGCGCGTGGGGCGCGTATCGAGCCGCTGGACGAGGAGGGGCTGATTCGGAACGCCGTTCGTGGACATGACGAACCCTTCCTGAAGGCGCTGGCTGCCAGACGCGTCGGCATAGAGAGCAAAACATGGCTCGGCATGACGCCGCTAATGAGCGCCGCCTACGGCGCACGCGACTCTGCGGATCAGAAGCGCCGCCTTGCAGAGATGGAGATACTGGTGACGCATGGTGCAAGCGTGCAGACCCGCAATAAGGATGGCCAGACGCCGCTTATTGTGGCGTGCTGGTCCCGCCAGGATCTGCCGCAACTGAAGTTTCTAATTGCCCACGGCGCTGATCCCAATGCCCGCGACTCCGAGGGTGCGACCGGCCTCTACTACGCCGCGGCGGGAGGAGGAGGCGAGCCGACGGTGTCCTATCTGCTGGCGCATGGCGCGAATGCACGCCTGACCTATTCCCAGGGATACACGGCGCTGATGGGGGCGGCGATGAATAAGGGGGACGCAAAAGTCGTGGCGCTTCTCGTGGCGGCAGGCTGCGATCTCCATGCAAAAGACAAAAAAGGCAATACCGCCCTGATGCTGGCCCGGCAGCATCACCATACGGCGTTTATTCAGGCGCTGCTCAAAGCCGGTGCCACTCACTGATCGAGAGGCCGGGCGAGATATGCGTGCAGCGTTTGGAGCGTTGTGTTGCGCCATCTCTCCCAGGTCTCCTGCGTCCATGTCGCGTCAGGAGTTTCGTGGATACCCAGCAGGTAGGAGAGGCGCCTCAATGCGGACTCTGCTGAAGCAGTTGCGCCAACACCCAATTTTGGGCGTGCGGATATCGGTCCAGCGCCTCCTGGTAAATTTCCGGCAGATAGCGCGGGTATTTGAGAGCGATCAGTACCGCGTTGTGGGCGTTCGGCGCGACATCTTTGCTATCTTTTTCCGGAAGCACGTGCGTCAGCAGATAATGCTCTTCCCCGATTGCGCTCGCCTGTTCCCACCAACGCTCCGCTTTCAGGCAATCGACGCGTGGGCCGATCCACTCCGGCAACCAGTGCAAACCGAATGGCTCACTGCCGGCGGCCAATCCAACCAGCAAGTCGGCTACTACGCTGGCAATGCGCACAATATAGGGCGGTGAGGTGTTGATTCCACGGTTATAGGTTCGAGTCAGCCGTCGATCTTCTGTATGTTTCAAGAGCGTGGGAACCGCCTCGAACCCACGCAGCCATAACTTCCTGAATCTCGGATCCGCCTCAGACAGTTCCGGCCGAGCCGCATATCCCACGGCGCCAGCATAGGGTCCCTCGACATAATAGTCCACCAGAGCATCTATTTCCGATTCGATACTGCCCGGCGGGGCCTGTCCGGGCGCCAGGGTAGCCTCCAGATCGGCCACCAGCCTATGTTTGTCGGCATCCCTCTTCAAGAATTCGGTCTCCGCGAGCAGACGCATCCAGGGCAAGGCGTTCCGGCGGTCGGTATCCGGCTGAACAAGCGTCTGTTCCCAGTATCTCCAGGCCGTCGCAGCGAAGTCATGGCGCGCATCGCCGCGGTAGTCCTTCAGCGCCCGCTTCAGGAACTCCAGGGCGAGAGGCGTCCCGCCGCGCTCCTGAACCTGTATGGCGGTGATCACGTCATTCGGAAAATGGGGTCGAGCACTTGGGGTAGCTCGCGTGTTTTTGAGCGTAGCCTGTTCCGGAGTGACTGCCCGAACGGTCTGCTCTTCCTCAATCCTCCGGTCACTCAAACCGCGAAAGTAAATCGTCCTGTCATCGGATCGGGCGGGCGGAAGCACAAAGGTGAGATATCGGTCTTCCGCTCCTGGAGGGAGTCCGTTCCGCGGCTCGACATAGGCCAGATAAGCGGAAGGGGGCAGAGACGGCAGACCGTAAGCCCGATAGTCCGCTCTCAACTGCTCCAGCAGGGCGAGGCTGGGTTTGCTGCCCAGGATAAGGCTGGGATCGGCCGAGGCCCACCGTTCCCGCCCGGTGCGACTATCGCATAGCCGCACACGGTTCTGTTGTCGGGGGTCCGTGGCGGCGAAACTGCGGCCATCCGGAGAGACAGCTTGCACCTCTTTCCCATCCAGATCGAGCGTCACCGCCCTGCGGCCGGGATGCGCCAGATCCCACACCGTGGCCGTCTCCAGACTGGACTGATAAGAGGCAACCACCAGCGTCGTTCCACGAGGAGAGAAGTAGAAACGTAACGATTGCGGCTCCTTCGCGCGAATGGTTTGCCGAACGTGACCGTTGGCGGTGTCCCGGAGTGTGGCCCTTCCGTCCGTTTCGCTGACGATCATCAGGCGGCCGTTGGGCGCAAACTCCACGCCCGTTGCCCTCGATCGCGTGAGCCAGTTCCGAAGGCGCTGACCGGTGCGTACATCGTACATGGCTGCGGCGGTACCATACCCACGCCCGCCCACCATCAATCGTTTCCCGTTCGGAGAGAAGGCAAGCGCATCGACAGCCGAACTGGAAACCTTCAACGTGCGATGAACACCGGTCGCCGGATGCCACAGGAGAACCTCTCTTTGGGAGACGCCGCTCGCCAATACGGTTCCGTCAGGAGACCAGGCGAACGCATCACTGCTGTCGCCTGGTACGGAATGCGTATAGCGCAGCCGTCCCTGCGGCACGGACCAGATACCGATCTGATGATTCCGGCTCGTGCCCGCCAGGGAGGCGCTATCCGGGGAAAACTGCACGGGGCCTCCCCCTTCGGCGCTGCTCGCGAGCGTCTTTAGTAGAGCGCCGGTCTGCACACTCCATAATCGGATCGAGCCGTCATAAGCGGTGCTTGCGACGTACTTCCCATCGCCGGAATAGGCCGCCTCGCTTACATATCGAGTATGCCCCAACTCCCATCCGCGGTCCCGCCGAGGATTGTCGGGTGTTACCGGCTGTCGTGCCGGTATTGCGGCCAGGGAAACGGTTGCCGGCGCCAACAGAATCACCAGAACGAAGAGAAGAGTTCGCATCTTTTTGCCTTCAGGAGCGTATCGGAAACACGCACACCGCGCCGACACCTTCGCTCAACAGTGAGGAGATCTTACTGCGTTCACTTCTCTGCTGATCCTATAGTTTCCTGCTACTCGGCGCCATCGGCGCATTCTCACCCTGGACACCCGCCCACGGAACCCCGCTCTAACTCCGTATCCGGGACGGGAACACCTATCGGATGGAGAAGAGCTGAAACCCCTCCGGCAGAGCCGTCGTCAAGCAGTTAAGTGTGAGGAAGAGGTGCCGGGCGCTACATCAGCACCCAGAATGGGGGTCAAAATGAACAAGAAACAGAAAGAAGGCTATGCGTTACTACATAAACGCATGCTGGCTGCTGCTGAACAAGGCAACCTGAACGAAACGCTGACGCTGCTCCACACCATCAAGACCGACTTCCCAGGCGAGATCAATCAAGGTTTTGACTTATTCCTCGCGGATCACCTCTGGCTCCCTCTCACGCTCCTGATGGACGCAGGGGCCGATTGTGGGCCGAACGACAGGTACCAGCGTGCCCAGTATGTCGCCCTCGGTGTGGCAGCGAAAGGTGGACATATCGCTCTGGTACAGGCAATTCTGGCACTCGGACTGGACCCGACAAGTAAAGCAATGTTTACGCTCGGATTGAGACCGGCGATAATGGGGGGCGATGTGGCGGTGGTCGAACTGCTGTTGGATTACGGCATCGACATCAATACCCGGTATCCTCGGCTAATGACGGCGCTGGAGTTGGGGATACTCCGGGATGCCGGGATGTCTAAGGATGTTCCGGATAATAGGAATGACATGACCAAGTTCTTGCTCGCACACGGGGCGGTGTGTACTCCCTTCGCGCTGGCTGAAGCGGCGGCGTATGGACGCCTGGAGGCGCTACGCCTGCTGCTGGCTCAAGGCTGCGATGTCAATGCCCCCACCAACATGAATCTCTTCCCCGGCCACTATCGGAGCCGATACAAGACGCCTCTGGAGGTCGCACGCAAGGAATGCCCGCCTCCCTGCCGCAGTGCGGTCATTCAGATACTCCTGGATGCCGGCGCGACGAATTAATATGAGAATCTTCCAACCGCAGGTGTTTCCGGTGGCTCCCTCCATCTGGTGCGTTCGGCGCGTTTCGTACCTCACATGTTCCTATATCGTAAAGACCGCATCGGGAATCGTTCTTGTCGATGCAGGGATGGATTCCGGCGGGCACGATATGCGCTACGCTCTGGAGAAGTTGAAATTACCTGCGGAAGAGGTGCGCGCTGTACTGCTCACCCACTGGCACAACGACCATGCAGCAGGTGGGCAGGCGCTGCATGAGCAGCTTGGGGCAGCGATCTACTATCATGCTGCCGACGCCCCTTTTCTGACGCGGGCGACCGCGCGGCGGGGGCTGCGGGGCTGGCTGAGCGATCTGATCCCGGAGTGGGGACTTTTTGTGCTCTTCAAAGGTCTGCTCGGGGAGGCGACTCCGGAAGCGGTGGCCGCCTCCGCGTTCGTGTCGGATGGAGAGATCCTGCTGGAAGACTTCGAGGTGCTGGCCACTCCCGGTCATACCCCCGGCCATGTCTCCTACTACTACCGACCGGAACGCGCGCTCTTTGCAGGCGACGCGCTGGCGGTCGTGGGAGGGCGTGTCCATTTCATGGCTCGACCCGTCACCCCGGATATTCCGGAGGCGCGCCTCTCCATGCGCCGACTGCTTTCCCTCGACATCGCGAACCTCTGTCCCGGCCACCGCGGCCCCCTGACCGAAAACGTCAACGCGCTCTGCCAGGAGATGGCCCAATTCATCGATCGCGGAGATCCCTGGCCCTTCCTCGGATAGAGCATTCCGTTTTCCATCCCGAGAGATCTACTTCTGACTGACAACAAACAGATCGACGGCATTCGGGTCTTCCTGCGCTGCGTAACAGACGCGCGCTCCTGTGGTACAATTCCAATAAGAAGCGTTAGGCGGAAGGGAGATAGAAGGAGATTATGGCTATCGTGTCAGTTCAGGCCAGGATGACTACGGAAGACTTGATCGCAGCGATCGAGCAGTTGGAACCTGTGGAAGCGGAAAAGATCACGCGCCGACTGCTCTCTGCTCAGGCACGCCGCCGTTTCCCCCATCTCCCAGAACGCGAAGCGGAACTCTTGCGGGAGATCTATCGGGCGAAACGTCCTGGTTTCCAGGAGCGGTTCGATCTCCTGAGCGCGAAGCGTCATGCTTTTACTTTAACCTCAGAAGAGCAGGAAGAACTGTTGCGCCTGGTGGACGAATCGGAAGCCTTCACCGTGCGTCGCCTGGAAGCGTTGGGAGAACTGGCGCAACTACGTCAATTGACCCTTCCTGCACTGATGAAGCAACTGGGATTAAAGGCGCCGCCGGTTGTCTGAGCGCATTTCAAAAAGATTGCGCGTGGAAATCGAACGCCGGGCCGGACACCGGTGCAAATACTGTCTGAGTCCGCTGGCCTTTGCAACCGAATCGTTCGCTGTCGAGCATATCATTCCTGTTATCCGTGGTGGCATCACGGCGTCTGAGAATTTGGCGCTCTCCTGCTCTGGTTGCAACAGCCACAAATACGATAAGATCGAAGCCGCCGATCCAGAAAGCCAGAGCCTTTCTCTGCTGTATCATCCACGCCAACACCAATGGCGGGATCATTTTGCCTGGGATGACGAGTATACGCATCTCCTCGGGCTTACCCCTACCGGACGTGCCACCATTCTCGCTCTACATATGAACCGCCCAGGCGTTGTCAATTTGCGTTGGGCTCTCTTTTTGCTCGGACTTCATCCTCCTGAAGAGGCAAAAGACGCGTGAAATAGTCGGCTCTCCCGTCTTGTCTTGATTCTCCTGTTAATGCTTCGCGGCTATAATCGAGCCTGACAAACAGTTCCTTCACACAGACACTGTGGCCGTTATTACACCAACGGCTAGATCGACTTGACATAGATACGCGTCGGCACGCCATTACGCCATGCCGGATAGACGGTGCGTTCGTGACTCCATCCTTCCCGCTCGTAGAATCGGCACGCGCCATAGTTCGTCTCCGCCGTATGCAGCCACAGTATCCGTCTGCCACGCCACCGAACCTCCGCTTCCATCGCTGCCAATAGTTCCCGCCCGATTCCCATGCTCCGGAAGGAAGCCTTCACCTCCAGATTCTCCAGGTAGGCGTTCTCTCCACTGACAAACCACAACGCATCGGCATCCGGCTCCCAGCCCAGATCCTCCCGATACCGCGTCTGCACCACCGCCCACCCCACCACCTGTCCGTTCATCTCCGCCACCAGAACGATACTATCCCCATCCTGAATCGCGTACTGTACCTGCTGCAAACGCTGTAGGTCCGCCCCAGCAAGAAGCGCACTCAATGCCATGGTATCCCGGTCAATATCGATGTTCCGAATGTGCAAGTTATGCGAACTCTCCACGATTTCACTCCCTGATGCGATCGTTAAAACGGGCTTCCAGCGTCCCTATACCGGGTTGTTGACAGGCTTGCTCTGATCCTCAATGGATACGATCAGGCATCGTACATACGGATACGCTTCGGGGACTCCACATCCTCTTCAATCACCCGGAGGGTTTTCGATGCTGCATTTCTTACGGTTTCCGTGGGATCGGAGAGCGCTTGCTCCAACGATGGGATGGCTGCTTTACCGATCGCCATCAGAACACTCGATGCGGCCTGCTGAACACGGAAATTCGAATCTCCAAGCCTCTGGATCACGTCGGGCAGGATCTCCGGACCACCACATGCCCCCAGCGCTGTCACCGCACTTTCGCGGACATCGGCAAGTCTGTCTCGACAAGCCGCCCGCAGGGCAGGGACCGCAGAGGCATCCTGCAGACGCATAAGCGCGTGCGCGGCATTCACCCGCACACGCCCGAACCGGCCGGCATCCTGAAGGGCGGTGAGGAACAGCGGGACATCCGCCTCGCCCGCGAGTGCGCCGAGTGCGCGCACCGCGCTTGCGCGTCGAAACTCATAAGGATCCTGCATCGCCTCCAATAGGAAAGGACGCGCGTTCAGACCGATCCTCTGGAATGCCTTCCAGTACTCCCAGGTGCGATCTGGATTGGCGGTCTGCATGGACTGCAGGAGAGCCGGCGCCGCGGAGGCATCGCCGATCCAGCCGAGCGTCTCCACTGCGGCCATCCGACTGCGCTCATCCTTCAACTCCTCCACAACTGCCGGGAGAGCCGATGATCCATAACGTGCAAGAGCGGCTCCAGCACAGTCACGGATCGTCTTCTTACGATCTCGCAGCAGGTTTGTGAGAGTGGGAATGGCAACAGGATCCCCTATTCTGCCGAGCGCCGACGCGGCAAAGCCACGACCGTTATCCTCGGCACGCGTCAGAACTTCCAACAGATCCGATACGACAGGACTGCCGATCTGAACGAGAGCATATATGGCACATTGCTGCAAATAGCGTTCGGAGTTTCCGAGTGACTGAAGAAACAGAGAGGCACAAGGAGGCACGACCATCGCTACCGAAACATTCTCCCGTTCCCACACGAATGCTGCCACATCCGTCAATGCCTGCTTGAACTCCGGATGCGACCACACGGCAAGCACCACAGCGACTGCATCCTTAACATCCTCGTTCTGGTAAGCGAAAACCCGCTTCAGAAAATAGATCGCGCTGGTATCGTCCGCGCGAAGCGACGCACCGACTCTCCGGATCACCTGTATCTTTAACGCAATTTCAGAATCCATGCCCGTTGCTCCTGGAAACTTCCTCACCCCACGCTCGTTGAGGCGCTTTACCGTAGAGACGGAGGGGATTGAAGATGGTTTCAGAGGCGGTTTGTGCACAAATGAGCGGAGAGGCAAAAGCTGTAGAGAGTGCCTACGGAAGCTACATTCGGTCATTGCCGGCATCCATCTGGTTTTGGAACAATCGTCGAATCTGTCACGTCCCAACGCCATCAATTATCGACAACAAGATGCCTATAGAGCGAAGCTAAAGGGAGGGAGACAGGATGAACAAGATTCGAGTGGGCTTTATGATGGGTGCCGTCGCCATTTTTCTTGGCGTTCTCCTCGCATTTAGAGCCGACGATCTGGCGACAAACTGGCAGATGATCGGCCCGAACGCCTGGGGCGGAACGACGGACCCGAATAAAAGCCATCTGTACCAGACGATGGGCCTTCTGACGGCTATATTCGGTCTTTTCTTGACGGGGTCTACTTTCTATCGGTGGTTATCACATCCGAACGCCGGCCCGTCAGAAAGCGAACAGGAACGATCTTTCTTCGCTCGGCACTGAGAGCCAATTCACAGAGGTGCTATGCTAACCGGACCGCCCCCTCCTGGACGATCAGTTCTCCGGCCTCTGCCATGGTGTCCAGGAGGGATTGGCCGCGTTCGAGAGCGTCTTCGGAGGGACGGCGAAAGCCCAGAAGACGGAACGCTTCGCGGACGGCTTCCTCGGGGGCGATACCGAAGGCGGATTTGATGACCATACGCAGGGCCGCGGCGAGTTCGAGCTGAGGAAGGAAGTCGTATTTTCGGTCGGCTTCCGGGCAGTCGGACCAGTCACGGGGAGTGTCGCAATCGGTTCCCTCCGTCACGTAGGCGTCTTCCACCTCCTGGAAGTGCCCCGCCTGCACGGCCGCTTCGATCACCTCATCTAAAGCTTTTCGAACATTCCTGCTGGTCCTGCCGAATCCGGAAACGTCACGCAGACGCTGAAGCAGCAGTTCATGCATGATGGGGCCTTCGTGTCGGACCACATCGCACATATAGGCATCGAAGCCGGTTCCGACCGGCGGGCTTTCCGGTACGGGGGCCATCGTGTAGGGCCTGGTGATGTTGGCAGGGCGATTGCCGCCGACGGTCTCATCCAGTTCCACGACGGCTTCCGCAGCCTCCTCCCCGGGCCTCTCTTCCAGCGGCGGTATCTCTTCCGAACGGGCCGCTTCGATCGCTGCGATCAGGCGCTGCACCTCTCCATCCCGATCTTTCCACCAATCGGGGGACCAGATACGGTGCAGGGTCCAGCCGCGATCTTCGAGGATGCGCTGGCGAAGTTTGTCCCGATCCCGCGCGCTGTGGGCGCTGTGGTAGGTCGCGCCATCACACTCGATTCCCAGGAGATAGCGACCGGGCTGCGCCGAATCGAGCACGGCGAGGTCGATGCGATAGCCTTCACAGCCGACCTGCGTGTGCACCTCATAACCCCGCCGACGCAGGAGCGCGCTGACCTCCTCTTCGAACGGGGACTCCTCGGCCCCTCCCGTGGGAGCGGCGACGTCCAGACGCCCCGTTTGGGCGTACCGCAGATAACTTTTCAAGGCGAAGATGCCGCTGCCAGGTTTGTCGATGCGCAGGTCGTCCGCGGTGAGGTTGCTGAACACCTCGCAGCGTTTGCGGGAGCGGGAGATCAACACGTTCAGGCGGCGCTCCCCACCCTCTTTGAGCAGCGGGCCGAACTGCTGTCTGATCACGCCGCTCGCATCCCGCCCATAAGTGACGCTGATAAAGACGACATCCCGCTCGTCCCCCTGCACATTCTCCAGGTTCTTGACGTCGAGCGGCTCAAAGGGATGCGCCTCACGGAAGCGCTGGAAGGGGATCGGATCTTCCCGCTCCAATTTGGAGACTTCATCGAAGATCAGGTCGGCCTGCGATTTGTTCATCGCCGCGATCATCAGGCTCTCCGCACGACACTCCGTCACATGCTTATGCACGGCCTGCGCGACGATCTCGGCCTCACGGCGGTTGTAGCGTTTGCGCTCGCCCGATTCGTAGACGGTCTCCGGGTGGTGATGGAACACGATGCCGACCCGATGCCCGCCGAGATCAGCATAGGCGCAGGGAAAGATGATCAGCCGGTTGTCGTAGAACAGTTCATTGGAAGGCTGAATGAGGGAGGGATGCAGGCTGCGATAGTGCCAGCGCAGGTCGGGTCGCCGGGTGCGCCCGGCGACCGCCGCACTCATCAGGCTCAGCACGCTCTCCACTTTGCGCGCCTCCTGGCCCAGTCCCTCCGCTTCCGGATCGTCCTCCTCGTAGTCGTCATCGTCCGCGATACGGTCGAAGAAACTGGAGGGCGGCATCTGTTTGGTATCGCCGACGACAATGGTCTGCTTGCCACGGATCACCGCGCAGAGGGCGTCTTCCGGTTTGATCTGCGAGGCTTCGTCGAAGATCACCATATCGAACGGCGGAAGTTCAGGCGGGAGATGCACGGCAACGGAGAGCGGACTCATCATAAAAACAGGCTTGGCGCGCTGGATCGCCTCTCCGGCGCGGCCCATGATCCAACGGATCGGTTTGTGGCGGCGCTGCAGTTCGCACTGCACCTTCAGCACCTGGAGATTGCCCGCGGCCAGATCGAAAGTGGGCAGGTTGCGATGGTGGGCGAGCCGGACGCAGGCCCGATTGTACTTGAGTTTGAAATCGTCGAGGGTCTGGAACTCAGCGATCGCCTGCTCATGAGTCACACGGTCGAAGTTGCGCAGGGGCGCCCGCTGATGTATCGCCTCCCGCACGACCCCGGTATAGTAGCTGCGCAGAAAGGATTCGACCAGCCGTTCCGAGGCGAGTTCCCACCGATCCGCGATCTCCACGACGGCTTGCAGGCCCTGCTTCACGGCGGCGCGTCGAATTTCGGCATACGCAATATAGTTCGGGAGTTCCGGCAGAGCGCTCTGCCAGCGGACCAGACGTCCCTGCAAGTCGCTCCACGTCTCCTGTAGCGCCGTGGCGTCCGGAAACTCCAGCACTTTCGCCACGGCGCGGTATTTCTGGATCGCGTCTTCCGAGTCCTGTTCCGCCTTCTCGACCTCGTGCAGGAGACTGGCGTTCGTATGCTCTCCCAGGAGGAATTCGACCAGACCGGCGGGGATCAGGCCGGAGGCTGCATCGGCGGAGAGGGCTAAGATCCAGGTCAGCAGCCTTTCGAGCACCTTCGGATCTGTCTTAAAGTCCTGCCACTGCACCCCAAAGAGCAGGCGCATATAGGTCGCGTGCGACCGGATAAGATCCTCCTGCTCCTGAACGCGGACGACATCGCGCAGGATGTCGTATTCGGCGCGGGGATCGCTGGGTGTACCGGCGCTGAGGTGGTTCCGCAAGGCCCGCCGCACCGCGAGGAATCGGGGGATGAACAGGCGATACCAGCACGATGCATACTTTTCGTAGGTCCGCAGTTCGTCCGACCAATCGGCGCGCCAGATGCTGTCCTTGACGCCGGCCTGACAACGCTGCATGATCTCACGGCGGGCAGCCAGGGCGGCGATCACTTCCCGGATGTTGACGGCCGCACTCTTCCAGGTCTCTACTTTCCGGGCGACGCCGTCCAGAGGCGGCGCATTCTTGGCGCGATCGGCGCAGATTCGAAGCACGCGGACGTTCTCCACGGTCGGCGGGACCTGGATATGCAGGATCTCCGCGGCGTGCTGAAGCGACTGCGCGGCCCGCGCGCAGGCTTCGATCGCGCTCTGGAGGTCGGCCTCGAGGTCCAGTCGGATCGCCGCATCCAGATAGGGGATCTCCGCACCCCAGAACGCATTTTGGAGCGGAACGCCGGTAGAGGCGAGGCGCGCTTGCAGCGATCGAACCGTCGGCAGTCCCGCGGTGATCTGCGCCTGCGTGAGTTCGCGCAGTTGCCCGAAGGGGATACGGCCCTCGCGGTCTTCCGGCGTCTCTTTCGCCAGCCGCGCCAGGGAGGCCATCGCCGCAAAGGGGGTCAGATTGCCGCCGAACTCCATGAGCGGCTCATTGGCGGCGCGGCTGTGATCGGTCAGAGAGATGCGGAGTTCGTCCAGACGCGCGACCCGCTCCTCCTCTTCCCGCAGCGTCAGGGAGCGGTTGAGCGTGGACTTGATCTCCGCGTAGAACTCGCGGCGGTTGGTGAGTTTGTCGTGCAGATCCAGGCACATCCCGCCCAGCCCCGCATCCGTGAGACGCCGTTTGACGACATCGACGGCGGCGCGCTTCGCCGCCACAAACAGCACCGTCTTGCCGGCGGCTCCCGCCTCCGCGATGATGTTGGTGATCGTCTGCGACTTGCCGGTGCCGGGAGGGCCTTCGACGACGATGGAGAGGCCGCTCGCCGCCCGGATCATCGCGAGGGTCTGCGAACTGTCCGCATCGTAGATCTCATGCGATTCCGCGAGGGGCCGCACATCATCCAGGAAGGTTTTGTCGGTAACTCGCTCGTCGGGATTGGTGTAGCCCGCGCCCAGCATGGCGGCGATGTCACGGTGCAGCCAGGGCTGCTTCTCCTCCGGCCACGCCTCGCCGCCCAGATCGCGGTACATCGCGTACTTTTCGTAGTTGAAGAACCCCAGGCAGATCTCCGTCCGATGCACCTTCCAGTCGCTGCGCACCGCGATCACGGCTTCCATCTCCCGAAAATAGGCGTCGATCGGCGCCTCCTCATCGAACTCCGGCAGGACCAGGCCGAACTCCGCCATCTTTGCGCGCAGAGGCAGGTTGTCGCCGACATCGCTGCCGTCATACGCGAGTCGGATCGTGCCGTTGACCTGACGTTCGAGCGAAACCGGCACATACAGCAGAGGCGCTCGAAGGGAGCGCGCCGCCGTCTCATTCCACTCCAGAACTCCCAGCGTGAGAAAGAGCGTGTTGACACCCAGCTCCTCTTTGGCCAGTTGCGCCTCCCGCTGAATGACACGCAGTTTTGCCTGCAAAACGCTCTCAAACTCATCGGTCGTGAGTTTCGTATCTCCCAGCCGAACCGCCTCGATCGCCCCCGGTTCCTCGACCTCGACCTCCGCCGGAACCGGCGCCCCCTCAGGTTCAGGAAGGCCAGAGGCGGCCTCAACGGTCTCTATCGTGGGGCCTATGGGAGCGAGAGGAAGCACGGAACCGGCCTTAGCACGCGCCGCCGGAAGATCCGGCTTCCCGACAAAACGCATCCGCTTGCCGTCGAGGACCAGCGTCTTATGGAGATCGAGTGCATCCTCACCCAGGATCGTCACGCCAAGACGCCGCGAAGGCCGATAGTTGAGCATTCGGTTGCGCAGGGAAAGATCCAGCAGTTTATGGCGCAGCGCCTCCACCTGCCCACGAATAGCTTCCGCACTGATTTCAGACATAGTTCCTCTCGCAAATGGCCCTAACGTTCGTTCGATCCGTAGCCTAGACTCCTGTACGGCATTCTGTGGTGACTGTTTGCCATAATGGCCCCGAATCCCTGCGCAAAACGAAAAGACAGAAGCCCTGGCGCTCCTCTCTCCGCCTGAAAATGGAAGGAGAGGGCACAGGGCTCCTGTCTCGGTTGCAATGGAACTACGGCGCGAGGATGGTGATGGTGGTTTCACGCGGCGTCTCTGCGTTGCCGACCTTGTCTACGCTGTAGTAGCGCAGGGTATAGGTTCCGGGCTGGGTCAGGGTGACTGCGCCGGTCACCCCGACGGGAGCGCCATCGCCGTCTACGGCCAGATTGTCTGTCTCCAGATAGGTCTTGTCTATTCCGGAACTCCCGACATCCGTCGCCGAGAGCGAGATCGTTACCGGCCCCTGGAAGGTGTGCCCGTCGGTGGTCGTTCCGGAAATCTGGGCCGTGGTCACCGGGGTATCCGCATCTACATTCAGTATGTATGTTGCGAGCGCCGGGCCGCCCCGAGGGGCAGGATTGGCGACGAAGAGGGAATAGGTGTTCGTGGCCAGGCTGTTCGCGGCAATGTTGACCACAAGTTCGCCTGGGGAAGCGAAGATGGTCGGCAGTGCCAGGGTACGAGAAGCCTGACCGTCCCACCAGTTCAGCGTCACCTGGGCGCCCTTCACGAAGTCCTGTCCCTTGAGAATGAGATCCGTCTGCACATTTCCTCGAATGAGCGTGGGAGAGACAGAGGTGACTGTCGGCCGGGGGTTGTTGACCTGAAGGAGCATCCCCGCAGATTGGCCGCCGCCGGCGCCGCTGGTGCGCACCGTGATCGTAGCGGTTCCGGCCGAGGCGATCAGCGCTCGGGAGGCCCTGGCGACGAGCGTCTTGGAAGCCTGGAGCGTTGTCGGAAGGGCGATACCGTTCCACTCAATCACCGAGTGCGGCAGGACGACGGAGCCGTCCGCGTTCATCACGTCCCCGGCAAATCCGGTTCCGTTGACCGACAGGGTGAAGTACTCCAGCCCATCCGCATCCGTTTGCAGGATCGGCGCGCTGCTGGGGTTGTTTCCCGCGACCGGTGTTTGATAAAGAGACACCACGTTGGGAGTGACCCCGAACCCGACCGGGACCGGCGCGGAGACCTCGAAGGTGACCACGTTGGACGTCCGCGCATAAATCGTGTTGGGATTGGACACGAGGGCGAGTTGATGCACGCCCCTCGCCGCCAGAAGCGAATTCGGAATGCCGAAGTGGATGATATCGTCCTTGATATCGACCTCGCCGGTCAGCGGGTGGCCGTCGAACAGGATCGAGACGTGGGTTCCGGCCATCTTCGTGGTGAGTTGGACATAGGTGAGACCAGTCGAAGTCGATGGCATGACGATGCTGCTCGGCGTCGCGGCGTCCACCACCGGCGCAGACGCTTCGGCCGGATAGAAGTAGTAGGGTTTGCCGAGCATAGGCTGAAAACCGGGGATCTCGAACAGCCCTGACGTATTGGAAGCCAGCGGGCCGCTCTGGTTGAACAGGGTATAGACGGCAGGCTTCACGTGGATATCAGGAATGCCCGATGCCTTGGCATAGATCTCCACCGGTTTGAACTGCACATTGCCATTCAGGTTCAGGCCCGCACTGGTGTTGAAGGCGTTGAACGCAGCGGTCGTGTCCGGCAGGCTCGGGTCGTTCGCGTTCCACCGCCCGGTATTCTTCGGGTTCGAGAGGTAGACGATCGGCGTCACGCGGACAGGATTGGCGCTCATGGTTATGGAAGGCGAGTTGGTCGGTTTGCCGTCGGGGTCCAGCGCCATCTTCACGTAGCGTGTGGCCAGGGGATTCAGGACATTGCCGGTGGCCGGATCGAGATCGTCGAGACACAGCACCAGATAGGGTTGGGGCTGGAAGGTGTGCGTCATATCCACGGTGGTCTGAAGCGTGCCGTACAGGTCCGCGAGATTCCAGCCAAAGGAGTACTTATTGCCCGCACCCAGATTCACGGATTCATCGTCGTTGACAGCCTTTTCCATACCGAGCATCCCGAACAGGGCGCCGGTGAAATCCGCGCGCAGGCCGACGAAATCGCTTGCGGCGGAGCCCGTCAGGAGGGTGGGCTTGCTGTCGTTGAAGATGTCCACGTAGCCGCTGGTGGCGAGATTGGGAGTGGTGGTCTGCACCTGAATATAGTTCAACGGGTTCACGTAGGTCGTCGCCCCGGTGGCCACTCCGTTGAAGAATCCTCGCGCGGAGCTTGCGCCCAGGGGGAAATAGTGCCCATCCTGGATCGATCCGCCGCCGCTCGTGCCGAACGCCTGCAGGGAGGTATCGAAGTCGAAGAAGGTGGTCTCGGGCATGTTGGCATGAATGCCGGGCAGATCGAGGCCGAACTTCGTAAATCCCAGGTCCATCGACAGGCGGGAATCGAAGTTGAAGCCGAACCAGGTCGATGCCTGAAACTTATAGACGGGCGAGGTGGTGGCGAAACCGGCAAGCGCATCCGGCTCATAAGCGGCCTGGATGGTGAACTGGCTGCCGTTGGAGAGCGACGCCTGGGGCGGAAACTGCAGATCCAGGAACAGCGGGTAGCGGATGTCCACGGAGCCTTTCTGGGCCGTCCCCTTGAAGTGTAAGCCGACGTTTCCGTTCCAGTCACCGGTGAATCCGGCGGAGAAGGGGCCGGTGTGGGAGGAGGAGTCGATGGTGTCGCCGCCGCTTGCCGAGTACACGTTCTCGAAGACCACGCCGGTGTTCTGCAGGGGGTTCCAGACGCTGTTGGGCGCTGCCGTATTGAAGACCAGGCGGTCGCTGTAACTCGTCGAGGTGATCCCCTGCATACTGAGATCTGTGCCGAACTCCCACGACTGGAGCGTGACAGGGCTGAAACTGGGTCCGTTCGTCCGTGTCGGGCCGTTCGTGGCGACAAAGCCTACCAGCGCCTTGCCTCCGGTCAGGACGCCCAGCTTGTCCAGATCGATGTTCGTCGCCTGGAAGACGCGGGTCCGCTGCCCGGAGAACATATCCTCGTAGTAGAGTTCCAGCACCTGAGAGCGCGGGATGTACTGCACGATCGCAGTTCCGAGCAGACCGTTCGTATTGGTGCGCGGGAGATTGCCGGCGCTGAAACCGCCCGTGTAGCCGAGGACCCCATTGCTGTCCGGCACGTAGAGTCTTCCCTGTCCGCCCGGAGGATCGAGGGAGATCGCCACGCTGTTGGTCATTCCGGTGTATCCGTAGGCGTTGCCGGTCGCGCTGGAGTTCAGCGGATGGGTGTCGTTCACGTTGCGGAGGACCAGAGAGAGTTTGCCGGTGGTACTATTGACGAAGAACTTGGTGCGGAATCCTTTGCTCAGGTCCACCGGCTGCTTATAGTAGACTCCGCCGCGCCAGGACTGCACGCTGTTGACCGCTGCCGGGGTGACCTGGAGGGAGGTCACCGTGGCGGAGATCTGGGCGCGCAGGGTGGGATCGGTGACCTGCGCTCTGAGCGCGTTCGTGCCGGTGGAGCCGGCTGCGTCGCCGTAAAATTTGAGTTGACTCAGATCTTGAAATCCGCCGGCGTCGCGTTTGTAGTAGAAGCTGGTGGTGTTCGCGGTCTGCGCCTGGGCCGAGAGCGTCAGGACGGGGCCGGCGAGGAGGAAGACGAGCGCCGCCCCTGCCGACGCCTGGCGTCGTAAGCGGGTGAAGATACTCTGTTTCGGTCTCATGATAGGTCTCCTGTGCTCGGATCGGAGGGGAGAATGCCCTCCGAATTTCAGGCTGCTTCTGCGCAGCCTTGCCGCCACGACGACGGCTTGAGCAGAGGATACCGGCCTACTCTAAACCTATCCTAAACAGACAGAGGGGGGAAGGCGTGGAGCGTGCCTTGCTCCAGAGTCCAGGGGAGTCCCTCCTGCCATCGGGCGTTAAAGGCGGCGGCAGGGAGGGCAGCGCGCAGAGCGTCCAGATGGCCGGCGATCTCGGCGGCTTCGTTGGGCGGGGGCGGCGTCTGCGCCAGCAGACGCGCGCGCTCCGCGCAGGCGAAGAGAGAGACCGCGCGTTGGACATCGCCCTGCAGGCGGGCCAGACCCGCGATGCCTTCCAGCGCGACGACGATGCCGCTCCGATCCTCCACACTCCTGCGTATCTCCAGACTCTCCACGTAACAGGCCTCCGCATAGTCCAGCAGGCCCAGGCGACACGCGACTTTCCCGAGTACCCCGAGATCGCGTCCCAGCGAGGTACGGTCTTCCTGAATACGGCGTATGCCGATGGACTCTTCCAGCAGACTGCGGGCGCGTTTCGGATCGCCCGTATCGTAGGCCAGTTCTCCCAGACTCGACAGGGTCGTGCAGAGGATACGGTCCCATCCTTGCGCTCGGATCTCCGCCAGACTCTCCTCCCAACATTGACGGGCAAGGTCGAGATCGCCCATGTCGTGGATCGCGTTCGCCAGATTATGGCGCTGAACGGTCACCCCTATCAAATTTCCCAGGTGGCGAAATATGTCTACCGATTCCTGGAAGAAGGCGCGCGCGCCGGCAAAGTCTCCCTGCTCGTTCCTCAGCATGGCGGCCGCCGACAACAGTTCGGCACGCAGATCGGTAGGAGCGGGAGAACAGCGTTCCACCGCGCGCTCCAACCAGATTCGTCCTTCCGTCATAGGGCCGCGCTGCATCCAGAAAAAGCCCAGGTCCTTCGCCATCGCGATCCCCGTATCCGTCTGTTCCGGAAGTTCCCAGCAGGCGTTCAGCGCCTCGCGGAGGTTCTCATAATCGAGGGTGAGGCGGTCCATGGAGGCCTTTTCTTCGAGAGTGCGAAGCTGTGCGCGCGCCTCGCGCGCCATCGCGCCATAGTGTTCGGCGTGTCGCGCGCGGAGGGATTTCAGATCGCCCCGCGCCTCCAGTCTCTCCTGCCCGAACTCGCGCAGGGTCTCCAGCATCCGATAGCGCGGTTCGTCGGCATGCTCCTCCATCCGGATCAAGGAGCGCTCCTGCAGTTCGGTCAGCCATACCAGCGCTCCCTCCCCCACCACGGCTTCCGCCGCCTCCAGGCTCCAACCGCCGCGAAACACGGACAGTGGGAGAAACCTCTGCTGCAACTCGGGTTCCAGGAGGTCGTAGCTCCACTCGATGGTCGCGCGCAGGCTCTGATGACGCGGAGGCAGATCGTTGCGACGGCTGATCAGCAGATCCAACTGCCTCTCCAGGCGTTCCAGCATTTTGGCGGGCGGTACGGACTTGGCCCAGGCCGCCGACATCTCCAGAGCGAGCGGCATGCCTTCCAGTTTGCGACAGAGCGCGCTCACCGCGGCGGCGTTGGAGAGGGTCAGATCGAAATCGGGGCGGGCCAGACGCGCGCGGTCCACATAGAGCGCCACACTCTCGTTGGCGAGCAGCGTCTCCAGCGTGGCAGGCAGATCCTGCGGAGGGAGCGCTAACGGAGGCAGCGCAAACTCCTGCTCCCCGCTCAGGCGCAGCGCCTGCCGTGAGGTGACCAGGCAGCGCAGATGGGGTACACGCTCCAGCAGCATCCGTACCAGCGCCGCGCCGCCACGCGCGGGCGTCTCGTTCTTGCCTTCGGGCCGCTCACGCAGCAGATGCTCGAAGTTGTCCAGCACAAACAGGCAGGGCTCCGTTCCCAGCGCCGCGACGATCTGATCGAGCGGATCCGCCTGGGCCGACATCGGTAAACGGAGCGCCTGCCGCAGCGCGGTGGGCAGCAGGCCGACATCGGGAATATCGGCGAGAGGCACAAACCAGACCCGTTCCGGCAGCATCTCCACCATGCGATGCGCGAGTTCGATACTGAGACGCGTCTTGCCGGCTCCTCCCGGCCCCAAAAGGGTCACCAGACGGGTTCCGGGCGACTGCAGCACCCGTTGCAGGTCTTCCAACTCCTGTCGGCGACCAAAAAACCGGGTCAGCATCCGAGGCAGAACCGGGGCCGAAACAGGCGGGGAAAGCGGCGATGCGGGGAGGGGGGCGGCAGCAGGCGCGACGACGGCAACGACTCTGGGAGCAGAAGAGGAGGTCGGTTCTCGCAGCATCAGGGCGGCGCTGGGATCCTGGCGGATCTGCTCGGCCATGCGACGCGTTACGGCGGAAGGCAGCACCCCCAGTTCTGTTTGAAAGCGCTGCTGCACCTCCTCGTACACATGCAGGGCGAGGGCGGGCCGTTTCAGGCGCACATAGAGTCGCATCTGCGCCTGTGCCGCCTCCTCCATATAGGGATCGGCCTGCAGGGCGCGCTGCGCCGAAACCAGAGCCGCCTCATAGCGCCCGGCCTCTTCCTCCAGGCGCGCAAGCTGGTGCAGGCTCTGCAGATAGACGCTCTGGCAACGGCTCTGCTCCCGCAGCGCCCACTCCTCATAACTGCCCGGCAGGAGGTCGCCCCGATACAGCTCGATCGCCCGTTGCAGCAGCGCGGCCTTCCCCGCTGCCTGCTCACAACGGGCCACTTCGCGCACGCATCGGTCGAACTCCGCCACATCCGTCGTGATGCCTTCTGCCGGGAGCCAGACCTGCCGGCGATCCGCCCGCAGCACGCTGCCTGTGGGAACCCCCACCGGCTCCAACTGCTTGCGGAGCTGCGTCAACGCCGTACTGAGATTGGTACGGGCGACATCGGCGGCCATCTCCGGCCAGAACAGATCCAGCAGGCGCTCCCGGGCCTGCGCCTCCTGCAGATGGAGGGCAAGATAGGCCAGCAGCATGGCGGCTTTCTGGGTGCGGAAGCGGGTGTGCAGGGTATCTCCCTGCCACACGCGCAGCCCCCCGAACATCTCGATCCGGTAGTAAGCAGGCTGTACGGACATCGCTCTCCTTTCCCGGAGACGTGGTGAGTAGGTGGTGCATGCGGTCGAATACATGCGTACTTCCGGTGAGCAACGTCGATTTCCTGCTCCATTTGGCGGTGCGGAAACAAGCGCTTCGATTTTCCTGGAATCTGCTTGACAATCGAAGCGCTTTCATATAAGATGAATCTTCATCGAAACGCTTCACGCATCGATATTCAGGCGTTCCTATCAATGCTGTTCCAACTCCTGCTCTAACTTCGAAGGATGATTTTTCCTATGCCATCTTGTATCCATAGCCTCTCCGGAGCGATGGTGGCTCTCGTCAGCGCCCTCTCCAGCGCCGCGTTGCTGCTTCCTTCCGCAGCCGGCGCGCAGGCCACTGTGGCTCCGCAAGCGACCCTCGTCCGGAAGGAAGACAGGCAGACAACGGCCGTGAAGAAACCGAAGAATCTCTTTCGCGATTTCATGGGACTGAACGTCCATTCCGTCGGCTTCAAGCCGGAACTCTACAAGCCGGTCTGTCGGCTGGTGCGGGACTACCACCCGATGGTCTGGGACCTGGACAACGACACCAGTAATCCCACCCAGTTTCCCATGACGCGCAACAAGATCAACTGGGTGGACGAATACGGCGTCTGGAAAAAGACCGGATACGAGATCGACGTCTCGCTCCAGTTCGAGCAGACCGCGCCGGACAAATGGAAGGACATGGCGAAAGATGCATTCGCCTACGGGCGGTCCTTTGCGCAGTATTTCGGCCCCTCGGGCGCACATCCGCTTGTGGGCAGCGCGGAGATCGGCAATGAGCCGGCCAACTACAGCGACGCTGAGTATCGCACCGTCTTTGAGAACATGGCGCGCGGGATCCGCCAGGGCGATCCGCATCTGCCGATCGCCACCTGCAACGTCGTCGCAGGCAAGCCCGACAAATATACCAAGAACATCACGGTACTTGATGGCTTACAATCGCTCTACGACATCCTCAACATCCACACCTACGCCTTTGCCGAAGCGTACCCGACCTGGAGGCGCAGCTACCCCGAAGACCCGAAGATCCCCTATCTATCTCCCGTAACGGACACGATCTCCTGGCGCAACGCCCATGCCCCCGGCAAGCAGATCTGGATCACCGAGTTCGGATGGGATGCCAGCACCAAACCCAACCTGCCGACAGGCGATTTCAGCAAGTTTGTCGGTGTGACGGATACGCAACAGGCGCAGTATCTGGTGCGCTCGTTCCTGGTCTTCTCGGCACTGGATGTGGATCGCGCCTACATCTACTACTACGACGATGAGGACGCCCCTACCCTCCACGCCGCCTCGGGCCTGACACGTCACTTCACGCCCAAGCCCTCTTTCTATGCCGTCTCGCATCTGTACGACACGCTCGGCAGCTATCGCTTCGTGCGCGCGGTCAAGCAGGAAGTCGGCAGCCTCTATGCCTACGAGTATCAGAACGGGATAAACAGCAAGGACAAGATCTGGGCGGTCTGGTCGCCGACAGGGTCGAACCGGAAGGCGGAGGTGGTTCTGCCCGCCCTCGGAGGCAAGATCCTTCGCGCCGAGCAGATGCCCCTCCAGTCCGGGAAAGCGAAACCCATCGCATTTCATACCGAAGGCGGTAAGACCACGCTCAAGGTGGGAGAATCCCCGGTCTATCTCTGGATTCAAGCGCCATAGAGCGAGCAGGGAGAGACCATTCGATGCGTGAGACATCGATCCTCTCGAAGGCGTAGTAGAGGAGAAGCCCGCAAGCAACGGCGACAGGGGAGGCATGGGAACGGATGAGGGAGAGACAGACCCGGCAACAGGTTCGGCTGAAACACTTTCGGATGCTGCATCCAGGCGAAATCGATCATGAAGTCGAACCTGGCCATCTCCTTCATCCTCCGGCCCCGATCTGGGATACTCCGACGCTTACGGCGTGTGAGTCTCTCTACAACCGCTATGTCCGGTCGGAGGGCGATGGCGCAATACCGGATCACGCATTTTGCGATCTGCCGCGATGGGTATTCCTGGAGTATCTGGTTCAGCGCCGCGACATCCTCCTCTTCGGTTCCAACGACCCTGGCCTCACACAGTTGGAACCCATCGTCCTTTCCCAGAACGTCTATGGATGGAATCTGCCTCGTTACTATGCTTTTTCGAACAGCATAGACGCCATCTTTCACGCCATTCTGGATATTCATCGCCTGAAAGAGCTGGACTGCACAACAAAGAGTACGATGGCAACGCGGTGTACGGACCCCATCGGTAATGAACAGTGGGGCTTCTACTTTGGAATCGACTACCGCGCTCTCCCACACGCTCCATGGCGTTCCGGCACGGTCTATCTCTATCGCAGAGCGGATTTTCCATCGGATTTCCATACGGTTCCTTACCTGACCCACCGGCCTATTCTCCCGCTTGCAAAACTGCATGTAAACCCATGGGACTGGCCGCTTCTCGACCAGGTGCATGGGGTAGATATCGTGGCGCAGACGGAGCGCCAGAAGGATACTTTTCGGGGGTATCCCTGGTCCGAGGACGCGAGAATTCATCCCCATCAGTGGAGACGCCCCTTGGTCAGCCAGGTGCGTACGTATCTGGATACCTACTATGCCGATTCGATCGACCTGTCCGGGCTGGGACGGAGAATGGGTATCAGTTCCTTCTCTCTGCTGCGCATGTTTCGCGCTCACGTAGGTCTCTCGCCGCTGGAGTATCAGACCCAACAGCGTATCACACAGGCAAAGCGTCTCCTTCTGAGCGGTCGTCCCATTGCACAGGTAGCGGCGGAGACCGGCTTCTGCGATCAGACGCACCTGACCCGCCACTTCCGTCGGATTGTCGGCATGACTCCCGGTCACTATTTGCGAGCGCAAGAATCTCCTATACGACACCTCTAGCCAGACTGTACCATGAGGAAAGAAAGCCGCCGTTTCACGGTGGAATAGTCGAAGGAGAACGAAATATGAAAGGTATTCTCGCACTCGCACTCTTTGCGCTTACTGCCCTGCCCTTGCCTCACAGCCAGAGGAGCAGCGAGGGAGTCGGCGTCGGCGATCCCCGTCTTCCCGACGAGAAGGCACACGTGGACGCCATCCGTTCCGCCGTCGAGATTGCGGCAAAGACGTTCCTGGGAAATCGGCAGACAGTCGGTCTTTCCATCGGGATTTTCCAAGACGGCAGGACCTACACCTACGATTTTGGTACAACAGAGCGAGGGAAGCAGCATCCTCCAACGCCCCACACGCGCTACGCCATCGCTTCCATTACGAAGACATTTACGGGAACCTTGCTCGCACAGGCTGTCGTCGAGAAAAAAGTCAGCCTCGACGACGACGTTCGCAAGTACCTGGACGGCGACTACCCCAATCTGGAGTATCAGGGGCAGCCTGTTCGGCTCTGCCAGCTCATCAATCACACATCGGGACTGCCGCGGAGCCTTCCTGAAAACGCCGATGCGTTGATCGGCGAGGAGAGTGACGCCGCCAAGCGATCCATAAAGGAGGCGGCGTTCCTGGAGGGTTACACCAGGGAAGCCTTCTTTCGCGATCTCCACGGCGTCACGCTGACACGCGTGCCCGGCGAGAAATTCAGTTACTCGAACGCCGCCGCGCAGTTGTTGGGGTTGGTTTTGGAGCGCGTCTACGGCAAGTCCTACGAGGAGCTTGTCCGCATCAAGATCACCGGTCCGCTGAAGATGAACGACACGAAAGTCACGCTGACTGCCGCAGAGATAGCGCGTCTCCCCAGGGGATATAGCGCCAGTGGCGCATTCCTGCCCACCCTCCCCCTCCGGTTCCCCGCTGCAGGTTCGCTGAAATCGACCACGTCGGATATGCTCAAGTACATCGCATGGCACCTTGCCGAGACAGAGGAGGCTGTCAAACTATCGCATCAGCCGGCAGGAAATACCGTATGGAGTCAGGATGGCAGCTTTACGGTCGGATTGAACTGGCAAATACTGAAATCGTCGGGTCGGCGCAATATCTTTCAAGACGGCAACGTTCCCGGCTTCCACAGTATGTGCGTCCTCTATCCCGAATTGAACCTGGGGATCATCGTCCTGACGAATGAGGAGGTGCGTCCTATGCCTGCACAGTTGTCCCCATTGATAAATCAGATCCTGAAGGCGATAGACCCGCGCGCACCCGTGGCCCCTTAAGCGGACTGCCATGTGGAATCACACCACAGCCAATCTCTCTGAAATGGTCGGAACTCAAAATCGCAGGGCCTCCTCCTGAGTCCGCGTCCATCGGTCAGTACTCCTGCTCCGCGCCATCAGAGAGGAAAGCAGGGAGACAGGGAGAGGAGAAGCGCTGCCGGCTGGAGAACATGCAGACACTGCATTGAAGCAAACGACGCGGGACGGGAGGCGACAGATGGCACAAGACCGAGACACCGAAGAGGGCGGACGCACCGGGAACTCCCTGGAGGCCGCGGCGGGTGGAGTGAGCCGACGGGAACTGGTGCAGCGCTCGGCGCTGGCGGCGGGGTCGCTGATTCTGCCGAGCTGGGCAGAGGCGCTGGGCGCAGAGGAGCCGCCGAAGGCGAAAGTGGTGGTGGTGACGACAAAAGCCGTGATCAGCGCGGAGAAGCCCGCGCCCCAGGCGCTGATCGACAGTATGGTGGAGAAGGGCGTGACCACCCTGGCGGGCAAGAGCGACCCGATCCAGGCGTGGACCACCTTTGTCCGTCCGACCGACTCCGTCTGTCTGCCGACGGCCGGTGGCCAACTGGAGAATATACCGGAGGTCAATATCGCCGTCTACAAGGCGCTGGCCCGCCTCGGCGTCAACAAGATGACCATCGGGACGCACCGGATGACGCCTGCCTGGCGCGAGAAGGTGACGGCGGCCCTGAAGGAGCAGATGCCGGAACTGATCTCCGACAAACTGTTCGGCATCGCCAACCTGCCGATGCAGTCGCTGGTCGTCACTCCGACCGTCAAGCACCACGACATCGCTGGGATCAGCGGCACGCTCAAGCTCTACGCCTGCTTCTCCAAACTCGGCCCCTGGAACTACCACGGCGAGACGCCCAAGCAGGCCCCGCGCTGGGACGGCGTGAGCGGCGGCGGCATGGGCGCATGCGGCTGGGTCGCCGCCAACGACTTCAAAGAGCAGCGCAAACTGCATATCCTCGATATGATCCGCGTCGGAGTCTCCTCGCGCGGCTTCACCGTCTTCCGGGACGGCTGGGAGTTCACCAAAACGCTGGTCTTCTCCACCGACCCTGTCGCCGCCGATCGCGTCGCCTTCGACCTCTACCTCAAGGTGGGTCAAGGCTCCGGACGGATCGATCCTCTCAACCATGTCCTCCGGGCCGATACGGAGTACAAGGCCGGCATCTCCGATCTCAAACGCATTGATATTCGGCGGGTAACGGTATAGATGGAACAGATAGGACGAATGATGGCGGCACACGTACGCTGCTTGCGCCTGCTGATGGTATTGCTCTCAGGGATAGGCCTGCTCTGGTCCGAAGGCGCGTGGGGGCAGTCGGTGGACCTGACCACGCTCTTTCCCAAGGCGAACGAGGTGCCGGGCTGGACCCTCAAAGATCCGCCGAAACGCTTTGCTGAGAACCAGCTCTTCGAATATATGGACGGCGCGGCGGAGATCCCCAAAAGCTATACGTTCCGCGGGCTGGTCTCCACGAAGTATCAGAAGGGCGATACGGTCCTGGAGGTCGCCGTCTTCGACATGGGCACTGCGACCGACGCCTACGGCTACTACAGCGCCCGCGTCTTTCTGGAGCGGAGCTCCCGATCGAAAGAGCGTCTCATCGCTCTCGACCATCCGGCCCATCTCTACGCCACGGTGGGGGTGCTGACCTTCTGGAAAGGCCGTTACACCGTCATCCTCCAGCCCGACTCCGGCAAACCGGACGACGATTCCCTGCTCCGATTTGCCCGTGCCGTCTCCGCCAAAATCCCCGTCAAGGGAGATCCTCCGGCCCTGCTCCGCCGCCTTCCAACCGCGAATATGGTCGCGAACTCGGCGCGTTTCGTGCGGGGCAAGGCAGCCTTCGACTCTCTGCTCCTCTTTCTCCCCCAGGACACCTTTGGAGTCGCGAAAGGCGGAGAGACGGTCGCCGCAGAGTACACCCTCTCCGGCGGACCGGCCACGCTCCTCCTCATCCACTACCCCGATTCCGTCGCCGCGAAAGCGAGCTATAACGCCTATCGGCAACTGCTGACCACGCAGAAAGCCGCTTTTGCCACCGGCACCGGCCCTCCCGGCGCTTACGTAGCAACAGCGACAAAAGAGAAAGGGACCGGAGCGGTAGTTGGTGGCAGTTACCTCTGCGTCGTCACCGGCGCCAAAGACACCAAAGCGGTCGAAACCGGCCTCCGCCAACTCCTGACCGCGCTCAAAACAAAATAGCCCGTCTCAACCGGGCATTCGACCGATGGAGACGCGCGATTCCAATTCCATCCCCCACCCGCGTGTCAAGGTGGAATCTCTGGAAGCCACAAATCTCTACTGCAACGAAAAATGCACCTACCGGAGAACAATGATAAGCTCTCTTAAAGGTCGCCAGTTCGAGGCCCGTCTCCGCTCTGCATAAAAGCAATAAGGTGTCAGGGCGTGCAGATCTGTGCGGTCAAACCAGGGTAAGTGCGAAGAAAGTCCTTGGGGTTCAGTGTCACAAGCACATCCACGCCCGCTTTCAATGCTGCTTGAGCAATCAAGGCATCGTATACGACACCGCCGACGATCTCTTCTTGCGACAGATGAGCAAGGACAGCACGATAATCCTCGGAAGACAGTGCTACCACCTCCAGAGAAGTCAGAATATCCTGTTGTATGATTTGCCAGGAACGGGCGGCAGAGAGGCGTGGCTTTACGGGAAGACGAGTCAAGATAGCGTACAGTTCTGCCAGGGTGTGAGCAGCAACCATGCCCTCTATCTCTCTTCGATAGGCGCGCTCTAACCACGGGAATGCCCTGTCATGGGCTTCATGTCCTTCGACTAATGCCGCAACCAGCGTGGAGGTATCCAGCAGTGCTTTCACAAGCGTATCTCAGCGAGCAACACAGCCCCCCCTGCCTCCCGCTCCTGCTCTACAATCTCGGAAATGTCCTGAAGTAAGGGAGCACGCACCACCATCAGACCCTCTTTATTGATAATTTCAGGTTCGATCTCCGGCTCATTTTCTGCTTTGAGCGCCTCCAGGACAAGGCGTTTACTCTCCGGGGGGAGTTGCATCACCAGTGACATCACCTGTTCATTTGTCAGCATCACCGTCGCCATCGCCATCACCTCTTCCTTCGCTTCTGTATTCTACCACAGGTCTCCGACAACATCTATGACTCATTTCCTGTTAGTAAGTCACGTAGAGAAATGCCGTCTCAGCTAAAAGTGGATGCTCCATTGATGCCACATGCGGAGGGATTGAAGAATGGGGTCATGGTTGCAATTCTGTTTTAAGGCTGATCTGCAGAGGCGAAGGGGATGGGCGTGTACTCCCCTCGTGCGACCATTTCCAGGTAGTTTGCCTCATAGGGTTGCTCCCGCAGTCGGGTGGGACCATTGCGGACATCGTGGCCCATATCGACCCGGTTCGGATAGTGGCTGTAGATCATCAGGCGGCGAGGCCGTGGAGTCGTGTTGTGACGGGAGTTGTGGACCAGCAGCGCGTGAAAGATCATGACGGTTCCCGGAGGCGCCAGGATGTCTACGCCGCCGTTGAAATCGATCTCTTCCGGACTGACCTCCAGGCCGATGTCCACGCTGTGATGCTCCAGGTGGCGGCGGTGCGAGCCGGGCCAGACATGGAGCGGGCCGTTCTCGACGGTGCTCTCATCCAGTGAGAGCGCCGAAGAGAGAATGTCCTGCGGGTAGTTCTGAGAGCGGTAGTAGGCCCAGTCGTTGTGGATGGGCCAGTGGTCGTCTACATGGGTGATCTCGATGCCGGAGATGCGGCGTGTGAGCGGCTGTTTGTAGTTCAGCTTCTCTTCCATCAGGATCGGCTCGAAGCCCATGATCTGCCGCATCGGCCCGATCAGACGCTCGTCTTGAGAGACCTGCGTGAAGTATTCGGAGAGATCGTTGATGGGCTGGATCTTCTTGGCGTGTTGTGTTCCGTCCGCCTGCTCCCCCCAGGCCAGCCGCCCGCTGCGCCGCTGATTGGCCAGCGAGGAGTTGAGAATCAGATCCAGGATGCGGTCGGCCTCCGACTGCATCCTCGCCACCTCCCCGGCATCGAAGAGGGCGGGCAGAATCAGGTATCCCTCTTCTCGAAACTGCGCGATCTGCGCTTCACTGATCGAAAAGGCGCTCATAGCCCAATCTCCCTTCCTTTCGCATCTCTACAACGTGGGTGGATCTGCAAATCCAGAGGTCACGAATTTCACCAACTGCGTCCCGGTCTGCTCATAGTAGACGCCCAAATTGTGATCGACGCCGGGCAGTACCTGAACCTCGTGCGCCAGTTTCAACTCCTTGAGAGCTTCTATCAGGGGCGCATGGGAGGCGTAGGTCATGTCTTTGTCGCCGACGATCATCAGGAAGCGGACTTTGCCGCGAATCTTCTCCGCATTCTGTTTGGCCAGAGCCGCCGGACTGACGGCAGCGGTGTCGCGGGAGCCTAACGCGGCGGCCCAGGAGGCCGCGGCGGAGAAGAGGTCCGGGTACTTCAAGGCCAGACGGATCGCGCCTCCGCCTCCCATCGAAAAGCCGCAGATCGTTCGGCCCTCCCTGGTCGCGATCGTGCGATACTTCTTATCGATCAGAGGCATCAGCTCTTTGATGATCAGCGTCTCCCCCATGATCTTCTGCTCCGGATTGTCCCGGTAGCCGCTCATGCCTCCATTCGGAAAGACACAGATCACCGAAGGAATGTGTTTCGCCTCCACCTCTTTGCGGATCAGGCCGGAGAAGCCTCCCGCATCGGAACTCTCGGTTCCCCCGGCCCCATGCAAAAAGTAGACGACCGGATAGCGGCGCTTGCCTTCCGCATAGTCGGACGGCAGATAGACATTGTAACCCACGTCTCGATCCATCGAGGGGCTGTGCAGCACGCTGTGCTCCACCCCGGGGATAGGCGAGGTCGGCGGGCTGTTCCACGTCACCTCCCTGCCCTGTCGAGTCGGGTTCTGTGGTTCCGCAGACATTGCGCTCCCTCCGAAAGGTAAGAGGAACAGCCCGCCCAGACCGAGCATAGCCGTCGAAAGTGAGAGGATTCGTGACATAGACATTGGCTTTCTCCCGTGAAGTCTCGCCTCTATCATTCCCCCACTCACCCGGGCTTTTCCTCTATTTCCGCTGGAGGTCTTCCCCCGTCACGTCGAAAGCCGTCTTGCCTGTGTGCAGTACGGTGTGCTTGCCTTCCTTGTTTCCCCAGGTGGCGCTCACATCACAGGAGATCTGGTGCTTGCCGGGTACAACGAACGCTGCCAGCGTGAACTTGGCTCTCCGTTCGTCCCTGGCTGCACGGTCGATCGTTCGCAGCATCCAGTGGGAGACCATCATGACCTGTCCCGGCTTCAGGGCGATTTCACGCTCCTCCGTTCCCAGGTGGAAACCGATGTCCACCGTCTTGCCGTTGCTGTCCTCCAGATGTGGGGAGCAGAAGATCGAAGGGGTCTGTATTTGGGTCGAATAGTCCGTGTCGTCGCCCGGCACGGTGAGGCCGTTGAAGCTCGGGCAACGGATGTTCAGTGTGCGGTTCGTGCGGTTGCGGAGGTAGACGCCAAACACATAGAGGCCGGTGTGCTGATCGGCGCGCCCATATCGGTTGGTCATCGCCAATCCCGCCTGCACCTCACGCCCCGGTCCCCACGCAACGCCCGCCGGCTCCTGCGATGGCGCAGGAGCGATGGGAGCGTCACGGCCCGGTATTGCGGCACTGGCGGGAGGGCTTTGAGCGCCTCCGTTGCCTGACGGCGTTTGACCACTGGTTGCTCTTGTCGGTCTGGCGGAGACGCGCACGGCAGCGAGCGAAAGCAGGGCGAGCGCCAACGGCGCGGAGACGACCAGCCACTTTGTCGAGGTCTGCCGCGGTCGTGCGTCGTCGAGGATATGTCTCATTCTTTTCTCCATGCCCCCGCTTTGAGTCATCGCGGGAGCCATTTCGTCGGTATAACTAGATCGCGCAATCTCCAGGAGATGCGTCGCATAGTCCGGCCCTGCTATCCCGGAGAGCAGGACCCGGTCGTCACAGGCACGCTCACTCTCGAATCGCATACGTGAACGCAGCCACCAGGCGCCGGGCTGAAACCAGCAGAGGGCGCATACAATCTCGGCCAGCAGATTCCACATCCAGTCCCATCGGGCGATGTGCGCCTGTTCGTGCCTCAGGGCGCTTTCGCAGACGCGCAGATCGCCTGTCAGCAGGGCCGCAGGCAACAGGATGACGCTCCTGCGTATTCCCCAGGTCAAGGGGGTCCTGATCCGCTCATGGACAAGGATAGGAACCTCGCCCAGCATCGCCCTGCGGCTCTCCGCCTCCAGTCTGCGCAGACGCAACAACGCCACCATCAGGCGTATCAGCAGAGTGGCGGCTCCCACTCCCCAGATCGCCAACAAAACAGACGTTGCATTCCAGGAACGTTTTGGAGAAAAAGTGACCACGATAGAAGCCGCTTGCGGTGAGATCGGAATGCTGTCCGATGGATCGAGCGTAGCGGACTTTACAACCTCCCCAGTCCTGCCGCCTTTCTCTTCGGCGGAAACGACAACATGTTGAGGAGGAGATGATGTGAGTAAGAGCAGAGGGGGCATCAGCCGTTGTGCCAGAGGCAGGGTGAGGAGAGCGCCTAGCGCCAGTACACAGAGGAGATGGCGATAAGCCGCCGCAACGCGGCGAAACAGCAGAAGCGTCACCGCAGTAAGCAGACACAACACTCCCCCACGCATGATGAGTTCCATCGCAAAGCGCTCCATCCCGCCTCTCCTCTCCATGAATGTGCTAATTCATTAACACTATGGCAATATATTAGCATATCCGGATGATGCTGTCAAGTCGCACGGCAAATTGGGTCCCTCTATCGATGCGACCTCACCTGCCTGGCCGCCTCGGCAAGCCGAGGATCCCGATCTTTCCCCACTCTATTTCGAGGCCGCCGAGACCTTGAAAGATCCAACACTATTACCGACCGTAGAGAGGGGGGCCGCCAGATGGAGTGAAGGAATGCAACCGGAAGAAACCTTGCATCCCTATATTGTATCCGCCCTCGAACACCTCCAACAGTTGGCAAAAAGTGACAGATCAGAATTGATTACATAGCGAGAAGCGATAACGCTGAAGGGAAGCGTAGCATGGATGGGGAATAGGGAACGGGCTTGCAGCCATAGCGTATATTCCAATGCAATGGGACGCGAAAGGAGAGTCAACATGTCGAACGAGAATCGGGAGAGAGAAGAGGCGCCGCTCGGCGACCTGTCACGGCGCGATCTGGTCGCGTTATCGGTAGCGGCGGGGCTTGCCGTCGGCGGAGCGGCGTCCGCCGCGGAGACATCGGTGGTGGAGCATGACGTCGAGATCAAGACTCCGGATGGCGTCTGCGATGCCGCCTTTATTCATCCGGCGACAGGCTCTCACTCCGGTGTGTTGATCTGGCCGGACGCGTTCGGGCTGCGGCCTGCGCTCCGCGATATGGGCAAGCGCCTTGCCGCCGAGGGCTACGCGGTCGTGATCCCCAACCCCTACTATCGCGCGGGCAAAGCCGATACCCTGGGTATGGGCACGAAGAACTTCAGTTTTCAGAACCAGGATGACATGGCGAAGCTCCGCAAACTGATGGGCGGGCTTAGCGCGCCGGGAGCCGCGGAAAAGGACGCGACCGCCTTCATCGCGTTTCTCGATGCGCAGAAGGCTGTCAACGCCAAAAAGAAGATCGGCACGCAGGGCTACTGCATGGGCGGTCCTCTGGTTTTTAAGACCGCAGCAGCCCTTCCCAATCGTGTCGGCGCGGCGGCTTCGTTCCACGGCGGCGGTCTTGTGACGGATCAGCCGTCCAGCCCGCATCTCCTGATTCCCAAGATGAAAGCGCACCTCTATGTCGGCATCGCCTCCAACGACGATATGCGCCAACCGGACGCGAAGGATAAACTGCGCGAAGCCTTCGATGCCGCCAAAGTCCCTGCCGAGATCGAAGTCTATCCGAGTCAGCATGGCTGGTGTATGCCGGACATGCCCGCTCCCCCCGACAAACCGATCTACAACAAGGCAGACGCCGAAAAAGCCTGGAGCAAACTCCTGGCGCTCTACAAGGCCAATCTGACCTGAAAGGATCGGCGAGATCGTTAGAACTCTTTTCCTGACAGGAGGCCGCAAAACGCATTGATGCGTTTTGCGGCCTCTTCGATTTTTCTCGCTGGTGAGTTACCCGTGAAGGTATCCAAGGGCGTCCTTATAATCAGAGCAACGGATACCGCAAAATGCAGGATGGGAATATGTCAGAGATAGAACAGTTTGTGAGAAAGGCGCTTTCCGAACAGAATGCGGACGCCGAGAAGCATCTTGCGTTCGGGGAGTTGGTGGTCCGGTTTCAGGATATGGCGTTCGGGTATGCCTACTCCCTGGTCGGCGACATTACGATGGCTGAGGAGGTGGCGCAAGAGGCTTTCATCTGCGCTTGGCAGCGGCTGCATCAGTTACGGGATCCGGCTGCGTTCCCGGCGTGGTTCAAGCGGATCGTCTTCACACAGTGCTCCTCTTCGATCCGGCGGCAGCCCCGAGCGATGGTGTCTTTCGAAGAGTGCTCCGCCATAGATCGTCAAACCCTGTCGCAGGCGCACACGCAAAGTTTGTGGGAAGAGGTGGAGAGACGCACGGAGGTCCACATGGCCATTGGCCAACTTCCGGAAGGCGAGAGGATCGCCATCTTGCTCTTCTATATCAGTGAGTACTCACGAGCGGAGATCGCCGGTTTTCTGGGGATCACTGAGGAAGCGGTGAAGAAGCGCCTTGCCTCCGCGCGCAAGCGCCTGAAGAAAGGAATGATTGCTATGGTTCAAGACGATTTGCACGCGCATCGCCCCTCTCAGGATGGAGCGTTCCAGCAAAAGGTTTTCGCGTTCTGCCGGCAGTTCGGGGAGTTGCTGCATGGCGGCACTCCCATCCTAAAGACGCTCGAAATGTGCGCGGCAACGCAGGCGGACAATCCTCGGTTCCAGCAGGCAGTCG
>Ga0070658_10000140_pt1 | contig 63688 bp, 47 predicted proteins | sample KBSC13metaG_FD_64664 | JGI IMG/M metagenome (GOLD analysis project Ga0070658, IMG submission 64664) | Corn rhizosphere microbial communities from Kellogg Biological Station, Michigan, USA - KBS C1-3 metaG | ecosystem: Host-associated > Plants > Roots > Rhizosphere > Soil ...
TGGGTCCACGTCTTGGTGGGGTAGAGCGCGCCGAGCGGGCCCTTGGAGCGGATGTTTGTCTCGATCCAGCCCTGGCTGGTCAGTGACTGGTCGCCGCCAAGATATATTCCGCGATACATGCCCTCGCGCCGATCGCGGCCGGGCGCGGCCTTGGCGAGGATATAGGTCAGGCCCGGGAATTCGGTGCGGATCCAGCCGGCGATGCGATCCTGGTCGTCGATGTCAAAGACGCGGAGGCGTTGGGCGAAAGCCCGGTAGCCCGCTTCGTCGCGGTCGTGCTTCACCCGCCAGAGGGTTTGCGCGAGGTCGGTCTGACCGCCCCAGATCGTTACGTTGAGTGGGCGCTCGGGAGTGCCTGCGTCGACGCGTTCGACCAGCCAGCGGGAGCCTCCGGTGTCGTGGCCTTCGCCGATGTTTTCGCGCCCGCGCTGGGGATTGCCGGACTTGATGCACGCGGCGAGTTGTTCCTCGGTCGGCCATCCCTCGGCATGGCGCAGCAAGTTGGGCCGGACTTGCCCGTAGGCGGCGACGGTGGCGCGAATGAGATCCGGATGCGTGATGGCCACCTTGAGTTCTCCCGGCGTCCCGGAGGCGCTGGCGATGAGGCCCTCGATCTCGAATTCATTCGCGTAGACCATAAGGCGGACAAGCGATTGCTGATCGTCGGGATCGCCGCCGATGTCGGTCAGGACGCAGAGGCGGGGGCGATCGGCGGCGAACGTGGAAGTTGCCAGCAGGAGGCAAAAGGGGAGAAGAAGTTTGGCGTTCAACGTTGGGGCGCGTTCGTGGAGGCGTGTCAGTTACGCAGCCGCGAATTTATTCGCGGACCGTAGTTCGGCGAATAGATTCGTCGTTAGGTAGGTGCGTCGAGCGAAGCGGCGATCGTTTCTCGAAATCACTGCGAGTTTCCACCCGCGGACACCCCCGCCCTGCGCGACCGAGTCTCGCTCCCAAGTGCGCGCCCAAACGGAGTTAGGGTGCGAGCGCGGGAAAACGCGTGGAGCGAAGCCTCGTCTACGCCGGCAGCGCGGGCGTAGATGCGGGCGCTCGACGGCTTCCCAGCTTCGCCGCGGCCTGCTCGAGCCACGCCCGATCCGGCGCGGCGTAGGGGCGGAACGTTTCCAGCGAGCCGGCGTGCTCATTGTAGAAGAGCGCGCGGTGCAGGCCGAGGTTGCTCGCCTTCGGCGAGTCGATGAGGCTCGCGGAATCGTTCGCGCTCATCTGGAAGACGACGCGCATTTCAAATTCGCTCAACGCTTTCCGGTTCATCGCGCGGTTGACATTGTTGAAGCTGTCGATGGTGACGATGAGATGCAGCCCGTGACTGCTGCCTTCCACGATGATCTCCTGGAACTGCGCGCCCGCGCTGGCGGTGGCGTCTTCGCCGCTCATGGAGAAGCTGAAGTCGTCTTCCTGACGCAGCTTTTTGAAACGATGCAACCCGTGGATGAAGACGAATATCGATGGCGCGTCGGCGGGGGCTTCACCGCTGGCGCGTTCCTTGAGCCTCGCGGTGAGATCGGCCATGATCTGCGGGATCTCCGGGCCGCGCGTCACGGTGACGTCGTGCGGAATTGCCGCCACGATGCGGTCGAGTTGTTCCGCATCGGTGGAACCCGGCGTGGTGCTCTGGATGAGGACAAACTGGGCGGCGCCCTTGGGGAATTGCGCGGCCAGCGAAAGCATGGAGACGCCGAGCAGGGTGAGCGCGGCTTCGTCGCGCTGGCCCACGATGAGGAGGTGGTTCCCGCTCTGCCGCTGGAAGGTGGCCTCGGTGGGGCCCTTGATGGAATTGGGCGCGCCCAGCCACGCGCGGCCGACGCCGGGCACGGACAAAGGGGCTGTGGTGAGCGCGGTGTCGAGGAGATCGTTTTCCTCCAGGTGCGACGGGGCGTTGCCTTCGAAAACGATCGGGGTGGGATGATGATCGTGCCGGGCCACGGCGAGCGTGTGGACCTTGTCGAGCCACTGGTCGCGTTCGTCGTCTCCCAGCCACACCACCTGGAAGGGGCTGTTGCCTTCGGAGGCGCCGGCCGCGTCGTTGTAGATGCCTTCGCCGGGACGCGAGAGGAGGCGCGGCGCGGAGTTGTTGTCATCCATGATCAGGTAGGCGTCCGCCTCGTTGCACTGGAGGGCGACGCGAATGACCATCTGGCCGAGCGTGGCGCGGGCGAGCGAATAGGCGCCGCCGAGTGTCTGCGAACCGAGCAGGACGTGGATGCCAAAGGCGCGGCCCTGGCGCACGATGCGGTCGAAGAGCAGCGAAGCGGTTTGCGCGATGCTGTCGTCGTCGACGAAGAATTCCTGGAACTCGTCGATGATCAGCAGGGAGCGAGGCATGGGCTCAGTGCCGCCGGCGCGCTTGTAGCCGGGGATGTCCTGGACACCGAGCTTGCGGAAAATGTCGCCGCGGCGCTTGAGTTCCTCGTCCACGCGCTGGAGCACGCTCAGGGCGAATTCGCGGTCGCTCTCGATGGCCACGACCCGGGCATGAGGCAGGCGTTTCTCGGCGTAGCACTTGAACTCGACGCCTTTCTTGAAGTCGATGAGGTAGAATTCCACCTGCTCCGGGCTGCACGCGAGGGCGAGATTCGTGATGATGACGTGGAAGAGCGTGGACTTGCCCGATCCCGTCTTGCCGGCGAAGAGCGCGTGCTGGCGGGTACCTTTGCCGATGGCCAGGAACTGGTGCTTGGTGGCGCCCGTGCGCCCGATGGCGATCTTGAGTTCGTTGGTCGTATCGCTCGTCCAGAGTTCGGCGGGTGCGGGCGCGATCTGGGAGAAGGGGACCTCCACGCGGTTGGAATCGATGCTCGCCTTGCCGATCTTGTGGACAAACTGCACCGCGAGATCCGGCGGTGGGGGCGGATCGAATACCAGCTTCCCCGCGGCATCCGGCGGCGCGGAGGCGATGGCGAAATCGGCTCCGCTGCGTTTAAGCACGATGCTGCTCTTCCGCAGTTCCTCAGGGGCAAAACCGTCCGGGAGCGATTGGCGGTCGTCCCAATGAATGAGCGTGAAGACGCCGCAACGCGCGCCGCTCGTGGCGATGCTCTGCAGGCGCCGGGCGGCCGTCTCGCTGAACCCGGCCGGAAAATCCGCGACGACGAGGAAATGATATTTCTCCGCGACGCTGCCGGCCTGCTGATTATACTCGGTGATCGTCGCGTATTCGTTGCGAAGGTACATCTGGATGACCTTCTCGATGTGTTCGCTGAGATCGGCGAGACGCTCTTCAATCTGGTCGCGCTGGGTCCAGATGCGGCGGTTGATCAGGGCTTCCTCGTAGTCGCCGAGGTGCATGAGGCCCGCGAAGCTCTGGCCGAGCCCCACCGGGTCGATGATGTTGAATGCGACCTTGCCGGGCTGCGTGGTCGTCAGCAGGCGCAGAATGATATTGTTGAGCGTGTCGACGATCGCGGGTCCGGCGCCTTCCTTGGTTTCAAAAAGGAGGGAGCCTTCTCGCGGATAATCGAGCGCGAGGGGCACCGAAAGATGCGCGGAGCCGGGCAGGGGAAGCCTTGGATCGCGCGGATAAGCGGCGAGTTCGGCGTCCAGATGGGCAAACCGGGTGGCCGGAGTCGTGGAAGCCGCCGGGCTCCATGCTTCGAGGAACGATTCGCTCCACGGCGGAAAGATCGCATCCGTGGCGGTGTGCAATGCTTCGAGCGCGGCATAGAGCGGGGTGATTTCGCGCTGCCATTCGGCCGCCAGCGTCGCCCAGGAGGACGCTTCCTCGGTGTCGATAGCTTCCGTTTCCGCGCGATGCGTGGCGGTCGCGCGTTCCTTGTGGGCCACCGCGTCGCTTTGGAATTGCTCCATCCCGGAATCATGGCGGCTGGCGATCCAGGTCAACTTGGGTTGCAGGAACTGGTCGATCTTGGCCAGCACCCGCGGGGTCTGCGTCTCGATCTTTTCCCGGGCCGCGTGCTCGAATTCGAGTTCGACCTCATCCGCGCGATTCCATTGCGCGGCGATGGCGGCATTGGTCCGGTCAAAATCCTCCTGGAGCTGGGCGCGTTCCCGGGCATGCTCCGCCTTGGCTGCGGCAGCGCAGGCGTCGTGGAGCTGGCCGGCTTTCGCCAGCGCGGCGGCGGTGAGCATCGCCGAGGACTTCGATTGCTGGTGCCCCAGGTAATGGACAACGGCGTAAATCGCGAGCAGCAACAACACCGCGCCCGCTCCCATGAAGGCGGACGCTCCCTTGAGACCGACGGCGAGCATCAAGGCCGCCACCACGAGGATGGGAACGACGAAAACAGGTTGGGCGATGCTGAAAACACGGGGCAGCGGCTGCGCGCGATAGGCCGCAAACTGGACTTCTGTGTTGGAGAGCTGGCCTTCGAATTCGGTAAACAACTCATCCCGATCGGAAGACGGGGGCGGCGCGGTGTGCGGCTGGCGCAAGGCGCTCTGAAAAGACCAGTACCCGGCGAAGCCTCGCCGGGCGCCCTTCCAGAGGTTGGAAAAGCGCTCACGCTGCGCTTCGAGTTTTGCCTCGAATTGAGCCAGCACGGCGTCAGCCGCCTTTTGATCGGCCTCCAGCTTTCGCTCAGTTTGGAAGTGCTGGAGTTGCAGCTCGCCCAGCCAGCGTTCCTTTCTCTGCCGCGCTCGCAGGGGAAGCTTGCGCAAGCCGGCGGCGCTGGTTCGCTGCACCCGGCTCCGGCGGCCTTCGTAGAGGGCCGTGATGCGTTCGTGCTCGCTTTGCCGGCGGGCTTCCGAATCCTCGCTCCGGGCCGCGAGCCGGTTCTCCGCCTGCTCGGTGGCGTCGCGGAACTTGCGGTTCGTCGTGTGACGCCGTGTCGAGATATCGCGATTGAGCTGCTCCTCGCGCCGGGCAAAGGCGGCGGCGGTTTGTTGCAGACGGGCGAGCAGTTCGAGGGCCCGGCTGGGGCGCAGGTCGATGGGGTTATTCACAGTCGTTCCTGATTCGTTTGAGCAACACGTCGATTTCCTGCATCACGGCCATGGTGCGCTGCACATGGTCGGGCAGATCTTCGAGGTATTCCCGCTCGAATTGTTGCGCCTTGATATCCCGCCAGTGGGTCTTGGTTTCCTGCCAGCGCAGGGAAAGATCCTTCAGGGCCTGGACGAGATTGGCGCCACTTTCGCGGGTACTCATACGGTTGGGGGAGTATCGGTCGCCGGGGCCGGGGGAGCTTCCGCCGCCGGTGCAGGCGTGGCGGATTCGCCGGTTGGCTTGCTCGTGGCGGCTTCAGTCGCGGGTGCGGCGGCGGGCGGCGCTTCCGTGGGAACGCTGGTTTCCGCATAGGCGTCCAGGGTGCGCTGCATCTGGACGATATGGGTGATGCCCTTGGGTAGATCGAAATCGAGGAATTGGCGCAGGCCTTCCAGCCGCTTGGCCAGCGGATCGGAAATGCCCTCGTAGTTGCGGGTCCACGTCTTGGTATTGCGCAGCTTTTCCTCCGCATGGGCCAGGTCGTGCTTCGCTTTGCGCACGGCGATCTGCTGGTGGGCGATATTGTCCCGCAGGCTGGAGAGCTTGGCGCTGAAGAGCTCCTGCTCCGCCGACTCGAGCACCCGGGCGCAGCGGCGCACTTCGCTCTCCCAGCGCGTGCGCATGTCGTGCTGCAACCAGGCCCGCATGCGGCGCAGTTCATCGCCGGCGTCGTCGAGCGAGCGGCGTGCCTTGCCCATAAAAATGATCAGGCCGGCACGAAGCGAATCGAGGACCTCGACCGAAGTGACTTTGGCCTGATTGGACATGGATCAGCGTTGGCCGAGGTATTCCTCGATGCGTTGCGCCTTGCGCAGCAGGAAAGGCGTGTGCTTCTCGGAAACCTCGGTGAACTTTTTCAAGACCTTCATCGTGGTGATGAATTCCTCGGCAAATTTTTCATGCTCCTGGTCCTGCCAGGTGCTGCTCAGCGCGGCAAAGCGCGCCTGGAGAGCGGAGGCCTTGCCTTGTACGTCGTCGTTGAAGCGTTTGAGTTCGTTGGCGAAACGCCGGACCTCTTCGGGGTCCATGATTGCTTGAGCCATAGATTTTTATCGGGGTTGAGCGGGCGTGATGGGGCGGGGGGAGACGCAGTTCCGTAGTTCTGCTGACTGTATAACGTGGCGCGCCGGGCAATTCAACCGGCGAACGAGAAAACCCAGTTTTCCACCTTGGACTTACGCGGTCGGATGGAACATCGCTTCCGGCCAACCAGAAAGTCTTTCGCCCTATCCCCGCCTCTGCGCTGGCGTGGTCGAAACCGCCGGAGGCGGAGGGGAGGTTCCCGGAGTGGGGACGATTGGGCCTAGCGGTTTCGGAGTGGGGGCGACCGGGCCCTGCGCCCTAGGGGCGGCCGTAGTCGGGCCGGGTGGTTTCGGCGGCATGGTGAACTGCTGCACGGGAGCGGTGTCGCTCGAGCCTTTGACCAGCGCGGCGGGGAAGTGGTTGGTGGTGACTTCCACCCGGGCGCCGACCTCGATCTTGTCGAAGAGTTCGATGACGTCGTGGGACCGCATGCGGATGCAGCCGTAGCTGGCGGGTGTGCCGATGGTATACTCCTCGGCCGTTCCATGGATGTAGATGCCACGGTTGTAGGCGCCGCGGTTTTGCGCTTCCAGGCCGCGCAGCCAAAGGATGCGCGAAACGATCGGATCCCGGCCCGGGGTGTTCGGGTGGACGATTTCGCCCGTGGGCCGGCGGCTCTTGAATTTCATCCCGCTCGGCTGGCCGCCCCCGATTTTCTGCGCGACCTGCATTTCTCCGAGAGGCGTCGCGTAGCTGCCGGGGCGGTCCCCGACGCCGAATTTCGAGGTCGACACGTCATAGCGCGCGACTTCGACCCCATTGGTGAAAACCAGCATCTTCTGGTCGGGGATGCTGACACGAATGAGGTGTGGGCTGGGTTTGGTCGCGCAGGACGCCAGGCCAATAGCCAGGAGAACCGGCAAACAACGGACAATAGACTTCAACACGGGCGCTATTTAGCCATGCCCGCGCAAAGTCTCAAGGGGAGGGGTGGAAAAAAGGCTGAAGGCAGAAGGATGAAGTACGAAGAGGAGTGAGGGAGGTTGTTGTACGATTTCCGGGCCGGAGGCCGCATTTCTCTTCATCCTTCCGCCTTCCGCCTTCATCCTTTTCCCCATGCCCATCCACGTCATTCGCTCCACGCAGATCGTCCCCGCGAGTGTCGAGGAATGCTGGGCGTTTTTTGCCGATCCGCGCAATCTCGCCAAAATCACGCCGCCCGAACTCGATTTTCAAACGCTCGGGGAATTGCCGCCGGCCATCCATCCCGGCCTCATGATCGAATACCGCGTGCGGCCGCTCTTTGGGATTCCATTGACCTGGCTGACCGAGATCACCCACGTCGATGAACCGCGCCGTTTCGTCGATGAGCAGCGGGTGGGCCCCTATGCGATATGGCATCATGAGCACACCTTTACCGCGCTCGAGGGTGGGCGGACGGAGATGCGGGATTTGGTGCATTACGTCCTGCCGTTTGGCTTGCTCGGAAACCTGGCGCATCCCTTCCTCGTCACGCCCGCGTTGAAGAAAATCTTTGCCTATCGCGAGAAGGCGGTCGGGGAGCGATTTGGCGCCTAGAATTCCACGGTGGCGGTGAGGCCGATTGTCTGGGCACTCACGCGGATCGAACTGTCGGAGTATTCGCCGGAGGCCAGAGCGCTGTCGCTGATGCCCACCGTATTTGGAATTTGCCATTCGTAGGCCAGATCGACACCGTACCGTCCGCGCTTGTAGCCGAAGCCGGCGCTCACGGTATGTTCCATAATCGCTGCCGTGAGCGGAGTCAGTGTTGCCGAAGGCACGGGATTACGGCCGTAAGAGTACCCGGCGCGGAGCGTCCAGTGCTCGCCGAGGGTGTACTCGATGCCCGCCCGGATCACGAACTGATCGCGCCAGTCGAGCGGAACATCGTCGTCGAGCCGGTCCGAACGGACGAGGCCGTTGAGATCCTTGTTGTTGCCATTGCGCAGGCGCACTTCGAGCGTGTCGAAAGAGTTCGCCCAGTTGATCCAGTCGAGTTGGGTGCTCAGCGTGAGTTTCGAGGTGGCATGCACCGCAATGCCGAAACTCACCTGTTGCGGAAAGACGTTGGTCACCTCCGCATCATAAGCGAAGTCGGACCTTGCGGCCCCCAAGCCGAGATTGGCGAGTTGCACATCCGCATTCCCGGTGGCGCGGCCGTTGGTGACGATTTTCGATTGGCTCGTATAGCTTACGCCGATCTGCAGTGCCTTGAGCGGTGTCCATAGCATGCCGGCCTGCACGTTGCAGCCGTAGCCATCGGTATCCAGGTCGAGCAGTGTTTTCACCCCGCGCAGGACGGGCTGGCTCTGGAAGACATACGGCGCCTGGAGTTCATTCTTATTGTAGAGGAGACCGACGCTTGCCCCGATCGAGAACTGAGGGACGGGCTGCCAGCTCAGGCCGAGCGCGGAACGCAGCAGGATGATCTCGGAGGATTGCGGCCGCACGCCGTAGGTCGTGATCCCATTCGCGCCGCCGGGGGTGTCCCGGTAGCGCCAGCGATCGCGCATGGCCATTTGTGGATCGATCCCGAATCCCAAGCGAATCGTGCCGAAGGGGATGACGATGGCGCCCGAGCCGATGAAGCCGTTTTCGTGGAGGCCCACATGATCGTTGGCCCGGTTGTCAAAAGTCCCGTGGATGAATCCCACGTCGGCGTTCAGGTCGAGGGTGGCTCGATCGAGATTCGCCATCGTGGCGGGATTGCTGGCCATGGCATCGAGGGGATTGCGCGCGTCCGCGGTGGAGGTGCCGCCGAGGGCCAAGCTCCTGGCGGTGGCGCCGTCGCGGGAGAGGCCGGCCGCGTGGCTGGAAGCAGCCACGACGGAGTAAAGGCAAAGCGTCGTGGTCAGCGACCGGAGAGTCAGCGTTGGCATGAAGGTCAAGACTTAGCACCCGGCGGGCCTCCGGGGCGAAGAAATGAATTCTTGTTCAGGATTTGTCGCGAACCACGATCTTCAACCGGCCTCGCCGCCAGGACTCTTCCCCTTCTCTGCACTCCAACGTTTCAAATGCTCCAATGCTTCAACAGCGAAGCCGAAAAGGGAGATCAAGATGAAGAGCAAGAGGGAGAGCCGCCCGTCCGGCGGAGCAGCGAGTGCAGCCTCGTGAAGCTCTCCTCCGAAAAGCCCATCGCCCGCTTCAACTGATAGTCCCGTTCCAGGGCATTGGGATGGCGCTCCCAGCGGCGGTAGGTCTGCCAATCGATGAACCCGCGCATCCAGGACCAGAGGCCCATGATGGGCACAGGGAAATCGCTGCCGTAGATCATGCGCGAAGCGAGCGGCTCGCGAATGGCTTGCGGCGTGGGCCAGCCGCGCATGGGCAGATTGAAGGCGCTGTTGTCGCCGTAGAGATTTGGGTAACGGGTGGTCATCTCCGAGAACACGGAAAAATAATCCGGGTCGGTAAACCCGCTGCGGGTGGCGCAGTGCGCGGCAATCACGGTGACGCCGCACTGAAGCGGCAACTCGAGCACTCGCGGGTCCTCGTACTCGCGACGAATCACCGGCACGGTATTTTCCCCGCCGGTGTGGGCGAGGAAAGGCAGCCCCGCTTCCGCCATGCGTTCCCAGAAGCGTGCGTAGCGGCGGTCGTTGCAATTCACGTTGTGGCAATTGGGCAGGAGCTTGAGAATGGCCGCCCCACCCGCGAGGCAACGCTCCAGTTCCTCCATCGCGTCCGGCCTTCCGGGATGGATGGACACCGCCGGGATGAATTCCGGATGTTGCCGGGCCAGGCTGAGGACATATTCATTCGGCGCGTGGAATGAACCGGAGCCTTCCATGAGTGATCCCCGGTCGTCGTACACCTGTTCCTGCGCCAGGATGACCGCCGAGCCGAGCGAGGATTCCCGCACCAGAGCAAGCAGGCGCTGGACGTAGATTTCATCGAAATCCGGCGCCGCGAGATCGGGCGGCAACCTCAAGTGTCGCAACATGAACGCCGCCAACCAGCGATGCCGCCCCTTGAGCCGCAGCCAGCAACCGCTGCCGCGCGCGCCATTGCCGACGATGTGGATGTGGCAGTCGATGGGAAGCATGGGGTGGGAATGTTGGTAGAGCCGGCCGCAAAGGGGCACAAACGAAAACCCTCGCAGACGATGCGAATACGTATCAGCGGAGATTCACGGAGATAATTATCCACGGTGCGTCTATGCCATCTGGCGCGTGCCCCTTTCCCGTCATTCTGAGCGAAGCGAAGAACCTGTGATCTCTGTCTTTCCTCACCAGCGTGGCGCCAGATGCCGAAACAGATCAGAGGTTCTTCGTGCCTCAGAATGACGGGAAAGGGGCACGCGCCAGATGGCTTAGACGCATCGTGGATTGATTGCGTAACCTGTGGTCCGCCCGCACGTTGCGTCCGTTGCTCGCAGCCTCCGCACTTCCACCCATATTTCCTCATCCTTTTCCCCTCAAGTGGCACGCTCACTGCACCGTAGAGCGTCACTTTGCCGGACCTGCCCGAAATACTTTCACTTCCGAATTGCTCACGATCTGCATCCGTGCCCCCTCTGCGGCGCGAAGAATGCAGTCCGGTCACACCGCTTTCAGGGATGAATAGGGAAAATCAACCAATCGAATCCTCCGTTCCGGCCGCTGGAACCGATTTCTTCCTCACCGACGAACAGCGTTACCGCGGCATCTTCGACCACGCGATCGAGGGTATTTTCCAGACCACCCCCGAGGGGCGGTACCTTGGGGCGAACCCCGCCCTTGCGCGCATATACGGATACACGTCGCCGGAGGATTTGCAGCGGGAATTGCATGACATCGAGCGACAACTCTATGTCCAGCCGAAGCGGCGCGCGGAGTTTCTCGCGGCCATGGCCCGGGACGGCAAAGTATCCAACTTCGAATCGCAGGTCCATCGCCAGGATGGGAGCGTCATCTGGATCTCGGAGAATGCCGTGGCCGTACGCGACGACGCCGGGCGCCTGCTCTACTACGAGGGCTTTGTCGCCGACATTACGGCGCGGCGTGAAGCCGAAGCCGCGTTGGAGGCGGCCAAGGCCGACCTCGAACGCAGCCTTGCCGAATTGCGCGCCACCCAGCAGCAGGTCGTGCAGCAGGAGCGATTGCGCGCGTTGGGCGGCATGGTCACGGGCGTCGCCCACGATTTCAAGAATACCCTGTCCATCATCCTTGGCTCGGCGGAACTTCTGCAACACGAATGCCGCCGCCACCCGTCCGGGAAGGACTTTGCCGACTTCGCCCAGACGATCGTGACCGCGACTCTCGACGCCACGGAGATCGTCAATCGGCTGCGCGATTTCCATCGTCCGGCCGAGCCTGGCGAATCCCGCACGCCGCTGCCGCTCAATACGATCGTGGAGCAAGCGGTGGCTTTCACGCGCCCGCGTTGGGCCGCGGAATCGAACGCCCGGGGAACACCGATCGAAATCGTTACGGATTTGAGCGTGATCCCTCCCATCTCCGGCAATGGCGCCGAACTGCGCGAACTCCTGACCAACGTCATCTTCAACGCGATCGATGCCATGCCTCAGGGCGGCAGGATCACTCTGCGCACGCGGCGCCAGGAGGACCGGGTGGAACTCGCCGTCTCGGATACCGGCATGGGCATGACCGAAGAAACGCTCCGACGCTGCCTGGAGCCGTTCTTCTCGACGAAGGGCGAACACGGGGCGGGGCTCGGGTTGGCGATGGTTTACGGCATCGTGGAGCGCCATGATGGGACGGTGGCGGTGGAAAGTTCGCCCCGCCGCGGCACGACATTTCTTTTTACGTTTCCCGCGGACACTTCAGGGGCGGTGACCGTTACTCCGGCGCCGTCGGCGACCGTCCGCCCATTGCGCATCCTTGTCGTCGACGACCAGCCGGTGCAATGCGAACTCCTCTCCCACGCCTTGCAGCGCGACTGGCACACCATCATGGTCGCGAGCAACGGCAACGAGGCGCTCCGGCTCTTCGAGCGGCACGAATTCGATCTCGTCATCACGGACAAATCCATGCCGGGGATGAACGGCGATCAGCTCGCCGTCGCGGTGAAGTCGCGCGAGCCAGACACGCGGGTCATCATGGTGACGGGCTTCGGCGCGGATACGGAGGACCCCGACAGCCAGTCTGAATTCATCGATCTCGTCCTTGCGAAACCCACCTCGCTCGTGGAATTGCGCGCCTCGATCGCCCGGGTCATGAAGGGAGGATCATAGCGAGGAATGTGGCGGTTGATTGAGCGGGCCGCGGGTGTGATCGTACATCCAATCGCGCGTGGGCGTCGGGCGAGGTGTGGAAGCCGCGGGCGTGACCACAGGCTCTGGTTTTGGCTCCTCGCGGGGCGGCCAGCGCAAGTTGGGATTCAGTAGCATGATCACGATGCCGCAAATGAATCCGAGGATGAATTTTGGCATATGGCTTCAGGATTTCAGGTTGACTCCAGGGAGCGGCTGGCTGACATACAGACGATTCAGCAGCGGCGATGGACAGCGAAATCTAAGCTTCGGGGCTATTGCAGGTCATCTGTCTAAGAACGTAGGAGTCGGAGCCGTCATAAGAAGGAGATCATGAAAAAGGAATTTCATATTTTCGCCGGGAAGGCGAACAGGCAGTTTATTGTCAAAGGAGTGGGCGAAGGATATCCACGGGAATTTCCGTCGCTGTTCGAAGCGGCACGCCATGCTCGCACGCAGCCGGGCTGCGAAGGGGGAACGGTCGTGATTTATGATGAAGAGGGGGTGGCCGTGAATCGGATCCCTTTCGGCGTGCATATTCCCGGATGACGAAGGGTTAGGCACCGCCCGTTTGCGGCCGTGACTGGTCAACCAGCCGTGCATCGGTGTATGATAATTTATTGATTGCGGACTCGGGAATCAGTGCGAAATTCCCGTATGAAAATCCCATTTCTCTTTGGGAGAAACCGCCACCGGACTCATACGGTTGTGGACCAAGCCCTCATTCAGCGGAGCCAGCGGATTTGCGCCCGCCGCCGGTTCTTTTCCCTTTATCGGCACGGTAGGTAGCCTAAGCTTTCCTCCTCGATCATGGGCCCGTTTCTCCGCCCCGCAAAGGAGCGGTGAGACGGGCTCATTCTTTTTTGTATCATGAGCACGCCGCCATTTCCGCCATCCAATCCACTGCCCGCCCAGCAAACGACTGCGTCACCGCAGAGCGACGTCGCGAGCGTCATCGTCCCTTACAAAAATCCCCAAGCCCTTGCGGCCTATTATCTGGGGTTGTTCAGCATCATTCCCGTGCTCGGCTTTTTTCTCGCCCTCGCATCGGTTCCGCTGGGCATTCTCGGATTGAAAGCGCGTTCGCGGCAGCCGGCAATCCACGGAGCCGCGCATGCGTGGATCGGCATTGTCATCGGTTCGCTGTCCTTGCTTGTGCATGTCGCCGTGATCGTGATCCTGGTCATCGCTGCGACTTCAGCCGCCGCTTCACACCGTTAACGAAGGCTCAAGCCTGCCGCGTGGCAATCTCCTGCTCCGTGGCCCGGCGGACCTCTGCGGGGCGCAGGCGTTGCCGACGATTGTGCTCGAAGATGGCGGTGATGATCAGGCCGGTCGGATGCGTGCCCACCGATTCCACGGTGAAAAAGTCGGTACTCAACGGCGCGACTCCCTCGGCCTTTTGCAGGACCATGATTTTGTCGCGGTGCTCGAGCATGTATTGCTTGCTCGTGGTGGTGGCCGCAGGGTCGCTGACTGGAGTGGAGTTCACACCTATGCAGTACAGGCTGGGGGAGAAAGCACAACAGGTAAGACCAGCGATGATCCGCCTTGCGGAATCTCCGCCTAGGTATTCTTGGCGACTTCCAGGCGCGTCATCGCCGTCTGGACGCTCTGGAGGAAGGCGACGACCTGGGCGCGCGTTTGATCGTCGGGTGGGTAGGTCGTGTCGTTCATCACCGATGAGACCTGGGCGAGGACGACCGGAGTTCGCTTGGCGACGTTTTCCATCTGCTTCTCCCAGGCGAGCTTTTTCTTCGCGCATTTCAGCAGGTCTTCCAAATAGGCGATGTCTTCGCGGGTGGTGGTGCGATGCTGGTGCTTCACATTCATCGCGGTGGTTTCCTCCTTCAGTTCCGCGAGCAAGGTTTCGCCCCGTTCGATGGTCTTGACCAGCGATTCCAACTCGTGAAGCACTGCTTGCTGAAGGAGGGCCGTCTTGCGGGCGAGGCGGCGCGATTTTCCGGAACTCATGAAGGAAGGATGATGGAGGAGGGATGAAGGATGAAGAAGAATGATGGTTTCTTTTCGGAAGGGATCACACCGGTCTTGGAACCTGGATTGGGATGGCTACGCTCGCGCGATGATATTTTGGATCGGCACCTCAGGTTTTCAGTACCCGGAGTGGAAAGACAAATTCTACCCGGAGAAAATGCCGGCGAGCAAAATGTTGGCCTACTATGCGGAGCGTTTCACGAGCACCGAGATCAATTACACGTTCCGCCAGATTCCCAAGGAGACGACGATTCGTGGCTGGTGCGAGGCGACGCCAGCGCAGTTCAAATTTAGTTTCAAAGCGCCGCAGCGCGTCACCCATTTTTCCAGGCTGCGCGATTGTGGAGAGATCCTGGAGGTGTTCCAAACTGCGATCGCGGCGGCCGGCGAAAAGGCGGGCGTGGTCCTGTTTCAACTCCCACCGAATTTTTCGAAGAACGTGGAATTGCTCAGCGCCTTTCTGAAAGACGTTCCAAAACGTATGCGCATCGCTTTTGAGTTTCGGCACGAGTCATGGTTCGAGGATTCGGTCTTTGAGGCGTTGCGCGCGGCCAATGCGGCGCTTTGCATCGCGGAAAATGAGGAACTGGCCACGCCGGCCGTGGCGACGGCGGACTTCGGCTACCTGCGGCTGCGGCGCGAGGACTACAAGCCGGCGCAGGTGAAAAAGTGGGCAAGGTGGATCAAGGAACAGGAGCCACAGTGGTCCGAAGCATTCGTCTATTTCAAACACGAGGAGCAGGCGGTCGGGCCGAAATTTGCCAAGCAGATGCAGAAGGAACTCGCGTCGTAGGACACTAAGTATGGTTGGGACAGATTTGGATCCACTGGACGCGCTTCCCAATTCGTCATTCTGAGCGAAGCGAAGAACCTCTGATCTCTGCCTTTCTTCACCAGCGTCGATTTAGATGCCGGAAGAGATCACAGGTTCTTCGTTCCTCAGAATGACGGGCAGGGGGGACCCGCCAGATGGCAAATGCGCACCTTGGCTGGAAGAATCGTAATCGAAATGCCCCCTCTGCTAGCCAGTCTTAACCCGGCCGGATTTGAGCGCAGGCACTATGGCGAGTCCGCCTTTCGCGGCTCAGGCAGCGGTACGGAATTCTGCGTGACTTGTTCCGGCGCGGCCACCTCCGGAAGCGGAACCGCGCGCGGCCGGCGGGAGCGGCCCTGGGTTCCGACCGCATAGCCCAAGGTACCCAGGTGGCTGTTGATACGACGGAAGCCGCCAAGAATTTCGAGAAAGGCCGCGCTCGACAGCAGCGTCTCGCGGTCGCCGCTGCGAATGCGCAAATGATGCGCGTGCTGCACCTTGCGGCAAAATTCGCTCAGCCGGTCCTGCCCATGGAGGAAATCGCGCGCGGTGGCCGGGTCGCGCACGGTGAGCACGCTGGAGGCTTGGAGCAGCCGTTCGCGCACCTGCGCGTAGACGTCGGCCAGCGATCCGGCGTCCGCGGCCGCGAACTTCACCGATTCCTGCACCTGCTTGATCACTTCCACGCACAGGTGCCGCTCGATGATATCGGCCACGGCCTCGAGTTCGCCGGCGAAGCCGAGGAGCGTCATCTGCCACTGGCCGAGCTTTTCGCCGAGTTGATCTTCGGTGATGCGGCTCAAGTAGTCTTTCAACCCGTTGTAAATGCGATCCACGTTGTCGTCGTGCGTTTGCACCTGACGGGCGGCCTCCACGTCGCGGCGTTCGTAAGCCGTCCAAAATCCCGCGAGCATACGCTGGCACTCGTCGTTCATCCGCAGCACCTCGCGCGTCGCATGTGCCAGGGCCAGCGAGGGCGTCTCCAGGGCGTCTTCGCTCAGGAAAGACTCCTGGCCGGGAGCGAGCTTTTCTCGAAATTCCGGCGGCTGGCCGATGAGGAGCCTCGCCGCCCGGGAGATGAGCGGGACGGCGGGGAGCATGAGCAAGCCCAGCAAGATGTTGAAGCCGGTATGGAAATCCGCAATCTGGCGCGGGATCGCCAAGGGCAGGGTGTGCATCCAGGCGGTGAGTGGGCCAAGCACGGTGAAGACGATCGCGACGCCGAGACCCTTGATCAACAGATGGGCGAGCGCGAGGCGGCGCGCTTCGAGCGTCGGATAGCCCGCGATCAGAAGGGTGCCGGCGATGCCGAGATTGGCGCCGAGCACCCAGGCGACGAGGGCATCGGACGAGAGCAATTGTCCCTGCGCGAGACCGAGCGCGAGGCCGATCGATGCCGTGGAACTCTGGAGCAGAACGGTAAGGATGGTCGCGAGGATGAGCAGCGCGCCGGGATGGGAGTCGAGAACGTGCAGCACGGTGCGGGCATCCGGTTGCGCGGCCATGGCCCGGGACGAATCGCCGATGATCTGCATGGCGAGGAAGATCAGCCCCAGCGCGATCAAGCACTGTCCGATGCCCCGGTAGACTTCCCGTTTCAGAAACTGAAAGCCCAATACTCCGAAAAAGAGCAGCCACACCGCGCTGCCTTCGATGTGCAAGGCCAGCAACTGGACGGTGACCGTCAGGCCCACGCCGCTCCCGAGAAGCACGGCCAGCATGCGCTCCGCGGTGAGATTGCCGGTGGTCATCATGTTCACCGCCACTACGGAGAGGGCTGTCGAAGACGGGGAACAGGTTCCAGTCACGATGCCGGCGAAAAAGGCCTTCCCCCGAGTGGTCGTCATCCGCTGCAGCCAGGCGACGAGGTGGGGGCCGAAAAGACGGTCCAGCCCTTTGCGCAGGAAGCGCACACCGAAAATCACCAGCGCGACGCCGCCGAGAATCGAGATGCCACTCACTTCGCCGGAATCCTCCGCAAGAAGCCGGGCGAGACGGAAAAGGAAAAGATGAAAGTGTGTGAAGTCATGGTCGCGGAGTGTCACGGGTTCGCTGCTCCGTGAGTCGCCGGACCTCGATCATCGCGTGGATTTCGAGCCCTCCGTGAGCCGTGAGACAGCAATTTCCATAAACGGGAACGTCGCGCACATTTCCGCATCGCGAAAGTAGTAAAGTGACAATTGTGTGAACTGTCTTGGCGCCAAACGAGACACTCGGCAAATGCAGGACTCGGGAATGGCCGTTTGCATTCATGTCCGAAAACCGCCAGACACCGCCTACGGCTCGTCTATGGTGGTCCCATGCTTCTTGATCCCAATGCGTGCTATCGGGCGGTCCAGGCGCGTGACGTCCGCTACGACGGGCGGTTTTTCACGTGTGTGAAAACGACCGGAATTTACTGCCGTCCCATCTGCCCGGCGCGTCCGCCAAAATTGGAGAATTGCACCTTTGTCCCCACGGCGGCGGCGGCCCAGGAGGCTGGCTATCGGCCATGCCTGCGCTGCCGGCCGGAGAGTTCGCCGGATCTCGACGCGTGGCGGGGCACTTCCGCCACCGTCTCCCGCGCCCTGAAAATGATCGAGGGCGGAGCCCTCGATGAAGGCAACGTCGCGGCGCTGGCCTCGCGGTTGGAGATCGGCGAGCGCCAGCTTCGAAGGTTGTTTCGCCAGCACATTGGGGCCGCACCCGTCACGGTCGCGCAAACCCGCCGCGTATTGCTGGCCAAACAACTGATCCACCAAACGGATCTGTCGATGATCGAAGTTGCGCTGGGCAGCGGCTTTGGCAGCGTGCGGCGATTCAATGAGACGTTTCAAAGTCTCTATGGCCGTCCGCCGAGCGAACTGCGCCGGCGCGCTACCAGTGCATCTGCGTCCCCGGAAATTTCCCTCTTGCTGCCCTACCGGCCCCCCTACAATTGGCCGGCGATGATCCGTTTTCTCGAGGCGCGCGCCATCCCTGGGATGGAGGTGATCACCAGGGAGAGCTACAGCCGTGTGATCGAGTTGCGCGAAGTAACGGGCGCCATCACCGTGACACACGCACCTGAGCAATGCGGATTGCGGGTCACGGTGCGTTTCCCCCGCCTGGAAGCGTTGGCCGCAATCATCGCGCGCATCCGCCGCATGTTTGACATGAGTGCCGATCCCGGGGCCATCGGAGCCGCTCTCTCGGTGGATCCGGTCCTGGCGCCGCTCGTGAAGGCTCGCCCGGGCTTGCGCGTGCCAGGCGGGTGGAACGGGTTTGAGATCGCCGTCCGGGCCGTGCTGGGCCAGCAGATTACGCTGAAGGGCGGGGTGCAACTCGCCAGTCGTCTCGTTGCCGAGTTGGGCGCGCGAACCATCGGCGACATGGGTCTGCCGGGACTCACGCACGCCTTCCCGCGGCCCGAGCGATTCCACGCCGGGACCATCGCCAAGCTCGGCATGCCTGGTGCGCGTGCCGCCGCCCTGGCCGGCGTGGCGGAGGCCGTCCGCACCGATCCGCGACTGTTCGATCCGCGCCGCGACCTGGCGGAAGCGGTGGCGCGTTTGCGCGATTTGCCGGGGATCGGAGAATGGACCGCTCAATATATCGCCATGCGGGCGCTGGGCGAGACCGACGCATTTCTCGCCGGCGATGTGGCCGTGCAAAGGGCGTTTGCCTCGAATGGAGTGCGACCGACGTCCGCGGAATTGCTGGAGCGCGCGGAGCGCTGGCGGCCTTGGCGTGCCTATGCCGTGCTGCATCTCTGGATGGCCGGTCACGACCTACCAAAAGCTTTAACCTCAACTACTACGAAAGAAACATCCCATGCACTTGCAGCTTGAACGTCGGCCTTCGCCCGTTTCCCCACTCCTCATTGTCACCGACGAGAACGGCATGTTGCGCGCCGTGGAATTCGCCAATCGCGAGGAGCGATTGCACCGCCTCTTGCGCGAGCACTACGGCGATTACACACTTCACCAAGGCGCAACGCCGGCGGTGATTGCGCAGGCGTTTGACGCTTACTTCGAGGGTGAACTCGACGCGCTCAATGGACTCGAAGTCGCCACGGGCGGCACGGACTTCCAACGCGAGGTTTGGAAAGCATTGCGGGCCATTCCGGCCGGCGCACCGACGAGCTACGGGAAGCTCGCGGCGAGCCTTGGCGCCGCCAAGGCCAGCCGCGCGGTGGGCGCGGCCAATGGCGCAAATCCCATCGCCATCGTCGTGCCGTGCCACCGGGTGATCGGCGCGAGCGGCGCGCTCACCGGCTACGCCGGCGGCCTGGAGCGCAAGAAATGGTTGCTCGACCACGAAGCCCGTTTCGCGACTACGGTGGCAGGAGCGACCGAACCGAGATTGCTATGAGTTCACCCATGCACGAGTTCGACCCCGTTGTCCGCCAGTCGTTGCTGGATCTCGCCGATGTGTGCGCGGTCCCGGGTCTCGACAGTACACAGCACGTGGACGCGCGATAGGTCCGGTCCAGCGAAGGTGCGGTTGTGCACGATTTCGGTGACGTTGCTGCCCGCCTCGGCGAGCAGCGCCGAGAGATGCGCGAGCCCCCCCGGCCGGTCGCTGATCAACGCGTCAAAACGGTAGATGCGTCCATCGGCGGCGAGCCCGCGCTCGATGACGCGGCTGTGGGCGAGGGGATCGATGTTTCCGCCGGTGAGCAAGGTGACGACGCGGCGTCCGCGGAGTTCCGGTAGCTTGCCACTGAGCAGGGCGGCCAAGCCGGCCGCGCCCGCGCCTTCGATGATGCATTTTTCCATCTCAGCCATCCGGAGCATGGCGAGGGCAAGGTGTTCCTCGCCCACCTGCACCATGTGCCGGACGCGCGACCGGGCGATGGCCAGTGTGTGCCGGCCCGCTTCCGCCACGGCGAGCCCATCGGCCAGCGTAAACCGGGTCGGGACACGGACCGGCCCTTCGGTCGAGAGCCCTGCGGCGAAGCACGCCGCGTTGGCCGGCTCCACGCCGATGATCTGCAATTCCGGCTTGAGCGCGTGGAGGACCGTGGCGATCCCGGCGAGCAGTCCGCCACCGCCGACGGGAACGAGGATCGCCTCCGCGTCGGGGACCTGTTCGAGGATCTCGAAGGCGAGCGTTCCCTGGCCGGCGATGACGTGGGGATCGTCAAAGGGGTGGATGTAGGTGAGTTCACGCTCCTTGGTCAGGCGGTCGGCCTCGGTGCGCGCTTCATCAAAGGTATCGCCATGCAGCACCACGCTGGCTCCGAATTGCCGGCAACGCGCCACTTTCACTACCGGCGCGAATCGCGGCATCACGACCGTTACCGGGATGGCTAGCTGGCGCCCGTGCCAGGCCAGGCCCAGCGCGTGGTTGCCAGCGGAGGCGGCGATGACTCCGGCTTTTGCCTGCGCAGGCGAAAGCTGGGCCAGCGCATTGCGAGCCCCGCGTTCCTTGAAACTGCCGGTGCGCTGGAGGTGTTCCTGTTTGCAGAAGACCTGCGCGCCGGTCAGTTCACTGAGGGCGGGCGACTCCGCGCACGCTGTGCGCAGGATGGACCCGTTCAGGCGCGAGCGCGCGGCGACGATTTCCGAAAGCGATACTTGAGAAGTGTCAACGTCGGCGGCGGAGGTGGTCGTGGATTGCATGGATGAGGGCACAAAAAAAGCCCGGAGTAAAAACTCAGGGCTTCGGGATGATTTCGACGGGCGGTCGTGGAGCGCGCGTCTATCCCTGCCCTGAGTGGGCGCCAATAATAATGATCGCGATGATCATATTGGATTGGGCAGGGGTTGGACGCATTGGAGGGGGCTTATTTGCCATGAAAGCGGTAGATGTCAATGAGGGTTTGACCACGCTTCTTGATCGCAATTCCTCGGCGTCATTCTGAGCGGAGCGGAGGCGGTCAAGTGGGCGGAGCGCAGTCGAAGAGCCGAGCGAAGCGAGACGTCGAGGGCGTAGGCGGCACAATCCCGTGGCTTTACCAGCGAGGTCGCCGCGGAGAAAGTCACTGGTAGAGCCACGGGGTTCTTCGACTCCGTTTCATCCCGCCTTCGCCCGCATGGAACTCCGCTCAGAATGACTCCGGATTTACCCCAATCGCAGAACCCCTACTTCCCCGCAACAACCGTGGCTTGCACCGGCACAGGCGTGAGCGATTTGATCAACTTTCCCGTCGCCGTATCCCAGATCTGCACCACGCCGGTCTTGCTGCCGAGCACGAGCCTGCTCCCGTCGGCGCTGAGGGCCACGCTCAGGACGGGAGCGGGGACGTTGGGAATGGCCACCTTGCGTTGGCGGGTATCGGTCGCGTAGACGCGGACTTCGGCGGCGCGTGTGGCCACGGCGAGAAGCTTGTGGTCGGCGCTGGTCGCCAACGCCATGATGGCCTCCGCTTGCGCTTCGAAGGGGCGCACATACTGGTCGCGATTGCTCACGGGTTGCGCGCCATTGCCGGAACCCGCGACCTGCACGCCGGCCAGCGCCAATTTGAAATCGTAGCCCATCAGCGCGCGGGCGTTCCCGCCCGAGATGGCGGTGAGCGGATCGGCGGCCACGGCATTGATCATCTCGGTGGATTGGTCGATGGAGCGAAGCATCTTGAGGTCAGCGACGCTGCTCACCTTGGTCGTCTTGTCACGACTGCCGCTGACGAGTTGCTTGCCATCGGGCGTGAAGCTCACCGCGGTGACCCAATCGCTGTGCAATTCGATGCTCTTGACCGGGGCCTTTTCGTCGACGGGGATGAGGAAGATGGCGCCATTGGATCCGCCGAGGGCGATGGTCTGCCCGTCCGGGGCAAAGTTCCCTTTGAAGAATGTGTCCGTGCCCAACCGGCGCACGGATTGCCGCTGGCCATCGGCGGCGTTGAAGAAAATGAGCCCGCCGAACTGCTGGGGAGATCCGCCCGCGGCGGCGAGACGCTGGCCGTCCGGGCTGAACTCGACGTGATTGATGAGGTCGAAATCCGTGGGCAACCGTTGCGGTGTGGTGTCGTCGTCGACGTGGATCATCACCACCTCGCTACGACAGGCGGCCGCGATGACTTTGCCATCGGGGCTAATGGTGACGCTCGAGACGGCGGGGGCGCTGGTGTAGATTTGCGGAATGGTGACCGGAGGCACATCGGCCTTCGGAGGACCGTCGATTTTCGCGCCTTGCGCGATCCAATCCTGCAAGAGCTTCACTTTGGCGCGGGAGAGCGGGGCCTCATTCTGCGGCATCTCCGGCACGTCGCCGGTGATCTGGTCGATGAGCAGGCTGTCTTCCGGATGACCGGCCACGACGAGCGGACCAGTCTTGCCGCCTTTGAGCAGTATGGCCACGTCGTCCAGGCGCAGTTTGCCCTTGGTTTTTTGCGCGCTGTGGCAGCCCACGCAATGGCGCTTGAAGATGGGCCAAACTTCGCGCTGGAAGCTGACCTCCGCCGCGCTGGCACCGACGCTCCAGACGAGTCCGAGAATGGCGAGGAGACGAAGCATGGCTATTGGAGCATCGTAAAGTCGCGGCTGTTGAGCAGCGCCCACATGAGGTCCTGCGCGGCGTCGGCGCGCTTGTCGGCGTAACCGGCGATGAATTTGACCGCCAATTCCCGCTCTTTCGGGGTGGGACGGCGGGCTAGCGACCACAGGTAGAGCTGGTCGATCAATTCGTCGTCGGAAGGTTTCTTTTGCAGCAGCAGGGCCGGGCGTCCGGCGGGATTGCTGACCCGATTCAGGATGGACTGGCCATTAATGAAGTGCAGGGCCTGGAGCATGTTGGAGCCGAGGTCGCGCTCGCATTCGCACGCCTCGGTGCGCTGCGGCTTGCCGAAGAGGCCGAGGAAGGTGCTGGTGATATTGCCGTCGGGCAATTGCGCGGCGGTGAAACCGGCGGGCGCGCCACCGAAGTTCTCTTTCACCGCCGTCGCCTGGACCAGTGAATCGAGCATGGCTTCCGCGGGCAGGCGGCGCGGGATTGCGTGCGAGAAATTGAGGTCGTCGTGCGCGTTCGTTTCGTTCGGCACCGAGCTGCGCTGGTAAGCCTGCGACGACACGATCACCTGCATGAGGTGGCGCATATCGAAGTGGTGCTCCACGAATTCCCCGGTCAAGGCGTCGAGCAATGCCGCGTTGATCGGCGGATTGGTGGAGCGCAGGTCGTCCACCGGATCGATGATGCCGCGGTGAAAGAAGTAGCTCCAGATGCGGTTGGTCAGGCTGCGGGCGAAATGCGGGTTCTCCGGGGCGGTCAGCCAGCGGGCGTACTCCACGCGACGGTCGGTGCCCGGCTCCAGCGTGGGTTCGCCACCGCCGAGATAGCGCGGCGGCTGTGGCTTGGCCGTGCGCGGATTGGTGGAAGACGGGGTGTTGAGCTTGAGCAGGATCGTCTTGGCATTCAGGACCCCCGTCTGGCGCGGGTCGGGCTTGATCGCCACCTGGTTGAAGAAGCTGTGCAGCCCGTAGTAATCGCCCTGCGTCCAGCTTTCAAAGGGGTGCGGATGGCACCGGGCGCAGAGCATTCGCACGCCGCAGAAGACCTGCGTAACCCGCTGGATCGTTTCGTCCGGATCCTTGCTCACCGCAAAGTAGGCGGCGGCCGGATTATCGACCGAGCTCCCGCGCGCGGTGATGATCTCGCGCGCAAACTCGTCGAGCGGCATGTTCTGCGCGATGGCTGCGCGAATCCATTCGCGGAAGGAATACATGCCGCGATCGCTGGAGGTGTTGCGCGAGTTTTGCAGCAGGTCGCCCCACTTGAGCGACCACCAGTCCACGAATTCGCTCTTCTGCATGGTGGAGGCGATGATCTTGTCGCGCTTCGCCGGGTCCTGGTCGGCGACGAAGGCCAGCACTTGCTCGGGCGTGGGCTGGATGCCGGTGAGATCGACGGTGAGGCGGCGCAGAAAGCGCTCGTCGTCGGTGACCTCGGAGGGCGTGATGCGGAGATCGTTGAGCTTCGCGATGATGTGTTTGTCGACGATGCTGTTTTCGGGCACGGGCGTGGGCCGGAAACCCTTGTCCGGTGGCAGCACGATCAGGCTGGCCACGGCGAAGTTGCCCTCGTAGCGGGCGACGATGGCGGTCTCGCCGAGGCTGCTCACGGTCACGAGGCCGGCTTCGTCCACCTTGGCCACGCGCTCGATGTTCACGTTGAAGATGCCGGTGCGGGAGACGTCGCGGACCGACCCATCGCTGTACTTCGCGACGAGCTGGAACTGCTGCTGCGTGCGCGGCAATGAAACGACTTTCTCCGGATGGATGCTGATGCCGACGAGCTTGGGCAGGGTGGGGGGATCGTTCTTCGCGCTCTCGGCAATCCAGCGCCGGAGCGTCTCGTGCAGGAGTCCGCCCTGGTCCATGCGCACGCCGCCTTCATGCGGCAGATCGCCCAGCGGCTTGAGCAGGAGCAGGCTGGCCGCCGGGTTGTTGCGATTGATGCGGCGCTCGGCGAATTCGTCGGTCAGCGCGAGGTAATCCTTGTCCGGGTCCGCGCCGCGGAGGGAGAGCTTGAAGCCATTCTTGCCGAGCGAGTAGCCATGGCACGCGCCGGCGTTGCACCCGGCTTTCGAGAGCACGGGCATCACGTCGTTGCGAAAGCTCGTTTCGAGGGGTTGTTCGGGAAGTTGCACCGTCACTGCGACCTTGGCCGTACGGTCGCCCGCCTGCACGGTGATCGTGGTCTGGCCGTTGCCGACGGGCTGGATCCAGCCGGCAGCGTCGACTTTCGCCACCGCCGGGTTTCCGCTCTCAAACTTCGCCTGCCCCGTGAGGTCCACATCGTAGCCACCCTTGGTGTGGCCGCGGACGAGCACGGAGTGGGAGAGCTGTGGATTGGTGAGATTCACCGTGGCGGGCGTGACCTGGAGGGCGCCGGTGAGATCCGGCGGAAGTTCTGCGGAGGCCGGCCAGCAGAGCAGCAGGCCGCAAAGAGTGAGGATGAGCGGTTTCATGTCACGGTTTGGCGGGGGCGGTGGGCGGGGCTTCGGCGGGTGGGTCGGGCGGCACCACGGTCAGTTTGAGTGGCGTCTCGCGCGTTTTTACCACGAGCTGGCCGAATGGTTTGCCGGTGGCCGCGACTTTCAAATCGGGATACTCGCCGGGTTTGAAACTTGCCGGAAGCTTGAGGGCGAATTTGAAATCGGACGTGCCCGCTTTGACCGTCGCCGCGCCCGGCGCAGGAATGCCCGCAGGCACCCCGGTGAGGGTGACAGTGACATCGCCGGTGGCGCCTTCGAGCAGTGCGACTTTCCCCTTCAACTCCACCGAGGCGCCGGATTTGGGGTCGAGCTTGATGGGCGCCGGGGCTTCCAGAATTACCGCGACTGGATTGACCACCGGCAATTCCTGCACCGGCGTGTAGGCCACGGCCTCGACCGTCTTGCGGTCGCGCTTGAGCAGTTCGGCCTTGAAGGCAAACTGGTGTGGCACTTCGGGTAATTCCGCCGGGACGACGATGGCAAACTCGACATCGTTCTTCGCCTTTTGCGCCGCTTCGTCCGCCGCTTTTTTCGCGGTCTCCATGGCCGCGCGGGCGGCTTCCATTTTCTTCATCATCGCCTCGGCGGCTGCTTCGTCCTTGTTCGTTTCGAGTGCCTTCTGTGCGGCCGCGAGCGCGGCCTCGGCGGTGGTGATCGCGTTGTAGGCTGTCTGCGCGTTCTTGTCCTCGTCGATCAGGACGGCTTTCTCTTCGCGAAGGTTGAGCGTGTTATCCAGCACGCCCTTGGTGAACCGGCGGGCCTGGCTGGTGAGCAGGGTGAGGCGCACGGGCCCATCGTGTCCCAGCGGACGGCGGCAGACGACGGGCAGCGTCAGCTTGTTGCTCAACACGACTTTCTTCGCGGCGGCGGTGTCGCCCCAATTCGCGGAGAAGGCGACGTCCGATTTGGCGGCGCTGGCCAGCGCGAGATCGTTGACCAGCCAGGGCTGAAACTGGCCGAGCTGGGCGCTGTCAAAACGGGCCAGCGTCTCGCCGGTTTTGGCGTGGCCTTTGAGTCCGGTGATGAGTGGTGGCAGGTCCTTTTCGGCCGTTAGGGTAAGCAGCGTGGCGGTGGCTTCGGGAGGCACGGTCCGGCCGGAGACCTTCACGCCGGGGGGCAGATGCTCGAAGGCCACATCGATCGGACCTTCATAACCCGTCCGCAGGGCTTCCACTTTGAAGACGCTGGTCTGCCCGGGTTGGAGCGTGTGGCTGTCCTCGGGCATGGCGAGCGTGTAGCTGGCCGGCGGCTCCTTGGCCTTCGGGGTGATGAGCAGCCGGTAGATGCAGCGGGGACCGCCGTTGCCATTCACGTCGCGCACCACGGCGATGATGCGGTTAACGTCTTTCGGCACCTTAAACGTGAGGCGCGGATCAGGCCCGGCGGGCGTGTCGTCATTGATGGCCAGTTGCTTGCCTTTCAGGTCACGCAGCTCCAATTCGGCATCGATCGGCGAACCGAGCGATTCGGCGGTGACTTCCACGTCCACATCCGACTCGGGTTCCACGGGAAATTCGTAGAGGTCCTCTTCGTTCGGTTTGCTGATGCGGCCATTCACCGCGGCGGGGAGTGACGTCAGGATTTGGGGGGCGGAGCCGTTGCGATCTTCGACTAATTCGGGAGTATCGCTCAGGCGCACCGCGGCTTGTGGACCGCTGGCCTCGCCGGCGTCCACCCACGGCGCGGGCACGGCTGCGGCGTCAGTGCTTGGCGACACGCGCACGGTTTGCGTGTCCCCGGCGTGGCCGACGAGTTGCACCTCCGTCGTGACTCCGCGCTGCACGGTCGGGGGGTAGGCGAGATCGGCATACGTCCAGTGGCCGATCTTCAGCCGGAAATGGCTGGGCGCTGCGGCCGCGTACTGCAAGTCGTGAAGCTGAAGGCGGTAGTCGCCATCCACCGGGAGTTTGACTTCGAGACGCGTATCGCCCCGCAGCGCCTGCATGGGCAGGGTGCTTTGGATGAGCAGATTGTTTGGGCCATAGAGATCGAGCACGGGGCGCACTTTGCTTTCCAGGCGCTGGGCCTCGATTTCACAGATGATCTCCTGGCCGGCCTTGCCGGGGAAAGTCACCTCGCGCACCTGGCTGCCGGTGAGCGCGCCGTGCAAGGCTATGGGCAGGGCTTCGATCTTATCGGCAACCGATTTCTGCGGCAGCATGTCGGTGGCGAGGATGCCGCGCGCGGAGACGCCTCCATCGGTGACCAGCCACCAGTTCTCCAGTCCCGGCTGCGAGCCCGGGGCGAGCTCCACTTCGAGCGTGATGCGATCCGGCTTGGAGCCTTCCTTGACGCTCTGCCGCGCGACGCGCGCGGTGGTGAGAAGACGCGGATTGGGCAGGAGATCGGCGCCCGTGAAGGTAAGCGTGTTGACTTTGCCGATCTGCAACCCACGCACTTCCAGGGTGCTCACGGTGGGCGGCGCGGCGCCGAGCGTGAGCGCCGCGCCGAGCGAGAAGACCGCGCCAAGGCAGATCGAGCGAAAGGTGGGAGGAACGTTTCGCACTCGGCCTGCTGAGGTGATCAGGAAAACAGCTCCCGAATGGGCTCCGCGTCGATGAGGCGCACCGGGCGGTTGCCCGGCCCGGGAAGCATTGTGGTCTCGAGGTCGATGCCCATCGCTTGATAGATCGATGCCACGACTTGCGGGGGTTCCACGGGACGGTCTTGTGGCACGGCGCCGTTCTTGTCGGTTGAGCCAATAACGCGCCCGCCGCCGATGGGGCCGCCGGCGAGGAAATTCGTCCACGCGGAGGGATAGTGGTCGCGTCCGCCGCGCGCATTGATCTTCGGTGTGCGGCCGAATTCGCTGATCACGGCGATGACTGTTTCCTCGAGCATGCCGCGCTGCTGCAAGTCTTCGAGAAGGGCGGTAAAGGCCAGGTCGAACTGCGGGCAAAGCACGTGCTCGTAATCGGCGTAGGTGTTGTTCAGGCTGCTGCCGTCGGCATGCATGTCCCAGCAGGAGATACCAAAGACGGTATCGAACTGGTTCACCGTGACGAACCGCGTGCCGCGCTCGATGAGACGGCGGGCCATGAGGCAGCTCTGGCCGAAGGTATTGCGCCCGTAGCGATCGCGCAGTTTGGAGGGCTCCTCATTCAAATCGAAGGCCTTCTTGGTTTCCGGGCTGGTGAGGAGATTGAAGGCGCGCGCGTAGGCGGTGTCGCGCTCCAGCGTGCTGCTCGTTTCCACCTGCCGCTGGAGGTCGTCGATTTCGTGGAGCAGCTTGCGGCGCGCTTCCACGCGCAGTTCCTGGCCCGCCGGAGCTTCCAGATCGGCTACCTTGAAGTCGGACCGGGCCGGATCGCTGCCGAGGATGAAGGGCTGATGCGCGCTGCCGAGATAAGCGCTTTCCTGGCCGTGCGGCGTGGTCGTGCCCGTGTTGCCAATGCCCGTGGGCAGCACGATCGACGCCGGCAGATCGCCTTTCGACCCGTAGAGCCGCGAGATGATCGAGCCCATGTGCGGCTGCTTGTTCGACGCATCGAAATCATGGCCCGTCATCATCCAGCGCTGGCCGTTCTCGTGCGAAGCGCCCGTGCTGTAGTGGAGGCTGCGGATGAGCGCGACCTTGTCCATCATCCGGGCCATGCGCGGGAAATGCTCACAAATCTGCACGCCCGGGACGTCGGTCGAGATCGGCTTGAATTTTCCCCGGATATCCTCGGGCGCATCGGGCTTCATGTCCCAGGTATCGAGATGTCCGGGCGAGCCGACCAGGAAGAGCGTGATGCAATTGCGGATCTTGGCTTTCTTCTCGTCAATCGCGCCAGCGGCCTGGAGGCTGAACAAGTTGGGGAGCGTGAGACCCGCCATCGCGGCCGCGCCGAGTTGAAGGAAACTGCGGCGGCTGCTGCCGGAGCAGAGCGGCAGATATTGGTTACCGATGTGCAACATGGGAGCGGTGGGGTTCGGGGGTTAAATCGTGTAGGTCACCGGCTCCGAAATGGTGATGTATTTGCTCTCGGTGAACTTCCCGTCCTTGTCTTTCTTGTAGTTCAGATACTGGAACTGCTGGAGCACGATCTCGTATTTGCCGGGTGCGGTATCGGGATACTCGAAAGTCAGGTCCGGGCCGGCGACCACCGACGCGACCTCCTTGCCATCCCGGCGAATGACCCACTGGAGGCGTGTGCCCCAGTTGTTGCTGACTTCGCTGCGGGTGATGGATCGTCCGGCAAGCTCCAAAGTGGCTTTGGGTGTGCCCTCCAGTTTTTGGTCCATAGGAATGGTGACAGGTGGAAGTGGTTGCGGGGAGAAGAGTTCCTCAGATTATCCACGGAAGGGTGGGGTCATTAGAGGGTTTTTGCAGAAACGGGGATTTTGGGAGGGGAAAACGCAGAGCCGCCGACGCGCAAAGGGGATGGGCGAATTCGAATACTAATCTTCTCCTCGCTCGATGGCTCTTGGTGCCAAGATGCTTCAGCCCATGATTCGTACGATCTTCACTTCCGCCTCATTTCTCTTGGTCATGATGGCCCTCGATCCATCCGTCGCCAAGGGCGATGTCCATGTTCCCGCCATCTTTGGCGATCACATGGTAATCCAGCAGGAAGGCAAGGTGCCCGTGTGGGGCACGGCGGAACCAAGAGAGAAGGTAACAGTCACCGTTGGTGACCACCAGGCTTCCACGACAGCCGGTGCGGATGGCAACTGGCGGGTCGACCTGCCGCCGTTTCCCAATGGCGCACCGGCCGCGACGATGACGATTCAGGGGAAAAATGCGCTGACCTTCCAGGATGTCCTGATCGGCGACGTGTGGCTGGCTTCCGGGCAATCGAACATGGAGGCGGCGCTGACCTACGACTACAACGGCAAGGACGAAGCCGCGAAAGCGAAAGATCCGCAATTGCGTCTGTTCCGCGTCGCCCGGACCACTTCGGTGCAGCCGATGAGCGATATTTCCTCGCCATTCAAGTGGGGACGCAAGCCGCCGTATCATGAATCCGACGGCGACCAGCCGGGAAAGTGGGTGGTGTGCAATCCGAACGACGCCGGCGATTTTTCCGCGGTGGCGTATTTCTTTGGCAAGGAACTACGGGCCCATTTGCAGCGGCCGATCGGGTTGATCGGCAGCTACTGGGGCGGCACGGTCGCGGAGGCATGGAGCAGCCCCTCGGGATTGGAGAAGGCGCCGCCGTTCGCCACGTATCTCGACGCGCGCCGAAAGAATATCGAGAGGTTCACCGCGGGCCGTGCGGATTATGAACGGACCTTCGCGGCCTATCTGTCGGACTTGAGGACCTATGAAAAAAAGGTGAAGGACGTGATGGCCGAGTGGCAGGCGGCCTCGCTCGCCTACTCCAAGGCGCAGAAGCTGAATGAGCCCCTGCCGCCGAAGCCCGCGGAGCGGCCCATGCTTCCGGAGCATCCCAAGGCTCCGCCGCGTCCCGACGGCGGGCCGGCGGGCCCTGGCAACCTGTTCAATGGCATGATCGCGCCCCTCGTGCCGTATGCCATGAAGGGCGTGATTTGGTATCAGGGCGAATCGAATACGCGGAACAAGGCGTTCGAATACCGGTGGCTCTTCCCGCGACTCATCGCGGACTGGCGTGAGAAATGGGGCGCCGGGGAGTTTCCATTTCTCTACGTGCAGATCTCCCATTTCGGATACGCAGCGGATGGCAGTTCCGCCCTGGTGCGCGAGGCGCAACTCAAGACGCTCTCCGTTCCGAACACCGCAATGGTGGTGACGGTCGACATCCCTTGTGACGACGCCGGTCATCCGCATGACAAGCAGGATCCGGCGAAACGCCTGGCGCTGGCTGCGCGGCATCTGGCCTATGGAGAAGACGTGATCTGCTCGGGGCCGATCTTTGATTCGAGCAAGGTTGAAGGCGGCGTGATACGCACCCGCTTTTCAAACGGGGGCGGCGGCTTGATCATCGGCACGACGCCCTACCAACCGCCGACCACGAATCCGAAAGCGCCCGTGCCGGTTTTGCCCACGGACAAATTGGTGGGATTCACCATCGCTGGGGAGGACCGGAAATTCGTGGCTGCGGAGGCCCACATCGAGGGCCAGACGGTCGTCGTCAGCAGCCCGCAGATAGTGAAGCCGGTCGCCGTGCGTTTCGCCTGGGGAGACAGGGTGGATTGCAATCTTTACAACAGGGAGAACTTGCCAGCATCGCCATTCCGGACCGATGCGTGGAATGATTTCATTTATCACGAACTCGCGCCGGGAATGACGCCACCCACGTTTGGACCCGAGACATTTAATCCAGAGTAAAACACAGATAAATTGAACCAAGTGCCCCCTCCCATCGTCTCATACTTCAACGATGCACCTGCGTCCCGACACAACCTGTTGAGGCCGCCTGTGCGAATTCTCACTGAAAGGAGTTCATCCTATGATCTTCCTAATGTTCCTAACGGTCATCTATCTCGGCAGCTTTTACATTCTTTGCGGGCCACCTGCCGAGCAATGGTGAGGTATTGAGGATTGGCTCCACTTTTTATTCTTTACGTATCTGGGCAACGGGCGAGCATTCCGGGATCGGCATGAAACTCCCCATTCCCACATTCGCTGCCGTCGTTCTCCTCGCCGCGCATGCCTTCTGCGCGGATCTTCCGCCCGAGATCGCCGCCGCCAAGACACGCTACCAGACTGCGGTCGCCGCTGGAGACAAGACCGCCCGCGATCAATACCAGCAGGATCTGCAAAAATTGAAGAACGGTACCAAGGCCAAGAAGAATAAGACCTTCGCCGAAGCGGTCGATGCCGAGATCAAGGCACTGAGCGCGGACCAAAAACCCAAGGGGAAAAAGGACCCGAATGCATTGCCCTATGGCAAATGGGTGCCCGGCAGGCCGGGATTCGTCACGAGCCCTTATGAGCCCTACAAGGGAATCATCGATGTGCACACCTACCCTCCTGGTAGTCAGGTGACCTGCCCCTATTCGATGAAGCCGTTTCTCGTGCCGGAAGCGCCGAAGTAGACGGGGAGAGTTCGTGGAGACCAGGATCAAATGGTTCGGAGTTGCGATCCGGCGCCGCGAACAGCCCAAGGAAGGGTGGTTTTCCAGCCACCACGGCGGAGCCGTCAATCTTTCATGGGGGTGTGGTTTCACCGGCAAATGGTTCTGATAGAGAGACCGGATCGTTCCGCCCAAACAATCCCGCGTGGCTGGATCCCGGGTCGATGGGGTGGCTGGCTTTTTTCCGCCTTGGTCGTGGCGATCGCCTTCATTCTCCCGCCGCTCAGTGGCGCGGAAGACAAGGCGTCGCCGGTCGTCACGATTCATCGCGAGACGATTCACGAGGGGAAGGTCAGCCCGCTGCTCTTTGGAAATTTCATCGAGCTGCTGGATGACGTGGCGCCGGCCATGTGGGCCGAGATGCTGAACGACCGATCGTTCGAAGGTGTCGAGCCGGCGGCGCGTGGAAACTACTTTGACGGCACCCCGGATTTTTGCGACCGGCCGTGGGACCGCAATGACACATGGTCGTATAACCGCGAAAAACCGTTCAATGGCGCCCGTTGCGCCAAACTCACGGCCACTGGAAACGAGGCGGCCACGCTGACGCAATCCGGGCTGGCGGTGAAAACGGGAATGACCTACCGCTTCTCCGGATATTTCCGCACGGACGGTTCTCCTTTCACCGCATCGGTCTCGCTCAAGACGCTGCTGCCCGATGGAAAATGGATGACGCTGGCCAGCGCGCCATTGGCCGAACTGAACGAAAAGTGGGGAAAATGCGCCGCCTCGATGACCTCGCGCGGGGTCACGGATCGAGCGGTCTTCGAATTGAAAATCGAGGGGCAGGGACGCGTGTGGGCTGACAAACTTTCGCTCACGCCCATCGATAATCTACACGGGTGGCGCAGCGATGTGATCGACGCCGTGAAGGAATTGCATCCGCCGATCATTCGCTGGGGTGGTTCAATCCTCGATCCGGGCAAGTACCGGTGGAAGGACGGCATCGGCGACCGCGATCTGCGCGTTCCGTTTCGCAACGAAATTTGGGGACGCATCGACCCGAATGACGTGGGGATCGATGAGTTTTGCCAACTCTGCGAGGCGGTGGGCGCGACGCCGCTCATTTGTGTGAGCTTCGGGGACGGTCCGGACAACGCGCGCGACCTCGTGGAGTATTGCAATGGCGACGCCACGACGCCGTGGGGGGCGCGGCGTGCGGCGAATGGGCATCGGGCGCCGTATGGCGTGAAATACTGGCAGGTGGGCAATGAAATCGCGGGCGAAAAGGCGGAATACCTCGACCGGATCGGATTGTTCATTCGCCGGATCAAGGACGCGGACGAAGATGCTCTGGTCATGTCGTCCTACCCAGCGCAGGAACTCCTCGACGTGGCGGGCGTCGACCTGGCATTCGTCTGCCCGCACCAATACACGCGCGACCTGAAAGCCGCCGATACGCGGCTCCGGGATCTTGCGCAGATGATCGACTCCACGCCGGAGTGTGGCCACCTCAAGATCGCGATCACGGAATGGAATGTGAGCGGCGGCGACTGGGGCCTCCTGCGCGGACGGCAGATGACGCTTGAAACCGCCATCTTCAATGCCCGCCATCTACACGTAATGATGCGCCACTGCGACAAGGTGGAAATCGCTACCCGCTCGAACCTGGCGAACAGCTTCTGCGGCGCGACATTCGAAACGAATCCGGCGGGTGTCCTGCGGCGCCCGAGCCACTACACGATGGAACTCTACTCGCGTCATTGGCGTCCGCTCCCGCTCAAGTTGGAAAGCGCCGCGGAGATGGTCGATGTCTTTGCTTGCGGCTCTCTTGATGGGAAGACCGTGACGCTTTTCGCGGTCAATCCGGGAAAAGAGCCGATCGCGATTCACCTGGCAGGCGATGGCTTCGAGAAACCGCTGCACATCCGGGGAGGGGAGGTTGTCGGCGATACTCAGGATGCCCGGCAGATCGATCTCATGAACCACTGGGTCGCTCCCGATCGGGTGAAGATCATGAAGCTCAAGGCCTCGGGGGATACCGCGACTCTGCCCGCGCTTTCGGTGGCGGCGATTACCGCGGCGACCGGGGAGTGATTCTCGCATCCGCAGCGGAGGCGCCGCGGCGAATCGGCACGCCCGTCGGCACGGCGAATGACGATTGATGGCCGAAGTGTCCATGCGCGCGCAGCGTGACGGCCGTTCCCGAACGCCAAGGATGGTGCACATTGGACAAGATGCGGTGAGCGGGTCGCGCCGGCTCTGGCATGCTGTGGTGCGGCGAGTTCGTCCACGTCTCGCCTGGGCCGTTCAGGGATAAATGTCGATTGAAAGAGACACTGCAGCTTCTTTGATGGGTTCAGGCCGTGGAGGAGCGACGTCGCAATCAAACAACACACGAATATGAAATCACTCGATCTCTCGCCATACGGCCTCACCGTCCAAAATGTGCTGCGCAATGCGCCGCCCGCGGTGCTTTATGAACACGCCATTCGTTACGAGCGTGGCACCAGCATTTCCGATGTGGGGGCATTGATTGCCTACTCCGGGAGCAAGACCGGCCGTTCGCCGCAGGACAAGCGGGTGGTGAAGCATCCGGATTCGGAGAAGGATGTGTGGTGGGGGCCGGTGAATGTGCCGATGGAGGAACTGGCCTTTCGCATCAATCGCGAACGCGCGCTCGACTACCTGAATACGCGCGATCGGCTCTACATCGTCGATGGCTTTGCCGGCTGGCACCCGCGCCATCGGCTGAAGATTCGCATCGTCTGCTCGCGGCCCTACCACGCGCTGTTCATGCACAACATGCTCATCCGGCCCACGCGCGACGAACTTCTGGAATTTGGAGAGCCGGATTATGTGATCTTCAACGCGGGCGAATTTCCGGCGAACCGCCTGACTCATGGCATGACTTCGAAGACCTCGATTGATCTCTCCTTCGAGTCGCGCGAGATGGTCATCCTCGGCACCGAATATGCCGGTGAAATGAAGAAGGGGGTCTTCACGATTATGAACTACCTCATGCCGAAACAGGGCCTGCTCTCCATGCATTGTTCGGCTACGGCGGACCCCAAGACCGATCGTTCTTCCGTGCTGTTCGGCCTATCCGGCACCGGCAAGACGACGCTCTCCGCCGATCCGAAGCGACGACTGATCGGCGATGACGAGCATGTCTGGGGCGACGACGGCGTCTTCAATATCGAGGGGGGATGCTACGCCAAAACGATCGACCTCACGGCGGAGAACGAACCGGACATCTTCCACGCGCTGCAGTTTGGCGCGGTCCTCGAGAACGTCGCCTTCGACGAAGAGGGACACCACGTTCATTACGAAGATACCAGCTTCACCCAAAACACGCGGGGCGCATATCCGATCAACTTTATCCACAATGCGCGCATCCCCTGCATTTCGGGTCATCCGACCGATATTATCTTCCTCACGTGCGATGCCTTCGGTGTGCTGCCGCCGGTGTCGAAGCTTTCACCCGAGCAGGCCATGTATCACTTCATCTCCGGCTACACGGCAAAAGTCGCCGGGACCGAGGTGGGGGTCACTGAGCCGTCGGCCACATTTTCCGCCTGCTTTGGCGGACCGTTCCTCGTCTGGCATCCGGGAAAGTATGCCGAACTGCTGGCCGAGAAGATGAAGGAGCACAAGGTAAACGTGTGGCTCGTGAATACGGGATGGGCGGGTGGCAGCTACGGCATTGGCGCGCGGATCAAACTCCGCTTCACCCGCGCGATCATCGACGCGATCCACAGTGGGAAACTGGCCGAGGCGCCGACGGAACGGAATCCAGTCTTCGGTTTCGAAGTCGTGACCGAAGTGCCGGAGGTTCCCACTGAGATCCTCATTCCCGAAAACGCCTGGGTGGATAAGGCGGGGTACCGCGCGACGAGCGAAAAGCTGGCGAAGCTCTTCATCGCCAATTTCAAGAAATATGCAGCGGGCGTATCTCCGGAAGTGATGGCGGCGGGGCCTGTGGGGAACGCATGATGGGCTAGTTGATGGAATGGATTGGGCGGTGGGAAGGTTTGGGTTATGGGCCTGCCAGGGAAGCATGGGCCGCGGTCTTGTTGGGCAACTCGGAACGAGGTAGAGTCGGGCGGCGGTCAGCGTGGTTGGCGGTTTCGCGTTCGCGCTTGTCGCAGCGCGTGTCGTGCTCCGTTTTTGGAGCCGGCGTGAGAACGGTCAGAAGTTGTAAATGTACGTCAACCGCAGGATGCGATCGAAAGGCCGCGGGTCGGTGACCGGGAACTCGATGCCGGCCATGATGATGTGGCGGTGCGCGAGAGTCGCGCGAACTCCAGGCGTGAGCGTGACGAGGGTGTGGCCGCGTTGCTCACCGTCGAGGTCGGTGCGGCCGTAGGCTTCGATGAAGGTCGTGGCATTCCCGAGGGTGGCGTCGGGACTTGTCCACGTCTTCGCGAGCGAAATGTCGTAGGTCAGCGCGTTTCTCCGGCTGCCCGGAGCGCCGGGACCGGCGAGGGTCTCCTCCTGCACATGATAGTAAAGGCCGACGCGCTTCAGCCCGAGCGGCGCGAGGTCCTGCCACCCGGCGAGCGAGAAGCTCAGCGTGGTCTCTTTCTCGTGAAGTTCGTGGCTGGGAAAGCCGGCGCGCAGATTCATCGCCAGCGATGAAGTGGCAGTGTCGAAAAGTTGCAAGCGGGTGAAGACGGCTGCCGCTCCGCCATCAGGGTCATCTCCGGTGCGGGAGTCGAACCAGCGATAGTTATAGACGGCCGCCAGCATGAAACGCCGATTGAAGGCGTACTCCACCGTGCCGCTCAATGAGTCGTTGCCGCGGACCGCGTTCTCCTGGCGATTTTGCTGGAGCGCGAAGTCGGTGCGGAAGAGCTGCGCGAGGAAGTTCGTTTGCACCCGGAGCAACGACATATCCGGCGTGTCCTCCCCGCGCGATCGGCGCGTCCACGGCTCGTTCCAGCCGGCGGAGAAGTAGTTCGCCAGGGTGAGGTCCTGGAGTGGTGGTTTCGTCGGCGCGGTGGGTTCGCCGGCGATCGCCGAGAGTGGCGCGGCGATGAGCAACGACGCGAGCCAAAGGCTCACGCGCCGTGTTGGTTTCTGTGGGTGCGGAGTGTGTGCCCGATGAAGCGCTGGGCGCTTCGGGTCCGCGATTTTCCCTGTGGTGTGGTGCATATGAGTTGCGTCCGGCCGCGCTGGTGGGGGGGGCCGAAACTGGTGTACCAGGGGGAAAGCGGGTTGCTCAGTGCGTGAAGCATACGATCAGCAATTGGGCGACGAGAATGCGCAGCAGCATCGTGAGCGGGTAGACGGTGGCGTAGGCGACCGAGGGCGCGTCGGAACGGTTGATGGCGTTGGCGAAGGCGAGCGCCGGCGGGTCAGTCATGCTGCCGGCCAGCAGACCGCACAGGCTGATGAAGCTCTGCTTCATTGCGGTGCGACCGATGAACGCGGCGAGGAGGAGCGGCGTCAGCGTGATGACCGCGCCGGCGGCCATCCACACCGGACCCTGGCTGGAGAAGAGGATCTGGAAGAAATGCTCGCCGGCCTTGAGCCCCGCGCAGGCCAGGAAGAGCGTGATGCCGAGTTCACGCAGCACGAGATTGGCCGTGGGCGGCATGTACCAGAGCAGAGTCCCGATCCGCCCGATGCGGCTGAGCAGGATGGCGACGATGAGCGGTCCGCCCGCCAGGCCGAGCCGGACCGGCATGGGCAGATTCCACAACGCAAACGGATGGATGCCCAGGAGCACGCCGAGGCCGATCCCGATGAAAATCGCGATGAAACTCGTGCGGTTCAGTTCCTTGACCGAATTACCCAGGACCGACGCGACCTTCGTCACATCCGCTTCCTTGCCGACAATCTGGAGGGTGTCTCCAAACTGGAGGGTGAGATTGGGAACCGCGGTCATCTCGACCTCGGCTCGCAGCACGCGTGTCGCGGTCACATGATAGCGTTGGGTCAGCTCAAGTTCGTGGAGGGTCTTGCCGAGGATTTCCTTATTCGTGACTACGAAGCGCTCGAAGGTCACCGGGCCAGGGATCTCCATCAAGTCCTCGCGGCTCTCCTGGCCTACGATGAGGCGAAATTCGTACAGATGCCGGCGGGTGCCGACGGCCATCAGCACATCTCCTTCGTGCAGGATCGTCTCGGAATTGGCGACGCACACCTCCTCCTCGCCGAGGTATTTCACGCGCGAGACAACGACAGCGAGTTCGTCCTTGCCCGGAATTTCGTGGAGTTGAAGGCCGTTGAGATTGCGATTGCAGACGCGGACGCTCATCCGCTGGAGCGGCTCGGCACCGGATTTCTGTTCGGCCTCAAACGCCGCGACTTCCTTCGCCACGTTGATCCGCAGGACGGAGCGCAGGATGACCATGGACAGGATGATCCCGATAATGCCAAAGGGGTAGGCCACGGCGTAGCCGAGCGCGGGCAGGCTCAGGCGCAGCGGATCGATGCCGGGCATTTGCTTGAGCGCCTCCTGGGCGGCGCCCAGCGACGGAGTGTTGGTGGTCGCTCCGGAGAAGATCCCGACCGCCGCCGCCATATCGAGATGCAGGACCCAGGAACTGGCGACGGTGAGCGCGGCGCCGCCAAGGACGATGCCGGCGGCCAGGAGGTTCAGCGGAAGCCCCTGTCGTCGCAGCGAAGTGAAGAAGCCCGGACCGACCTGCATGCCGATTGTGTAGACGAAGAGAATCAGGCCGAAGTCGCGTACGAACCCAAGGATCTCCGGGCTGAGCGTAAGGTGCAGATGCCCAAAGAGGATCCCGGCAAAGAGAACCCCGGCGACTCCGAGTTGGATGCCGCGGATTTTGACATGGCCGAGGGCCATTCCCGTCACGGCAATGGCCGCGAGAATGAGCACTGCGTACGCCACCGACTGCGCCGCCGCGAGGTCAGTGAACCACGCCATAAGGAAGATGCGCACGGAGCGTGGGTTCAGCGTGGGTGGTCCGCGGGAGTTGGTTGCCCCAACGACTATTCACGGTGCGAAAGGCGCGGATGCGCTGAAATGCTTCCGCCAGCGCCGTCCGGGTTACGGGCTTCGCCAGGGCCGCGCCGATGCGCCGGTGCCGGAGCATCGTGGTCAGCCAGGGTTTGGCCTGTTTCGACAGGGTGATCACAGGCATCATCCCCGAGGCGGTGTTGAGCACCGACCTGTTTCCCGCTTTCGTGTCCACATCCACGATGGCGAAGTTCTCGCTGCCGTTCGCGTCGAGCATCCCGCATATCGCGTCACCGATGGTTTGCAAGTGGCGCAGGCGGTCGCCGGTTTCATGGGCGACGGCTGCGACCGTCCAGGCGACCGCTGGATCATCGGTGACCAGCAGCGCCGTTCGTGTTTCGGATTTGTCCCTCATATAATATGCCCTATCTATGCCGGGCAGATTATCGCGGGGAGCATGGCGCCGCTCACCGTCCCTTGTCGAAGTTCAGTCCAGGTTTGTCCGAGGGGGCGCCTGGCCGGAGATTTTTAACTTTGACCGCCGCGCTGCGTCACGGCGATTGCCGTGCGACCGGAATCCGCGGAGTGACGCGCTACTTTGCGGGAAGCTTGTCGAGGAATACCTCGGTCAGGCGAATCACCTCGTCCGCCCGTTCATCCATGGCAAAGTGTCCTGCATCGAGGATGTGGACTTCGGCCTTGCTGACGTCCCGCGCGTAGGCTTGAGCGCCCGCGACCGTGAAGGAGCGGTCGTAACGGCCCCATAGCACCAGCAAGGGGGGCTGATGGAGCTGTAGCCATTTCTGCCAGGCGGGGTAGGAGCGGACGTTGTTTTGATAGTCGAAGAAGAGATTCAACTGGATCTCCGCCTGTCCGGGCTGGTTCAGGAAATAGTACTCATCCCACCACGAGTCGGGATCGATGTTCTCGGGATGGGGAGTGTTCCCGAGGTGGCGGTCGCGAGTGGCGTTGAGCGACAGGAAGCCGGTGCGCAGTGCCGCCTCGTGCGCAACCCGATCCTTCCAGTACGCGCGCCGCGGTTCCCATAGTTCCGAAAGTCCTTCTTCGTGCGAAACGGCGTTCTGGACGATGATGCCAGCGATGCGGTCGGGGTGAGCGAGTGCCATCCGAAAGCCGACCGGTCCTCCATAATCCTGCACGAAAAGGGTGTAGTTTTTCAGGCCGAGCCGCTCGGTGAACTTCGCCATGACCTCCGCGAGATGGTCGAACGTGTAGGCAAACTCCTTCGGATTTGGCCACGACGAATGGCCGAATCCAGGGTAATCCGGCGCCACCAGGTGGTAGCGCGCGCCCAGCGCCGCCAGGAGCGGTTGATACATGCGGGAGGATGACGGGAACCCGTGCAGCAGCAGCACCGTCGGCGCGTCCTTGGGGCCGGCCTCCCGGTAGAAGACGTCGACAGCATCGATCTTCACGGTCTGATACGTAACGGGCGCGGCGCGGAGGCTTGCGACGCAAGAGGCTGTAGCGATCGCCCCCAATCCCATACAGGTCGATAGCTTCATTTTCTTAAAATGGATAATGAAGCGTACCCTTTGAAAGCGTTTGTGCAAGGGGGGTAAAGCCGACCCTTGCCCAAAGCCCCGCCGAAACGGCGATCGCTACATCAAGACCGAAGACGGATGTGCTGAGCGTTCGATTTCGCCCAGATCAACCGCAGGCCAACGCTCACCGCCCGAACTGGAGCGTGATGCCGGGGCGGGGATAGTAGTAGCGGCCGTTCGATTGGTCGCGATCATAGGAATAGTACCGTCGGCCGCCGCTGTAGTAGTACGGCTGCGAGCCGTAGGCGCGATCGCGATGGTAGTTGTAGCGCTCGGAGGAAGAGTGGCGGTCGTCTCTGCCGCGGTTGTCGTGATTTTTGTGGTGCTTCTTGTGTTTGTCTTTCGCTTGGGCAGACGCGGCACCGAGGGTGAGCGCGAGGAGGCCCGCGGCAACTGTCATGAATAGTTTCATTGTATCTGTTCAATCGGACTTCGACAGGTGTTTGGTTCCACGGATCATTGGGCATACGTTCTCCGCCTGCAGCCAAATGAAGGAATGCGGAGCCACCAAACTTGCCGAACCGAAAGAAATCCCATGACGAACCCCGAACCCATCGCGTCGGAAAGCCCGACGTCCCTCAACCATCTGCCCGCCGACCAGAAACATTTGCGCTTTCACCTCCCGCATCGCCACCTCGCGCCCACTTTTGGGAACGATTGGTTTGCGCTGAAGGCGGAAGCGTTTGCGCGCTTCTTCGGCACCCCGGTGTTTCTCGTGGGACAAACTTTGGTAGTGGGGATCTGGATCGTGGGTAATGTGGCCGGATTCTGGAAGTTCGACCTTTATCCATTCATCCTGTTGAACCTGGCCTTCAGCCTGCAGGCGGCCTACGCGGCACCGCTGATCCTGCTGGCGCAAACGCGGCAGGCGGATCGTGACAAGGCGCACAATGAGGCCGACGCGCAGCATCGCGAGGCGCTGGCCAACGAGAGCACCGAACGCCAGAAAGACGCGGCCGCTCAGACCGCACAGCTCGTGATCCTGATGCAGCAAAACACGGAACTCACGGAACTGACCCGAAAGCTCACCGAGCGGGTGGAGACGCTGACGGCGGAACTGCATCGCAAGCTGGTGCTGGCTGATGTCGCGGCGCCCGACGCGGGAGCTTGATTCGAGTTGGCCTTTGGCCGTCGTCTCGAACAGCTTGAACACGGGAATTCCTTTTGGGAAATGGTAAGGGAAGCGATGTAGATTGGCGCGGCGAAGGTCTTTTTCGTGAATGGAACATGATTCGGGCCGCACCGCCGCCTCCCAGCCGGGCGGTAGGTCGACCCCTTTCGCAAGTTTCTTCAACCCACTTCGGGGTTGGACGTATTTTTCGAGGCGCGCTCCCAGGGTAGCCTCGCAAGCTCGGCAACCTTGGGCTGGTTTATGGAATGCCTTCGGCATAAGCAGGGCCGCGGGACAACAGGCGTTCAATTCCACTTGCCCCGGGGCCGGACTGCGGCGTAGTAGGTGGCCTCGCGTTTGGTGCTTTTTGGCGCCTGTTGGCGAAGGGCGGTTAGCTCAGTGGTAGAGCGGCTCGTTTACACCGAGTTGGTCGGGGGTTCAAATCCCTCACCGCCCACCAAATCAAAGGATGAAGGCGGAAGGATGCAGGATGAAGAGGTTGGTGGACGATGGCGGGGTTCGGGAAGCTGTCTCTCCGGTGGGTCAATTTCACAGCCGTGAGCTTCACGCTCACTCCGCGGGTGCTATCAACTATCTGCCTCTCCACTATCCACTTCCCAACCTCCTACGGCAGCCGCAGGTCGCACGTGACGAGCCCGGTGTGCAGGCGTTTGCACGGGTTGGGGCTCACTTCGGGCGGCTCGATATCCGGGCGGAGGGTGAAGAGGCGGCGGTCCTGGTCGAGTTGATAGACGATGGGGGGCTCGGTCTTGTCTACGCTCGTGAGGGTGAGGATGAGGGGCATTTGCGGAGGGATGCCGGGGTGGAGCGATGGGTAGAGAGCGGTTCGGCGGTAACGGAGGCCGACGCCTTGGCATCCGGCGGGGAAGCGCTGGAGCGCCAGGGCGCGGCCCTGGACGTGGAGCTTGAACCGGGCGGCGAATGCGCGCGTGGCGACGAATTCCAGGCGCTCGATGGAGGTATCGACGAAGCGGCTGGTGCTGCCGCCTTCGAGCGGCGTTTCGCAGAGCAGCGGCCAGCCCTCGTGGCCGCGGCGGATGGTGAGTTCGGCGGGGGCGTTGGCACTCGCATTGGATTTGGCGCCGGGCTCGGCCCGGTGGTGGAGCATGACGGGAAAACGCCACTCGAAGATTTCACGGAAGAGGGCGGCGGGCAGTTTGAAGCCGGCGCGGCGCAGGTCGCGGAGAATTTTTTCGAAGTCGGCCCAGAGGAAGCTCGGCAGGAAGAAGGAGTCGTGGAGTTTGTCGCCGAGATCGATGAGCGGCTCCTTGAACGGATGCGCGAGGAGATACGCGGCGAGGCTGTGCCAGAGCAGGGCGATGGCGGACATCCACCGCGCGTGCGGGAGGGTCTCGACGGCGCGAAACTCGACGAGGCCGCGGCAGCCGCCGTCGAAATTCACGTTCCAGAATTTGTCGAAGCTGGCTTCGCTGCGGTGCGTGTTGCCGGAAGTGTCGGTGTGCAGGTGGCGCAAGGTTTCGCTGAGGAGGTAGCGATGATCGCCGGGCGGGAGTTCCTCGAGGAAACGATAGGCCATCTCGAGGTCATAGAGCGAGGTCGCGCATTCGTCGGGGCGTGGGGCCTGTGAGGACGAGCCGACGTACTGGCCGGTGAACATGTAGGCGAGCGCGGGGTGATGCTGCCAGTAGCGGAGCATCGAGGTGACCCAGCCCGGGTGCGTGAAAAGCGGGTTTTCGTCGAGAGTCGGACCACCGAAGAGCAGGTGGTTGCCGCCGCCCGTGCCGATCTGGTCCTCGGGGCCGAGTTGCTTGAAGGAGCGGAGGCCTGCGGTGGTGGCCGCACGCTCTAGGATGTCGAGCCATTCGGCGTATTCGCGCCAGTTGGCGCAGGGCGGGAGATTCACCTCGAGCACGCCGGGATCGGATGCGGCGGCGAGGCGGCTCCAGGATTTCGTTTCGTCGGACGGGACGTAGCCGCTGAGGATGGCGTCGCCGAGGCTGAGGTCGCGCAGGGTGGCGGCGACGGCTTCGAGCAGGGCGAGGAAAGGCGCCTGGAAAAGCGGGGGCAGGAAGATGTGCAGTTTGCCGTCGAGGATCTCGATGGCCAGGGCGCGGCGGTTCACGTCCTCGGGGAGGCTTTTCAATGGCAGACGCAGGCCGGCGGGGCCTTCGGTGAGGAGCAGGTCCATGGTGTCGCCGCTCCGCCAGTCCTCTACGACGAAGCCGGTCTTTTCGTCTTTGTGATCGAGCGGGAGGATGGCCACGGGGCGGTGCGGGTCGAAGGGATCCACGCCACGTAGCCAGCCATCGCGCACGCCGAGGCGTTTCGAAAGGCCGGCGCGGAAGGCGTCGAGCGTGGCCTGGTCGAGCAGCGCGGGCTTGCGGACGACGAGGCCGAGCGACGGGACGAGCGGGGTACCGTCGCGGTTCCAGACGAGATTGATCGCCCAGCGCGGATTGACTTCGCCGGGGTAGAATTTGCCCGGCGAGTAAATGGCCACGGCATTCGGGATCGATTGCGCGATGAGGGCGTCGGTCAGCGCGTAGGCGTAGCGGAGCTTGGTGGGCCCGAGCGCGGTCACGCTCCATTCCGGGCCGGCGGGGTCGATCGGGATGTAGGTCGGCTCGCCGCCGAGGGTGAGCTTCACGCCATGTTCGGCGAACGTGGCGTCGATCTTGTCCGCGACTGCGGCGAGGACTTTAGGGATTTTCATGAAGAACAATTTGCAGCGAGGCCGTCATCGTTTGGGCCGGCAGACGAACGGGATGGTAGTAGGTGCCGACAATCGGTGAAACATCTTCGGGGGAGAAGCCCACGGCGGCCGTGATGTGGTGGTGATTGCAGAGATAACCATTCGTCGGGTCGAAGCCGACCCAACCGGCGCCGGGGAGATAGATTTCGGTCCAGGCGTGGAGGGACCCCTCGGCGTACTTTTCGGAGGAAGGACCGAATTCGCAGAGATAGCCGCTGGCCAGGCGCGCGGCGAGACCGAGGCCGCGGGCGATCTCGGCGAGGAGCACGGCGAAATCGCGGCAGGAGCCGCGGCCGAGCCGGAGGGTTTCATCAGGAGCGTAGGCGGCGCCCTCATCGCGGCGCTCGTAGGAGAGGCTGTTGTGCAGCGCTTCGTTGAGGGCGACGAGGGTATTGACCGTCGGCTGCGGAGCCGTTGGCGGCGACCAGAACGGAAGCGTGATCGGCGGACCGGCTTGGCGATAGGGGGCGAGGATGCGGGCTTCGTCCGGTTCGTAGGTGAACGGGAAATCGGTGGCGTGCGGCGCGAGGAGGAAGCTGAAGGCGTTGCGCGGCTGGATCTCGAGTTCGATCTGCAGATTGACGGAGAGCAGGGCGGATTGGCCGGGATAGAAGCACGAGGCGATTTCGTTGTCGAAGAGGTCGCGGCGGTAGCTGACGTTGGCGTCGAGGTTCGTCTGGAACGCGAGGCTGCGGACGGAGAGATAGCGGTCGGCCTTGGGGAAGAGGCGGAAGATGTGCGACGAGAAGCTGACGGACTCCTCGTAGGCGTACTGGGTTTGGTAGAGAATGCCGACTTTCATAGGCGATGTCGACGGAGGAGACTGAATACTGAACACTGATGACTGACGACTTCGGCCAAAATCACGTTCCCACCCGCGCTTTCTCCGCCTTCCCACCCCGCCGTTTCATAATCACGCGCACTTTCATTCCTTTCCCTCCGCTCCCTTTGAACGTGCCGCGGATCGGGGTGGCGTCACTGTAATCGCGGCCGAAGCTGACGGAGACGTAGCGCTCGTTGATCCACTGGCGATTGGTCGGATCAATGGCCACCCAGGTCATGCCGGGCACGAGCACTTCGATCCACGCATGCGTGGCCACCGCGCCGACCATGCGCTTGGGCTTGCCGTCGGGGCCGATCACGGGATCGGTTTCGATGTAACCGCAAACGTAGCGCGCGGGGAGGCCGGCGGTGCGGAGGATGCTGAGCCCAATGTGCGCGAAATCCTGGCAGACGCCGGCCTTGTTCTTCCAGATCGTGGCCAGCGGCGTGGAGTTTTCCGTGGCGCCGGGCTTGTATTGGAACTCGGTGTGAATCGCTTCGTTGAGCTTTTGCAGCGATTCGCCGAGCGGCGCATTGCCGGGCAAATATTTCTTCGCCCATTGCACCGATTCGCGGGTGTTTTGCACCGCCGGCGTCGCCTGGAGGTAGACGAAGATATCCGTCATGACCGAGCCCAGGATCTGCCGCGCTTCCTGGACGCTGAGCTCGAGGCTGCTCGTGGGCGACGGCGCCGGATGGGTGCGGACGACGCACTGGTTGCTGACGAAGAGCTGCTTGTGGCGAAAGGGCAGCGAGAAGAAATCCACCCAGTTGCCGAAATGATCGACGTAGCCAGAGGTCTTGACCTCGGGATCGATGACGATGCGGTGGCTCAGCACCGTCTGGCTGGGGAGGCTCGGGGGAGTCAGGCGCGCCTCACCATAGGCTTCGGCGGCGGCATGCCCGTATTTATAATGTGTAACGTGAGTGATCTCGAACTCCATCAGGCCCTAATAGTGGAGCGGACTTATCGCCCAACACGCGCCTGCCACCAAGCGTCAATTTGTGGGAGGACGCGCGCCTTGAATGCGGCACGGAAGCGGATGTTGTCCGCGGCCTTGGCGACCTGGGTGCCAACGGCGGGCGGGAGATTCTTTTGCGCGAACTCCTCCAGTTCGCGCGCGCGGGTGGCGTTGTCGAAGGCTTCGAAGAGGTCGGGCACGTAGCGGTTGGCGGCGAGCGATGGGAGCTTGGCGAGGAGCGCCTCGAGGTGCTGGCGGGCGAAGCTCCAGGCCAGTTCCGGTTGCTCGCCCTCGTGCGCCACGCGCGAGACGAGGCGGGCGGCGTCGTGGGCGATGAGCTCGTCGGTCAGCGAGAGGTCGAGGGTCTGCTGGGCGAGCGCGGGATCGCGCGCGGCCCCGAGCGCCGAGTAGAGCATGCGCTTTTGCTCGAAACTGTCCTCGGCGCGGGCGTGCTCGTGGAGCTGCGTCCAGGTGGCGGCATCGGCCTCGCGGCCAACGATGCCAAACACTGCGCCGCGCAGATCGCCGCTGAGCGAGGCGGGCGTGGCCAGGAAGGTGGCGAACCGGGCCCGGGCTTCCCGCACCACGTCGGCGGAGCCGAGCGCCCCGAGCGTGCGGATCAGCCCGGCGCGGAGTTCGATGTCGAGTGGTGAATCGCCGGCCCTGGCATCCCAGCCGAGCCGCGCGAGATGGGGCGTCAGGTAGGCGATGGCCCAGGCGCGATAGCCATCCCGCGTGGCGGCGCCGCGGTGCAGGTCATCGATGCCGCCCAGCACCCCGGCGATTTGTGCAACCACCGTCGGCGACCGGTCGTCGCTGAGGGCATTGACCAGGTCAAGGTAGTCGCCGGCTGGCGAGCGTCCGGCCTCGACCATGGCCCAGGCATCGTTGAGCGCATTGAGGCGATCGGCCTCGGCGATGAGCGGGATCGCCTTGCGCAGGCGGCGGGCGAGCGTGGCGTCGTATGTCACCCGATAATAGCCCACGTCGCCGAGATTGGCCTTGATCGCGGCTTCCGGCTCCACGGTCGCCGCCGGTTGCACGTGATCCTTGAGCAGCGTCACAATGCTATGCTGCGGCGCGCCGGCGGGACCGTGTACGACGGGGATCTGCCACTGGAGCGGGGCTGGGTTCGTCTGGTTGATCGTGAAACGCTCCTGCTCGAGCTGGATGGCGGCCCGGGAGTTGGCGCCGAGGGCGCTCACGGTGACCACGGGGAAGCCCGGCTGCTCCGTCCAGCCGGCGGCAAATTCCCGGACCGGCTGCCCGGAGACTTCGCCGAGCGCCTGCCACAGGTCGGCCGTGGTGGCGTTGCTGTGCTGGTGCGCCTGGAGATACTTGCGAATGCCGTCGCGGAAGACATCGGGTCCGAGCCAGCTCTCGAGCATGCGGAGCACGGCCTGGCCCTTGCTATAGGTGATTTCGTCGAAGCCATCGATCGCCTGGGTGTCTTTTGGCACCGGCTGCTGAATGGGGTGCGTGGTGGAGCGCGAGTCGAGGCGCATCGCCCATTCCTTGCTGCCGGAGGCGCGCAGCCACACCTTCCAGTCCGGGTTGAAATGATCGGTGGTCTTGGTCCCCATCCAGCTCGCGAAGCCTTCATTGAGCCAGAGATTGTCCCACCACGCCATGGTCACGAGGTCGCCGAACCACTGGTGCGCGATTTCGTGCGCGACCACGGCGAATACGTGCTGCTGGGTGCTCTGCGCGCTGCGCTCGGGGTCGTAAAGAAGCGCGTTGTCGTTGTAGATGATCATGCCCCAGTTCTCCATGCCTCCGGCGCCGGTGCTTGGCAGGGCGAGTTGGTCGAGCTTGGGCAGCGGATACTTGATACCGAAATATTCGTTCAGGTAGGCCACGACCTTTTTGGTGGCCTCGAGGGCGAAGCGGGCCTGCTCGCGTTTGCCCGGCGTGGTGTAGATGCCGAGCTGGATGCCGTCGACTTCGTCGTGCAATTCCTCAAAATCGCCGATGGCGAGCGCGACCAGGTAGCTGGCCATGCTCGGCGTGGGGGCGAAGGTGACTTCGCGGCGGCCATCGGGGAGCGGCTTCTCCGCGGTGGCCGGCATGTTCGAGAGTGCCTTCCACTTTCCGGGCACCACGGCCGCCAGTGCGAACTCCGCGCGGAAGGCGGGCTCATCCCAGCAGGGGAACATGCGGCGGCAATCGGTGGACTCCATCTGCGTGGCCAGCGCCATGCCGGGTTTCCCATTGGCCTGATAGCGCGCGAAATAGAGGCCGAGCGGCTGCTCGGTGAGTTTTCCCGCGAAATGCAGCACCAGCTCGTAGTGGCCCGCGGGAAGTTCCTTGCCGAGCGCGAACGTGACCGTTTCGTCGTCGGCGTTGAAGGCCGGCGTGAGCGGAACAATTGCCCCTGACTTCAGAGTCGCTTCCGTGATCTCGAGGCCGACCGAGTGGAGGACGATCTGCCGCACGGGCTGGCGGACATCGAGGGTCACAGACTCGGAGCCTTCGAAACGAGCCTTTTCCATGTCCGGCTCGATCCGCAGCGTGTAACGCAACGGCACGATGTTTTTCGGGAGCTTGCCGGGGGTGTTTTCCCAGGAGAATGGTTTTTCGGCATGGCTAATGGTGACCAGAAGCGAGAGCACGCAGGAGAGACGCAGCAGGAGATTCATGGAGAGGCGGAATGTGAAGTAGCCGTGGTGGCGAGGAAAGGACGAAGGTGGTGACAACCGCGCAACCTAGGGAGTGTTTGTATAACCGGATGCGATTGCAGAAGGTGTTTGGAATTCGATCGACGGGCGGCTGCGAAGAAGGTGGATCGCGTTCTCCGCAATGCGATAGGAAAAGAATCGCGGCTCCGCCGCCCGTCTACCCATCGTCTTCGGAGAAGCCGATCCACCCGCACTCTCTGCTGCCGAAATTCGTAGGAAGTTCGCGGATTCTGGCGAAATCAACGGAATCCAGAATTTTCAAATACTCCCTGCTATGACGAAGCCGCCACCGCTTCATCCGTCGCCTCGCTCAGCACGGACAATCCTTCCTCCAAGGCTTCCCGCGGAATCGAAAGCGGTGGGGCGATCTTCACCGTCTGCCCCCACGCGCCAACGGGCGCGAAGAAGAGCAGCCCCTTCTGGAAGCAGCGTTCAATGATGCTGTGCGCCAGGTCCGGATTGGGCTCCTTCTTCCCAGGCAGCACCGCCTGCATTCCGCCCACCAGCCCGCGAGCGCTGACGTAACCGATGACCTCGGGGTGCCGCGCCTGGATGGCGCGCAGGCCGGCGAGCAGCACGGGCTCCAGCGCCGCCGCATTCTCCGTCATCTTCTCCCGAAGGATCTTGTTCACGCTCGCCACCGCGGCGGCGCAGCAGACCGGATTGCCGGTGTGTGTGCTGGTCATGGAACCGGGGCCAAATTGATCCATCACTTCGGCCCGGCCAATGACTGCCGAGAGCGGCAGGGAACTGCTGATGCCCTTGCCGCAGCAGATCACATCAGGCGTCACGCCATAATGCTCGAAGGCCCAAAACTTCCCGGTGCGCCCGAACCCGGCCTGCACTTCGTCGAAAGTCAGCACGATCCGATACTGGTCGCACCACTCCCGCAGGCGCCGAACAAACTCCACCGGCGCGAAGTCGGGGCCCACCCCTTGATACGATTCCATGATCACCCCCGCGGTATTCTCCGGTTTCAATCCGCGCGCTTCCACCGCGGCGAGAAAGGTTTCGAAACTGGTATCGGTCTGCCAGTACCCATCCGGGAACGGCGCCGTGATGATCGCCGGATCTTCGTTCACGATCCATGACTTCTGTCCGGCCATGCCGCCGGCCTGCTGCGAGCCCAGCGTGCGCCCATGAAAGCCGCGCTCCCACCCGATGATCCCGATCTTTTTGTTCCCACCGACTTTGATGCCGTGGGCGCGGCTCAGCTTGATCGCGCATTCCGTGGCTTCCGAACCCGTGGTCAGCAGGAAGACCTTTTTTAATCCCGCGGGCGCGACACTCGCCAGCAGTTCCGCGAGCTGCGCGCGCTCCTCACTGGGGAAGCAATAGTTGTGAATCAGGCCGCTGTTCACCTGGTCGATGATGGCCTGCTTGACCTCCGGCGCTCCGTGCCCCGCGTTCGTGACGAGCACACCGCTCGACCAATCGAGCCAGCGATTGCCGTATTTGTCGTAGACAAAAATCCCCTCCGCCCGATCCCACACGATGGGAGGCTGACCGCGCATCGATTGCGGTTCCAACTCGCGCAGCTTCTCCAGCGTGGCCACGGAATCCGGATGGGGGATTGGTGTGGCGATGCGGCGGTATTTGGTTTCGACGTGCGGGACCTGGCGGGGCGTGATGCTGAATTCTTTGGCCATGAAATCGGGCGGTGAGGATGGGGGAGTGGTTTAAATGGGGCGGTCGTAGATTTTTTGAAAGACTTTCTCCAGGCCTTCCGCGGCACGGTTCGGGTCGACGATCGCGATGCCATCCGGGCCGAAACGGGCCGTCACGGTCGCCCCCTTGCCTTCGTTGAGATATTTGAAATTGAGATCGCGCACGAGCGCGGCGGCGTGGATGAGAGCCACGGTGATGCGCGCCTCCTCGGCCGTCGGGTAAAGCGCCGCCACGGACGCCCGCGTTTCGCCCGCAAGCTTCACCCGGCAAATCGCCGCGAGGCCGACCGTGAGACTGTCCACCCCGTAGCCGACATAGGCGCAAGACCCATCGGGCCGCGCCACTTCCCGTGTGAAATGATTGTTCGCCGTGCGCGAACCACCGCCCGCGTTCCACCAGCGGAAGCCGCGATTCTGCTGGTCGCTCTCGACTTTGCCATCGGCCCCGACAATCTCGTGGCCTTGATTCACAGGCGCTTCAAAGTCAGCGGGCGTGATCCAGTTGTTGTGAAAATTGATGCTCATCCCGTTCTCGAAATCCACGCGCACCTGCACGGCGTCGTAGGCGTTGATGCCGTCGCGGATGAGCCGCTTCTTTTGCCCGACAGCGGTGAGCGAGACGGGCTTGCTCTTGTAGTAGCTGTAGATCAGATCACTCCAGTGCGCGCCGACGTAGCTGAAGGGATCGCTGGACTCGACCCACTTGAACGTGCTTGTGGCGACCTGAAGCGGTTCCTCGAGATACGCCGTGCCGTAGAGCGGCGGACCGATCCGGTGCTGGATATCGTCGCGCATCCGGAGGTGATCGGGATCGTAGCGCTTGTGCATGTCCACGGCCACGATTCGGTTTTTGGCCTCGGCCAAGGCGATGATCTCATCGGCTTCCTGGATGGAGAGGCACATCGGTTTTTCCGTGATCACGTGCACGCCTTTGGCCAGCGCGGCAAGGATCGGCTCGGTGTGCAGGTTGTCCGGCGTCGCCACGGCCAGCACGTCGAGATCGGGAAAATCGGCCAGAATTTGCTCCCACGGTTTTTCGCCGAAATAGGCGCGGGGTTCGAGTCCGGTCCACTCCTTGAAGTTCCCTTGCGAGCGGCGGGCCGAAGCTTCCGAGCGCGTGGCTACCGCCACCAATTCGAATTTCACGGGCGCGAAGTCGCGCGTCCATTTATCCAGGCCCACGCGAGCGAGTTGTCCGGCGATGCCGAAGCGTTGCAAGTCGGCGTAGGTGCGCAAGTGCACGTCGCCGCCGAACATGCCGGCGCCAACGAGGGCGATTTTGAGAGTGGGTTCCATGTTGGGGGTAAGCGGCTCGCGGGGAGGCGCCGTCCGTGCCTATTTCAATGACCGGAGAAATGCCACCAAATCGAGGAATTCCTGTTCCGTGAGCGTCCGGTCCAAGCCCATCGGCATGAGGCTGGTCGGGAGGGTGGTGTCGCTGGCAATCGTGGTGCCGGGCACGTTCTTTTCCTGTCCCGCGACGTCAACCACGAGCAAGCCTTCCGCGGTGTGGCTCTTGATCACGCCCACCATGGTTTCTCCACCAGTCGTCTCGATGATGTGCGCTTCGTAGTCGCGCGCGATGGTGTTGCTCGGGAGCATGATGCTCTCGACGATGTCGCGCTCCGTGCGAATCGCTCCGATCTTCGAGAGATTGGGGCCGATCGCCCGGCCTTTGTCGCCGATTTGATGGCAGGCAATGCACGTGCCTTTGCCGCTCTCGTAGATCTTCCGGCCTTCGTCGGGCCTGCCCTTGGTGGCCGCATCGGCCGCCAGCGCGGGCAGCTTCGACATTCTCCCGTCCGCGTCGCTCACGGCCCGGCGGAGCGCGGGCATGACGATTTTGTCGAAGATGTCCGGAGCCTGATCGCTAAAGATGGTGCGATAGAAGCTCTCCTGCTGGCTGGCGATGACCTGGTTCTTGGCCAGCTCCGTGGCAAAGGCGCTGGCGATTTCGGTATCCTTGGATTTACGAACGGTGGAGATCAATTCTTTGAGTTCCACCGGCCCAGCCGAGGCGAGCAGGGGGGCGACGGCGAGCTTCTGCGCCTTGTCCAGCGGGGCGCGCGCGAGCATGGCTGCCGCTTGAATCTGTGCGGCGGCGGAGGAGGTGCCGCTGGTGAGCACGCCCCTGACCATGGCAAACGTGTCGCTGGTGAACTTCAGACCCTGCATGGAATCGAGCGCCTTCAGCCGGATCGCCAGGGGTCGTTTGGCATCGTCGGCGATCGTCTTGAGCCTCTCGTCGAAACGGGGGGACTTGAGCTTCTTGATCGCATCGAGCAGGGGAGGCGTGACATTCCCGGCGAGCATTTTTTCCAACGGCGGCGCCCAGGCCTCGCTGGCGCCGTTCAGGTTTTGCGTGGCCAGGACTTGGACCGCGCGAAACCTCACCGACTCGTTGGGATGCGAAAGGAGCGCGGTGATGATCTGTTGCGCGGCTGGAGCGTCGAGCCGGCCGTCCACCGCGACTTCGATCGCCTCCAACTGCGCCGCGTTCAGCGATGGTTTCGCCATCCACTCGTTGAAGAGGCCTTGCAACACCGCCGGCGTTTCCTTGACGCGCCGCATGACAAACGCGCACGCACCCAGTGTTTGCGGATGCGCGGCGGCGTCCTTGTCATTGGCGGCTTCCTGCAGATATCTTTCCAGGCGCTTCAGTTCCAAAGCCGGTTCGGCTCCGTCCGGAGTCCCGGCGGCATAAGCGACCTGGAGAATCATCCGCTTGGCGTGCCGGTCCAATTCCTCGGGCGTGCCCGAAATCTCCTTTCCTCCTCCCGAGGCCTGCTGCGTGATCTTCTGCATGGCGTAGGCGCGGATGGCGGCGTGTTCGAGCGCAGGATCCAGGGGTTCCTTGAACATGGCGTGCAACGCGTCGAAACCTTCCTGGCCGGCGCTCCCGGCGCCCGCCAGTGCATCACACGCCCGCAGTCGCACATGCGGATCGTTGCTCGTGAGTAATTTGACCAACTCCGCGGGTTTGGCGTTCGTGGCGGGAACGGTGGCGTTCTTTCCGTGGGAGACGAGCGCCGGATTTCCGCCGGCCTTCCGAATGCGATAGATGGCGCCCATCACGTCCGGCTTGGCCATGAGGCTGCTGGGGCAGCCAATGCGGAACCAGCCCCCGGTATTGAGCACGATCAACGAGCCGTCCGCCGCCTCGAGAACATCGGTGAGATGGATGTCGGGGTCGTGGAGTTTGAGGAATTCATTTTCCCTCGCGGAGTAACTCGCGCCGTCGGGTGTCAGTTCCATACGCACCACGCGCTGGGTATTGAAATGCGTCACAAACAGTTGCAGCGGGGTGTTCGGAAAGAGCGCGCCCGTTTTGGCAAAGCAAGAGCCGCTCACGGCGACATGCCCGAAGTTGTACATCACCGGCATGTGTTCGATGGTGCGCGGCAGCCCCTGGATGGCCTTCAATTGGTCGCTTCGTTCATAGACACCTCCCTGGAGCCAGTGGACGATTGTGTCGCCGCGCGGCTGGCTGTAGTAGAGATTCTGCACCCCGATGATTTCGCCTTCGGGCGTGAAGTCGATTTTTACCGGGTTGTCTCCGCAGCCGAGCGAATGCCAGCGCACATCGCTGCCATCGGGTCGGCAGCTCCAGATCCCGCTCGCCAGGCCTTCGTGGACGACGGTGCCTTCCTTGCCGACCACCTTGTGTCCCTTGCGCCCGTGGCACCAGTAGAGGCGGCCATTGGGATGCAGCCAGGGCCCGTGCACATCCGCCGCATTGCCCGAGTAATCGAATCCGCTCACGATCATTTCCCGTTTATCGGCCACCCCGTCCCCGTTGGTGTCCGTGAGTTTCCACAAGCCCGGCGGGCTGCACACGTAGAGCGAGCCATTGAGCCAGCAGCCGCCCTGCGGAAAAGTCATCTTGTCGGCGAAGACGGTGGACTTGTCGTAGATGCCGTCGCCGTCGGTATCCTCCAGCATCAGGATGCGGTTCGGAGGATTCGCGTCGAGTTGCTTGTTGTTCCAATTCACGCCCGTGGCGTCGCCGATAAACAGGCGCCCGCGATCATCCAGGCAACCCATGATCGGATGCGTCACGAGGGGCGATTCTGCGACAGTGACGAGTTCGAAGCCCGCCGGTAAATCGGCCTGGACAGGGAGATGTACGGGACTTCGCGCGGCGGTCGCCGGCAGCGTGACTACGACCGGGCGTTGTGCGGAGGCGGGAATTTCCGTGATGGCGTCGGGCTTGAGATCGGCGGCGAAAACGGCAGCACACGGAGCGACGAGGAGGAAGAGGAATGGGGCGCGTTTCATGGCGGAGTGGGGGAGCGCGGACGGTAATGCGGAAAGGTGATCTTCTGACAGCAACTTAACTAAAGCGCAATTCTTTGAGGTCTTCTTCGGCGGTCTCTGGCCATCCTCGTGCCCGAGCTCAAGCTGGGGCACGAGCGCAATCAAAGACCTGCGCCGCAATCGGCCAAAGCGCGTGACCTTCCCTTTTCCGATTGCCATCCCCTCGAATTTGTTTCGGACTCCGGAAACCGAATTCTGACTACCGCTCTCCATGAAGCTTACGTTCTCTTCCAACTCCGCACCCAAAAAATCGATCGTCGTCCGTTTTTTGCCGAAGGATGCTCGCGCGCGGCTCACGCGGCCGGTGTCGACGACGGAGTTCTCCGGGGATCGGAACTCACTCCTCTATTGCCGGGAGGATGCCGTCCTGCATGTGGGTCTCGGCGAACGGGCGAAGATCGACGCCCATGCCTTCCGGAGCGCCGCCGGGGCTGCGGTCATGTTCTTGAAAAAGATCGGCCAGACCAACGTGGCGCTGGCTCTGGACGAATGGCCGCAATTCGCAGGCCCCAGCGTGGAAGGCGCAATCCTGGCCGATTACCGGTTTGAGACATTCAAGGTCAAGAAGACCGATGAACTCGAAACTCTGTACGTGAAAGTCCTCGCCGAGGACCTGGCAAATTCCAAGCGCGCCGGGCAGCGTGGTGCCACCGTCGCGGAGGCGGCCAATCTCGCCCGTGAAATCGGAAACCAGCCGGGCAATCTGCTCTACCCCGCGACCCTCGCTGACCGAGCCGTCCGGTTGGCGCGCGATTGCAAGCTGAAGGTCACCGTTTTCGACGAGAAAAAGCTGCGCGCCGGAAAATTCGGTGGCCTGCTTGCTGTTGGGCAGGGGAGCGTCCGAGGACCGCGCCTCATCATGCTCGAGCATCGCGGCGGCCCGAAAGGGCAGGCGCCCATCGCCCTGGTCGGGAAGGCCATCACCTTTGACACCGGTGGCATTTCCATCAAGCAGGCCCAGGGGATGGAAGACATGGTCTTCGATAAATCCGGCGGAATGGCCGTCCTTGGCGCCATGGCGGCAATCGCCCGGCTCGGATTCAAGCGCAATGTCGTCGGCCTCGTGGCCAGCGCGGAGAATATGCCCGACGGCAACGCCTATCGTCCCGGTGACATCGTCACGACCTACGACGGCAAACACATCGAGATTGTGAATACCGACGCGGAAGGCCGTGTCGTTCTCGCCGATGCCATCGCCTACGCGCGCAAGGATTGCAAAGCCGCGGCGATCATCGACCTCGCCACACTCACCGGCGCGTGCGCGGTAGCTCTGGGCGACTACGCCGCGGGCCTGTGGAGCAGCGAGGAACAACTCCTCGGCCGCGTGCGCGCGGCGGCGGTGAATGCAGGTGAATCTGTCTGGCCAATGCCGCTCTTCGAAGAATACGCCACTCAGATCAAGAGCAGCGTCGCGTTGATCAAGAACTCCGGGGGCCGGCTCGGCGGAGCCTGCACCGCCGCGGCCTTCCTGCATACCTTTGCGGAGAAGACGCCCTGGGCGCACCTCGACATCGCCAGCGTGGCCTACCGCGAAAAGGACCGCCCTGACCTTGCTCGCGGTGCGACCGGTTTCGGCATCCGGACGCTGGTCGAGCTGGTGGAGGGCTGGCGGTAGACGGCCCACTTGGCTGGGATCGTTACGCTCGTTTCGCAAACCGCCCCAGCTTCCGCTTCGCGAGGGCCGTCACCTCATCGAGTTCCTCGATCTTCAGCGCCAGCGCCGCCAGGAAATACACCACAGCGGCGACACCGATGGTACCCATCAGGCCCGCGATCTTCAACATCACGCCCCAGTGCCTCCACCCGCCGAGAACCCAGCTCTGTGACGCCCAGCACACCGCCGCCAGCGCTGCGCTGGCCACGACCAACTTGCCCAGCGTGACCAGAAGTTCGCCCGTCCCCAGCGTCGCCTCCTTCCGCATCAGGATATAAAGCAGCAGGAAATTCACCATGGCCACACAGCCGGTGCCGAGGGCCAGGCCCTGGATCCCCATCTTCCAGTAGAAGACCAGCATCGAGTTCACCAGGATGTTCATGCCGATGGAAATAAAGCTCACGACCATCGGTGTGCGGCGCTTGTCGATCGCGTAAAACGCCGGTGAAAGAATCTTCAGCACCGAATAAGCGCACAGCCCAAGCGCGTAGTCCTGGAGGGCGATGGCCGCCTGGTCGGTGGCGTGCGCGTTGAATTTCCCGTGCTCGTAAAGCAGGCTGATGATCGGGCGGGCGAGCATCATCAGGCCCACGGTGGCCGGCAGAGTGAGGACGAACGCGAGACGCATCCCGCGCCCCAGCACCGCGCCAAATTCCTTGCGGTCGCCCGTCGCCGCGATGCGGGAGAGCAGCGGCAGTGTCACGGTCCCGATGGCCACTCCGAAAATGCCGAGGGGCAACTGCATGAGGCGGAAGGCGATGTTCAGGCGATAGGCGGTGCCATCCTCCAGATAGGACGCGAACCAGGTATTGATCATCACATTCACCTGCACCGAACTGGCGGCAATGATCGCCGGCCCCATGATGCGCAGGATGGTCCGCACCCCATCGTCATTCCAATCGAAGTCCGGCCGGAAGTGGTACCCGAGCTTGCGCAGGGAGGGCAACTGGACGCCGAGTTGCAGCGCGCCGCCGATCACCGTGCCGAGCGCCAGGCCGTAGAGCGACTTGGTGCCGAAGTGCGGGTCGAGCCACCAGCCCAGTGCCACGCCGCCGATGATCGAGCCGATATTGAAAAACGACGAGGCCATTGCCGGCACGCCGAAGACGTTGCGCGCATTGAGCATGCCCATGACCAGCGCACCCAGCGACACAAGCAGGATGAACGGATACATGAGCTGCGCGAGATGGTAGGTCAGCTCCATCTTGCCCGGCGTATGGGAAAAGCCCGGCGCGAGCACGTTTACCAGCAGCGGTGCGACGCAGATGCCCATGACGACAATTCCGCTCATGAATACGGAAGTCAGCGTCGCGACCTTATTCGCGAGCTTCCACGCCGAATCCACGCCCTCGGTGGCGATCTTCTTCGAAAAAGTAGTGACGAAGGCGGTCGACAGGGCGCCCTCGGCGAAGAGATCGCGCAGCAGATTCGGCGTGCGGAAGGCGACAGTGAAGGCGTCCATCTCCTTCCCGCCGCCAAAGAGCCAGGCGAAGATCTGTTCGCGGATGAGTCCGAGCACGCGGCTGCACATCACGGCGATGCCGACAATGCCAGCGGCCTTCGTGCTGATCTTGTTGACTTGCGCCTCGACGGCGGGTGAGACGGGTGACGCCGCGGAGACGGGCGTCGATGGCGGCAACGGCGCGCCGCCAGCGGTATCATTACTCATGTTCGGCAGCAGCCTTGCGGAGACGGTCCATAATGGCAATCCCAAGTCCGCGCTCGGGCACCGGTTCGGCGAAAATCATACCCAACCCAGCCTCATCGAGTCTGCGCAATTTTGCAAAGAGGGTGGCCGCGGCTTCGCGGAGGTCGCCTGTGGGCGAGAGAATCTCCTCGTGGGCAAACTCGCCGGCGGTCGAAGGCTTCTGAAAAGCAAGCGAGCCGAACGAACTTGGACCGGAGCCCAGTCGCCGGAAATGCGAGCCGGGTACGATCAAACGAAGGGGCGTGCGCGGCGCGTAGTGACTCTTCATCTGACCGGGCGCTTCCATGGCCGCACTCTGTTTTCCGCCCAGCAGGGCGGAAAATGAGACACCGAGGTCCGCATACATGTGAGTGACTTCTGCTTCGTTCGGAGTCGATCCCTGAGCCATGAGCCATTCGCCCCAAACCCTCGCGAGATCTTCCTCGGCGGTCACCGGTCCGGCCCGGAGGACGCGCAAACGCGAGCCTTCCACCGCGACGATGGTCGATTCCAAGCCATGCTCGGTCGGCCCGCCGTCGATGATCAATGAAATGCGCCCGTTCAGCTCGCTGTGCACATGGGCGGCCGTGGTCGGACTGATCCGGCCGAAGCGGTTGGCGCTCGGTGCGGCCAGCGGCTTGCCAAATCGCGTGAGCACTTCACGGAAAACAGGGTGCGCACTCATCCGCACCGCGACCGTGTCCAGGCCTGCGGTGACGAGGTCGGGCACGATCTCTCGCCGCGGCAGCACAAGCGTGAGCGGTCCCGGCCAGAAATTCGCGATGAGTGCCTCGACGAGCCCACGGCTTTCGTCGGGAATCGATGTCAGCCGTTCCAGCCATTCGCGATCCGGGAGATGAACGATCAGCGGATCGAAGAAGGGCCGTTCCTTCGCCTCGAAAATCTTCACCACCGCATCGGGTCGCAAAGCGTCGGCGGCCAGCCCATATACGGTTTCGGTCGGCAATGCGACCGGCTCCCCGGCGGCCAGTGCTCGCGAGGCCGCTTCGACCGCCGCCGCACGCGCGGCAGGCGTATCAGTCTCCAGCAATTGCGTTTCCATTTAGCGTGGTTCAGCGCGGCGCTTTCGCGGAAGCCCGGCGTTTGGCGGGTGTCGGGGCCGGTGTCAGCAGTGCCGCCCGGGCGGCCTGCGCACGATGCGCGGCTTCCTCCCCCGTATTGCCGAAGGCGACGAGGTGTCCCATCTTCCGTCCCGGCCGGGCGCCGGACTTTCCGTAGAGGTGGATCTTCACGTCCGGCAGCGCGGCGGCCGCGGCCCAGTTCGGCTCGCCATTCGCCCAAAGGTCGCCCAGCAGATTCACCATCGCCGAGGGGCGCAGAGATTCGGTGCTGCCGAGCGGCAGTCCGCACACCGCGCGAAGCTGTTGCTCAAACTGGCTCGTGATGCTGGCGTCGAAGGAAAAGTGGCCGCTGTTGTGGGGGCGCGGGGCGAGTTCGTTGACGCGGAGCGTGCCGTCCTTGAGCAGGAACATTTCGACGGCGAGAAGGCCCACGAGGTCGAGCTTCTCCGCCACCTCACCGGCGAGCAGCCGCGCCTGTACATCGACCTCGGATGAAACGGCCGCGGGGACGAAAGTGACGTCGAGGATGTGATGCCGGTGGACGTTTTCGCAGACCGGATACGCCGCCATCTTCCCGTCGAAACCGCGGGCGATGATCACCGACACTTCCTTTTCGAAATCGACAAACTCCTCAAGCACGGCGTGGGGAGCTCCAAACTCCTCCCAGACCTTCGCCGGATCCTCGCGCAGCGCGATCTTGCGCTGGCCCTTCCCGTCGTAGCCAAAGGCGGCGGTCTTCAGCACGGCGGGTACGCCGATGCGCTGAATGGCGTCGGCCAGTTCCGCGGCGCTATTCACCGGGGCAAAGCGCGGCAGCGGAAGGCCCGCGCCAGCGAGGAATTGCTTCTCGCGCAGCCGATGCTGGCAGATGTGCAGGACATTGGCGGAGGGCCGCACTTCGCAGAATTCCGCCGCCCACTCGATGGTTTGGGTGGGGATGTTCTCGAATTCAAAGGTCAGGACATCGATGCGGCGGGCGAAATCGCGCACCGCTTCCGCGTCATCATAGCGCGCCGCGACCTCGCGGTCCGCGAGCTGGCCGGTGGGCGTGTCTTCGTCGGGCGAGAACGTGTGGACGCGATAGCCCATGCGGCGCGCGGCGATGGCGAACATGCGTCCGAGCTGGCCGCCGCCCATCACTCCCACCGTGCTGCCGGGCAGGAAAACCTTGGCGGAACTCATGGCAGCTTGGCGGCGAGCACGCTGGAAGTCTGGTGTTCGCGGAAACGATCGAGCGCCTTGCGCAATTCGGGATCGTGCAAGGCGAGAATGCTGATTGCAAGCAGCCCGGCGTTCTTCGCGCCTGCCTCGCCGATGGCCAGCGTCCCGACGGGAATCCCCGCGGGCATCTGCACGATCGAAAGCAGAGAATCGATGCCGCGCAGCACCTTGCTCTCCACAGGCACCCCGAGCACGGGCAGCGGTGTGTGGGCGGCGACCATCCCTGGCAAGTGCGCCGCGCCTCCGGCCCCGGCGATGATCACCTGGAGCCCGCGCCCCGCCGCTTCGCGCGCGAATTGGGCCATCAATTCGGGCGTGCGGTGGGCCGACACGACCCGGCATTCATGAGGGACACCGAATTTCTCCAGCATCTCGGCGGTATGGTGGAGCGTCTCCCAATCGGAAGTGCTGCCCATGATGATGGCGACCAGCGGTGTAGCGGTGGAACTCATGCGAACGCGTATTTGGCGTGGGGCAGGGGGAAAGGGGAAGGGGAAAGTGCGTGAGTTCGTTGATCGCCTTCCGGCGTCCTCGCATATTTTCCTGGAGGAAGTAAAACTTCGCGGCCGCTTCCTCGCGACTGATGGAACCAACAGTGATCATCCGGCGGGGACTCTCGCTGTGCGGAAGCTTGGTTGCACTGAAGATTTTTTGGCGGTCACTTTGCAGCGGCAGGTTTGCTTGACTCCCAGTAGCTCTTGAACGTGCTGCGCAGCTTCGCCGTATCCGCCTCCGCGGGCAGGTTCCATTCGACACTCAATTTTGGCAGGTCGCCTTTCAACCGCGTGATGTCCTTCTCATCGGCGAGCACGTCTTTCAGTTTGAGCGATTTCAAGTTGGGCAGGTTCTTCAGGTGCACGAATCCGCCGTCGTAGCTCAGCCATGTCCCCGTGATGTTGATCTCCTCGATGGTTGGAATCTTGCTCAGGATCTCCAGCGAGTGATCCGTGATCCGGGTGGTGAATTGCGGTCCGAGAATCACGATCTTGAGATTTGGCAGGGCTTGGAGCGCGGCGACGCCTTCGTCGGTGACGCCCGCCGTATGGAAAAGGTCCACCTTCTGGAGCGTCTTGATTTTCGCCAGCGCCCTCGGAGCCTCGTTGTCCACGCGGCAGCCGCCCAGGCGGACCGCCTCGAGAAGCGGCAGACTCTCGAGATGGGAGAGGCCCTTCCCCACGTAACCCTTCGACCCCTCCGGACCAAACCAATGGTCGAGCCCGAAGTATTTGAGATTCTTCCACCCCGAGAACGCCTTCAGCCCATCGTCCGTAAATTGCGCGCTTCCTCCGAAGAAGTAATCCACGTTCGGCAACGCTCCGATTGCCGCCGCGGTCTCATCGTTGAGCCGAACGCCGCCCGGGCTCATCCACAGCTTGTGGAGTTTCGGAAACTTGGCGAAATTCGGATAGTCGTCAGCCGTCAAAACCGTCGTCGAAGAAAGCGAAATCTCCGTCACACTTCCGTCGGCGTCCTTGCGAACCCTCGCCCCTCTCTCTTCGAGTTTCGCCGCGAGTTCCTTTTCATCGGCGCGCCCCAGCAGTGGGACGGCAAGGAGAGACAGCAGGAGGATGAGACGTTTCATTATTTGGTGTGGTGATGATGGACTATTTCCCGACCGGTAGCGCACGCTTGAACCAATCGATCATTTCCTCGTGCATCTCCGGCAGATATTCGTGGCCGGTGTTCTGGTAGAGGACGCTGCGGAAATTCCCCGGTTGCCCATACAGCGCGTAGACCGCGCCGATTTTCTTCTCCAGGACTTCCACCCCATCGGGCGGCGCATTGTAGTCCTGGTCGCCCGAGAGCATGAGCATCGGCCGCGGCGCCACGAGCGAATAGATTGCCTCGCTGTCGAAGTGTTTCAGGATACCCGGAACGAAATAATAGATGCCGTGCGATGACCGGTGCGCGAGCAGTTCGGTGTAGCGCGTGAAGCAAGCGACCCCGACAATCGCCTTTACCCGTTCGTCGATCGCGGCGAGCCACCAGGCGCGCGTGCACCCCATGCTCATCCCGGTCGCTCCCACGCGCGTCATGTCCACTTCCGGCCTCGTCGCGAGGTAATCGAGCAGGCATTGCTCGTCGCGCAGCATCATGCCCCACAGCGTGCGGCCCTGCCACAGGTAGCGCTTGAAGAGTTCGAGTTCCTGCCCGTCCGCTTTGTCCCGTGGACCGCGTGGACCTTTGCCGACGCGGTCGCCATTGAAGTAGCCATCGATCGCCGCGACGACGTAGCCGTTGCGCACCAGCATCCAACCCGGCGAATGATCGCGTTCGGGATTGGGCAGGTATTCGTCTTTCGAGCCGCTGTGGCCATGCATGCCGATGACAACCGGCGCCCTGCCGTTGCGTTGCTTCGGGATCGCGAGAATGCCCGGCACCAGCATGTCCACCCCGTTGTGGAATTCGAAGCGTTCCAGCGTGTAGTCCCCGCGATCTTCGCTCGAAATCACCTTCACCGCGGCCGGTGAAGGCCGCTCCGGCATCTCGCCGAGGCAATCCATCAAGGTCGCGCGCACCGCAGGCCGGTCTGTCTCCTGCCATCGTTTCAAGTCGGTCGGCACTGGCCACTCCGGCACCTTGAGGTCGCGAAACGACGCCGGGATATCCACCCACGGCTCCGCATATTGGGCGTAGTTGGGGCCGCCTTTGGATTCCTTCGGCGTCACCCGCACCTGCGCGGGCAACGACGCGATGCTGCCGAACAACAATACGACAAACGGGAGGATGCGCTTCATTTGCTTCGGGGAGGCCAGCATTCTAGGTCCCTGAGACGTCCCCGTGAAGGAGATTTGCGTCTCGCTCGCCGGCCAGTTTGAGAATTACCCTTCCGAAGTCACACTCTCAAATCTTCGCCTCGCTTCCGCGCTTTTTGCCTGAAACAGTGCGTCGCGTTCATCCCCCCAAATGATCCTCCCCGTCTTCCAAACGCCGTATCTCGACGACGAGTCGGTCGACTTCGACACCCTGGGCCGCGAATTGCACTGGCTGCTCGATCACGGCGCGGACGGCGTCGTCATGGCCATGGTTTCGGAAACCCTCCGTCTCGCAAGCGATGAGCGCGACGCGGTCTGCAAGTTCGTTTGCCAGACGATCGGCGCGCGCGGTGTGGCTGTGATCAGCGTGGGCGCGGAGTCCTCGTTTGTCGCGGAGCGACACGCGCGCTACGCGGAACGGTGTGGGGCCACGATGCTCATGGCGATCCCGCCTGTCGCGGTGGTGCTCGACGAGGAGGCGATTGCGGATTACTATCGCCGGTTGATTCGCGCGGTGACGATTCCCGTCATCGTGCAGGACGCCAGTGGCTACGTGGGACGGCCGATGAGCATCGAACTCCAGGTCCGCCTCATGGAAGAGTTTGGTCCCGGGCGGGTGCAGTTCAAACCGGAGGCTCCTCCGCTCGCCGAGAGACTCGGGCAATTGCGCCGG
>Ga0070658_10000141_pt1 | contig 63684 bp, 53 predicted proteins | sample KBSC13metaG_FD_64664 | JGI IMG/M metagenome (GOLD analysis project Ga0070658, IMG submission 64664) | Corn rhizosphere microbial communities from Kellogg Biological Station, Michigan, USA - KBS C1-3 metaG | ecosystem: Host-associated > Plants > Roots > Rhizosphere > Soil ...
GGTCTTGGAGGCGACCAGGAACAGCGTGGTCTCCGGGGACACCACTTTCAGGGTCTTGGCGATATGCGTGCCGTCCACATTCGAGACGAAGTGCACGTTGAGGCCAGGCTTGCCGTAGAACTTCAGCGCCTCCGTCACCATGACGGGGCCGAGATCCGAGCCGCCGATCCCGATGTTCACGATGTCCGTGATCGGTTTGCCGGTGTATCCCTTCCACGCGCCGCTGCGCACCCGTTCGCTGAACTCGCGCATATGCGCCAGCACCGCATTGACCTCCGGCATCACATCCTGACCGTCCACTAGAATAGGGCGGTTGGAGCGGTTGCGCAGGGCGATATGCAGCACCGCGCGATCCTCGGTGATGTTGATCTTCTCGCCGGTGAACATCTTCTCAGTCCATCCCTTGAGATCGGCCTGCGTCGCCAGCGCGCGCAGCAGTTGCACCGTCTCCATGGTGATCCGGTTCTTCGAAAAGTCCAGCAAAATATCTTTGAAGCGCAGAGTGAAGGTCTCGAAGCGTTTTGGGTCGGCCGCAAACAGATCGCGCATCTCCAGGGATGCCACGGTCTGATGGTGCGCCGCCAGCGCCTTCCATGCGGGGGATTGCGTGAGAGAACTCATAGTAGGGCAATGCTCCTTTCGCCCCCATGTTCCCCACCCCTCCTCCGCATTCCTCTCATCAAACGCCTAAGAGAACTAAATCTGCATAGCGCCACCGGCAGAGCGTTGAATGATTCACTGTGCGATGGCCGCTAACAATGGACTGAAGTCCTTTGCTAGGGTTGCTTCGCAACCAAGTGACCACCTTCGTGGTCACATTCGGGCGCCACACGACACCTTTGCCAAAGATGCGCGATCTTAAGTTTTACGGACAGTTTTAAGGTGGCCCACGATGTCACGACACTCGAAGAGGCAGATTCAATTTAGATGATGCTCCGTTCTCTATGTGCTTTTTACAACATACGTAGACTTGTTGTCGGCAGTAAACCTGTAGGCATTGGAAGGTGTCAAACCCTTAGTTCTTCCACAATCGCAGCAAGACAGCGTTCGACCCAATCTGGCGAGTGGAGCGAGCGTGAAGCCGTTCCAGATCGGAACGAACAGAATTCTGAGTGTGCCCCTGATCTGGGCATGTTCAGCAAGGCATTGCAGTACGGCAGAGATCACCGATCTGCTGGATCATGGGGCCGATATTAACGATCATAATAGTCTGGGGAGACGCCATTGTTCGCCGGAGCAAAAAATTTTCGCCCGGATGTCGTTCGCCTGTTACTGGCACGCTGCGCTGATCTGACGCACAAAGATCTTCACGGCAAAACAGTACTGATGTGGGCGCAGCATTTTCGCAATGCGCCGGAACTGCGTGAGACAGCGCCGCTCCTCCTGGTCGCTTCAACGTCGTCGCAACCTTAGCGAACATCCGAACTCTCCGTCTTTATTTTTGGGATGGGTTCATTACCATGCCTAGAAACAGCAACGCGCCGGTTCGCTCATCCTCAATGGCGCAGTAGAACGGTCGATCCAGGATCAGGGTAAAACGCTCCGGTGGCGGTCCGGAGGAGCCACAGAGTTCTTCTGCCGTAACCGCCGCGGCGGTGGTGCCTTCCTCATTAACCTCGACAAATGCCCTGTGTTGGATGTTGCCTAAGTAAAATTCGGGCGACATACCGGAAAAATCAGCAGCAGGATCAAAGGCGATTCCCATGCCCATCTGGATCAGGATCTCCTTCAGGTTGGTAGAGTAGTCGAACCGAAATCGGGGCAGACCAATAGAGCCGTCCATGTCACGAAATCTTTCGCGGCGGCTCTCCCAGTTATCCTGAGTCAGAACGGCAAGCATCTCCTTCAGGGATACTCCGGAATTCGGCAGAAAAGCCACCATACTGAAGCCGTCCTTGTAGGGCAGACGGGCCGCCTGGAATGTCTGGGTACGCTGGTAGGGGTAGTTGCCGCTCTGATACATCATAGGGCACACCTGCCTGCGTCCGTTCTGCATCGTAAAGACCGTGTCGCGAGTCGCTTCAGGAAGAAATGGCGTCTCCCATTTACTATGGAAATAGACGGTATTGATGACAATCGCGTACACCAGCGGCTCGATTTTGCCCACGACACCGTCGATCAAACCCTGTGTCTTTTGGTGTATCCAGGCATTGATGGCATCCGGTCCCTCCGCCAGATCACGCACATCGGCGTCATAGTGCTCCTGGCAGCTTCGAATAAATTCGATCGACATGCGGTCCAGATATTTGCCCCAGAGGGACGTAGCGATACAGACCTGGGCACTCTCATATGCGCTCGTGAGCGCCGACAGTAGATTTGCGTTCCGCGTGTTGACCTCTTCCAAAGAGGCGTCTCCCAGACCCAGGGTCGTTGCGATCGCCTGTTTCGTTTCGCCACACGCGCCATTGTAGGCCACGGCAAGAGCCAGCACGATGCCACAGGGAGAGAAGAAAACATTCTCAGCTTGCGGTTCGGTGAGATGTTGAAGTAAGCGCCAGGCAAATGCATTGCAGGTGCGAGCGGACGTCGGGACATCCAGGCTCCCCACCTCTCGGTAACGACTTGTGTTCGCCTTCAAGCAGGAGATACATTGATTCACCTCCGATCGCAGCAACAGGTCGTCTTCCGAGGGCGGCACATACCCGAAACGGCGCAGGACTCTATTCCAAAGGCTCAATCTGTTTGCATGAGAGTGCATCGGCCTAACCTCGACATCAAAATATGGGACAGCAGACCTCGTCAATCTTTGAGACGTGGTGATGTCGTCCTGATTGCAGGCGGAAGTCAAAATCGCAGTTCAGCCTCCTTACTGTCAGAAGCAGCCAGTACAGTGGCCCTCCTATCCTGCACTCAGGGCGATCCCATTTAGCGCGTGAAGGCAGCACGGCGATAGGAATAGGACACATCGCTACTATAGTTCAGGAGAAGAAGACATGCAATCCCTACAATTTCGCGCCACTACAGGCCCAGAGGATGCTGCTGCGTTGATAGCGGTCCATGATGCCTGTCGAGAAGCAGACGGGGTGCGGGACGATCTGTGTTTTGAGTACCTGCCTACCATGGACGGGTATCGCAAGAGACTGGCGAATTCCGATCCAAACGACTGGATCGTGGTACAGTCCGGCTCTGAAGTTATCGGGTATGGGCAGGCACTCGAATCCTGGGGAGAGCAGAACGGGCGACAGGTCTATCTGCATCTGGGCTGGATCAAGCCGTCGGCGCGTGGTCAGGGGGCCGGGAGGGAGTTGCTCTCCCGGTTGGAAGCGCGGTGCCTGGAGAAGAGTGCGCAGGACAGGACGACAGGCAATGCCGAATTTGCGGCGAACGCGAGCGGCACGGAAGTAGCGGCGCAACGACTGTTGCGGGCGGCGGGCTATTCGACCGTCTATACCGCGATCGAGATGCGTTTCGAACCCACTCAGACGCTCTCCGTCTCCCCTCTGCCACCGGGATTGACGCTCCGACCGGTTCTCCCGGAACACCATCTGGCGTTATGGCAGTGTATCGGCGACGCCTACTACGTTCATGGTTCGGATAACTGGGGCAGACAGGTCGCGACCGAGGACCACTACCGCCGCTATTTCGAGAGCGTCTCCGCCGATCCGTCCCTCTGGTTCGCCGCGTGGGAACCGACGCGCATTGCAGGCGTGGTGCTCTGCCGTGTGCAAAACAACATCGCGGACATCTACGAGGTCTCCGTCGCGCACACCCACCGCCGCAAGGGAGTGGCAAAGGCGCTCCTCACCTCCGCGCTGGCGGAGCTTCTGGCAGGTAATGTAGGCGTCATTCGAATAAACACCTGGCTTGAGAACCCCACGGAAGCCTGGCGGTTATATCAGGCCGTCGGCTTCCAGACCATCAAGGAGTTCCCGCGCTGGCGCAAGCCATTCGCCAAAATTCGGAGATGACGATCTATAGGAGTGGTTTGTACGGACCATATCGCGATTTGGACACAATTAGCGACGTCGACGTGCCGCAAATACGCTGCCCGACGCCAATAAGCCTACCAACAACGCGATACTACCTGGTTCGGGAGTAGCAGCAGGCCCAGGGCGGAAAGCCAGGAACTGTGGTCCATTCAGCCCGCTGGCAGCGAAAATACCCAAGTCGGCTCCCGTGGGAGAATACTCATGGATGGTGTTATTACCGGTAACGAAGAGATTATCGCTCCTATCGAAAGCGAGACCATTCAGGCCATTCGATCCAGTCGAGGCAAAGATGCCCAAATCGGCTCCGGTCGGGGAAAACCTATTGATCGTGGCGGTGGCGAGATTAGCGACAAAGAGATCCCCACTGCTATTGAAAGCCAGGCCAACAGGTAAGTTTACTCCCGTAGAGGCAAACGTCCCCAGGTTCGCTCCCGTCGACGAATATCTATGGATCGTACTGTTGCCGAAATTGGCCACGAAGAGATCCCCACTACTGTTGAAAGCCAGATCTTCGGCGAGACTCACTCCACTCGCCGAATTAGCAAAGATGCCCAAATCGACTCCGGTCGCGGAGAACTGATGGATGCCGTCGAAGCTGTTATTGTCAGCGACAAAGATATTACCGTTGCTGCTGATAGTCAGGCCGCGGAGTTGAGCTCCTCCCGGAGCCGTGACAGTGGCAAACGTGCCCAAATCGACGCCGATCGAGGAGAATTTATGAATTGTGTGGTTAGCGTTATTGGCAACAAAGAGATCCCCATTGCTGTTGAAAGCCAGGCCGTTGGGATTGCTCAGTCCAGTGGAAGCGAAGGTGCCCAGATCGACTCCGGTCGGGGAGAACTGATGAATAGTGTTATTGCTTACATTGGTGACGAACAAGTTTTGAGCAGACGCATTATGAGCAGGAACCAGATAGGCGGCCAGCGCAGCCAGAAAAAGCAAGGCGTTGCGATTGTGCATGGGATAAGAAACTCCTCTCCTGTGAAGGATTGCATTACAAACACTGACAACGAAATGTGTCTAACGAAACGGCGATCGGGACCCACTTATGGGCTCACCTCGCGTCTCTGCGAGCCAGTCGAACGCACGTAAGTCACGCAGGCAATGTAATTTGGGGTCCGGATGCAACTCTGCGCGGATTTCCCGCAGTAACCGAAAGGTGGGTCTTTGGGCTGCCGTGGTCTCCGACGATCCGATCACAAGTATAATAGAACACATGGCCTTATCTTTCCTGCATGAAAAGCCCACGAGGAGAGAAAGGGCTCGTGTCCTTACCCGATTCGGCCTTAGTCATAGACACAATTGACCGAACCTGTGTGTGAAAGCAGAAAACGGGCGACCGTTGCGCCATTCCGTAGTCGCTGGAAGCGGAGGAGACGACATGCGCATTCCTACCATCATTTTTCTCAATGGCACGTCGAGCGCCGGGAAGACGAGTATCGCCAAAGCGCTGCAAGCGACGTTAGAGGAGCCTTATATCTACTTCACCGCAGACATTCGCAGATCGCTGCTGCCTCCCTTTCGCGAGGGCCTTGGCTGGAGCGTGGAGGAGATCCTGAGCAATCTGCGGCAGGGCTACTACGGCTGCGTCGTCGCGCTGGCCGCTTCCGGAAACTATGTGATCGCCGATCAGGCGATCGAACGCCCTGAGTGGATGGCCCTCTGCGCAGAGATGCTGGCGCCTTCCAGAGCCTTCCTCATCGGGGTGCGTTGCCCGCAAGAGGTGGCAGAGCGCCGGGAGCAAGAGCGGGGTGACAGAACCCTGGGGCTTGTCCGGGAGCAGTTTCACACCGTGCATCAGATCGGCATATACGACCTGGAAGTCGATAGCGCAGCATCGACACAGGAAGCGTGTGCAGAGCAGATCAAAGCCTATGTCTCCAACCATGAACCTGGAGCGTTACGAAAGATCGTGGATCTACGCTCTGCATAACTCCTCTCCTGCGAATGTAAACGCCCTCTTGACATACCTCCCATTTCTATGTATAATGAATTTACACATAGGAGGAAATCACTATGCGAAGAGACGTCACCAAAGGGGATCTGCCTGCTCTGATCCTGGCTGTGCTGGCAGACAGCGCATGTCATGGCTATGGGATCGCCCGTCGAATCGAGCAGCAGAGCGCCCATGCCTTGCAGATGAAAGAAGGCTCCCTCTATCCCGCCTTGCGGGTTCTGGAACAAGACGGTCTGATCGCCGGAGAGTGGGAAGTCCAGCCCAGCGGTCCGGCCCGCAAAGTCTATCGCATTACCGCCAACGGGCTTTTACAACTCAAAGAAAAACAGCAGGAATGGGAGCAGTACGCCCGGACCATGAGCGCTATTCTGGGGAGGAAAACCGATGCACAGCCGGCTTGAACAGTATCTACAGACCGTAGAACAGAACCTGCATGCCCTGCCTGCCGAGGAGCGACATAACGAAGTTAACGAGATCCGACTGCATATGGAGTCTCTGGTGGAAGCCAATATTGAGCTTGGCAGCACAGAGGAGGAAGCGATCACGCAGACGCTGGCCCAGTTCGGACGCGCGCAGAACGTCGGCAAAGAACTGACCAGTGCCCATCAGTGGGGCGATAAGCCGCAGTTCGGCACCCTCGCCAAAGCGATCGCATTCAATTTCTTCGGCGGCAATGTGGCCAGCCTGCTGATAAGTCAGCCCTTTATGCTCGCGTTCACGCCCTCGGGAGTTCCGGCCGTTTTCTGGATGTTCCGCGGGCTGCTGACGACGTTCTGCGTCGGCTGGCTTACGGGAGCCTTGTTGCCGCGACATGCCGTCAAAGGCACTCTCTACGCACATCTGATCGGGGCGAGCATATGCACGATCGACATTCTGCTGGGAACCCTGCCCTTTATGTCGCGGATCTCTACGTTGTCCTTCTGGAGTTTCCAACTTATCGGCACGATCATCGGCACTGGCATCGCCATGGGCGGTGCAAAACTGGGCGCCCGGTGGCGCAGCAGACGTGTCCAGAAAATGCGCATCGCCGGATAGCCCGATGCAGTCGCACATAGGGAGGTCGGAATGAAAGAGCTACTCGATAAGGCTTATGAACAATGGCTTCGTCACCTGGGAGACAATGTGCCGCCTGAAACGGAGAGATTGGGTGAACTGATCTCGATTTCCAATCTCATTGAACAAGGTGAGATCGATACTGCTCGCGAAAAGATACTCCACCTTGTCGAGCAGTATCCCGATGAGTTCGATGTACAAATAATTGCATCCAGCATTTTCCAGCGTCTCGGATTACAGGAGGAGGCGTACAAATCACTAATGATGATGCTTGTCCTGCGACCGGACATGGCTTCCATGACATGCAGGCGTATTGCCAGATACATGCACGAAACGGATGCCCCCAACCGAGCGCAGGTCGTGCTCGATCTCGGGTGGGAGCAAGAGAAAAAGACTCTTCGCAGGAAGGATTGGGAAGCCGCCAGACAACAGTATTACGGTTCCTCGCCTGTGCGGTAACAGGAGTGCACGATTATAAGCGTTGCTCGGTTTTCTGTCGATAGACCTCGTAGAGCATCAGGCCCGTCGCTACCCCCACGTTCAGGGAGTCCTGTCCGGGCGCCATGGGGATCTGTACACGCGACTGCAAACCTCCAGCACCGGGCGACTGATTCCATGCTGTTCGTTTCCAACCACGACGGCAATCGGCGGTTGCATGGCACATTGGAAGAGTGTTTTGTCGGCTCCCAGGGCGGCCCCAATGACCGCGCATCCTGTCGTTTGCAGATGCCAGAGAAACTGTTCCAGGGAGCGGCAGGAGAGGATCGGAATCCGCCCCACCGCGCCGCGTGCCGCGCGAACGCAGTTTTTGTGAAAGGGATCGGAGTCCTTTCCGACGACAAGCACCCCTTCCACTCCCGCCGCATCCGCCGTCCGCAATGGCCCGCTGCACCAGGGTGATTCCCTCCGCCACGAATTGAGCACGCTCCCGACGGCCAGCCGCATGCGCCAGATCCGCGAACTGAACCAGAACCGGGTCTTTACTGGAACTGATGCGCCGCTCCCATTCGCCAGCACCCTTTGCCTCCTTCGTCTTTTCCGCCTGTGATTTACGACCTCCCGACGCATAAAACTCCGAAATCGGCTTCTCGGTAACCGTGCCGCTGCCACGCTTGCTGCCCAAGTAGGAGTGCACGCGATAGAAGGGTTGGTAGCCGGTTCGCTGGAAAGCGCCCACATAATCTGCATTTCTGGAGAGATTGGCGGTGCAGGTCGCGATCTTGCCCTGCTCGACGACTTCCTGGGTGGCAGAAGTCAACACGCTCTCCGCATAGGGCCGTGCATAGCTCTTCACCGCCTGCAAGCCATGCACCTCATTCCGCCAGGAATCCACCTTCCAATGAAAGCAGAGCGCATCCACTTCCGCCTTCTCCATACACGCGTGCACCCCGAAACCGCCCGCCTGCAACTCCTGCCAGACACTCTCACTCCACTGCGCCTGAACCACCGGATAGTCGTTCGCTCCCAATCTCTGGGCAGGAAAGTCGTGGCAGGGCACCAGGGTTTCGGTGGTCGCATAGTAGCCGTCCCGCGAAGGCATGACCCGCCCCTCCAGCATCTCTTCCAACGTCGGCAGCATCCAGGCTCCCCCAAGATAGAAGAAGCCGACCTTGCCTGCCGGAAAAGTCAGCAGCAGATCCCGCAAAGCTCTCTCATTCGTAGCCGCCAGCCCTACGCGCACATCGGCATCGAACTCCATCTCCGGAGTGAGCAGCATGACGCCTTCCAACTCCGTCCAGCCTGTCGCGAAGACCTGATATTTCGGCATCTCCTGCACAGGATCCGGGTCTTTCCCGACCTCCGCTGCCAATCCCAGATCCAGATAAGGAATCGTGCCGAGCAGATTTTGCTCCTCCCGCAACAGGAGCGGAACTGTAGGAGACTCCAAAAAACAGTCGCCCAATTTTGTCCTGTTGATAAAATCCAAAACGGCGGCATAGTCTGAAGTTACCGTAGCCATCGCCAGCGCCTCCTAATCCGCAGGGACCGTATAGAGAACTTCCTTATATTCAAAACTCAGGCGTCTGCCACCCGGTAGCCATTGCAAGAAGAGTTCGCCGGCCTTTTCCTCGCCAGGCTGCTCTATAATGCTTCCAATCTCCCGCATACCACTGCCATCCGAACGAGAGACCCACACCTGCGTTCGCCGGTATAGGTGTTCCCGAACGAAAGGCAGATAACGATGCATCCACCTTCGCCCTACATCCTCTCGAAGCGCCGTCACTTGCCAGGCGATCCGGTTGCCCTGTGGCGATACACGCAGACGGTAGTGGCCAATCTGGCCTGGAACGTTCACTCGAAACTCCGCCCGAACCCTCGCAGACGCATCCAGCGAGACCCAAGAGATAGTCAAAACTATGGGAGTATCAAAACCGGCAGGAGCCACATCGAGTCCGCCCGTGTCATGATCCGGCGCGACAATAGAGATTCCCTCTTGTAGAGAGACGGCCGCCTCCAGACTGCCGAACAGTTCCTGCTCTCTTTCACTTCGAATAGGGATAGAGACGCTCGATTGCGGATGTTCCGTGTCGTGTAGAATCAGACGGCTTGCGCTGCCGCCGTTCACATAGCCCTCCAGCCAGTGATGCCCGTCCGGCATCCAGAGCAGAGAGCGATAGTTGGCGCTATCGGCGGACGGATAGGTGTAGTGATGGGCACCGTTCACTTCGGCCAACAGGCATTCGCCCCACCGGTCCGAGCAGACAAACCAGCGGCCGTCCGGAGAGACCCTCTGATCATCGACGACCTCCGTCGCGAAATCGTTGCGCGCCTCCGTAAATGCCGCCAATTTCTCGTCGCGCCCGGTTCTCACGTTACGTCGATAGCTCACACGTTCCTCGTGGTTTGGCCCTTCAAAACGGCAGAACAGAATGTCACTCTCCGAGAGCCAATGCACTCCCAGATCGGATCGGAAGCGTTCCCCTTCATGCCAAGGGGCGGTATTGGCAATGACGGTAGCACGCCCCAATAGCGATGGCTCCCGTGGAAAGAGCCGCCACCCCATTCCCAACAACCCGCCCACGCCCACCAGACCCAAAACCCATCGCCCCCGCCTCCTTTTCCTATCCACGACCTCTCCTCCCAAGAGCACACGAACCCGATAAGGAAAACAGAAAAAATGCCAATGCAGAGCAGGAAGGCAGGAAGAAAGGAAAGCAGGAGAAAAGAAGAAGAGAGAAATTATGCGCCTCTCCCCAATCAGATTTCAAATCGATTAGGAGCTTCTTCTCCCTGAATTTTTTCCTGCCTTCTTTCCTACCTGCCTTTGAATTTTCTTGCCTTCCTGATCAGTGCACGTCCGTATAGATCTTGTCGAGGAAGAGATAGTGCGGTCGGTCTTGCTCGGGCTCGGCGGCGGAGACGACATCCAGATGCATGACACTGGCCGCCGATCCACGAGTGCGGGAAGGCCATATGGGGAGTCCGGGGCTATTGGGGTCGCCGGTTTTGATGAAGTTGGCGAAATAGGTCTGCATGGTGGTGGAGACCTTGCGGTCATTGTCGGTCCAGGCATAGCGGGGATTCAGGGGGAGATTGCCCAGCGCGTACTCGATCTCGACAGCGTGGTACGCACCGGTTTCTCCGGGGCGAGAGCGGGAGAAGAGGTAGCGGTAGACCGGCTTGTCGCCTGTCCTGGCGTGCAGATCCACCCATTTCCAGGTGGCGTAGCCGATGAACCGATCGCTGGCCAATGCGGTGGCGGTGGCTTTGACTTCCGCGTCGGTGGAGGCGCTATAGGCTTTTAGGGCGTCGTCGGCCTGTGCGCCGTAGAGGGCGCGCATTGCACGGGTGAAGCCTTCTACGGTGGTGGGTTCCCTGCCCAGGACCCCAGACGCCCCCGACTCTTCGGCGTTCCAGCCTGCCAGCAGCGGCACATGCGCCTGCTCTCCCGCGGTATAGATCGCCAGCGGCGATTTCGGCAGGAAGTAGCCGTCGATAGTGAGGCTGAACCGGAACGGGTTGGTTTTCGTGGCGTCCAGGATCTTTATGGCAGAGATCGCCCGCAGATCCGCCAGCGAGGTCGCGCCTATTTCCTTCGCAAAGGAGAGGCCGTTCTTTTCGGCCTCTTCCCGTGGAACTGCCGCCAGCGTCGGCCCCAACATCGCGCCGCTCTCGCCGATGGCGCCTGCGATCAGGTTTTTGGAGAGAGGCGAGGCCATCTGCGCGCTCACCGAGAAGGAGCCTGCCGACTCGCCTGCGATCGTGATCCGCTTCGGGTCGCCCCCAAAGGCAGCGACGTTCTGACGCACCCACTGCAGCGCCGCGCTCTGATCCATCAGGCCGTAGTTGCCCGAGGCATGGTGCGGTGACTCCTGCGTCAGTTCGGGATGGGCGAAGAAGCCAAAGATGCCCAGGCGGTAGTTGACGGTGATGGTGACCATCCCCTGCCGCGCCATGCTCTCGCCATCGTAGCGCGGTTCCGCGCCGTCTCCCGCCACGAAACCGCCGCCATAGAAGTAGACGAGCACCGGTAAGCGCTCCTTATCCGACTTCGCCGGGGTCCACACGTTCAGGTAGAGGCAGTCCTCGCTCATCTCCTCCGAACGCCAGACCATGTCTCCAAAGACAGGCAACTGCATGGGCCGCGCCCCAAAACGACTGGCATTGCGCACGCCCTTCCATCCCTTGACCGGCTGCGGCGCCTTCCAGCGCAGATTGCCGACAGGCGGAGCGGCGAATGGGACGCCCTTAAAGACACGCACCGTCGGGTCTGCACCGGGCGCGCCGGAGAGCAGACCGCCTTTAACGCGCACCGGCTCCGTGATCTGAGCGGAAGCCGCGATCGGCAATCCTACGCAGACCACCACGACGGCAGCGAACACGCGGGTAAGAACCCCTGGAAAACAAGCGAATAAGGAATGCATCGAACTCCTCCTGGCAGAAACATGTTTTAGGTATGCAGATTCTTCGATCACTTTTCCCACCAATAGGGGGATTCTACAAACCGATGAGTGCGCGGTGGATAAGTCCACGTTCGGGCAAGATATTCGCCCTTGCTCCCCTCACGCCGCTTAAATCCTTTGGTCTTCAGGTCAGGATCGACGTATTGGTCGGGAGAGTGTTCACGCAAACGTCCCTTTGCCAACTCCCCCGTATCTCCATAGATAATCCCGATCTCCGCAAAGAGCGGACGAACATGGAAATTGTTGGGATCGATGTAATAGACCTGCGTATGATCGTGCTGCCCGCCATTAACTTTTATCGCCAGCAGATAGTCCCTACTCTTACGGTGACGGTAGAGCGAGGCATCGAACCAGAACAGATCCTCTCCCTCGACAGGTGTCTTCGAGAGGATAGTACGCTGTCGGTTATGAACGGACAACAGAGTGATCTCCCACGAATCGATGCGTTCACGACCGAATTCATCCTTCCCCTTATGTCCGCGCACCTCAACCACTACGCTTTTGTGCCTTCCACCTGGATGAATAGGCTGAAAGACAAAAACAGAGTTTGAGATCGGTGCAACCCGCTTAACCTGTTGGGCCAGGAGGCTGTCGCTGGGGCAGAGTATCCCAAGAAGAACTGCCGACACAGATATGCCTATAACGATTCGGTTCATATAGGAATGCCTTTGGTGTCAGTGTTAGAGTCAGGTGTTTCTCTGACAGGTTGTTCAAGGTATTGCGTGGAACGCCGCTCCCAGACTTGGTCTAATGGCCACAGGGTCTCTTGTACTGCTCTGCGCGGTTGGCATGTGTCGTTCGGTAAGAGAGATGCAATCGCCTCGGCAGGCACATTGGCCAGTTCTTTGGGCTCCATTTTGTAGAGTCCCCCCCCGTAAACTCGGCCCTCTCCAAGCAGAGACGACATATCGATGTCGTTGAGGTATGTCCATACCTTCTGGAGTATGGTCGGATCACTCTCCATTGCCCGCGCAAGGTTCGGCTTGGGATAGAGCATCAGATAGACATTCGCTGCGGTTGCCTGGGAACGGTTCAAAATAAAACGAATAGGGCGTCCACGCTTCAAGTCACGCCCCATGTAGGTGCAGACAATAGGGGCAGGCGGCCGGTTCTCTTGAGAGTACCACGGAGAACGAGAATGGCAGAGATAGCGTTCTGATACGGCAGGTTTACCTGTCTCCAAGTAAGCATAGAGATCGGGGTATCGGTTCTTGATGTCGTCTTCCGCCAGGCGGCAGTCCAGCATAAAAAGTTGCCGTTCCAACTTAGGGGTGCTGTCCGGATTTGCTTCAATTTCGTCTACCGTCACATAACGCGGACTGGGTAGAATCGGCTTGAAGAACTCATGAGGCAATTTGCGGGCCGCGATTTGCTCTCGGGTCATGATGAAAAACTGGTTGTCTCCGGTCGCAAGTCCACGTTGTATCTTAAAAAAGTCGTCAAGTCGCAAACCGTTGGTTGCCGCGCGAACATCTTCAAGGGGAAAGCGAGTCCATTTGGCTTCCGCGTGCAGGGCAGAGACCGGGACAATACGGGTATGCGTTGGCTTCGCGTGTGTTCCCCCGAAGGTAAACTCGACAGTATGCCCAATCGTCGGACGACGTTTACGAAACCAGATAACGGCGGACGAGACCAGTGCGTCTGCAAACTGAAGTTCCTTCGGATCGAAACGATGGACGCGCAACAGTTCGACCTGAGTAAGCAGGTATTTCTTGAGCGCCCCGCCATAGTTCACATCCATAAATTCGCTGGGGATCAGCCAGGCGGCAATACCATCCTCCGCGAGCCATGGATGCCCCAGTCCCATAAAATGACAATAGAGACCGGCCAATCCGCCCAGACGCACGCCGCAAGCAGCGGCAGTCGCCTGTTGTAACCGAATTTTCTCGGCAGGCTCCAGATGATGATGCCGCACATACGGCGGATTACAAACGATGAGATTGTATCGTCCAGACGGAGGCGGAGGCAAAGCTCTGGTAAAGTCATCAAGACGGATATCCAACGGGTAATCTTGCCACAGGGTGCGGGCCGGCTCACCATAATGAGGATCGATCTCAAAGCCTGTTGCAGCAGCAATACAGGAGGTCGAAAAGGCGCCTAGTAACGCTGCATAAAACGAACCCGTTCCGATTCCTGGATCGAGGAAGCGGACAGGCATATCCATCGGAAGTAGGCGCCGCGCGTGGTCGAGTATATCCGACGCAAGCAGTGAAGGGGTTGCGAACTGCCCTAACCGGTTGCGCTCAAACGGCGTCTTAGCGGCGTCGCAGGCGGTTTGGAGTTTCAGGCGTTCTGCTTCGGTAGTTGTGCGTGTATTCATATTCTATAGTCCAAATTTTGTGAGTTCATCGATCCTATGTTCCCAAACCCAGTCGATCCCTTCAGCCGCTTCATAGCCAAGATACCCAGTATCGAAATAGCCACAGAGAAACAGGATAAAGCGTACTCCTGCCCCGTAATTGCTCCGTAGTTGGGCCATTTTGACAGCCTCTTCTTTACGCCGTTTGTTGACATTGGTAAAATCGCCCGCAGATTTCGCCTCGATCAACAGCGGCATATCGCCCTGCTGAGCGGTAAGCGGCATGACAACTGCATCCACAGGAATATTGACGGTGATGAGTCCACCTTCCAGTTTGACAGGCACATTCGTGTGAAAGGAAAAGGTACCCGGAGGCATCGCATCGTACCTTGTTCCGTCCATCGTTCGCTTGTATCCGTGTACTTCAAGCCAGCTTGCGATAGCTGCAAGTTGTCGCTTCTCTTGTGCATTCCGAATTATCGGGTTGGCGACCGCTCCACACAGTCTATCGGCAACAATGGTGGCAGCGCGATGGACTTCCGTTTCTGTCACCGACCTGTCTTCACGTCTGAGCCAGACGAAAATATCCGGATCGGCCATTTTTTCAATGATCGCGCCGATACGCTCCAGATCACTCTCCAGGAACGCCTCCTTCATACGAGAAGGCAACTTACCCGTTTCCATAGCACTGACCAGATTTTTAGAAATACCTGCTAAACCGACCAGACGATCCACTGCAATCGGTGGGCATGTCGACATACGCAGCGTTGGGAGCACGCCAGGATTGGCTTTGAGTAGAGCAACGCCGACGTTTGTAAGGTTCCCGGTAGTGTGTAATGTCGCTTCCACGTCAGCAGTCACTTTGATGCGTGTCTCACGATACGCAGAGGGAGCGAACTCCATAAACCACGTATTGTACATGTCCACGGAAAGAGCAATATCGGCTTTCCAGCGATCCGGGTTCGTGCGATTTACGCCTACGGCAGGAGAATCGTGCGTCAATAGTAGTCTCGTTTCATCCGAGCGGGGCGAACGTCAGTTTGCCGTCCAGGGCGCTGGCGCCAATGGCGTGGAGCAGGGCGATGCAGCGTTCGGTACCCTGGAGGCTCATCAGGACGCGCGGCAGGTGGACGCCTTTGCTCGGCAGGGCGATGGAGAGCGTGGGCGCGAGGGGTGAGAAGAGGAGGGTCTGACTGCCGCTGCGGGCCGCCGACAGATGGAACTCGACCTCCTGTTGCTCCATCACATCCGCGACTCGGATTCCGAACATCGGGTCGATGAAGTTGCGGCCCTCGAAGATACGGATCGCGGGGAGTTCGAGACGCCCCTCCCCGATATTCTGGATACCGGGCACATCGGCGTTGGCGATCAGTTGCAGGGCGGGTGCACGCTCCTGAAGGAAGGTGACGGCTTTGCGAGCGACATCCATCGCGCACTCCTCCGCCATCACGAAGAGGGCGCCTACTTCCGGCGTGTTCAACGCCATCACGGCCTCGATCACCGCGTAAGCGGTGACACGTGGATCGAGCGCCTTGCCGTCGATGATGTCACCATCGAAGGTGGTCTCCTGCAGAAAGGTCCAGCCGGTGCGATAGGGACGGATGCCCTCGCCATAGAGCACCATCCGATCCTCGTCATTCACCTCCTCCACCTCCCCCCGCACCGGAAACGCATCCGCGCCGGTCGGGGTCAGATAGTCGAAGGCTTGCAGCGGAAAGCCGGCGAACAAGTCCGGCGGATTGCCCCAGGCCCGCGTGAGGAAACCCTGATCCCCATAGGGACCATAGACGCATCCCCCCACCTCATCGACATGCGCGACGAACACCACCTTCAAGGCTTCCGGCCCGGCTCCCGCTTTCTGAAACAGACAGAAGCCGTCGGAGACGAAGGTATGGTCGTAGCCGCTGCCGAATCGCTCCACCAGCATATTCATGGCCGGCAGACAGGCCGTACCGATCGATGGAACCTCCGTGAACGCTTTCAGAAACGCCGTATCTATCACCTTATCGCTCCTTTTCCGCCCCTATCCCATTCCGGGAAGAGAATCATTCCCATCTGCTTGCGGATTCTCCACCGTCAGCGCGAATACCTCCGTAAAAGCCTGGATGACGACCGGCAGAACTTCCTCCAGCGAAACAGACCGTTCAAGGATTCGGGAAAGAGAAGTGACGCCGTAATCATGAATACCACAGGGCACAATCAGATCGAAGTGCGACAGATCGGTCTGCACATTGAGCGCGAAACCGTGGTGGGTGATCCAGCGGCTCAGACGGATGCCGAGCGCCGCGATCTTGGTCGGATGCGGCGTGTCCAGGCCGGTCCAGACGCCGGGATAACCCGGAAAGCGTCCCGCCTCGATGCCGAACGCCGCCACCGTGCGGATCATCGTCTCCTCGATATTACGCACATAGCGGTGCAGATCGGGCTGGTGCGGCGCCTCCCGCAGATTGAAAATCGGGTAGCCGACAAGCTGCCCCGGCCCATGATAGGTGACGTCCCCTCCCCGATCGCTCTCCACGACCGCAACGCCCTCCCGTTCCAGCCTCTCGGTCGCCGCCACGATATGCCCGCGATCCGCAGCACGCCCGAGCGTCAGAGTCGGCGGATGCTCCAGCAACAACAGCGTATCCGGAATCTCCCCTGCCAACCTCTGCGCCGCCCTCTCGCGCTGCAGATCCCACACCTCCCGGTACTCCCTCCGCCCCAACCACTCCACCCGCATCTCCACACCCGGCGATTTGCTATGTGGTAAATCCTTACTCTCTTCGTTCTCTGTCGGCATCGGCATCTTCCTGTTCCCAATGCCTTTTCCATGTCCGCTGGCGCTTCGTACTTTATGGAGCGCCCTGCCCCTGTTCCCTCTCTCTATCCTATGGAAAAGACACTACTCTTGACCTGTTCCTTTCTTATACGCCTCAGAAAGTTCAGTAATCAACCACACCTCCGAACAGCCATTATTCGAAAATGGAGAAGGGATGCAAGGTCAGGACGGGAAACTATAGACTACACACGTTTCACAAGGAGTTTCCCGTGCGTTTTCCCTCGCTGATCGCTGCCTCCGCTCTCTGCCTCTGGGGGACGTCGCTTGCCTATGCGCAGACGCCTCCTGCGAATCCCTTTGCGCCGCCGAGCGCGACCCTGCACTACGCGCCGGATCGGGAGTACGATCTGGTGCATCTGGCCGTGGACCTCACCATCGACTATCCGCATCGGGCCTTCACCGGCGTTGTGGTCAACCGGATTTCGGCGCTGCACGATGGGGTGAAGGTCCTTCCCTTCTACTGCGGCAAAAATCTGGCGGTGCAGTCCATTACGGTGGCTGGGGCGAAGGCGGCCTTCACACGGGAAGAGGATCGGCTCCTCGTCACGGCTCCGAAGCTGCTGGCAAAGGGAGAGGCCGCCGAGGTGATCATCCGCTATTCGGGGGGGACGAAAAAGGGGAACGGCGGCATCATGGCCGATAGTGGGCTGCACTGGATCGAGCCGCGTGCCCATCAGCCGAGCCGGGTCGGATTCTGGACGCAGGGCGAACCGGAACTCAATCGGCTCTGGCTGCCCACCTGGGACTATCCCAACGACCTGACGACCAGCGAGACGACCGTCACCGTGCCCGCCGATTGGTCCGTCATCGGCAACGGCGTCATGGTCTCCAACAAGCTCAACACCGGCGGCAAGACACGCACGGTTCACTGGCAGATGACCCAGCCGCACGCCACCTATCTGCTCTCCCTGGTCGCCGGACCGTTCGATATCAAGACCTCGACATGGCGCGGCGTGCCCCTGATGTATGTCGCTCCCAGAGGCAAAGGCAATCTGCTGGAGACCTCCTTCGGGGATACGCCGGACATGCTCTCCTTCTTCTCAGACATCACCGGCGTCAAGTTCGCCTGGCCGAAATATGCCCAGAACGCGATGTACGACTTCGGCGGCGGCATGGAGAACGTCAGCGCCACAACGCTGCCGGAAGGCGACCTGACGGATCCCCGTGAAGGCTTCCACCGCATGGCCTCGCTGAACTCGCACGAACTGGCGCATCAGTGGTTCGGCGACCTGGTCACCTGCAAAGACTGGGGCCATGTCTGGCTCAACGAGAGTTTTGCGACCTTCTTCCAGGCGCTCTACTTCGAACACAGCCGGGGCGCGACCGCCTACGCCCAGGAGATCGAGAGCGACATGAACGAGTACTTCGGCGAGAGCCGACGGTACAAACGCCCCATCGCGACCGACCTCTATCCGGACGCGAACGCCATGTTCGACAGCCACACCTACCCCAAAGGGGGCGCGGTGCTGCATACTCTGCGCCGGATGCTCGGCGACAAGCAGTTCTTCGCGGGCATCCACGCCTATCTGACGAACCACCAGCACACGCCGGTCGATAGCCACGACCTGTGCCGCTCCATGACCGATGCGACCGGCGTCAACCTGGAGCCGTTCTTCGATCAGTGGATCTTCGAGCCAGGCCATCCGGTGCTCGACACGACCTGGAGTTGGGACGCGAACGCCAAACAGGTCCTCCTGGTCGTCAAACAGACCCAGGATACGAAGGACGGCACGCCGATCTATACGATCCGCTCCTCGGTCGGCCTGATCATCGACGGCAAACTCAGGCGCGTCACCGTGAACCTGCATCAGGCGGAAGAGACCTTCAAAATCCCCCTGTCCGCGCAGCCCGACGCGGTCCTGCTCGATCCCGACCACGACTTCCTGCGCGAGATGCCCACCAAACACTGGTCCGATGCGGAACTGCCGGTGATCCTGCGCACCGCCCCCAGCCCCATCGATCGGGCCGAAGCGATGAGCAAACTGCTCGCAGGCGCCCCTTCCGACAGCGCGATCAAGGCCGTCACCGAAGCCATTCAGGGGGACTCCGGCGCGTTTCCGGCCCTCAGTCTCATACGGTTGGGAGAACTCAAGCGGGAAAGTCTGCGACCGCTCTTCCGCACGCAGTTGAAACACGCCTCCTTCGATCGCCGCGAGCAGGCGGTGCGCGCGCTGGCGCTGCTGCCCAAAACGCAGGAGGATATGGCGACGTTCGCATCGCTGATCAACGACAACCAGCCCTATGCGGTCGTCAGCGCCTCCATCACCGCGCTGGCGGATTGGAACCCGCAGGGCAACCTGGACATCCTTCGCAAAGCCGTCAACATGCCGTCCCTGCACGAGCGGATTCGCTCCTCAGCCTACCGCGCTCTCGCCAAAACCCATACGGACGAAGGCATCACCCTGATCCTCAAAGCCGCGACGCCCAACAACGATCCGGATGTCCGGCGCGCCGCGCTGGAGGCCATGGGCGGGGTAGACGCCTCCGACACCCGCACCCGCGACTCCCTGCGCATCGCCCTTAAAGACTCCGACCTGGAGACCGTTCAGCGGGCCGTCTTTGCGATCCGCGACCGCAAAGAGAAAGATCTGGTGCCGGATCTGCAAGCGCTCCAGGCGCACCCTGCCATCACTCCCGAACAGCTCGCATCGCTCAAGGATGCCTTAGACACCATCATTAAAGATCTCACCAAATCCTAGCCTGCGTTCGATGCATGGTAACTGGATTAAACGACGCCCATCTGCCGGAAAGCGGTCAACAGATCTAAAACGTTCCAGCCCTCGACGATCTTGCCATCCTGATAGCGCGCAATCGTCATCACCGAAAATGTCACCCGCTTGCCCGTGGCAGGAAAGCCGAGATGATCGCCGCCGTGGGTAGCCTCACAACGCAGCAGAACCGCGACGGTATCGTCGGTCGCAACACACTTCTCGATCGTAACGTGCAGATCCGGGAAAGCGCCGGTAAAGGTGTCATACGCCTGCCGAAACGCCTCGGGGCCGCGCAGTGGGGCGACATCCGGTCCCATTCCATGAGCGATACCATCCGCGTCCATGAACTCCGGAATGCGGTCCGGACGTTTCTGATTCCAGACCTCTTCGAACCACCTTCGTATCAACGCTTCGTTTTCGTGTGCCTTCGACATCGTGTCATCTCCTTTCTCCCAATCGTCTTCGTCTGCCTGAAATTTCACTCCGGGCAGAAAACCCCTGACTTTTCGCTCGCGCGCTGCCGTTGCACCGCCAAACTGCGTAATCCTCATTATGGACACACCGGATCAATCTGCCAAGGATAAGTTCCAGGCGCTTCAGCAGCAAGTGATGAATCCCTGGGAAGGCCCCTCTTATATCAAGGGAGCCGTACTGTGGTTCTTTGCCGCAGGCGTGGCCGCCTGCCTGTTTTTGTTCGGCCCGGCTCCGCCTGCCTGGAACCACGACTGGCATGGCGGCCTGCTCACGCTCGGTGTTATTGTTCCTCCCATCGCATTGACTGTGGCACACTGCCGCAGTTGGAACAGGAAGGTCATCCCCCTCCTAGACGCAGTGAGCGGGCAGAACGATCCTCGCCATTTAGATATATTGCTTTTTTTCGCGGCAACGACCTCTCCTGCCTGGATTCGACGGGTCAAAGCGCCCCTCCTGCGAATCCTGGCCCAGATCCAACGCGCCGATGCGGTTCACCTCTCCTCCGAAGCACAAGGGAGGATGCACCGAATCCTGGAGGGGAGCGATGCGGAGATGATTCTGGCGCTCCTGAAGGCGCTGCCCAACATCGGAACGGTCTCGGCACTGTCCTTCGTGGAACCTCACGCGAAGGGAGCCACTTGGCCAAGCCGGGATCCACGTATTCAGGAAGCCGCACAACAGTGCCACGCCATTCTCACCGCGCGCGTCGATAGCGTCACCGGAAACGGGCCGGAGAGGACCTTGTTGCGCGCTGCTTCCGCCCCCGGTGACACGTCGATTCTGCTGCGTCCTGCCGCTTCCGGTGAAACCTCTCCTGCCGAACAACTCTTGCGTGCACAGTCGTAGCCGCGATCGATAGCCCCGCAAAACTCGCCTTTCCTGTGGACGTATCGGCGTCTCCCTACCCCTCCATCACCTCCGTAACGATCAGAGAGACCGGGAGCGTTCGCCCTCCCTCCCAAGCCGCCTCAAACTCCGCAGCAGGCAACAGTTCTCGGACCTCCACGAGAAGGGCGTCGTACTCCGGCTGTTTCTTGCGCTCCAGAGGCGTGCCCAGGCGCTTTCGGATCTCAGCGGCTTTGCCCAGGAGTCTGGCCGCGATGGCGCCCTCCCGGCGTGCCGCAGCAATCGCTGCACATCCATCGAGGGTGGAAGCGATCGCCCGCTCGTCATCAAGGCGCAATTCGATGCGCAGGCTATCACGATACAGTTCCAGAGCAATGTCGAGATGGTCATCGAAGCGTTCGATATTCCCAAGGTTGTTCAGCACGTAGGCGCGCAGGGTCTCGTCTTCGTGGGGATCACAGAGTTCCACGCACTCTTCCAGCCAGGCCCATTGCGGGCTGTTGTCCTGTCCGGGTTCGGTGCAGTGCCCCAGGCCGCATAAACAGTCGAGGATTCCTTCCCGGTGCTCATGGTCTCGATAGATCTCCAGCGCGGTTTCATAGTGGGTGCGCGCTTCCGACATCGTCTTGCTGATGACGGCAAGGAGACACTGCGTCGCGGCATATTCGAGCGCCTTCTCCGGAAGAGGCTCCAATTGAAGGCATTCGGCGCACAACCGCTCCGCCAACCCATACTCCCCCTGAAGGCCGGCCACCGTCGCCAGGCGAATGAGGGCGGCATCGAGGAAGTCGTTGTGTTTTTGAGTGCGCGCCAGGCTGATCGCCTGCTCCAGATGCGTGCGCGCAGCAGCGTAATCTCCGGCTAAACGATTCACATCTCCCAGATGCAGACGCACCGGCAACACCATCTCCCACTGTTGAAGCTGGCGAAACTGCTGCAAACTCTCCTCATAAAGCGGCAAAGCCTCTGCATAGTTCTTGCAAGCACAGGCTGCGTTCGCCTCCTTAAAGTTGCGTTCCGCCTGCCCCTGCAGACCGCTGAATTTCCGCTTCAACCAGATCCGCCAATCACTCATAAATTCATTCCCATCTAATATGCTCCGATGAAGCCGAGCACCTCCTACTCAAACCCGCCAACCCGTCAATAAGAGTTCCACACAGAAGCGCAGAACTCATTCCCAACTTTCCGTTTGCTCAAGGTATCGGCTCCCTCCCCTCAAGCGGAGGGTGAGGTACCCCCAAGGTATCGCGACATAGCAAACCGTCTGCCGGTTTAATCTGTCGGCGACAATTTTAAAGGAACATACCGCCGGAGGCTTCGATGCGTTGGGCGTTGATCCAGCCGTTGTCGTCGGAGAGGAGGGAGGCGACCACGCCGCCGATGTCCTGGGGTTGGCCGACACGACCGAGAGCGGTCTGGGAGGCGATAAAACTGTTGATCTGCGCATTGTCGCGGACGGCGCCGCCGCCGAAATCGGTTTCGATCGCACCGGGTGCGACCACATTGACGGCGATGCCGCGCGGTCCCAACTCCTTTGCCAGATAGTGCGAGAGCACCTCGACCGCGCCCTTCATGGCGGCATAGGCCGCATAGCCCGGCAGCGCGAAGCGTGTCAGCCCGGTCGAGATGTTCACAATACGCCCTCCATCCGCGATGAGCGGCAGGAGGGACTGCGTCAGGAAGAAGACGCCTTTGAATTGGATATTCACCAACTGGTCGAACTGCGCTTCGGTGGTTTCTGCGAAAGACGCATGAATGCCGATTCCGGCGTTATTGACCAGGAAATCGAAGTCGGTGCGATCCCATGTCTGCTGCAGCGCTTCTTTCACCTTCTCTGCGAAAGCTCCGAAGGAGGCGCTGTCCGCGACATCGAGCGGCAGCGCGACCGCCTTGCGTCCCTGCGCCTCGATAGCCGCGACCACCTCTTCCGCCTCGGCCTGTTTGCTGCGATAAGTCAGAATGACGTCCCGCCCCTGCACCGCGAGATTCAAGGCCATGCTCTTCCCCAACCCACGACTACCGCCGGTCACGATCGCTATTTTCACGCTCTTTTCTCCTTCTCACACACATTCCTGGCGCATGGTCTCATTTGTTGGTTGTCGGAACCATCGCGAGTTCGCGCGCACATTGCCATGCGCTAAAGAGGCACAATCCCGGCCCCCTGTTATAACGAGCCAGCCCTCGTATTCGTGCGCTGAGTAGAGATAGCAGACATTAAAAGAGGAATTCCATACCGCGAGCACGAAACAATTCAGTAGACACCTTTCTCTTTCCGTCTTACGGAGGTCCTCGTATGAGTCCGCAAAAACTCCTTGAAGTCATTGCAGAAGCCGAGCGTACACAAGCGACCGAACTTAATCTCGATAACTGCAAACTGACCTTTCTGCCTCCGGAGATCGGCAGGCTTACCAGCCTGGAGACGCTCAGCATCGCCGGCAATCAGTTGGGGTGGCTGCAACCGAAGATCGGACAACTCACACGCCTGACCACGCTGAACCTTGCGGACAATCAACTACGATCTGTACCGCCCGAGATCAGTCGCCTCACCCGTTTAAGAACACTTGATCTGGAGGGGAACGAGATCCAGGTCCTCCCACCGGAGATCGTTCAACTCACGAATCTGACAACACTCTATTTGAGCAACAACAGGATGGGATGGCTGCAGCCGCAGATCTTCCAACTCACCAGCCTGACGACCCTGGATCTGACCAACAATGAGTTGGGATACCTGTCTCCTGAAATCGGGAACCTCCAGAATCTCAAGACGCTCTATCTTTGCAGCAATGAGATCGATACCATCCCTCTCGAAGTTTACCAACTTCTCTGTCTGACAGATCTCGATCTCGATTCCAATTATGTGGAATCGCTGACGCCTGAAATCGGCAATCTTGTCCGCCTGATGAGCCTCGACCTTTGCAATAACAATATCACTTCCTTGCCGTCGGAGATCGGTCGTCTCACCCATCTTAAAACCCTGAAACTGGCCGCCAATGAACTGACCGAATTCCCGCCCGAAATAGGTCAATTAACCCGATTGACGACACTTCATCTCCAGGAAAATAGCCTGACCTCACTGCCGCCAGAGATCGGGCTGCTCTCTGATCTGACCTATCTCGATCTCAGCGACAACGAACTGACTTCCCTGCCTCCGGAGATCGGCAAGCTGCTCCGACTGACTAAACTCTGCGTCGATAGAAATAGCCTGACCTCTCTGCCTTCCGAGATCGGTCAGCTTCCTGACTTGACGATTATCGGGATCGACAGCAACCATTTACCGGAGGATGTCTTGAGGGCGTTTCAAGGGAGTTCTCATCAAGATCCTGTTCCGGAGGAGACCGAATGAATCACGCAACATCGATTGCAGAGGCAGCACGCACGCAGGCGACCCATCTGTCCCTGGGAGCAAGATCTCTGGACCTCTATCTGCCTCCGGAGATCGGGCAACTCACGCATCTGACAAGCCTTGACCTCGAAGAATGTTGGCTTCTCTCCCTGCCACCGGAGATCGAAAAACTCACGAACCTGACCCGTTTGAACCTGTATACCAACTATCTGACTTCACTGCCCCCAGAGATAGGGCAACTCACGAACTTGACGGAACTGAATCTGAGCGTAAATCACCTGACTTCTCTGCCACCGGAATTCGCCCGTCTTATCAACCTGACGGACCTCGACCTTTTCCTCAACAGCCTGGGCGTTGTCCCCCCGGAGATCGGATATCTTACCAACCTGACGACGCTCGAACTCGGGAGCAACCATCTGACTTTTCTGCCGACGGAAATCGGCAGATTGACCCAATTAACGAAACTGGACCTCAAATGGAATCGACTGACCTCGTTGCCGCCTGAAATCAGTCGTCTGACCCAATTGAAGGATCTGGATCTGCTCGACAATCGCCTAACCTCTTTTCCCTCGGAGATCCTCTCCTTTGCTGAACTGAGGGAACTTGCGCTTGGCGGTAACAACGGCATCTCCTTTTTACCTCCGGAAATCGGCCAACTGACCCACCTGACGAGCCTTGACCTCAGTAACACAGGACTGACCTCCTTGCCACCAGAGATTTTCCGTCTGACTAATCTAACAAGCCTTGTCTTAAGTGGAAACCGCCTGGGTTCCCTGTCCCCCGAAATCGGCAACCTTACCAACCTGACGCGCCTTCATCTCGACGCTATTAGCCTGACCTCTCTGCCTCCCGAGATCGGTCAGCTCAGCCACCTGAAGGATCTCTTCCTTACAAAAAACCAATTAACCTCTTTGCCGCCTGAGATCGGTCAACTTTCCCAACTGGAATCGCTGTATGTCGCAAACAACAGACTGACATTCCTTCCATCAGAAATCGGCCAACTGCCCTTCCTGGCCAACCTTGATGTTCGCCAAAACGCTCTGCTGGACGAGGTAGCATTGCAAAAAGGCAATCGCTACACTTATGGATAGCTCTCCGGCGTTGCAAACGGATCTCTGAAGCGGGCCGACGGGAACAGCCGTAGTCGAGATATGATGACCTACTTCAACCCGCTCTTCTTTCCAACAGTCCTTCTGGCACTGGCGCTCTTCGGCATCGGCTTTCGCTTCGCCTTGAAGTCGGTCAGTCCGCGAGCGTTGCTTCTTGGAGCGGCGGCAGCGCCGATAACGGCAATCCCCACACTGTTCTTCGTGGCCTACTATACCCATCTCTTCGATCGGACGATCTGGTTTTATGAGTTTCGAGCCGTTCCCTATAGCGAACTGATGGCGGCAGGACTTGGCTGGACGATGGGAATGGGGATGGGGAGGCTGCAGCGGCGTGTCTTTCGGGAACAGTCGAAGGCTTTTGTGGCGTTTCTGTGGGGAGTGGCGCTCTTCTGCTTTCTCCTGCTCCTATTCGTCCCCTACGCCAAGCCTCTGATCGCTCCCTTACGAGGAACATTTGCAGGGCGCTGGGCAAATGGGGTCTGTATCCAGAGTACCTCCTCGACCTGTGGGCCTGCGAGCGCCGCCACGCTTCTGGGCTACTGGGGATACACTGTCTCCGAACGAGAACTGGCGCAGGAGTGCTTTACCTATGGCGGCGGAACCGAAAACTGGTACCTCGCGCGGGCGTTGCGCAAGCGTGGACTGCAAGCGCACTATCTGCTCACCGACCCGATGCCGAAAACCCTGCCATTCCCCTCCATCGCCGGGACAGAGTATCACGGTCGGGGAGGTTCCGGCCACTTCATCGTCATACTGGGGCAACAGGAGGGACGGTTCCTGATCGGAGATCCACTGGTCGGCAGGCTGCTGCTGACGCCGGAACAGTTACACCAGCAGTACTACCTGACCGGCTTTTTCCTGGTCGCCACCGATCCACACGCCAGGCCAAACAGCCCGCCTGGCCTACCGTCCGTTGGGGCGAAACCGTTCCACCTGCACGGCACCGTGACCGTGTATCACTACCCCTCCCGGACCTTCGGCGAGAAGCGACGGATGCATGTCTACACGCCGCCAGGTTACGATCCGAACAGCACCGTTCGCTATCCGGTCCTCTATCTCCTGACCGGTTCTCCCGGCGACGACAGCAACTGGACAACCGTGGGAATGCATCTGCTACTGGACGCGCAGATCACGGCGCACCAGTGCGAGCCCTGTATCGTCGTCATGCCCGACAGCGAGTTCCGACATAAGCGCTTCGGGCGCAAAGGCTTCGAGCACGATCTTTTCATCGACATCATCCCCCTCATCGAGCGCACCTATCGCACACGCACCGACGCCCTCTATTGAATTGGCGGCGGGAGTTTGTGGCGGTACTCATCGTGTTGCAGGCCGATTTTGGAGAGGGGGAGGGGTTGGAAGCCTGTTTTGAGGGCGGGCGCGTTGGGGCGGAGGCGGTAGTCGTGGGCTGCCGGAGCGATAAAGCCGGGATCGCCTTCGGTCCAGTTGTCGTGGGTTTCGACGGTCGTTTCGTTCAGGCCGTCGAGCCAGTCGATCCACTTGCCGGAACCGATGCGGATATTGCGCACGATACGGTTGTATTTGGCGGCGGCAGGATCGTCCGTGAGGAGTGCGGCGATATGCGGATAGCGGACGCTGTAGGGGGGCTGATTGTAGGGCACCTCCTGCGCATGTTCGAGGATATGCCACTCGCCCCCGAGCGCGAAGTATTTCGCGGCCCAGCCTTTGCCGCGCTGATCGATATGGATCGCGGGATTGCAGTCCACGAAGAGGTTGTTCTCGATCGTGTTGTCGCGTCCGCCGCCGACCATGATCGAGCGCCCTGCGCGCTCGAAAAGGTTGCCCAGGATCGTGACCCCACAGTAACAGTCGTCCAGGTAGACCGCCATCACCTCGTCGTAGCGCCCCTCTTGATTCGCCTTGATCGTAGGGCCGATGTCGTGGAAATGGTTGTAGCGGATGATGGTGCCGCGCTGCACCAGATCACGCCCCATATAGACGGCCCCCGCATCTCCTGTCTGCGTGCAGACGCGGGAGATGTCGTTGTACTCGACGATATGATCGTTGCCGCCCATCAGGATCGCGTTGTGCGGGCCGTCGTAGATGAGATTGTGAGACGCCCGATTCCCCACGCCGTCGATTCCGATGGCCGGACGATAGGTGCGATCCCAGCGCGACTGGTGGTGGATCTCGCAGTTGATGACAGAGTGTCCGCCGGGCGTGAGAGTCTTCCGATCTCCGCCGCCCACATGCACGCCGCTGTCCCCCAACTCATACAGGTCGCACGACTGCACTCTACAGTGTGTGCCGCCCGTGATGTCGATCCCATTGGTGCCGAGATTGCGCACCGTGCAGCCCGCTACGAGGCACGCGTCACACCCTGAGATCTCCAGGCCCGCCCCGCGCGTGGCTTCCAGCGTCAATCCTCGCAGGATGATATGGGCTGCGTTTCGGATCGTGATGAGAGGTGTCTCCAGCAGAGAGACGACGGTTTTGCCCTGTTTCAGGTCTGCCGGAGGCCAGAAGTAGAGGATTCCGGTCTTGCGGTCGAGATAGTATTCGCCGGGCGCGTCCAGCTCTTCGAGGATATTGAGGGCGTAGAAGCGACGGCCGGGCGCATAGCCGTAGGCGCCATGCGGTGGCTGCGTCGTGATCGCGCGCGCCTCGGGATCGAGCGAGGCGACTTTCTCATAGGTATCCGCCCAGTCGTAGTTCCAGTAGCCGTGAACCCAGACATCGTCAGATTGCATCCAGCGCGCAAGGCGGTCGCTATCGACGGTGAAGACCCCTCCCTCCGCCCCTTTGGGCGCGGCTTTGATGGTCGCCCAGGCGTCGCCGTTGGGCCAGCGCGCCAGGGTCATCGGGCGATCCTGAAAGAAGAGTTCCAGCGCGGCCGGGGTCGTTGGCCGTCCGAAACCGCGCGGGGTCAGTTTGCCGAAATCCGTAATGCCCTGCGCCTTCAGATCCGTCTGCTGCACATGCTCCCGCGCCGCGGGATCGAGACGCTTCGCAATCGCCTCGTCCCGCACCGCCTGCCACCCACCGACCTCCTGTCCACCCACCAACCGCACTTCTTTGTTGCGATAGGCGCGATAGATCGTCGGGGCTGCCGCGCTCGCGCCGCCATCCTGACTCTCCACGGCAAAGGTACGCATAATCCGATAGATCCCGCCCCGCAAATAGACGGTCACGCCGGAGCGCTTCTCCTTCGCCCCCTGACGCACCTTTCTGACGGCATCCCGCGCCTGCTCCAGCGTCGCAAACGGCCCATCCGTACGCGCGGCGTTCGGCGCAGCCAGTCGTCCGGACCATCTATCATTCCCGTTCGGCGCGACATAGTACTCCAGCCCCTTCCCCATGGAAGGCAGAGCGATAATCATCAGGGCAGCTACAAACACTGCGGTTGAGTTCATGAGATTGCCAACTCGCATTCGTCGCTCCTCCATGTCGGAAAGCAAAAGTTTAGAATTTGTACAGGAACTGCAGATAGGAGTAGTCGGCGTCTTTGCCGGCAAAGGTCGCGGCCTGCACGTCGCCGCCGTGCGCGTAGCCCAGGAAGAGACCGATCGTCAGATTGCGCGTCGCGGTGTAGTCTGCGCCGAGGTCGTAGAGGGTTCCCAGGTTGACATGCCCTCCACTCGGTCGGCCGGAATAGCCGAAGTTGACGTTCTCATACGCGCCGCTGCCGGTGTACCAGAGATCCTGGGCGTTGGCGAGTTTGAGACCGTGGACTTCCGCCCGCAGGGTCAGTTTCGCGCTGGGGCGCAGGATTACCTGCCCGAAAAAGTCTTTGAGGTTCGCCTGGGTGTAGAAGGGGAAGGGAGCGTATTTCTGGGCGGTCGTCAGGACAGGGATGTAGGTGCCGTGCTGCGTCCCGTTGACAGAACCGTCGCCGCTGTAGAAGGAGTAACCGACACGCAGCCAGGGTTTCCAGGCCGTGTGGGTGAACTGATAGCCCAGTTCGGTATCGTAGGCGTAGGCGGCCTGCGTGAGATGGCCCCACCCGCCGATCTCGCCTGCGCCCCAGAGCACTCCATCGAGGCGGCCAGGACCCAGATCGAACGAGCGCACATAGTTGCCGCCGAAGACGCCCAGGTGATTCGCGCGCGTATCGGCGGTGCGCGCGGCGGTCGGGCGATTGTCCACTTTGACCGTTTTCTGGCGTTCGTCGCCGTAGTAGATGCTGAAGAGGCGGCCTTCAGCGTAGTCGTGCTTGCCGGTCTGCGTGAACGTAGTGGCGAGGTAGCCGACCTGAATGTCGTTGAGCATATCCCAGCCGTTCAGTTGATACGCGCCGCGCGTAGGGCTGGCGACGAAGGCGGTGACATTGTGCAGGCGCGCATTGTCGGAGATCCGGACGCCGTCGAAGCTGCGGCCCAGGTTCGAGGTGAACGCTTCGGAGATCAGCCTGTCGTTGATGCGGGTCTGTTTGAGGTAGGCGACGGAGGGGTCGGCGGGCGTCGTCTCCGTTCCGTCGGAAAAGGTGAAGCGTCCGATCTGCGCGGTAGCGTTCGGATTGTTCGCAAGCCGCTTGAAGCGCACGAACGCCTGTTTGATAAAGAGATCGCCGCCCTGATTGTGGTTGGCGGCGTAGTAGTTCGCGCCGTAACCCAGACTGCCCAGCGCCCCGGAACCGGCGGCGTTGTGCGGGAGGTTGAGGACGATCGGCTGTTCGAGTTCCAGCGTAAAGTCGTTGAGGCGCGCAGCGCTGGTGACCCCCAACTTCAAGACAGACGTTTCAAACGTATAGGCTCCATTTGCCTTCGGCGTCGGAAACCAGTTCCAGTCTTCGACACGAAACCGATAGATACCGTAATAACTGATCTTTGCCTTGTCTGCCTTACCGTCCGTTGTCGCAGCCTTCTTCATAGCGACCGCAGGGGTGACGGGGAGCGACTGCACAGACGCCACCGCCGCCTCCTGCGCCTGGGCAGGCATCGTGCCAAGAACCCACCCCAACGCAGACAGTGTAACGCCAGAGACATGAACCCTTTTCAATTTCACAACGATGCTCCTGAACAGAATCCGGTTTCTTGATTTAATTGATCTGTTTGGTATTATACATGATAAGTCCGGAGATTCTATTCCATAGGGGAGAAATAGCCTGGGGAGCAGTCACGACCAGCGAGTTGGACCCGCGCCCTGGTCCGCGAGCGACGACTGATAGGAAGGAGGTGAAACGGCGATGCGAACACTCTCCTCCCGCTCGCGTAGAAAAGGAGGAAGTGGAGTGGGCCGGGCCGCAATGAGTCGGCATCCAGGCAAGCAGAATGGAAGGATGTGAATTTCGCGACGAACAGCCCACACTTCTCCTGCTTCCATCCCTCTCACTGCAACTCTCTCACTGCAAAAGGTGGTCACTGCCGATCACGAAAGGATACAAGGACCGTGAATATCAGATCACATGGACGACTGTTCACCCTCAGTCTGCTGTTGCTCGCTGCACTTCTGGCGCCGGGGCGCGCCGCGCATGCCGCTATCGACTTCAACAACGACAACTTTCCGGACCTGCTCTTCCAGAGCCAGTCCACCAACCAACTGGTCTACTGGACGCTTGACGGCTCCACCTACCTCAACGGGGACTTCCTTCCAAGCCCTATCTCCACGGACTGGAAGGTGATGGACAGCGCCGATTTCAACGCGGACGGCAAAGCCGACCTTGTCTATCAGAACGCCACGACCAACCAGGTGGTCCTCTGGTACATGAACGGGGCCACCATGATCGGGGGAGGCGCGATCTCCCTGACTCCTGCCGCAGGCTACAAAGTCGTGGGCACAGGCGATTTCAATGCCGATGGCCGGCGCGACCTGGTCTTTCAGAACACTGTCACCGGGCAGATCGTCTTCTGGTACCTCAATGGGTTGATTGTCACCGGGGGAGATCTCCCCATCGGCCTGTCATCCCCTCCCAGGCCCAATGCCGCGGTGGTGGGGGTGAGCGATTTCAACAGCGACACGATGCCGGATCTGGTGATACAGGACCGCTCCACGCGGGAGATCTCGTTTATCTTCATGCAGGGCATTCGCGCGGTGGCTGGAACGATTTCCCCCTTGATTCCTGTGGCAGGCTATAGCGTCGTAGGACTGGGCGATTTCAACAGCGACGGCAAAGCCGATCTGCTCTTCCAGAACACGAGCACCGGGCAGTTGGTCTACTGGCTGCTCAACGGTACGGTCTATAACGGATATGGATCGCTGCCCGCGGTCTCTTCCGCGGACTGGCGGATCACCGGCATCCGCAGTTTTGCGCCCTTCACGCCGCAAACCTACTCTATCAACGGCGTCACGTATGCCACGACCAACCAGCACGAGACCTTGAAGGCGACGTTCACCCAGCCGAATGGCGGCATCAGTCTGGCAGGTTATAAGGGGTTTGTCCGGCTTCATATCAGCGGTGTGGGGGTGTCGTATCCTCCCGAGCACAACGACGCCTTCTACCTCTATGACGGTCGATTCGCCTCTTCCCCGACACACGGATGGGATGGAGCCTACTATCAGCTCACGTACAGTTCCAGCACATTACCGAACAACGATGCGGGCGCGGATGCCTTTGTGCATCTCGTAGGCGGCACACCGGCGTACAACCCGACGCACGAATACACCGTTCTGCTGGATACGGGCCTTGCCACCGCCGGACAGCTTCACTTCGGCGTCAGCGATGCCGGCTTCAGTGATAACTCCGGAGCGTATACGATTACCGTAACACAGCTCACCCCCGCCCCCTGATCGTAAAACCTCTCCTGCCGGGAACAAGGGGCGTTCCCGGCAGGAGTAATCCGCGCGGATTCGATCAGGGATTGAATTCGAAATTCCTCACATGCCACTGTCCGTTCTCGGAGACCATGGTGATTTTCACGGGCAGTTCTCCCTTCTCAAAGGTCTCTTGATAGGCGAGACTCACCGTGGACACTCCGTTGTTTGTGTTCATACTGTACTGCTGGAGCTGGCGATGACTCACCGGATGCCCATGCTGTTTCGCCAATGTCTCCATCTCATCGGTGACACTTTCGGCCGTCTTGCCTTTGCGCGCAGCCGCCGTCAGCAGTTCGAACGCCGCCTGATTGTCCGGCTTTTCGAGGGTCGCCAGAAACTGTTCGGCCCCCGCTCCGGCCTGCTTGAAGGATTCGGAAGTTGCGCGAATGGCCGTCCCCGCCAGGCCCGCCATCAGTGCGACCGCGACGATCACCCCCAGCAGCAGACAGCCGCAGATCGCGAGCGGCACAAGCGCCTTATTGCGGGGACGCGGAGGGACCGCGCCATACTGAGTATTCATCTTTGTGCAACTCCTTTGCTCGAATCACCGTGATGCTGATCCAGCCTCAACCGTTCATGGACATCCGCCACACCAGTTCACAGAATCACCTGGAAGGCGTCTTGCCCGGCTTTTTTGCGGGCTTAGGGCGTGTGGTGGAAGAGACGGCTTTCGTCTTACCTTCGAGCACACGCACAACCGCCGCTTTCGCTTCAAATTCCAATTAACCGGATCGCATTTTCTATCCTCCAACACGCTGCAAACAGTTACACAGTCTGTTCGCGACCTCACCCAACACTTCCTGCTTTACGTGCCGAACGAATCAGATAAGCAAGCAAAGGATTTCAACTCATGCATGTAGGAGTCGATGCCGCGCAGATGAACCATTCGGGTCTATAATTGATCCATGTATTATGCAGGACCCCATTTCGTGCTGGAGGAGATTGCTGCATGGAAAACCGAAACTGGCCAGTCTGGGTGCGAAGCGTCCTGGCGTGTCTGTGTTTGCTGATGCCCGGCCTCCTTCGCGCCGATTCCTGGGCGCCGCCGCATCTGGAGCACTGGTCGGGTAATCACCAGTATGTTTTACGGGTGAAGCAAGCCCAGAAGACATTGACGCTGCTGCATGTCACCTCCGGGGGAGAGACGCGCCTCTGGTCCGTTCCGAGTCCGATGGAGGGGCCGTTCTCCCTTCCTCATAGCGTCTATATCCGCGACGACGGTCGATCCGTCGTCCTTCAGGATTCGTATGCGAACCTCGGCCACGGCAAGGTGCTGGTCTTTCTGGGCGCGCAGGGACAGACATTGCACGCGTATCACCTGGAGGACCTGTTTTCCGAGAGCGAAATCCTTGATGTGCAGCATTCGGTGAGTTCGATCTGGTGGAGTTATCCCGGCCTGTTTCGTTTCACGGACAGGGGCGATCGATTCGGGTTTCTGACGCACTGGGGAAGCATCGGCCTGTTCGATGTCGCCACCGGCCTGCAACTTCCTTCCCATGGAGCGGAATCGGATGCTTTCCGGGAGGAGGTCCGACAGGTCGAGCAGAAGGATCTCCAGGGCAGCGATGTCACACGCGGTGTGCTGCTGGCGGGCCTTCTCAAAGATCGCGCGAGTTTGCCTACTCTGAAACAGCTTCTCACCGATCCCTCCCATGCGACGATGATCTCCGCGGGCCGACAGAACAACTACTACAGTCTCCAACTGGATGCAGGCAAGGCGCTGGTGCGGATCCTCGGTAGAGAGGCGGCTCCCCTTCTGGAAAAGCGATTGGCGAGCGCCAACTCCTCTATGGCGGAGGCATGGATCGAGTTGATCCAACAGACAGGTATGGCCGCACATAGCGAAGCCGTTCTGCGGTATACGCAGGCCCGCGATCGTTATGTCCGCTTCTATGCGATCAAGGCGATTGTGGAGAACGGAGGCATCGCCATCGTGCGCAGCCATCCGGCATGGTTCGGGGATGCCTATGAGAACATCCGATACGATACCGTACGGTGCCTGGCGGAACAGGGAGACGTACGCGACCTGCCGAGGCTTCGCCGCGCGCTCCAGGATCCGGATGCAACCGTGGTCCTGTGGGCGCTGCGCGGCCTGATCCGCTTGAAACCTTCGGATCTCCGGACCCTGTTGCATCGGCACCTGGATATATCGGAGGCGCGCATCGCGCTGGCCGATAGCGGCGATCCGGAGCAGTTGCGCTGGTGCCTGACGCAGTTGCATCGGTTCGCTTCCTCGAAAGAAGCCTCTTCCATCAGTCGAAGCGATCTTCAGGAGATTGCCAAAATCCTGGTACGGCAGCATTCACAAGGAACGGAGGCGGCTCTGCGCGAGATCGCTAAAATTCCCGGATCGCACTACACAGCGGCGACTTACTATCCGTCGATCGGTCTGGGAGGGTTGGCGGCGCTGGGGGATCCGGGCGCGCTGGCAAAAGAGCGCAATCTCGCAGCCACGGCAGAGGTGTTCAGCGCCACCCAGGCGATCGAATGGCTCGGCATTGCCCAGGACCACGCCTCCCTGCTTCTCCTGCGCACGCTGCTGACGAATCGCGAGGTGTTGATCCGCGATGCGGCACGCGACGCCCTCAAGACCATGCATGCCCCGGAAGCGGAGCCGCCCACGATGCAGCATGCCTCTCTGCCTGCCGTGCCGCACACACCGAGACACGTCCGTTCGTTTCGCTCAACGGCGCTGACGATCGTCGGTATCCTCGTCCTGCTGTTGGTCACCCTCCGCATCGCCGCCCGAAACGCCCGAAGAGCGCTCTAACGCAGAACAGGTCAGGGATTCCGGACAGCGCCCAGGAACAGCAAGGCGCCCGTCCGTTCATTTGTGAAAAGATCTGACGCCGGCCCTGTCTCTTCCGGCGCAAACTATGCTGTTTGGCAGAGGGTTTATTGGCGACCTGAAGGTTATAATGTCGGTGCTGGTGTTCTCCTGCCGCCATGCTGCGCACCCTATGAGTCAGATGTAAGGATGTCGACCGATGATTTTCTCTCGCATTACCAACCCTCGCAAGTCCCGTCTGCGTAGCTACCAGAAGGTCTGCCCCAGGTGTCAGCGTATCGTCCATGCAGACGTGCAGCGATGTCCCTCCTGCGCTCATGCTCCCTGGATATGGCACCCGAACTTCCGTCTGCTGGCTATCACGCTTCTCGTCGCCATCGCAGTGCTTCTGCTGATCCGGCCGCTCACCATGAACGAACCGACTTCCCGCGTCCCCATGATGGCGCCTTCCTCAGAACAGTAGAAACACGATAGCGCCGTGTCCGGAAGCCCCTGTGTCTCCCGGCTCATCATTCCAAAAGTTCCTGGCAGCGAGCGAGAGCTCTCTGCCAGGGGCTTTTTCTTTACCAGCCCGGATTTTTCCGTCTGAACCTTTTGTTGGCCCCATTCTTGCAATACTCCCTGGTACTGCATCTCAACTTCGGATAGATCTCCTGCTCACGAGCAGGATTCACGCGAGTAAAGATGAATTAGATAGCAATGTTACCTATAGGGAACAAAAGGCTGTCCGGTCTGGCTTGGTGCAAATACACAAAATGAGAAGTATACTGGAACGTGTGGGTAGACAGAACAATATCGCCAGCCTGGTCGCGCATATGTGTGGATTCCTATGTGCAGGACTGGTCCCTTTTATCCTGACCATCATTCTGGTACGGTGTCTTCATGGGAGCGTGACGGTCATCTGGATCGCCTACGGCGTGAATAGCCTTATGAGTCTGTTCGGCTGCGTAACGATCATGGGGATGGCGCGGATAGGTACTTTCGTCGGCGATGTGTCGCAGTTCCTGCGCACCTTTCGCTTCGCCTTCGTCACGACTCTCCTGATGCCGATCCTCCTGGCAAGCACGCTTGCCGTCTTCCTCATCGGCGCTTATGATAAGCTAACCAACAGAAAATCTCCCCTCTAGTCTCGACTTCAGGGCTGCTACGACGGCCAAAACAGCCTGCACCTCTCATTGTAAGGAGATCTATCGATGCGGCGACCTTCCCAAAGAGGGATCAAGATCGGGGCGGCAGCGCTCCTGTTGGGCACACTGCTCACCGGTTCGAGTTGGGCGAAATGGATGGCTCCCATGCAGGTGCCTGTCGCGCGCCTGCTCAAAAACGTGAGCGACTATATCCAGGAACATCCCAAAGAGGCTCAGGGATACTATACGCTCGGGCGCATTAACAGCCTCGCCTTTGCGACAGAGACGGAGACGATCGGTGTCTATAAGAGCGATCCTCTCCCGAACATACCCAACCATTCCGGTTACATTCCCCCACCCCGTGACAAAAACAAGCCGCTCTCCCCACAGGCTGCCGTCTATCTTGCGGAGGCGCTCCGTAACTATTCCAGGGCGACATCTCTCGATGCAAAAAACGGATTGGCGTGGCTGGGGCTGGGATTTCAGTGCGAAGAGGCCATCCCTTATCCCAAGGCGGTCGTGAAGGCAGGCGGAGAGTTTGCCCGTTCGAAACCGCTGGATGCGGAAGACCTGCGCCGGAAAGCGATCAGCAGCTATCGCAAAGCCTATACGCTGACGATAAAGGCCGACTCTATCCACCCTGACATGATGATCAACCCGGTGAGCATGGAGGCGGCCCAGGGCATCGTTCGCCTCCAGGCCAATCACCGCCTTTCGTCAGCGGAACAGACAGAACTGGAGACGATACAGACACAGATCCTGGAGTTCAAGAAGCGGCCTCGCGCCATTACGCCGCTCCTGATCTCCTTCGACCGTCAGGCATCGCTCCCCGACCTTCTGGCGCCCGAGAAGCATGTGCGCTTCGATCTCGCAGGCGACGGCCTCGGACGGAGTTGGCCCTGGGTAAAACCGACCACCGGGATTCTGGTCTGGGATCCGAAACATACCGGCAAGATCACCTCCGGCCTGCAGCTCTTCGGCAACGTGACCTGGTGGCTCTTCTGGAAAGACGGCTACGAGCCCCTAGCCGCGCTCGATAACAATCACAACGGCTGGCTGGAAGGTGCGGAGTTGCAGGGGATTTGCGTCTGGTTCGACCGCAACAGCAACGGCGTCACCGATCGCGGCGAAGTGGTGCCGCTCTCCTCCCTCGGCATCAAGCGCATCGCCGCGCACTCTGCCGGCCTGACGGACGGCGTCCCTGCCAACCCTGACGGCGTCCAACTGCGCGACGGCTCCTCCCTCGCCACCTTCGACTGGACACCCACCTCCCTCACAAAGTAGCTCACGATCCCTTTCGTTAGCACTTACCAGGATATATAATTCTATAGGAGCCGCCTACAACGTTGTAGGCGGCTCCTATGTGTCCGGCATAAATGTTAGCAGCGACATTACGGCACGGGGGGATCGGCGGGCTTGGGAGCAGTGCTTTTCTCGACTGGAGCGTAGGTTTTGACATAGATATTCTTGAAGGAGGCGATGGTGTTGTCGCCGTGGCAGAGTTGGAAGCCAAGGGGACCGCTGGTAAAGCCGCCGGGATCGTCGCCTTCGGCGGTCTTGACGCCGTTCAGGAAGAGAACGATGTGCGTGCCCTTCATGCGGACGTAGTAGTGGTTCCAGTCTTCTTTGTGCAGGATCTTGTCCGCCTCCGCTTTGGGGTAATCGAGGATCTTGATCTGGCGATGGTGCTCGTCCCACAGGCAGCCCCAGTAGCCGTCGCCCATATCGATCTGATAGCCGGGAACGTCGTCGAAGCTGATGGGATGGATGCGGGCGCAGACGCCGCTGTTGTAGCCGGTCATCTTCACATCGATGTGCAGTTCGAAGTCGCTATAGTCTTTATCGGAGAACATATAGTGGTGATGTGGAGTGCTGCCGCCCTTATCCCCGACGATCGCGCCATCCTGCACTTTCCAGTAGCCCTTTTCGTAGAGCCAGCCCTTCAGGCTTTTGCCGTCAAAAAGCGAGACCCAGCCTTTGGCGACGGGCTTGCCTTTCACCGTCATGCCGTCCAAGTCGTCTCCCCACTGCACCGCATCTTTGGGCATCTTCGCCTGCTTCGTGGCTCTCTTCTCGGTCGTATCCTGCGCATGGGAGACCGCCCAGGTTCCGGCGACAGCCAGCAGGCCGACGCTCAGCCCGAGCAGTCCTCGCGTTGTTTTCATAAAATCACTCCTCTATGATTCAGGGTTGGAAGGGGCGCGTTGCAGTTCCGAAACCGCCCGGCACATCCCTGGTACCGTCCCTGACGATCTCTCTACCAGACTATTCCCTGCTGTCTGTCGGGGAAACGCGGGGTTATGTTTCGGCGGATGTCGTCAGTTTCGCCTCTTGCCGGCTAAAATCCTCCGCGGCAGGCACAGGAGAGGTGTTTACCACGATGGGGTTCGGAGCGGGAGAATCCGGATCGGTGAGGGCGGCGTAGAGCGGGCAGGCGCAGGAGACGGCAAAAAGGCCCGCCGCCGTGATGACGCCCGAGTCTTTGAAGAGCAGGGCGGCGATGAGGGTGGCCAGTGTGGCTTTCATCCCGTGCAGGAGCCAGGGTCGGCGCGCCAGGGAGCGGCGCAACGGCCCTCCGACCAGGGCGTTGCCCGCTCCCAACGGCAGCAGCGCCATCGCGGCGAACAGCCAGAAGGGAGGCGCGGCCAGCAGACGCAGGTTCATGGCGACCTTGCGCACGATGATCTCCACCAGATAGCCGGGACCGCGACTGCCGGCAGCCGCCTGAAGCGCCGCACCGGCGTGAGAAGTCGCTCCCCCGCTCTGCGCGGCGTCTATCGCCCCGAAGACGAACGTCAGCGCGAGTCCACAGGCGATGCAGAACGCTGCCAGCCCGACCGTGACTCGGCGTCCGCTCAGGAGCGCCAGCCCGACGCCGAATCCCGCGCCGGTGCAGGCCAGACTGCCCGCGTTCGCTCCCCAGCCCGGCCAGGCGAGAACCACGGCCAAACTCACCCACGCGATGGCGACCAGGATGCGCACATTGCGCCCGGCAGCGTTGGGCGGAAAGTGCACGCGCCGATCGTCGAGCAGAGCGAACAGCCCGCTCAGTGCCGATGCCAGCAGAGGACCCAGATACTCATTGCCGATTCCATAGTAGCGCAGACCGGAGACGGCATCGCTGCAGAGCAGGGAGTCCTTCTGCAGCGACTGCCCCATCGCGGTATCGGCGACCAGCAGCGCGATCAGAAGCACGGAGGAGGCGACGGGCGGCGAGACCCGCATCGAGCGAGCTATCTGGAAGCAGGCGAGCGTCAGCGCCCCCATCCAGGCGAGGAGACGCAGCGTGTACTCTTCCGCGGTCGGAGGGATCAGGATCGGCGCGAGCAGAGTCGCGGCGGTCAGGTTCTGCAGAAAGACGATGGCCCAGGCGAAGCGCCTCGCCGCCTCCGGCCCCGCTCTGCGCCGCTGCACCATGCCGATCACGATCAACAATAGAGAGACCAGGGTGATCGGGACCAGCCCCCAGGTGATGACGGCCTCGCCCAATGCCGAGACGAACTCTTTACGCGCCACCGTGACGATGCGCTCCGAGACGGAACTCGTTTTCGCGGTCACCTGGATCGAGCGACCGACCATCGTCGGGGGGATAGGCGCGTGAAAGAGTTGCAGCAACGTAGGCGCGAGATCGACATTGGCGATCAGGCCGGGCGTGCGTGTCGTGGCGGAGGTCAGCAGCCCGGCGGGGAAATCCGGGCCATAGGCGATGACGGGCGTCAGGCGCGTCCATGGCACAGGATAGCGATGCGCCTCTGCGGGCGGATAGGAGGAGACGATGAGCAGGTCGGTGTGGGTCTGTGAGGGGATCCAGGAGTAGAGCAGTTTCAGAAGGATATGGAGGCGGCGCAGGGCGTCCTTGCGCGCCTGCCGATAGGCGTCCACCGACAGATGCGCGCGATCCGCTTCCGCCCGGCTGAGATCACCCAACTGGAGAACCACCAGATCGGCACCCGATTCGGTGAGCGCGTGCATCAGTTCCAGCGGGTCGTCCGCGATCCCGAATGGACTGCCCGGATGCTCGCGTCGCATCGCGACATGCCCCGCGCCAATGCCCGCCGCATCGACGGTCAGCAGCGCAGCGCGGCGATCGGGCACATCGGTATCGGCGTTGCCGTAGAGTTCCGCGCGCACCGGCGGCAGGGCCTTTGCCAGCGCCGCGCCGAGGCGCGCCTCCGCCAGGCCACGCTGCTGCAGAGAGGCCATTCCCAGGTGCCAGATCGGGTTCGGGGGCAGCGCCTTACGACTGTCGAGATTGCCCATCCGCCGCTCGTAGACCGCCCGTACCGAGCCAGGCTCCCCTGGAACAGGCTCGCCATCTTCCAGGGCAAGCCCATCGGTCGGTTCGCTGCGGGCCTGTTGTCCGGTCGCCAACGTCAGCGTGGCGGAGAGGATCGAGCGCGGTCCCGGCACCACATCGTTCATGACGCCCACGGAGGCCCAGCCTGCCCAGGTCCGCAGCGCCCCGCTGTCGGCGCTCTGCAGGTCGTCTACGGTCAGCCCGCCGCACAGGATCAACACGACGCGTGCGCGCTCCTGCGCCCCCACAGGGAGCGCCGGAAGGATCACCAACAGCAGCATCGCCAGGAGGATCCGGTTCAGGGAGCGCATGAAGGGTTCTCTATTTCACGCCGGCTGTACGCTGGGCGGTGATCAGGCTGGGAACGGCGGCGAGGGCCTCGGCGAGTTTACCGGGATCGCGCCCGCCCGCCTGCGCGAAGTCGGCCCGCCCTCCTCCGCCTCCGCCTGTGATCTTAGCGACCTCGCGAACGAGGTTGCCAGCATGGACGCCCTGCGCGATCAGGTCCGACGTCACCTTGGCGGCGAACGAGACCTTGCCCGCATTGACGGTTCCGAGCACGATGACCGCCGAATGGAGCTTCTGCGCGGTGCTGTCGGCGAGGTTGGCGAGCATCTCCGGGTCGGCGTTATCGAGCTGTTTCACCACGACCGGGATACCGTCCAGATCCTGCGGGGTCAGCTCCGCCGCCTGGGCCGATCCGCCTCCGGTGCGAAGCTGCCGATTCTGCTTCTCCAGGTCCTGGCGTTGGGCCAGCAGACGTTCGGTCGCCGTGAGGACATCGTTGGTGTTGGCCTTGAGCAGTCCGGCGATCTGCGCGAGGGTCTCCTCCCGCTTCTGCACGAACTCATACGCGCCTGCGCCGGTCACGGCCTCGATACGCCGCACGCCGGAAGCCACTCCCGACTCCGAGACGATCTTGAACAGGCCGACCTGCGAGGTGTGGTTGAGATGGATGCCGCCGCACAGTTCCAGGCTGAAACCGGGGATCTCGACCATCCGCACGCTGTCGCCGTACTTCTCCCCAAACAGCGCCATCGCTCCACGGGCACGCGCCTCCGCGATCGGGATGTCGGTAAAGATCGTCACCTCCGCGTCTTCCAGCACATGGGCGTTGACGATCTCTTCGATCTGTTTGATCTCGTCGGGGGTCACCGGCTGGGTATGCGTGAAGTCGAAGCGCAGTCGCTCCGGCGCGACCAGCGAACCTTTCTGATGCACATGCCCGCCGAGCACCTGCCGCAAGGCCGCCTGGAGGAGATGGGTCGCGGTGTGGTTGCGCATGATATGGCGGCGTCGGGTGCCATCGACCGCCGCCATGACGGTCTGCCCGACGGTCGCCTCGCCTTCGAGCACTTTGCCGGTGTGGAAGAAGATGCCGCCAGTCTTCCTGGTGTCGGTGATCTCGATCTTCAGCGCGCAGGTGGTGTCGCCCGCCTGGGAGGTGATGAGGCCGGTATCGCCGACCTGCCCGCCCGACTCCGCGTAGAAGGGGGTGCGGTCGAGCACGACGGAGACGGTGTCGCCCGCGCGTGCAAAGCTCACCTGCTCGCCGCCGCTCAGGAGCGCGACGATCTGGCTGCCCGCCGCCGCCTGGCTGTAGCCGAGGAACTGGGTCGGCTCGTCGAGGGTGAGCGGTGTGCCGCCGGAGGTGACGAACACCTCTTTCTCGCCGCCTGCCGCGCGGGAGCGCACGCGCTGCTCCTCCATAGCCGCCTCGAAGCCCGCCATATCGAGCGTGAAGCCGTGCTCCTGCGCGATCTCTTCCGTCAGGCGCAGCGGAAAGCCGAACGTGTCGTAGAGGGAGAAGATGTCGCGGCCCGGCAGGATCTTGCTCGCCTGCAACGCGGGGTTGCCCAGCATCTCTTCCAGGCGGGTGATGCCGTTGTCGAGGGTCTTGCGGAAGCCCTCTTCCTCGCGCTGGATGGTCTTGAGGATCAGCTCCTTGCGCTCGTGGAGTTCCGGATAGAAGTCGCCCATCTGTTCGATGATCCGCGGCGCGATCTCGTGCAGGAACGGCTCGTTGAAGCCGAGCACGGATTTGCCGTAACGGATGGCGCGGCGCATGATATAGCGCAGCACATAGCCCCGGCCCTCGTTGGAGGGCAGGATGCCGTCGGCGATGCAGAAGGTCATGGAGCGGGTATGCTCCGCCACAACCCGGAATGCGAAATCGACGGGGTCCATCGTGCCGCCGTAGGGTTTGCCGGAGAGGTCGGCGATCGCCTCCAGGGTCGGGCCGAACAGATCGGTCTCGAAGACGCTGTCTTTTTTCTGCGAGACGGTCGCGATGCGGTCGAGGCCCGCGCCGGTGTCGTTGTTCTTCTTGGGCAGGGGCGTCAGCAGGGGTTTGCCGTGCTCGTCTTCGCTGCGGTCGAACTGCGTAAAGACGTTGTTCCAGACCTCCAGCCAGCGGCCCGCGCTGTCATCGACGAGATAGCGCTCGGTGGGCGTCAGCGCGGGGTCGGAGGTCATCTCCTCCAGCGGCGCGACGCGATAGAACACCTCGGAGCAGGGTCCACACGGCCCGTTCGGCCCTTCGATAATGGCGTTTGCCGGCCAGAAGTTCTTGTCCGCGCCCAGCCGATGGATCCGATCCGCCGGCAGCCCGATGACCTCGTTCCAGATCTTGAACGCCTCGTCGTCCTCTACGTAGACCGTGACGCAGAACATGTCCGGATCCAGCCCGACGACCTTCGTCAGAAACTCCCAGGTCCACGGAATGACCTCCGCCTTGAAGTAGTCGCCGAAACTGAAGTTGCCGAGCATCTCGAACAGCGTACAGTGCGAGTAGTCCCCGACACTGTCGATGTCGTTGGTGCGCAGACACTTCTGCACCGTTGCAACGCGAGTCTGTGGAGGCGTGGCGGCTCCCGTGAAGTAGGGCTTGAACTGCTGCATTCCCGCGCTGGTGAAGAGGGTGGAGGTATCGGGGTTGCCGAGCGCATCGATCGGGGTCAGCGGCGCTCCCGGCAGATGCAGATGTCCTCTACTCTGAAAAAACTCGATATATCTCTGGCGTATCTCATGCGCTAACATAGTCTCTGGGTGCTCCGATAAAGTGGTGATGCCGAAAAAGACAAAGAAGAGGCCAATATAGTATACACGACAACCGCAAATCGGAGATAGCATAGGAAAAGCTCTGTGATTCGGCGAATCTAATTCACATGCTATAGACAGACCTAGACTAGCTATCCAACCTGTTCCTTACAGGAAGTGATACATGTACTACCGTAAAAAATCCAGAGGTTACCGTGAGACTTGAAAAATTAGAGATACTCAATTTTCGGTGTTTTGAGCGAGCAGAATGGGAGTTTGTGCCTCAGGTAAACCTGGTCGTCGGAGACAACGGTTCCGGTAAGACCGCGATATTAGATGCCCTGGCGCTTGGTCTTGGAGCGTTTACCGCTCCTCTGGGAGCACCTTATCCCCGCGAAAAACCCATCGGAGTATTGGATGATGAAGCGAGGTTGATTCTGGACGATGCAGTGCGTATAGTCTCTTACGATAAAGGGGGCGTTCCTACGCGCGAGCCGCAGTTTCCGCTTGAATTACGTCTCAATGCGCAAATCGACGCCTACAGCGATGTACTTTGGGGACGAACCTATCTAGCAACAAGGCATTGGGATGACCTGTGGAGAGGTGCTGCTAACATAGGTTTAATGTTACGAGATGGAGTCCAAGCGGGTCAGGACGGCACTCTCCCTTTAGTTGCGTATTATCGATGCCAGAGACTATGTACATCAGATAATCTCATTTTTCAAAGTCCTCGCTCTAAAGGCCCTGGTTCGCGATTAGATGGTTATGCCGATTGCCTGGAAGCCAGTATTAACCAGAGCGATTTCCAGGGATGGTTCCGCCGTCTGGAATTTGCCTCAATGCAACGCTCTGAAACTTTCGGTGTCTTAGAAGGAGTCAGGCAAGCCATTATCGGTTGTACGGAAGACGTTACGAACGTTACCTTTGACAGTTTGGAGAACGAGCTTCTCTTTCAGTTTAATGATGGACGTGAATTGCCCTTCCGCATGTTGAGCGACGGCTACCGCAATATCGTTTCGCTCATCGCCGATATCGCCTACCGAGCGGCTATCCTAAACCCACAGTTTGAAGCGAGTGCGCCACATAAAACCCCTGGCGTAGTACTCATCGATGAGATCGATTTGCACCTGCATCCGACCTGGCAGCGCGTTGTCATCGGCAAGATGATACAGACTTTTCCTGAAATCCAGTTTATCATGACTACCCATGCCCCTCTCATTATTCAGTCGTTAGAGGCCAGTTCGCACGCCCAACTCATTAATCTCGATCCCGGACTATCCAGCGAATTCAGGCATAAGAGTCCGGAAGAGATATATGAGGAGAATCAAGGCATTGAACATATCGAGCGTAGCGCGCGTTTCCGACAAATGGTAGAGACAGCAGCGGAATACTATAAGACACTGGATCAGGTTCCAAGCGCCTCGCCAGAACGCATCGAACAATTGAAGAGCCGACTTGACGAATTGATGCTTCCGTTTAGCGACGAACCGGCTTATGTCGCCTTCTTAGAAATGCATCGCGAGGCCAATCCCAACACCGCGAGGTCTGTTAATGCGTCCCATTAGACGAGGAAGATGCCCTTCCGTAAGAGGACACACGGTTCGCTTTACAGATCATCGACAAGCACGCGACTATCTGGTCCATCGAATCGGCGATTACTGTTCTTATTGCGAGATGCCGAAACCGGATGGTCCTGATGTGGAACATGTCCGCCCTCAAGTCCATAATCCGCAGTACGCGCTCAGATGGGGGAATTTCCTGCTTGCGTGTCGCTATTGTAACTCTATCAAAGGGCGTACCCCAATTGTTCTGAACCGCTACTATTGGCCAGATCGCCACAATACATTTCTGGCGCTGACCTATTCGCGAAGCGGCCCCGTTCCATCCACACAACTCTCTCCTTCGCAAAGGGCCAGGGCATCGGCACTGATTGAATTGACCGGATTAGATCGCAGACCTGGACATCCGCAATGCAGTTTACGAGATACACGCTGGCGAAAACGCGAAGAGGCGTGGTCTATCGCTTCGCACTCTCTGACCAGATTGCATCAAAACAACACTCCCCACATGCGCGAGCAGATTCTTGTAAGCGCCCGTGGACATGGCTTCTGGTCGGTATGGATGACGGTTTTTCAGGACGAACCGGAGGTTTTGCGGCTTCTGATCCAGGAGTTTCCCGGAACGGCACTGGACTGTTTTGATGCACAAGGTCATCCTCTTGAGCGTCAGAATGGTTCGCTTTAATACAGTGCCGGCTTGAACGTAGAACTCTCTGTACCATGGAAATGTCGTCCTTCTCGTTCTCACCATAGATGCATTCGTTTTCCGCTCCCTTGTCCAACAGGAGGTTAATAGTGGAGAAACTCTCAGACAGACCTGATATTGATGCGCTTCTGACCCAATATGATAGGATGAATGGTATCGCTGAGCATGCCATTCTGAAGCGCGGTATTCTCCGCCCTAAGGACATGGACACGCATTGCCAGGCGGCTCTTCGCACACTGGAGTTCCTTGGACAACGAGCGGACGAGGGCTATGAACGTCTGATACAACTGGAAGCGTACAAAGATCATCCTCGCGACCAATACTTCCGCGTTGTATTTCAACCTGAACGCCTGTCCGGTCATGAGATTTCACTGCCTGCGTTTCTCGGCCCCTATTTCCGGCTTCTTTGCAGTGGCCTTTCAATGCCGACAGACGATTCGAAGACGAGATGTGAGATTGAGTATGCAGATCTGCTTTCGAATATAGCGCCACTCTACACTGCCGAGACAGGCTCCGGTCCGGAGGGATATGCATACGCGTTCGCAACTTCAGCCCATGGTTTAGATGCGACGGCAGAAGACATATCCGCGCTTTTCTTCTCTGTCGCGGACGCGCTTTTCTGCGGTTTTCATTGTCCTCTCACTATTTTCGAGTGGTCTACCGACTGCTCAAACTATTTCGATGCTGGTCATGAGTGGTGGGGCAGTTACTTCTGGACCGTAGCACCGGAAGGTGCAGACTTCATCGTTGGTATCGCCGCCTCTACGACGGACTAATATCTAATCAAAGCCTTGTCCAAGGCCATGGAGAAAGGGGTCAATATGATCTATGCATCATTTGTAGAGTGCGTCGAGGGCTGCATCATCCCGTTGCAGCAAGAGCATCCAACCTGGCTCCGCCTGGACGGTCAACAGTCGGGCGGGAATACCAATATCGTCGCGCGGTTTCGGCATGATGGCCAGGTGTGGAAGATCCATGCGGACAGTAGATTTACGCCTATCATGCGTGCATTTGAAGCAGTCGCAAGCGGTAATATCGAAGGCCCCTTTGTAAGAGAGCGAACCCAGAATGGGTACTGTTTAAACCTGACAGAGCCGTTACGCGGCTCTCAGAAAGCAAAGCACTTTTACGTCTACGAGACAAAATAGAGGCTTCAACTCGATTGTCGGGACAGTGTCCCGACAATCTGCATCTTGAGGCAGTGTTCCTGGATCATAACGCCGCCATAGGTGACGATAACTTCCATATCCGCTTTGAAATGTCTCCGTTTATCTGCTGGATCATCTCTCTTCCTCCCACAACTCTCGACTAAGAGTTCGGACCATCTCCTGAGCCAGTTCCTGTCGTTCCTGCTGAATCTCTTCATTAGAGCGTCCCTGTGCTTCCAAGCGCATCGCGTGTTCGACGCGTTGGAGGAGTTCCGCTGCACGACGTTCGGCCTGTTGGTTCATGGTGGCTTCGAGGGAGTCATTGGGAACAAAGGCATAGACCAGCGTGCAGTCCAGGGCTTCTGCGACTTTACGTAGACTTTTGAGGGAGATGGTGTCAGCCTCTTCGGAACGCTCGAACTTTGCGACCGATGGCTGCGAAATGCCGAGGCGTTGCGCCAGTTGTCTGGCAGACATTCCCAAAGCATTCCGCACTTCTCGGATCCATCCCTGGCGAGGCCGTGGAGTTCGCGCAAATGGCTGAAGTGGGCTGAGTTGCTTATCCAGTTGTCGTCGGCGCAGGGAAGCAGTGGTCTGTTTCGGACTCATAATATAGCCTTTGAGGTGTAATAAGTGCTTATCTTTATACCTCGAAAGCTGTAACACTAGCAGAATGTCATTGGCTGCGAGTAAAAGCAATTGCTGCGCCTTGTAGGGCCGCTACGAAACGTTTGAAAGAGAGATCGTCTGCGGGATGTGATATAGTCGTGTTCTTTAAATTGGTTGCGAGGGTAAGGCAGGCTGCATCATAGAGCCGCTCCATGATAAGGCGGCGGATGAGCAGTTCGTAGCGTTTGCAATAGGAGGCTTTCTCGAAGGCGGGATCTACCTTGAAATAGGGTTCTGCATTTTTGACCGGTCTTTTCACGGCATCGCAGTCTTCCAGCAGGAAGAAATAGCCGAGGAAAGGGCGTGGGCCGGTGCCCAATCGGCCTTCACGGTAAGCGGTCCAGATGTCGGTGGCGCTTCCGATAGCTTCTTCTGTTCGGTTGTTGAAGTTGTTGCCGAAGGAGGGACCGACCTGAGATTTGAACTCCATCGCTGCGACCAGTTTGCCGTCTGCCACCACGATCAGATCCCATTTTTTCTCCGGTCGGAAGTAACCCGGCAGTTCCAGAGCCGTTCGTGTATGGATGTGCAGTTTGTCCAGTCCGGCTTCCGTCAAAATGTCGGACACCAGAACCTCCAGTGCACCCATTTGCGTGCCGCCAGTGACGGCTCCACGGGTGCCTGCGTCGATTCTGCCGCCTTCCGCCTGTTTCTTCAGTTGATTTTCTCTTGCGGTCTAGTAGTGCTGGACCGCAGCGTGGAAACGGGCATCAATGTCCAAGGATCGCTCCTGTCAGGGTATCTATTCGGTAAAGAGCCAGAGCCACACGGGTCGCGCTGTCTACATCATGCAGTCGGAACGCCTCTCTCAATTCCTGGGCCTGTTCCTCCGAGATCGTTTCCGGGCCAGGGACGCGAATGCGCCGGAGATATTGGGCCTGGAAGCGCAGGTACCCTCCACGCATACGCACTCCATAGCACTCCACAAAGAACTGGGCGACGCTGGAGAGCAGCAGTCCGCCCAATACCTCCATATCCCAGGTGTCGGATTGGACAAAATAGAGGTTGTGGTGGGGATAGGTCTTGCCGCGATCCAGAACGGGATAGATCGTATTCTTGATGTCGGGAAAGTAGAGTTTGTGCTTGTGCAGGAGCTTCATATTGACGCGGTCGATGGTGCGATACCACCGCTCCGGAGAGCGCTGCCCGACATTCCTGTTCTTCAGACGCTCCTGATGGACCTTAAAATACGCCGCTAACTGCGGGTAGTCGGACAGAGAGACGAGGCCCTCTTCGTCCCACGGATTGATCAGATAGTGACCGGACCAGGTGAAGCGACCTGCTTTCGCATCCTGCGCCATTGCAAGCGGAAGCAGTCGATCTGCTTCTACCAGCGCGGTATGCTTCGCAATATAGACAGCGTCGCACCCGGTCGCCACTCCGATGCCTACCACAGTCTGCGTCTCTGCGGACTCCAGTGGCGGGAACTCCGCTTCCAGACGTTTTAGAAGCGCCAGACGCTCCGGGGAGACGCAGGGCCAGGGATCTGCGCCTGAGAACCATGTCTCTACACGCGCTGCCTGTACTCCGTTGATGCCGACCTGGTCTGCCCTGGAGAGCGTACGCACCGCATTCAAGGCGGAGGCGAGTTCTGCACCATCTACTGTATTCAACTGCGGATTTGCGCTCGCAACGACTGCGACTCCTTGTTGCTCCCGCCGAATGATGGTCACTGCAGGGTAGGCGCTCACCTCCATATCAAAGGCATCCGCGTTGTGCATCTCGACAACGGCCTGGAGATTGAAGGCCGAAGTAATCAAGCAGCGAAGTTGCGCTCCGTACTGATTCAGCATCCAACGATCCGCACATATAAAGGCGCAGACGCCCTCGGGCTTCAACTGTTTAAGAGCGGCTTCAAAGAAGGCAATGTAAAGATCCGCCCGGCCTACCATCGTTTTATACCGCGCGCGATAGGTGGCGCAAGCGGCCGGGTCGATGTCTTCCAGGCGCACATAGGGAGGATTGCCGATCACAAAATCGGCATGTGGCAGGCAGTCCCTCTCGAGTAGGAAGTCGCCGACGCGCACCCAACTGCCCGCAAGGGATCGTGCCGTTGAGGAGGACAGTCCCTCTCCACAGAGAAGGGCTTCCAGCGAGGCCCGCATCCTTGCGGCGCTGCCCTCTTCCACTTCGTAGCCAAGGAGCGCCGATCTGCATTCGCTCAGCGAGTGGCCATGCAGTCTACAGGAAGCGATCAGGCGTCGTGCCATAGGCAGGAGAAATGCCCCTTCCCCTGCCGCAGGTTCTATGGCCAATCTGCCTGCAAGATCCAGTTCCGGGCAGTATCCGGCTAACTCCAGGACAAGATCCACCACCCAGGACCTGGTATACACCACCCCACTCTTCTCATGTGCCTCGAACTCCGGAAAAAGGCTCGGAGTATGGGCAAGCGAGGGAGTTGCGCTGCGCGCGAAGACCTTGTTTGTTGCCGGATTGTTCATAAGTGTCTGCGTACCATATGCCTCTTATAGTAGCATACACGGTTGCCGGTTCCGAACGGCTGTACTCTTCAAAATACTCAGATATTCATGATGAGGCAGGAAAAGGTCAATTGTGAAGGCGCTGTATGTTGAGGACGGGTTCTTCGGTCGTGACAGGAGGCGGGACAGAGAGAACAGGGCGATCGGAGACCGCGTCTACGATTTCAGCTTCTACGACTTCGGAAGCTGCGGTGATGCTCTGCGGAGAGGGATGGGTGAGGGCCTGTTTCAGGCGGTCCACGAGTTGATAGGTCTGTTGCCGACGCTTTGCACAGAAGCGCTTGAATCCCAGGCGTCCTGCCACAAGCGTGCCCCCAGGAAGGCCTATCAGCAACGCGGCGAAGAGACCAGGGGACATCGAGCCACTCTGACCGAAGGTGGCTCCCAGTACGATGGCGAGTACGAGCGCCAGCATCGTGGGAAGGAGATAGAACATTCCGCTCCAGCCGCCGAAGCGGGCGGTGATTCGAAGACGTGTCTTGTCGCCCGCGGGAGAGAACGTCAGGTGAAGCGGGTCCGGCTGAACGCTCAGCCATTCGAATCCCTTGCCGACCGATTTGGGGAAACCGACCCGGCCCGTAACCGCGCGGATCTCATCTACCAGCAGAGACCATGTCTCCTCTGTGACCGCTCCCGGCACCCACTGATCGACATCCACTCTCCACGGCCCACCCAGCAGATGCGAACTCTGCCCGGAAGTTTTACCGACGGTGAGATCCTGCGCCGCCTGCGCGATCAACTCCGCATCGATGCCGATCTCCGCGGCTGCCTGCTGGAGTTGCGCCAGAGTCGTGCCGCCAGACATTCCTGGGCCGTGCTCTGTCCGGGCAGCCTGAAGTTCGCCGGCACGCTTGAGAATTCCCTGAATCTCTTTGTCGGTGAATTGACGATCATCGGATGGTTCGTTGGGCATGAAAAGTTGTCTCCTCACTCCTCTCGACGGAACCGGACCAGCGTCCGTTTCATCGAAGGTGTCGGCATTCAGAACCGCTTGCCAGATTCTTCTCTATTTTACAACAGAACGCAAGAAAGCCGTGGCGTGCGGGCCACGGCTTTCCTTAAGTTCAATTGTTTTGTCTATAGTTGCGGTCCCCAACAGCCAGAACTATCAGGATCAGCGCGAATGCTAATTCCATCTGGTGTGCCCCTTCCTACCCCCCAGGAGGAGTGAGTTGGGATACAGACGGCACAGAGAAGGGGTGTGTTCCCTGATTATGTATACGCTTGTACGCTTATTTTGCACACTCGCTTTCAAATCTCCTCGCGCAGGCATCTTCGTACGCTTCCTGTCCGCAGTAAGTTCTCGCCGGCGCCTTCTCCTGCAACAGCGGTTCGACGGGTTTTAGAGGAATCCTCAGGATGCCGAAAGCGTTGTGTCCCGGCTCCGCGCGCTCCGGGAACTCAGTGCGCCGCAATCGGGAAGGCAGACTGCGGCGAAACTCCGTACGGCTGCGTCCACCTCCTCGTTCTTCTCCATAAACGCAAGATGTCCGGCAGGGCGCACTTCCGCTCTCTCTCCTTGCGGTACGGTTGCGCGGATCGTCTCGCCCGCTTCCGGCAGTGTCAATTGATCCCGATCCCCGTTGATCACCAGGACAGGCACGGAGATCGTCGGTAGAACTTCCGTGGCGTCGTAGCGAAACATTCCGAACATTCCGCGTGCGATGACGGCAGGGGAATCACGCAGACTATATCGACACACGAAGTCCAACTGCTCCGAGGTCTCCTTCCCGCCGAACTGTGTCAGGTGGGTGAGGAGATGGACCGTGCCGTTCAGATAGCTCAGCCAGTTCAGCAGCCACACGACCGGCGCCAGCAGGATCTGCAGGAACAGAAGAGGTTCCAGCACCGGCTTCTGAAGGATGCGCAGCACTGTGTGAAACCTGGCGGTCCTGACAGGGTTCGTGTAGGTCGTATCCGCCAGCACCAGGCCGGAGACACGCGTGCCCAACAGATGCGGAGAGAGACGGCACAGAGTCAGGGTGATCATGCCGCCGATGCTGTGCCCGAGAAGTACGACAGGTCCCGGCCCGCAAAATTCGACGACCGCCTCCAGATCGCCCGCCATCTTCTCCAGCGAGTAGTCCGCGCGCTTCGGCCCCGTCGATCTTCCCAGACCGGGCAGATCCCACATCACCAGCCGGTAGCGATCCGTCAGATGCCTGCTCATGTCGCGCCAGACCGCACTGCTCAATCCCCATCCGTGCGTCAGCAGAAGCGTCGGCGCATCCTCAGAGCCGGCCTCTTCGATATACAGGATCGTCCCATCCGGCCGGGTCAAACGATGTGAGCGCGCAGGCACTGCCTCAGGCGGTGCGGTAGCCGTCTTACGACCCAGCAGAGCCAGTATCAACGGACGGCCCAGCAGGGAAGAGAGCACCATGGTGATGGAAGAGACCAGATACCCGGTCCCGATGACAACGCCTTCGTACCAGGCCCAACCCAGATAGATCCCGCCTCCAAGCAGGCCGACAGAGAGCAACCCGGCGATCCAAAAGGGAACAATTCCCAGGGGCATCATAAACATAACGGCGTCCTTTTTCAAAGCGATTTGAGCAAAAGACGACACGTGCGTTTCGATGTTCCCGACTTTCTTATTGCCGCCCGCCCTTCGAGGGACAGGGAGAGTCGAAGTGGCAGAGCGTCTGCTTAAGGGCACAGGACATCACCGGGCGCGGCGGGTGTTGGAACAATGTGGCGCTCGATGCCGTTATTGTGGCAACGGCAAAAATTCACCGGCAGGCGCGCCTAGTGGATGGCCCAAACCATCCGGTATGCACCGACTTGCCATGCCTATTCCTGGAAGGATAAGGAGCAGAGATGGCAAAGCGTCCGGGTATTTTCCCCACCTTCTTTCTGTCCGGTTTCGAGTGTTCTACGTTCGACTGGAAAGATCAGGGGCGACGTGATCTCGTGGCGGAGACGCAGCACCGGGAGTGTGCCGAAGAGGACTACGGCATCCTGCGGCAGTTGGGTATCGCCGTCAGCCGGGAAGGTATTCCCTGGCCGCTGGTGGAGAAGACGGGCGCCTACGACTTTTCGCGCATCGATCCTATGATCGCCGCCATGAACTCCGCGCAGGTTTTGCCGATCTGGGACCTCTGTCACTACGGCTATCCTGACGACGCCGATCCCTACTCCCCGGACTTCGCGCCTCGTTTCGCGCGCTACTGTCGGGCGGCGGCCGAGTATGTCGTTCCCAAAGTGCGTGGCCCTCACTTCTTTACGCCTATCAACGAGATCACCTTCTTCGCCTACTGCGCCGGGGAGTGGGGATGGGCAGCGCCTTTCCGCACCAGTCGGGAGGATCGATTTCGGCTGCGGTTGGCGCTGTGCAAGGCGGCCATCGCGGGCGTCAAGGCCATTCGGGAGGTTTATCCCGAAGCGCGCATGGTGCATGTCGATCCGCTGGTGCAGGTGGTCGCGCCACGGGATCGTCCGGACCTCATCGGCGGCCCGGAAGGAGACCTATGAGGATACCTTCGTCGCGTGGGACGTGATCGCAGGAAAACTGCATCCGGAGTTCGGAGGCGCACCCGAAATTCTCGACATCGTCGGGGTAAACTGCTACTCGTTCGGGCAGATGGAGTATCGCGAGCATGGGCCGCATCAGGCGCTGCCGCCCGACGACGATCGGATCGTCTCCCTCTGCGAGTTGCTCAGCCGCACCTGGAAGCGTTATGGCCGCCCTATGATCGTGGCGGAGACCAGCGGCCTGGACAAGGGCCGTACCGCGTGGCTGCACGACGTGATGAACGAGTCGATGGCGGCGGTGAATGCGGGGATCGATCTACAGGGCATCTGCCTGTTCCCCGGAGTCGATATGCCCGACTGGCATACAGGCGCGTGGCTGCAGAACGGCCTGTGCGACCTTCACGAACACGGCGGATCGCTGCGGCGCACGCTCAACGCGCCCTATGTCGAGGAGCTACGGCACTGGCAGAAAGAGCTGAACCGGGTGACGGAACTCGACGAGGATCCCTTCAGCGACCCCGTCGAACTTCAGGACATCATCGACGCCGCGAAACGCCTCCAGCCCCAGCCCGACGCAAACTGGTCGTGAAGGGCCTGTCTCGCGCCCCGTTGGCGTTCCCTGGTTAGCTCACCGGTAGGCAGCGGCCTGGAGATCGAAGAGTTCGGCGTAGGTGCCTCCAAGGGCGAGAAGCTCCTCGTGGGTGCCGTTCTCTTTGATCTTGCCATGCTCCAGGACGAGGATACGGTCGGCGAGGCGGACGGTGCCGAAGCGGTGGCTGATAAAGAGCGCCATCTTCCCGGCGGTCAGGCGCTGCATCTGCGCGAAGATCTCGTATTCGGCGCGCGCGTCCAGGCTGGCGGTCGGCTCATCGAGGATCAGCACCTCGGCATCCCTCATGAAGGCGCGGGCCAACGCCACCTTCTGCCACTCGCCGCCGGAGAGCTGGACGCCCTCATCGAACCAGCGGCCCAGTGTGGTGTCGTAGCCTTTCGGCAGGCGTCCGATCATCTCCGCAGCCCCGCTCTTTTCGGCCGCCTCCTCGATCAGGGCGCGGTCCTCAACATCACCAATGCGCCCGACGCCGATGTTCTCCGCCGCGCTGAAGAAGTAGGTCACATAGTCCTGGAAGATCACTCCGACCGCATGGCGCAGCGATTCCAGTTCGTACTCACGGATGTCCCGGCCGTTCAGAAAGATCGCGCCTTCACTGGGGTCGTAGAGGCGGGTGAGCAGTTTGACGATGGTGGTCTTGCCTGCGCCGTTCTGCCCCACCAGCGCGATCGTCTCATCGAGGGCGAGCGTAAAGCTGATGTCGTTCAGGGCAGGCGCCTTCTTGCCGGGATAGGTAAAGCTGACGTTGCGAAACTCGATCCCCGATTCGAGCACAGGCGGCAGCGGTACGGCATCGGGGCGGTTCCGGATGGCAGGCTCGTAGTCGAGGAAGGAGAACAGATTGTTGAGATAGAGTCCGCCCTCGTAGAGCGACGAGAAGCTGCCAAGGATACTCTGAAAGCTGGACTGGACGCTGCTCACCGCCTGCGTATAGAGGGTCAGGTCGCCGATGGTCAGGACGCGGGCGATCGCCTTCAGCGCGACATAGAGAAAGGTGCCGCTGGTCACGAGCGTCGTCAGGTTGCCCCAGAGGAAGCCCATCAGGGCGCGGCGAGCGAAGAGGCCCTGGTTCTCGCGGTAGAAGCGATCGGCGATCTCTTTCCAGCGCGTCAGGAAGTGGCGGCCCAGGCCGAAAAGTTTGATCTCTTTGTTGTAGGTGTCGCGGGTCAGCAGGTCCAGGAAGTAGCCCATGCGGCGGCGATCCGGCGACTGGCGGCGCGCCTGCATAAAGCCGCGCCAGCCGTAGCGCGTGCTCGCGATGAAACTGGGGATCGGAGCGATCAGGGCCATCGCCGCGACACCCGGCCCGAGACGCGCGATCAGCGCGATCATTGAGAGAAAGGTGATGAGAGAGCGCAGCAGGCTCAACAACTGGTTCACCATGCTGATCGGCCGGTAGGAGGCTTCGCTCTGCGCCTGCTGGAGTTTGTCGTAGAACGTGGGATTTTCAAAGAAGGCGAGGTCGAGCCGGTTCGCGTGCTCCATGATGATGAGCTGGACGCGAATGCCGGTCAGATCCTGTAGAGCCTGCTGCACGATACTCTGCGCCACCTGGAGCAGCGCGCTCCCCAACAACAGCCCCAACTGCACGGCGACCAGCACCATGACCCGATGGACCTCCGGCGCGTGAACATCCACGGTATGGCCCCCGACACCGGCCGCGGCCACCACACCATCGATCAGCAGTTTGGTGATCCAGGCCGTGGCGGTCGGGAGCGCCCCTCCGACCACCGCCATCAATGCCAGCGTGATCGTAAAGCCCCGGTGCGCTCTCCAGACCAGTCCACACGCGCGCGGCAGCCCCGCAAGGATCACACGTCCATTGTCCCGCGACTGCTTCCATCGCTCTCTCAACGACAGCGGAGTCTCTTCCGGCTCGGGGGATGGCGGCGGCGTCCGTTCTCCGCCCCCGACAAACTGCGGTCCCTCCCAGTCTCCTCTGCGTTGACGCATCTTTTCCCTCTCACAGCTTCCTGGAGACAACTCCGCTCGCCTGAAGCGTTATTCGTTGTCTCCATTATACGTATATGCTGCGATCCAGGTCAAATTCCTCGCAAAGTGGAACACCTTCCCGACGAATCGGATCGGCGTCCTGGCACGCGTCACTGTCGGCCTCTTATGCGTCCATCAAGATTCCACCGACGCCTTCGATGACGACGGTGCTCACCAACTCCAGCAGAAACGACCAGCCTGCATTCGCGCACACGTTTGCCCCCTGCTTCAGCACGCCCCCTGCCGTCACGGTATCCTGCGCGTCGGCAGGATGCTGGAGGCGGTAAGGTTCGAGCCAGACCGGATCTTGCGCCTGGACACGTGCGAGGATCGCCTCGACGATCTCCACCGGAGGAGCCGATCGCGGCCCCTGCTCCACAAATTCGACCAGGGTCTGTGTGGTTTCAACAACGTCACTTGGCCCCTGTTCGCCGTCCGGGAGAGCCGTCTCTTCCACCCAGGTAAAGCTGCCGGGGAGATCTCCAGCGGCGGGCAGATATAGGACGTGGCTGCGGGTAAGGCCACACTGCCATTGCCAGAACCCTGGCGCGATAAGCACACTGTTTTCCATGGGAGTAAGCCTCTCCTTCCAATCAGGTTGGCCCCGATCTCGATGTCAGGTCTCTATTGTAGCGAGGAAAACGCAAACGGACTGTGACAAAGGAAGCTCTACAATGTGATGTGCATCACATCATTCCCTCCCATTCCACCCTAAAATAGGAACAGGACGCTATAGACATACGACGATAGAGGCGTATCGTCTATCACACTTTTGAAGACAAGGACAACCGTTATGAATCCCCCCTTTCCACCACTGGATCGCTGCGTCATGGGGCTCCTCCAGGAGAACTATGACCGGAACGGCAAGCATATGGAGTATCGAGATGTGCAGGGAGTCGTCTTTGCAACGATGGCGAAGGTCTATCATAAGACGGGCCTGTTCGGCCTGTTCAATGCGGACAACTACGTGCACGGCGAACTCAAGGATTCCGCAGGCAATCTCCTCATGACCACCGCCTCGTATCGCGGTGAGACGAAACCCGAATGCAAGGTAGAGATCCACCATGCGGACGGAACCCTGTTCGGTGTCCTCCGCGACGCGCACTATGGCGCCGATTTCGAAACGCCGGACGGCACCGTGATCGGGAAGGCACGCCGCGCGGAAGATCGCCCTACAGAGCCGATCGAAGTGATCCATACCTTTCTGGATGCCGCAGACCAGCCGATCGGCACCTGTGATCGCTGCTACCCCGACAAGACCAATTCGCTCCTGGATTTCCTGGTCTACGGCTCCACCTATACAGGGCAACCTGTGCAGCAGATCGTCCTGACGGCTCCCGTGGAGCCTACGCTGCATACGTTCCTGTTTCTGTTTCCCGCTCTACAGCACCTGCGCTACTCCCGCAGCGAATACAGCAGCGACGCTTCGGATACGGTCGCTTCCGGAAGGAGATAGTCTCTTGGACACGATTATGATGGCAAAACCCGGTGTCTGGGAGTGGCAGATCGACGTTACGCGGTGTCGGCTTCAGTACATTCCGGATCCGGACGGGGTCTCCGGCCTGCTGACCTGGGTGGAAGATGTCTCCTCCTGGGATGATGACCGCGGCAACGGCACCCATGTCGAAACCAACCAGACTCTCAACGACTTCCTGCACCGTGGTCCGCAGCCGTCTCCCCCGGTGGAGGCCGTCGAGGCGCTCCTGGCCTATCTGGAGGTTCAGAAACCCGCTTGGTTCGACGCGTATCGTCTTTTACGGGCCGCCAGTTTACGGAATTCGGCGGACGTGGAGGCGATGCTGGCGCAGGGTGTGGAAGCCGACAGACCGATCCGTTCTCTGACTCCCCTCTACTGGGCGGTCTATCTCCGCGAACTGGCGATGGCCGAGCGCCTCTTTACGGCGGGCGTGGATGTCGATCGACACTTTGCCCGTTCCGACGAGACGATCCTGATGGTCCTGGCAAACTGGGGTCCGGATGCTGCCTGGGAGGCGCTGGCGCAGCGTATCATCGCGCAGGGCGCGGACCTGGAGGCTCCGAACCAGTATGGAGAGACGGCATTGATGGCGGCGGCCACGGCAGGCGGTCGTCTGCCGGGCCTGGTGCGGATGCTTCTGGAGGCGGGAGCCGATGTCAACGCGCGCTCGCAGCACGGTTATACGCCGCTCTGGAAAGCGGTCTCCTACCGCTATACGCCCAATACCATCGTAGAGCAACTGATCGCAGCAGGCGCGGATGTGAATGCGTGCGACAACGAGGGATCTTCCGTGCTAATGGAGGCGATCGCCAATGAGTTGGTGGAGAGCGTCCGATGCCTGTTGGCAGCCGGAGCCGATGTCCAGGCGATCAGCACCCCCACTCAGCAGTATCGAGAGCCGAAAACGGTGTTGCAGTTCGCGCAGGACTACGCTAACCCGGAGATCCTGCATATGATTCAGGAGGCGGGCGGAAGTTAGGCAACGGCCCTCACTTTCAATACCCAACCACAAGGGAAGAGAGGGATACGGCGGCGGCACGCGGAAATTAAAAGCACCGTGTCCGCAGACGATCTGTAGGGACACCAACTTTTTCTGAATTGGAGAAACCTATGCGGATCACCTCTTCCGTTCCTGCCCTCCTCTCTCTGCCCTGTCTGCTCGTGGCGTCGCTTGTGGGACTATCGCCGACAGCGCAGGCGCAGGGGCCGACGACGGCTGTGCGTGCGACCGATTTCCTGAACAGCATCGGGGCGAACTCCGCGATCAGTAAGCGGGGAGAGACGCTCGCCCATACGATCGAGTGTACGAAGTATCTGGGACTGCGCTGGTTTCGTTCGGGGATGGAGGGTGGACTGCCCGTGCAGGATGTCCTGGAACTGCACAAGGCGACGGGCGCAAAGGTCAGTTGGGGACTGCTGAGCGGTGGGACGGATATCGAGAAACTGCTGGAGACGGCCCGACCGCTGGCCGCTGCCGGAGCGCTTCTCGCTTTTGAAGGCCCGAATGAGCCGAACAACTGGGGCATCACCTATAAGGGGCAGATGGGCGGCAGAAATTTGACATGGCTGCCGGTCGCGCAGATGCAGAGCGATCTCTACAAGGCCGTCAAGAGCGATCCGGCGCTGAAGAAGTATCCGGTCTTTGGGATCAGTGAACAGGGAGCGGAGACGGACAACGTCGGATTGCAGTTTTTGACGATTCCCGTCGGCGCGAACTGCCTGATGCCGGACGGGACGAAATTCGCCGACTACGCGAACGTGCACAACTACGTCTATCATCCCAACTCACGCGGCGTCGAAGACAACAAGACCTGGAACGCCTCCGACCCTGGACCGGCCTGCAAGGTGGACGGGCTGTTCGGGGAGTACGGCATCACCTGGGCGCGGCACTATAAAGGCTATTCGGAAGCCGATCTGGTGACGCTGCCGAAGGTCACCACGGAGACCGGCAGTACGATCGAGGGACCGGTCACCGAGGAGATCCATGCCCTCAATCTGATGAGCCTCTATCTGGACCAATTCAAACGGGGCTGGAGTTACACCGCGGTCTATCTGATGCGCGATCGCTCGGATGAGGGAGGCAACCAGCAGTTCGGCTTCTACAAACCGGACTACACGCCGCGCAAAGCCGCCCTCTATCTCCACAACCTCACGACCATTCTGGCCGATAACGGCACATTGTCAAAACCGGGACGACTCAACTACTCCCTCTCGACCCATCCTGCGACCGTCCACGATATGCTGCTCCAGAAGAGCGACGGCGCCTTTGCCCTGGTGATCTGGGGCGAGCGGGTCCAGGGATCCGACAACGTCACCGTGAATCTGGGCGCCAACTACAGTGGAGTAAGCGTCTACGATCCGACAATCGGAACATCCGCCACACAGACCTTGAACAAGGCCACGACGGTTCCTCTGACCTTGAGCGATCATCCCCTCATCCTGGAAATCTCAACACGCACAGGACGGTGAAACGAGAAGGCTGCCTTTGCTTCGTCGTGGAAACCGCCAGAGACGCCAATCTGTGAAATCGGCATCGCCTCAACGACGATGCCGATTTCAACGAGAAACACGAGGGAGTAGAAGACGATCAGTGTGGCCCGACGACGATGTGGTTGCTGCCGGGGATCGGGCCCACCGCACCTCCCCCGATGAGAGTTGCCCCGTTCATATACCACAGGGCGACCTGCCCGGTCGTGGTATTCTGGAAGAGCAGGTCCGGCCGGCCGTCGTTGTTATAGTCGCTGATGCCCGCTACCCTGAAATTCGCAAGCGGAACGGCTGAGACAAAAACTCCCGACTGGAACTGTCCCCCATTCATGTACCAAACGACAACCGCGCCGGAACTGTTGTTCTGAAATACAAGGTCGGACTGGCCGTCCCCATTGAAGTCTCCCACCCCCACGATCTTGTAACCTGTATTGGGCACCTGATGCGTGGACTCGTAGCCGATCAGTTGGGTCCCGTTAAGATACCAGACAGCGATCTGCCCGGACGTCGCGTTCTGAAAAACCAGATCCGGACTGCCGTCTGCATTGAAGTCTCCGACGCCAACCAGGTTGTAGCCTGCCACCGGTATCTGCACGACTGCAACGCCTCCGGTGACTGCGGACCCATTCATGAACCAGAAGACGATCTGTCCGGTAGTCGTGTTCTGAAAGACGAGGTCCGGAACTCCATCCCCGTTAAAGTCGCCTGTTCCGCGCAGAGCGTAACCGGCGGACGGGATGGCGTTTGCGATCGCACCACCGGTGTAGGTTGTATTGTTCATGTACCAGAAGGCGACTTGATGGGTGACGGTGTTTTGAAAGACGATGTCGGCATGGCTGTCGCCATTCAGGTCGAACGAGGGACGGGGGAAGTCGTATTCGACGATGTAGCCCGTCGTGGCCGAGGATACCAGATCGTGATCGTTCCAGAGGCCGTCTGTCCACAACATCCCGTACTCTTCAGAACTGACCCCGATTGTCGTTCCATTGTTCGGTTCGCCGGGTTTCCAGGCTGTGTACTGCCAGGTTTCCCCGGTGACCCAGCGCCATCCGCCTCCCGGTTCGCTATAGTCGGCGGCCGTGATGTCCTGGTAAGCGCCCATCCAACAGTAGTTGCCGAGGGCGCTTGCGAAGGTCGCGACTACGAAATTCTGTTCTGCGGCGGAGGTGATCGTAACCAGGTGACCGCTCTTGCCAAGATAGGCGCGTGCCGTCGCGGCGTCTCGCGCCTGGACCCAGTTCAGTCCTGTCGCGCTCACCGCCTCATAGTAGTGTCCGGTCGCAGGGCAGAAGACGACCTGGGCGTCGGCTTCCGGTCCGCCTCCGAGCAGCAACAGTCCCAGGATGCAGGTAACAACCAGAGTGCGGACGCAGAACAGGCATGAAGAGTGCCTTACGGCCGGTCTTTTACTACCAATCATGAAATCCTCCTTAAACTTCCACGCAGAACGGCCTCGCGTTTCGGTCGTTCTCGGGCCGGGGGTCATCGTAACCAGGGCGGCGTAGTTTCCGGATTCGCGCACGACAGGATCGCCTCATAAGCGTGGGCTGAGACTCCCAGGCGGTGCACGGGGTAGTTTCCCTCTATCGTATACGAGAGTTCCAGGGAGGAGGTTACTGCAAAGCCTGTTCGTCTGCAAACCGCGCCGTTTGCAGGTAAGATAACGGCGTAGCTGCAACGATGATAAAGACGGCAGCACCGATTCAGAAAGAGAACATGACCGATACCACGCCGCCACGGCGGCAGTCCGCAAGCAGACGCTTTGTCCTGACGACGTTTGGATCGTTCGGGGATCTGCATCCCTATATTGCTCTGGCTCTGGAGTTGCGGGCGCGAGGCCATGAGGTGGTGCTCGCAACCCATGAGATCTACCGGCCCATCATCGAGGCGGAGGGGATCGACTTTCATACCGTGCGCCCGGACGTCCTCGATTTTGGCGAGGAGGCTGAGTTCATGAAGCGCGTCATGGATTTGCGGACAGGACCGAAATACCTGATCTGTGAGCTGGCGATGCCTTATCTGCGCGCTTCTTACGCCGATCTCTCCGCTGCCTGCGAGGGCGCCGACATGTTTGTGACGCATCCCCTGGCCATCGCCGCTCCGCTCGTCGCCGAGCAGAGAAGAGCGCAAGGGATGGCCTGGGCCTCGATCGCGATTGCGCCGTTGTCCTTCATGTCCGCGTACGATCCGTCCCTTCTCGCGCCGGCTCCCTGGCTCCGGCATCTGCACGGCCTCGGTCCCGGCTTCTATCGGATGCTCTTGCAGATGATGAAGCGCACGACCGACCCCTGGGTGAAGCCCTGGCATCAGTTCCGCAAGGAGCTTGGCCTGCCTCCAACCACCGCCAACCCGGTGCTGGACGGGCAGTTTTCGCCGGACCTGACGCTGGCGCTCTTCTCGCCTCTGCTGGCCGCATCGCAGCCGGACTGGCCTCCCCATACCGTCGTCACCGGTTTCCCCTTCTACGATCGCCACGGCGCGGAAGACAGTCTGGATCCTGCCCTCGAAGCGTTTCTCAACGCGGGCGAGCCGCCGATCGTCTTTACACTCGGCTCCGCAGCCGTGATGGCGGCGGGCGACTTCTATACGCAGAGTGTAGTTGCCGCACAGAAGCTGGGCAGACGCGCGCTCCTATTGGTGGGGCGTGATCCGGCCAACAGACCGCTCCGACTTCCACCCGACATCGCAGCTTTCGAGTATGCGCCCTACTCGCAGGTCTTTCCCCGTGCCGCCGCCATCGTGCATCAGGGAGGGATCGGCACCACCGCGCAGGCGCTCCGAGCGGGGCGGCCCGCGCTGATCGTGCCTTTCGCGTTCGATCAGCCCGACAATGCGATGCGTATCGTCCGGATGGGCGTTGGTCGCACTCTCCCCCGCCGTCTCTACATCGCCGACCGGGTGGCGGAGGAGTTACGCGCATTGCTTGAGGACACCCGCTACTCAAACCAGGCAGCCGCCATCGGTCCCCAGATTCAAGCCGAAAACGGAGCCAGCAGAGCCTCCGATGCGATGGAGGCTCTGCTCGACTGGACTTCGAATGTTACGGTCGGCTAGCCATCACCTTCTTTGAAGAAACGTAAAAGCCCAAGGCCACAGCGGACAGGTACACCTCCGCTGCGGCCCGCTCACTCTAGTGAGCGCCGCCGAGTCGGTAAGCGGCATCGGGTTGTGCGGAGGTGAGATCGCCTCCGCTAACCGTCAGCCCTTGCATAAACCAGAGCAACACCCCACCGGTGGAACTGTTCTGGGACGCCAGATCGGGGGCTCCGTCGTTATTGTAGTCGGCTACTCCCCGCACCTTCCAGGCCACCGGCGGAGTATAGGAGATAGATCCTCCTCCTGTATAGTCTGTGCCATTCATATAGCAGATGACGATCTGACCGGTGTTCGCGTTCTGAAAGACGAAGTCCGGCTTACCATCCTTGTTGAAGTCGCCCACCCCGACCACATTGTAGCCCGCGCCGGGAATGACAGGAACTGTGACGCCTCCGCTAACATGGGATCCGTTCATGAACCAGACCACGATCTGTCGAGTGTTCAGGTTTTGGAACGCCAGATCCGGCTTTCCGTCCCCGTTGAAATCCCCTGTTCCCACCACGGTGTAGTCGGCTCTAGGCGCAAATGAGGTCTCTTCGCCCCCGATTAGGGCGGCGCCGTTAAGGTACCAGAGT